>Ga0207951_100145_pt1 | contig 45404 bp, 68 predicted proteins | sample Subbio12Aug_8Bad_FD_184830 | JGI IMG/M metagenome (GOLD analysis project Ga0207951, IMG submission 184830) | Serpentinite rock and fluid subsurface biosphere microbial communities from McLaughlin Reserve, California, USA - CR12Aug_8Bad (SPAdes) | ecosystem: Environmental > Terrestrial > Deep... | reverse complement strand
TTGTAAATCAATAATTTACAGGGATTTTTTATTTATAGTAATTGCCATTTATTTTTTCTATGCACCAATTTATGCACCAATATCATTTTTTCTTGAGCTTGTAAAGTTTTATTTTTTTGTGAATTGCTACATCTGATACACCATATTTACGGGCAATATGAGTTATTGGAATATTTTTTTTCAACATTTCTGCAAGTTCATCTTTATTAATATTGAGTTTATTCCGATGTTTTTTTACAAGTAAATCTATTTTCCTTTGTATTTCCTTTTCATCAGGGTCAAATTTAATAGGCGGATCCAATGAATAAATGTTAGGATAGTCTTCAATTATTCTTTTCTTTTCAAATTTATCACGGATAGTATCATATCTTAAATTCAGGTAGTAATTTTCTGCTACAGATTCATCTGTATGATCCAGTAAAAATTTTATTTCTTCTTTGCTAAAACCAAGTTCGTTGATAGCATAAGACGGGAATGTTTTACGGATTTGTTTCATTTCATAAGTATCGGATATTAATCCAACCATTTTCAATTTTTTCTGGTCCGCATACCACCACCAGAAAGAATCTGTATAATTATTGTTCCCGATTTTGAAATGTGAAAATAATCTATCGCTATTATCAACTACCGGGCGTTCCATTATTCTTTTAATTAGTTCTTCAAGCTCCCGGAAAAGGGGATAGATAAAATAGGGTGACCTTTTCCTTGTTCCTTTTACATTCAACATCTCAATGTATTTTCGTGTGAAATCAATTTTAGACCTTTTCTGAACCAGTGCAGTGCTTGGACGTGCCATTGTTAAAAGTAAATAATAAACCCATTCATATTTCTCCGGCTGTTTAGAATAGAATCTCAGTATTATTTTAAATTCATTCAAAGGTATATCTTGTGGCTTTTGAATTGTAGCTGGTTGATAAACTGTAATTATATTATTTAAGCAATAATTTTGTTTTACAAAATAGTTCCATAGAATATGGAGGTGGTTAGAAAATGTTTCCCGGGTAGCTTCAGCATAATCTTTTTCTTCAAACAAAGCCATCAGTTTGGCATAATCACCGGGATAATATTTGTGAATAACGTCATCCCGACCAGTTGCCTCTATGAAATGTTTCACTGAATACCGGTACATTTCCTGTGTCTTTGATTTAATACTTTTTCTATCACCTATTTTGATTTTATTTGCAATATATTCTTCGCATCCTTCACTAAGTTTTACAGGGGATTTAATTTTTATGCCCGTTTTAATTGCTATTTCCTTTTCTAATCTTCCCTGGATAAGTGCGTTTATTATTTGTTTGGTCTTTTCGTTGCCGTTAATCTTTGGTTTTTTACTTGGATCGGCTCCAGTTTTTAGCCAAAGTTCAATTTTCTTTTTGTCTGCAGATGTTATTTCAATTTTAGAATTGAAGCGTTGTTTGCGCTTAGCCGGATTCGGGTTGAATCTATCGTAGTAGAATATCCAATAATGAGGAGAGTTCTTTTGGAAATAAATTGAAGGCATAAATTATTTTCTTTTAATTGCGAAACCGGAAGCTTCAATACCCTCTATGAGTAATGAACTATTTTGTTTAGAAATGGAATTAATCTGAAATCTTATAATAGCATTCGCCCCGATTTTTTTTGCGGATTGGAATAATTGTTCAATTGCTTCAGAAACATCTATTTTGCCGATAACATAGTTCTTCTCGGGGTCGCCCATATACTTATCCTCTCCCTTTCGTTTAATTTCAGGGTATATTTGAACATAGATCATGCCCATACTTTCATATTCATAATTATATGTTTCAGGGGTGAATAAAAAACCTTTTTCAGCATATTTGGTGAAATCATAAAGATAGATATCAACGGTTTTAGGAGCTTCCAGATTTTTACAAGAAGTAAGAACTACAATAATTGATGTAACGAGAATAATTCTTTTCATGTTGACCTCTCAAATATTTTTTTGTTTACACAAAAGGGGATAATCCATTTTATAAATTCCCTTTCCAAATTCCAACTACTCTATAAAGAGATTCTATTTCACTTTTAGGCAGTGTCAGAGGTTCATAACTGCCATTATCCGAATAAAACATAACTGTTCCCCCCGGGAGCTCTCTATAACGCTTAATTATTTGTTTCCCATTTTTAAGCCTCGCGACTACAATCTTACCGTTGATTACTTCTTTATCCATATCTGCAAGCACTGTATCGCCTTCTTGAATAATGTGATTCATACTATCGCCGCGCACAATAACTGCAAAGCAATTTTCTTTCTTATGATAGGGTAGTGTTATATATTCAGAAATTTCATCGTTAACCAACATCATTGGTGCTGAACCGGCATAGACTTTAGTAAGAACGGGGAAAGAATGAAGTTTCATATTCAGCTCTTCATATTCTTTGTCCGGGACTAATTTTTTATATGTTATTTTATTAGGATTGGAATCGTCAATTTTTATATTTAATGCGTTTTCAATCTTACCTATAGTCTCTGGATGCAATGTCTTAGCCGGATCATTTTTTAATTTATTCACAATAGCTGAGAAACTTCTAATATCATATTTCTCTTGAAAACCATTTGCGGTAATGCGCAAATCTTTTAGTAGACCTTCAATAAAAGTGTAATATGGATTTATTTTTTGCATGTTTCAACTTATCTAACCGTTATTAAATAGTCATTAAAATACTTTTCAAAGATTTTCACTTTTTTTTACTTTTTTTCTTGACATTCAATTTATAATCGTTATTTTAGCAACAAGAGTTTATAAAAGTTTATAAAAGGTGAAATATGATCACATTCGATTTCAATCAACTTCTCTTTGATAAGAGAAAATCTGTCAGCGATATTTCGAAACTTCTAAGAACCCCATTCAAATCAATTTCGGTGATGATTGAGCGGGGAACTATTAAGCCTTCATTTCTTGCTCTGCTTGAAACTCATTTTGGTGATTGTTCCAAGTACGTAAAAAAACAAAAAGCTGCTTAATTGAGAATGATAATGACAGCATGCTTGGTCACAAATACTGGAATAACGCATTTAAACATAAACACCTCCTTTGTTGGTGCAAGTTATCTACATCTTAAATTCAAAAGCTTAATAGAGCAGAAGGAAAAAATAGATGCAGCCTGAAAAATTCAATATGCTCAATGAAGATCAGAAGTTTATAAACGGGATACTTGATAAGTACGGGTATGAAATTACATGGCTTGCTGGTAAACTGAATATGGAATATGAGATAGTGCGCTACCAGCTCCGTGATGCAAAAAATTACAGACAGGATTTCCATCAGCGTGTAGTTGAAATATTAAAAAAAGAAGGGCTTATAACTTCAAACAAAGAAATTTGTGATCACCTGAAAAATGAATTGATAGATTTTTCAACAGTTCTAACCGGAACAGTATCGATCATTTCTAAAAGTATTAAAGAAAAAATTCAAGATAGACATTTAAGTGATGAAGAAAAGAAATCACTTAAGGATCAGCTTCGTAATCAACTCAATCGGGTAACCGATGAATTCAATGATCTTTTACTGACAATTGACTTAAGGTAGAACAAAACAAATGAAACCGGCTATAGTTACGCAAAATATTCTTTGGGAAAAACTTGACTCGATTGAAAAGATGCTGCAAGCTGGTAAGCATCAAAGATTATTTAAGGGATTGCTGATTAACGATATTGTGAAAGACCTGAAGGTAACTGCTGATTTTGTCTTACGAGAATGGATATTGACCGGGAAATTAAAAGCTGTGAAAGTTGGAGGTGAAGGCAGATTAAGGGGAGGATGGAGAATTAGTCTTTTCGATTACGTAGAATTTCTAAAAACCTTGGAATCCAACCTTTCTCCCGAAGAAGAAAGGATAATCTTTGTTAAATCCCCAAAACAAATAATAGAAGAATTTAGTAAATCAAATAAAAGGGTTGCATAGAGGTTTATATGAATCTTTACACGATTGAATCTTTGCTAATTACTATCGGCGAATTCTTCAGAGGTCTTCATTTTAAGTATCAGTTAATTATAGCAATGGGACTCTTTTTAGCAATTACCTGGCCTTATGCAGTAACATGCTGGAAGTCCATTTTTGGCAAAAAAATAGGGGAATAAAATGAGCGATATAATTGGAATAATTTTAATAATCTCATTCATAGTTATGTCCTATTCATTCTCTCAGTTAGTTGTTGGGCGGAAAAAAGGGGATCAGCAAATTATCAACAGATTGAAAGAAGAAAATGAAGAATTGTTTCAAAAAAATTACAAACTACAAAATGAAATTGAAGCACTGTTGGATCATAAAGTAAGAAAAATAATTGCCAAATATAAACGAGAAGGAGAATGAACAATGGGGTTTATAAATCTCGACGTTAGCAAAAGTCCTGGATTCGTTTCAGCACAGAATCATTATGAAAACATGGAACCGAAAGACGGACCGGAAAGAGAAAGAACATTGAAAGAAAAAATTAATTGTACTTCGCTAACAAAGCTTGGCTTAATAAAAAGAGCATTGCTCGAAAGATTACAATATGAAAATGTGAACTACCTTTTAGAATGTGCTGAAGGGACTTGTAAAAATGAAAACGAATGGAATGAATTTCTAAAAGAGGAAATCGAATCAATACTTGAATTATAAACAAAGAACCGGCGACCGCAGAGCGATCAACCGGCTCAATTGTACAACGTGACAAAACAAAAATAAGGAGATGATATGACAATATCAACTTACAAGCTCAACGCCCATCAATTTTTGATTTGTATTGAAGATGGAAAGGTTGAGCATCATGTAACTGCAGACAAATGCACAGTCGGAACAGTCGTTATCTGTTATGTTTATGCAATCGGATACAGACTTTTCAAAGTAATTAAATCATTCTTTAACAAATAATCAGGAGAACAACGTGACACTACCTAAACTCGTAGACATTGATGTTCTTAATACCGACATCAAAACGGTACTTGAGAACGATCCCAACTATCTCGAACTATTAGAGAACATTGACAAAGCTCTCGAGGAGGTTGAACCATATCCGGAGTCTGTACATGGATGAAAGGATTTATCTCCGTCCGAGTGGAATAAATACATTCAGAGAATGCGGCGCAAAATATTTATTTCAGTTTGTTGAAAATGTACAAGCTCCAAATAAAATTCATTTAGCGTTTGGGAATTCAATACACAAAGCTAATGAAGTGAATTTCTCTCAGAAGGTTGAAACGAAAACCGATTTACCTACTGAAGAAGTAAAACAAATATTTTCTGATGAGTTTGATAATGAATTAAGCGAAGTTGATAAAAACGACTTTGCTTTAATTAACCCCGGGCAAATGAAAGACGGTGGTTTGAAACTAATTGAACATTATCAAAAGTTTTATGCACCGCGAATAATGCCGGTTGCTGTTGAGCAAAGAATAAAGGTGACCTTCAAAAATTACGATTATGGTTTAAGCTGTAAGATAGATGTTTATGACCAAGATGGAATAATCATTGATCATAAATCCACAAAGAAAAAAGTAAACGGGGCTGTCCCGGAAGATTACAAACTCCAGGTCGGTGGCGCTTATGTTATTGCTGAAGAAGCTACCAAAAGAGAAGTAAAAGGGGCAAGAATTGATTATTTCGATTGGGTAAGAAATGAATTCCATCCTATCGCTGTACCTATAGATAAAGAATACTTCATGAACATCTTTCAGATAACTGGTGATGCAATTAAAGCCGGAATATTCATGCCTAACCGTAAATCATTTTTCTGTTCAAAACGTTACTGCAAGTACTGGAATATTTGTGAATCAAAATATGGTGGGAAAGTAAAAGAATAAATAAACCAAAAGGAAATTATTATGAATAATGAAATAGAACATATTGACGAACGCTCTACGAGCGCAAAAGTCACAACATTAAATGCTGTAAAAAACTTTTTGAAAGACGATGCAGTTAAAAAGCGATTTGAAGAAATACTCGGTAAAAAATCAGCCGGTTTTGTTGCTTCAATTACAAGCTTGGTTTCGTCATCAACAAATTTCGATGGAACTGAACCTAAAAGTATAATTGCAAGTGCGATAGTTGCGGCTACGTTGGATTTACCTATTAACCCCCAATTCGGTTTCGCTTATATAATACCCTACAACGATTCACAACGTCAAAGAAAATTAGCTCAATTTCAAATTGGCTATAAAGGTTTTGTACAGTTAGCTATGCGTACAAGTTATTACAAAACGATGAATGCTGCCGAGGTTTATGAAGGTGAAATAAAGAACTTCAACCGAATTACCGGAGAGATTGAATTTGATACAAAGTTTGTTCCAAAGCCAGAAACTAAAATTATCGGTTATGTTGCTTATTTCCGTTTATTGAATGGTTTTGAAAAGTATCTATACATGAGTTATGAAGATATTTTAGAACATGCAAAGAGGTATAGCAAAACTTATAACAAACGTGAAGACAGATTTAAGGGGGGTAAATGGAGCGATGATTTTGATGCTATGGCGAAAAAAACTGTGCTCAAATTATTGCTTTCTAAATATGGCATCTTATCAGTTGAACTACAGACAGCTCTTCAAAGTGATCAATCAACGATTACAGAAAACGCAGAAGGGTTGAAATTTGATTATGTAGATAATCCAGAAACAGAAGATGCTGAAGTAGTTAATGAAGAACTCTCAGGAGAGAGAGCACTACCGCCTAAGCCGGAAGTTGAATCTGTTGAAACCGAACCGAAATCAAAGATTAACCTCTCACCAGAAGATTGGGAAAGCCCTATTAAGGTAATTGCAAAGGTCGAATCGATATCCGATCCTAAAGAGCTCGCTGAATTCAAAAAGACAAATAAAAATAAGCTTCAGTCATTCAGCGGAAAAGATCATGAAGCAATTCAAGGTGCTTTAGTAACACAAGAACACAAATTAAAAAACGGTTTTTGACCGTGAGAACCCATAGCCAGTGAAATCAATTGAAAGTAGCTGGCTTATAAATTTCTGAGGATTTAATGGCAAAACGATTTATCGATAGTAATCTCTTCCAGAAAGATTGGTTTTTGGAATTAGAACCTAAGTATCAAATACTCTACGTCTACATGTTCACTCATTGTGATGTTGCCGGAGTATTTGATCCGAATCTAAAAACGCTTAGTAAACTTTTCAACACGGAATATAATGAAGAAGAAACACTATTTAATTTTAAGAATCAATTGGTAAGGGTTAGAGACAAATGGTTATTAACTGGTTTCCTAAAACATCAATATGGTTTGAAAATTTCGCCTAAAATGATAAAACCAATCGAAAAAGCACTTGATAAGATAGGTCTGACATTAGAAAATCTTGATAGGGTATCAATAGAGTATCGATACAGTATCGATACTCCAAAAGAAAAAGAAATAGACATAGAGAAGGAAATAGATAATAAGGAAGGGGTTATAGGGGAAACCAATTTGCCGGAAGAACCGCAGGACTCAGTAGAATCAACAAAAAAATATTTTGATTTGCATTACCATCAAATGCTCCCACCGGAATTCATTGATTCATGGCGGAAGTATGTAGATCACCAATCTGAAACTGGAGCAAAAATCCATCAACACAACGTAATGAGTCACTTAAAAGCATTTAAGGAATGCTGGCAAAGTGGAATATCCCCACCGGAACTTCTCGAAGCATTTCAGCAAAGCAGTCATAAAGGGCTTTATTGGATTAGTAAAAATTTGATTAAGGTAAAAGAAAATGAGAAAAGTAATATCAATAGCGGAAGCAATTTCAAAAGCGGAAATCGGAAACCCATCGGAGAATTCGACATCACCGGAGATAACGAGTACCATTATGAAACCTTTGAGCAGAAGTAATTTAATTGGGCTGCCAAAATTATTTGCAGACAAAGGTTTTAATAATTTCGATTGTAAAAATGATTTTCTTAAAAGCACTTGTAATTTTTGCAAATTATTCTACCAGGGGGAAACGGAGAAGCAAAGTCTTGTCCTTTGTGGGAATGTTGGTAACGGCAAAACGCATCTTGCAATTGCTATCCTGAAAAACCTTATTGAACTCCCATCAAATCTTCACGGAAGTAGAAAACAGAACGCTCTGTTTCTTGTTGCAGATGAATTCTTCATGTTATTAAATGATGCAGCTTTTGAAAAGAAAAGTAAGCTTGATTTAATAAAAAACTGGTTGAATAATGAAGTTGTTTGTTTAGATGATCTTGGCACTTACAACATGACGAGCGCTAAGATTGAAAATCTGTACACGTTTATTAACCATGCTTATCTCGAAAATAAACGAATAATTATCACAACAAATTTTGCGATGAAAGAGTTTGATCAGTACGACAAGAGAATTGGTTCTCGGTTGTCTGAAATGGCTCATATCATTGCATTCCAGGAACAGGACTTCAGAAAAATAAAACAAAAAAAGGAGAGTACAACGTGACACTACAAACAGAATTGAAACTTTATCTACCAATTCCACTAACCGAAAAGCAGAAAGCTGAGCTCGGGGAAAGAATGAGTAAAGTAGAATTACAGATCAACAGTCTGGAATCTCAAAAGAAAAATACCGTTGCAGCTTTTACAGAAGAAATAAAAGAGCTGGAATCGGAACTGTATGGATTGGCAAAGAAATTTGAAAACAATACCGACCAGGTGGAGGTAGATTGTCGGGTTGAATTCAACACCCCTGAACGAGGGAAGAAAACCATAATGCGATTGGATACTAATACTATCGCCCGGATTGAAGATATGAGCGAATATGAAATCAAAGCAATCGAACAGCCGGATTTGTTTGATCAAAAAAATGGAAATTATGCTCTCAATATTCATTCTCATTATGGAATTGAGGTCGATCGTATATTCAGTTCGGAAGAATTGAAAAACAATATATTCATTGTGAATCAGCTTTCTGATCTATCCACTCATGGTATTGATCCTGATGGGATAGTTGGTGCTGATGAATTAATCGGTTGTTTGGCATTAAAATTAAGTAAAGAGCAGGCATTCGAATCATTCCCGGAAGGGATTGGACACTGTTTTATTGCCGAAGGAGAAACTGAGGAAGACCCGGCTTGGCATTTCTTTAAGAGTATAAATCCTGATGAAGAAACCGAGGAAGATAATTCTGATTACCAGATCCCGGAGAATGAGAATGCCGCTTGATAGAATATCTGATTGCCGGTTTGCAAGTGATAAAGTCCAAGCTCAAAGATCAGCTCGCGAACAATTAAAGTTCATCCTGGTTAATAAAGAAAAACTATTGAGAGCAAAAAACGGGAAGAAATATTTAATTGTTGCGATTTCTTTTGATCAAATAAAAGAAGATCTCACACCTAATCAACTCTCTTATGTTGACAGCATTTATGAAATGACAATGGGAGCTGCAGGGTACGAGTCTTTTAAACCAACATATAAACCTAATAAAAGAACGTTTTTGAGATATGGAAAACCCCCTAAATAAAGAAAAGGTCTGGTTTCACCTTCTAAACTTTAGCAAAGGGAAAGGGAAGTATCTCAATTCTGCATACTTCCAAAGAAACCTGGTGCGAGATATCGACCTGAAATCTCCGGAGGGGAAAGAGGAGTTGAAAAAAACTCAGAGGATCCTTGCTGATATCGTTGAAGAATTAATAAACGATCTGAAAACATTACAGAGCGAACATCGGATTGTGAGTTCAAATGCGGGTTATAAGATTGCTGCAGACCCCGAGGAATTGGAAGAGGGTTGGAATTATTTGTATTCAAAAGTTGATGAGATGCTTAAACGAATTAATTGGTTGAAAGAGGGTTATAAGTCGATGGTCAGGAAGAATAGAAACACAGATAGAGTAACTGAAGATATATTCGCTCAAAACATAGAGGTGTAATATGGAACTTCATAAAGCCGAGAAAATAGCTCAGAAATATGTCGAACTACTCGCTCCTTATTGTGAACGGATAGAGATTGCCGGGAGTGTCCGAAGAAAAAAGCCGGAAGTGAAGGACATTGAAATTGTGTGCATACCGAAGAACGAGATTGTTTTAGAAAGTGCAGACGATCTTTTTGACGAGGATAAACACAAATATCAGGTGCATCCGGGTTTTATTGAGGAGGTTAATAAACTTGAAAAGGTAAAGGGAGAACCTACCGGCAAATACACACAAAGAATTCTTCCGGAAGGAATTAATCTCGATCTATTTATCGCCAACAAAGATAACTGGGGATATATCCTTGCAATCCGTATCGGACCGGACGGTTACAGTAAATACCTTGCTGATTCTTGGATGCGACAGGGTTATAAAGGTATTGATGGAATGCTAACTAAAAACGGTAAACCTGTTCCTGTCCCTGAGGAAAAAGATTTGTTCTGGTTACTCGGACTCGAATATGTTGAACCTGAATACAGACTAAACTTAAGGCAAAACTGATGTGGTATCCGGCGCTAAAAATAAGCTCTGGTGATCGATATGGGAGATTAACAGTAATAACTGAAACGGCAAATCACAAAACACTAAGCGGTCAGACTCAGCGTTTTTTTGTGTGTAGGTGTGATTGCGGCAATATAAAAAAGGTGCGGTTGCAGCATTTAACAACTGGTCGAACAAAGAGCTGTGGCTGTTTGAAGGTTGAATTCAGTAATGAAATAAAATTGTTTTGGAAAAAGTTTAAGAGAAGGAGAAAATAAAATGATATTCAAATTATTATCTATTCCGATCGCTATGATTAAAGACGTTGCTACACTTGGCGGTGCAGTTAATGATGGAAATTATCGAAACGGTAATAGAACATATACCGGAAAAGTATTTCATGAAATTGGGCAAGAAATTAAACTGAAAGAGGATCTTAAAACCCTTGAAACAATCTGCAAAACCATTAAAAAGCTGAATGGATAAACACCAAGAAAATAGAATAGCTACAGCTCTCCGGGTTGCGGGTTATAATTTCGAAAGAGAGTTTCGGTTTCATCCTGTGAGGAAATGGAGATTTGATTTTGCTCTGCCAAATAAAAAGGTAGCGATAGAATTTGAGGGGGGAGTTTTTCTTCCCAAAGCAAGGCACACTTCAATGGTCGGTTATTCAAAAGATGTTGAGAAATACCGGGAAGCAGTTCTACATGGTTGGAAAGTGTTAAGATATACAGCAAAGGACTTATCCATAAAAAATGGCGAGTATAAAATTATTGAGGATCTACAAAAATTATTTAACCAAATAATTTAAGGAGGACAACGCCATAGACGATTTGATGAAGTTTTCTATTATAATGGAAGAAAATAAGTGCTTTTATATGAATTCATGATTAATAATCTAAAGTATCCATTATTAAAAAGTCCCGAAATTATATCAAAAATGGGGTTTGCGAGTTAGCCGTGCAGAAAATTACCCTGAAAGACAATATAACGAAAAATAACAAGGAAGATGGGTTATGAACGGGAAGCAAGCGAAATATTACCGTAAGCAAGTTAAAAAGAAGATCAACAAAGACCTTGAGGACATGGCCAGGGTAATAAGCAATGAAAAATTATATTGGCGTATAGTTTATGCGTTTAGAATCATTTTCAAATATCATCCGGAGCCGATAAAGTTTGAGACTAAGATAAAAGAAAAGTAAATCCCCCATTTTTTCCCATGACAAGGAATTTTTGAATGAGCACATTTGAGGAGGAATTAATTCAGCTCGGCATAAAGCATAAAGTCTTCAGCGAGCCAATGGTTCGAAATTGGAAAATTTACAAACGGTATTGTCAACTGAATTATATTGAAAAAATCAGAAGTAGTGATGCTTTTGAAATAATTGCTCAGGAATTTCCACCCATTACAGCAAGTGGAATTCAAAAAATAGTTTATAGGGAAAAGAAACGACATGAATCTATCAGATCTGAAAGCAGCTGATTACAACCCACGAATGATAGAAGATGAAGCATTTAATGGGCTTCAAATAAGTATTGAGCAATTCGGAGATATTTCCGGCATAGTTTTTAATAAACGCACAGGTAATCTTGTCGCTGGGCATCAGCGCGTTAAAGCATTGGTTGATCAATATGGGGATTTGGAGATATTAGGGATTAATGAAGATGAAGGTAAGATAGAATTACCAACTGGCGCTGTATTTAAGGTGCGATTTGTTAATTGGGACGGGAAAAAAGAAAGAGCTGCTAACATAGCTGCAAACAGCGAAACAATAACTGGTAGATTCACTGATAAGTTATCCTTAGTACTTGATGAGGTCCGTTTAGAATTACCCGATATTTATTCTGGGTTGATGTTTGAAAAGATTGAGATGCCTTTGCTTGATTTATATCAAGGTAGAATTGTAGAAGATAATTTTGACGCAGAAGATGAAGTAAAAAAAATAACAGAACCAGAAACAAAAAAGGGGGACGTGTATTTATTAGGTCCTCATAGATTAATGTGTGGAGATAGTACCTCTAAAGAAGATATATCCACTCTAATGGATGGCGAAAAAGCAAAACTTATATTTACTGATCCACCATACAATGTTGATTATAAGTCACAAGCCGGTTACTCCTATGAATCCGAGAAATTTGGAAGTAATGGGCAAAAAATTTTTAATGATAATAAAAATGATGAAGATTGTATTGCTTTTTATTCAGCCGTATTAAAAAACTTATATGATTTTACAGAGGATGATGTAACTCTCTATTGGTGGTTTGCAAACAGTAATTATCATTTGAACCGACAAGCTCTTATTGATAACAACTGGCATCTTTCACAAACAATAATTTGGTTAAAGAATAGTTTTGTTTTTAGTCGGGGACAGGATTATCATCGTTGTTACGAACCTTGTATAGTCGGTTGGAAAAAAGGGAAGAAACATTTTAAGATAACAAGTGCATTAAACAACCTGGTAGATATTTTCTCACTTGAATTTCATGATTTCCAACATCAATTTGATATATGGTATGAAAGAAGAGACGCTACTAATAAATATATACATCCTACACAAAAACCAGTCCGTTTAGCAGAAAGAGCTCTAAAGAAAAACAGCCAGGTGAATGATATTGTTGTAGATCTATTCGGTGGAAGTGGAAGCACATTGATAGCATGTGAACAAATGAAAAGAAGAGCATACTTAATGGAACTTGATCCAAAATTTTGTGATGCGATTGTTAAACGATATATGAAATTTACAAATAGTAATTGTATTCAAAAAGAAAATGGAGAATTTGTAAATGCCAGCATCTAATGACAATGTTGATGGACATACACCAACCTTTTGGATACGCGTTGACGCTGTAGTAGAATTGATTTTAAAAAATCAGAACTATCTACATTCTAAACGTACTGAATCTTTAGTTGAAATGGTGAAGAAACAGCTCAAAGTTGAAGACAGGATGGCAAAGGAATATATAAAACATGCTAAGAAAGCAGTGAAGATTGTTAGTTCAGAGAATTTAAGCAGAGCAAGACAAAAAGCAATATTGGACCGTGAAGCGTTATTAATTGAAGTAAAAGATGATCCCAAAATGAAATTGGAGATAATGAAAGACCGAGATGATTTACAGGGTTTATATGTGAGTAAAATAAAAGAATCCTCAGAAGTAACAGTAAAGAATATTGACATGAGTCAGTTTACGGAATACGGGCTCGAAAAACTAAAACGTGGTGAAAAACTTGAAGATGTTTTACTCGATCCAAAATCATTAAAGCAGAATGCCGACACAAATACAAATAGCAGCCGAAGCTGAATTAGAGTTGCGGAAAAGACAATTTGAACGTCTCCGCAATTTCGAGTCGCAAAAAAAATTCTATCAAACACATCCGTTTGAATATTTTATTGAACGTCTTGGGTTTAAACCTGAAACAATAGATTGGACATTACTTCCAGAATATGCCAACCATAAATGGGATGGGACAATAAATCCATTAAAAACTATACTTGATAGTTTAGCAATTGGAGTGAAAAGAATAGGAGTAGAATCCGCTACTGGAACGGGGAAGACCAAATTAGGGGCTGGGGTTGTCTTATGGTTTCTTGAATGTTTTGACAATTCAATGGTTATTACAACCGCACCGAAAAGAGAGCAGCTCAGTTTACATATATGGAAAGAAATTGGATTGATGTTTAAAGATTTTGGTAAAGGGGAATTACTCTCTTCTCTAAAACTGAGGATGAACCCCGGACAGGATAACTGGATTGCTGTGGGTTTTGTTGCCGGTGTAGTAGCGAATGAAGAATCCTCGACTAAAGCACAGGGGTTTCATGCAGAACATCTATTAGTCATTTTAGAAGAGACGCCCGGAGTACCAAAACCAATAATGGAAGCTTTCCAAAACACAGCAGATGGACCGCATAATATAATTTTAGCGTTTGGAAATCCTGACCATCAGCTTGATAATCTTCATAAGTTTTGCATACTCCCGAATGTAACAGCAATACGAATTTCGGGTTATGACCATCCCAATGTTGTGACTAAGAATCCTTCTTTCATTCCGGGGGCGGTAACTCTTGATGGATTGAACGATAAAAAGATGAGATATGGCGGAGAAGAGGCACCATTATATCTCTCGAGAGCGAAAGGAATATCACCGGGTCAATCGGTTGATTCTCTTATACGGCTGGAATGGATCCAGTCTGCAATTGAAAGAGGGAAATTATTCCAAGATGAAAATGGTGTATTTGATGAAACGAAAATAGAAGGAGCAAAAGCATTAGGCGTAGATGTAGCAAATAGCGAGGCTGGAGATAAAGCAGCAATAGCACGAGGGAAAGGGACTATACTTTTGAATGTGGTAGATTTTCAATGTCCTGATTCAAATCAGCTGGGCAAAAGAGATGTATTGCAAATAATGAATGATGAATTAATAAGCGCGGATAAAGTTGGAGTTGACAGTGTAGGTGTAGGTGCGGGCACAGTAAATGCATTGAAAGAAATGGGTAAAAAAATTGTATCACTCGGCGGTGCGGATGCTCCTGTGAAAATAAGTTTTACAGATGGGAAATCTTCAATTAAAAAAGAAGAAGAGTTCAATAATCTCCGTTCACAAATGTACTGGCAGCTTAGAGAAGACCTGCGAAATGGGATTATAGCTCTTCCAAATGACCAGGAACTTGTTGCCGATTTAATTACGCCAAAATGGGAAATAAAAGCGGGCAAAATTATAGTCGAATCTAAAGAAGCCATAAAAAAAAGACTTACACATTCGCCAAATAAAGGTGATGCAGTAGTATATTGGAATTGGGTGAGACAAATTAAAAAAGCAGAATTAAAAGCAGTTCCACGACCATACTAAATGAGGCAATAAAATGACAAGCCAACAAGTAATTAAATTATTAGAAATGTATTCAAATCAAATTAATAGTAGAATTATTAAAGATTTGATAGAAGACCATCTTCCTACTAAACAGAAAATGGAAAAGTTATATAAATCATATTCTGGTAACGTGGCAATAAAAGAGAGAAAATTTGAGGATGTTAATAAGATTAACAATCAGTTAGCTAATGATTATCGTGGTGATATTGTTGATGGTATTACTGGTTACATGTTTGGTGAAAGAATTGGGTATTCTGTTGATAAAACAAAATATTCTGAAGCACTTTATAATTTGATTTCCGAACGATTATCAAAATTTTTCATTCAAAATAATATTGAAGACTTAGATAGTACTACTGGTGAAATGATGTCAATTTGCGGAATGACAGCAAGGTTATTGTATATCGACAAAAATGGTTTAGAAAGAATAATGCCCATAAATCCATGGGAAGTAATCTTTGTGATGAATCAATCAATCGATGAGGTGCAATATGCTTTGATATATTATGATGTTGAAATAATCGAGAATGGTGAAAAAAAGAAACGAGTACGCGTAGAATGGTATGACAGCAAAAATGTAACATTTTTTGTTAGCAATGAAAATGGAGATTATGATTTAGATTTGGACGAAAAGAAAAACCCCATGCCACACATGTTTGATGGGATCCCTGTTGTTCGATTTATTAATAACAATCTTCAACAAGGAGATTTCGAAAAGGTTGAGACGTTAATTGACGCTTACGATCGGACTTTAAGTGATATACAGAATGAAGTTGAAGAATTTAGATTGGCTTATTTTGCTTTTTATGGAGTAGAACCGACACCGGAGATAATGAAAGCAGCAAGACAATCGGGAGCTTTTGGATTTCCCGAAGGGACTAATGGTAATTTTTTGGTTAAAGACTTAAGCACAGCCGTTGAGTTTATGAAAGAACATAAAAAGACAATTAATGAAAACATTTATAAGTTTGCTAAAGCTGTAGATATGAGAGATGAACAATTCTCCGGTTCAGCAATGAGCGGTGAAAGCAGACGGTGGAAATTGATAAACTTCGAAAATAGAGCGAAAGCAAAAGAAAGAAAATTTGTAAAAGCATTACGAGATCAATTCAGAATACTTTGTTCTGCCTGGAATACTAAAGAGATAAAATTGAATTACGAAGATGTCACATTCCAATTCAAACGGAATCTGCCTGTTGACCTTCAATATATAGCAGGAGTTCTATCAATGTTAAATGGACAAATATCAGACGAAACCCGATTGGGATTAGCTCCTTTCATTGATAGTGTAGACAAAGAGATTGAGAGGATGAAATTTGAAAGTGATAATAAAGTTGATTTCAATTCAATATCTGATGCTCAACAGTTAAATTAAGAAGAAGAAAAATGACGCGTGAAGAAGTAAATATCAGGTTAATTAAATTACTGAATAGAGCTGATGTTGAGGTCGAAAGGATATTAAAAGAGTTTGAACCTAAATTGATTCGTATTTATAAAAAATCTCTTGAAGAGATTAAAAAAGAAATCGCATGGATTTATGAAAAATTCGGAGACAAAGTAACTTACGGACAAATGCAAGCATACAATCGATTAGCGGGAATTGAAAGAGAAATCGCAAAAGAATTGAAAAATTTGACTGGTGAAACAATATCTCTAACAAAAGATAAGATTAAAGAAGTGTTCCGGGAAGGATACTATAGAACAGCTTTTGCGCTGGAATCAGGTACCGGTTTTAAACTTGGATTTGGGGAATTAAACAAAAACATAGTAGAAGCGGCTGTCTTTAATCAATTAGACAGACTTAAATGGACAGAGCGAATGGGCATAACAACCGAGACGTATACAAATTTAATCAATCAACAGCTTGCGGTAGGTTTAAATCAGGGGAGGGGCTATGCTAAAATAGCGTCTGCGATTACAGATAAATTTGGTGGTAAAGGATTGACTGAACCGGGTTTATACCCACGCATGTTGAGAATTGTAAGAACTGAAGGGCATCGAGTGCAGAACGCATCACGCGTAATTGCTTTTGATAAATCTGAAAGCGCCGCTGAATTATTAGGGATAGAATCCCAACGAACCTGGTTACACCCAGCGGGAGTCAAAGAACCTCGCGAGGATCATATACAGATGAACGATAAGGGAGCCGATGAGAATGGGCTATTTACTTTGCCGGATGGGACGGTCACAGAGGGTCCGGGTTTAACAGGCGTTCCAGAGCACGATATCAATTGTCATTGTACTCTTTATTTTAAAATAGTCAGCTTGCCGAAAAATGAAAAGCTTCAAATCAATCCTAAAATGAATTATACTGATTGGTCTCAGTTGAGGGTAGCCACCAATTGACAATCTTTCTCCAATTAACCCGCTTCGGCGGGTTTTTTATTCCCTCATATTATTTTTTTCATCTCCCACTTTTTCCCATGACAAGACAGTTCTAAAAAATTACGTTACATCAGAATTTTAAATCACTCATAACCATATTATGAACTTGTAGGGTCGTTCGTTTATAACATTAAATCGAAACTACAAGGGCAAGGAGAGAAAATGGATAAGTTAAAAGAAGTAATCGAGTTCTTGAAAAAGAATAATGCCCCGGCTGAATTAATCACTCAATTGGAATCACTTAAAACGGTCAATCTCGAAAGTGTTAAGGAATTCCTTGAGAAAGATGAAGCTGGCAAAAAATATCTTCAAACCTTGAATGATGCCGCTGTTACGAAAGGGATTTTGACCTTCAAAGAAAAAACAATGCCTGGATTAATCGAAGACGAAATCAAAAGGAAATTCCCAGACGAAACTGAGGAACAGAAAAAGTTAAGAATACTTACAGATGATCAGGCTAAACTAAAAGCTGAAATCAAACGTAAGGATTTATTGAACAAAGCGACTACCCTCGCTGTTGAGAAAAAACTTCCATTGAAATTAGTTGAGCGATTTCTCGGTGATGATGAAGACGCAACAATTAAAAATATGGAATTATTTGAAGCAGAATATAATGCTGGAGTGACAGCTGCGGTAGATGCAAAATTCAAGGAAAACGGTAGAGAACCCGGAAATTCTCCGCAACATAGTCCCGGTCCCGATTACAGCAAGATGAGTGATGATGAATATTTCAAACACAGAATGTCAGAAAAAAAATAATGGAGAAAGCAATGCAAAAGTTTTTTATTAAAAATCCGGTTGCAGCTTCAATTTTTGTATTGATGCTGTTAGTCATTTCGGCTGTATTACTTCAAATCGAGCAAACCAAGGACGGAGTAATATTGGCGAACACATTTTTGACAACTCAATTAATTGCACGTGAAGCGCTCGTGCGTTTGAGAAATATGCTGGTTATGAAAGCACTAATTCACACCGATTATTCATCGGAGTATCGAAAGCAAGGCGACACAATCCGTGTGAAGAAACCGGCAGTATATGTAGCAGATGAATTTGGTGGGACAATCAATTTGCAAACAGTAGCAGAAGATGCTGTCAATGTTACTTTAAATCATATTGCTGATGTTTCCATCGAAATAACTTCTAAAGAGAGAGCTCTAAATGTTGAAGATTTTGGGAATCAATATTTAGATCCGGCAATGGAAGCAATAGCTCAAAAAGTTGATTATGATATTATGAGCGAAGTTTATAAAGAAGTTCCTTACTTCGTTGGGACGTCAGGAACTACCCCCAGTGCGCTTGATGATTTTGCAAACGCAAGAAAAATGTTAAACATAAATAAGGTTCCGCAAGCATTAAGACGAGCAGTTTGGGATCCCAATGCGGATGCTAAATTCACAATAATTCCGGCGATTGTAAATGCTGAGAAATCTGGTTCAACACAAGCATTACGAGAAGGTTCAATCGGGCGCATTCAAGGGCTTGATAATTATATGAGTCAAAATGTGATTACACACACTGCCGGGTCATTTACGGCTGTATCTGCTCCCAAAATAAATACTCTGGCTGTAGTTGGTTCGAATACCTTGGTATTAAAGGGTGGAGCTGGGACAGAAACAATTAAAAAGGGTGATGTATTCTATGTAACATCTGGGGGAAATAAATATTATTATTCAGCAGCATCAGATGCCACGGCAAGTTCCGGTGTAGTAAGTGTTACTACCTTTCAGAAAGTACAAGTCGCTCATTCTGTTGATGACGTGATTGTATTCCCCGATAAAACTGCAGGTGGTCATGTTGCTAATTTAGCTTTCCATCGCAATGCGTTCGCATTTGTACAAAGACCACTCGAAGCACCTTTGGGCGGTGTTAGTGCATATACTGTGAATTTTGAAGGATTGTCACTTCGTGTTGCACAGGGTTATAATATAAGCACAAAGAAGGAAACTCTTTCAATGGATATTCTATATGGAGTTAAAGCAATTTATCCACAATTAGCTACAAGAGTTCTTGGATAGAGCATCGTTGAGCAGAGAGTGTCATACTTAAACATTCTCTGCTTTTTATTTTTAATAAAAATCCGTTGGGAGGTAAAATGAAGTGTCCACTCTGTAATTGTGAATATAGCGATCCTGTTTTACCAATTCACATAAAAATTTGTAATGCACAGCAAGTTGAACAAGTTGAGAATTCCGAGAATGCACAGCAAGTTGAACAAGTTGAGTCCCCGCGGAGAAGAAGAAAGTTATGATTTCCATTGATGAAGCAATTACTATTTTACAGATAGAAGGGACGCCTCAAGAGAGGAGTTTAATTAAAACGCTCATCCCAGAAATTGAGGGAGATTATAAAAGAATTCGAAATAGGGATTTTGATGTTGATGAAAATAACAATATTCAATATCCAGAAGGTTCGAAGCTTACAGCTGCTCTTATGATAGGTTATATTCTCAGCAAACAATACGGGATACAATCGCAAACTATATCAAAATATTCACAAACAAATGAAGTAACAGTTTCGGGTTATCCGAAAGGAATAACCGATCGGATAAGTAAGTATCCGGGATTTGCGTAATGATTAATCGTTTTTACAAACAGAAAATTATTATACAAAGAAAAACATTGACTAATGATGGCGGTGGTTCGTTCAAAGAAGTTTGGAAAAAATTGAAGGAGGTTAAAGGATTGATTGTTATGAGTAACGGCTCTGAAAGGATGTTAGATCAAAAGAGAACGGTTATTTCTTCACATACCCTTTTTTGTAATAAAACAGATTTGAAATCCACTGACCGTGTTGAATGTGAAGGGAACATTTATGAAGTGATATTACCGGAAGACCCGTTATCACTTAGTCATCACATGGAAGTAGAGCTGCAATTAATAAAATGAGAAATGAATGGAAAAAGCAAAAACAACAATAACTAATTACTGGCAGATAATTGTTGCGATAGCTCTGGTCATTTTTAATGTGGGGTATACTGTTAAGGCTCTTGAGGACAAGCCCTCAAAAGATGAAGTAAAAAAGGAAATTAAAACAGCAATTGATGAACATAAAAGCGAAACGAAAGATAATTATATCAACATTAATCAAGTGCCTGGACTCAACGAACAGCTAACTGCTATCAACAACCAGTTAGAAGGTGTTAATAAAAAGCTGGATAAGCTTGAAGATAAATTTATTTACGGAAGGAAATGAGATGAAACAGTTTTTTCAAGATGGCGAAGGTGCTTATAGTTCTACAAGATTTGTGATGATACTGACGACAATGTTGTTCTTTATTACCTGGATAACAGAGCTTGTAACAACAGGTTCTTTTAGACCGACATGGGAGCTGGTGAGTTTTGTTAGTGCGGTGGTTCTTGGAAAGAGTATTCAATCATTTAGCGAGTACGGCGGAAATGCAACTGACTGAAAATATATCGTTAAAAGAATTGGTATTTAGTAAAGATGCCGAAAGATTAGGCATTGACAATAAGCCCAATGAAGTTGAAATTCAAAAATTAACCACATTAGCAAAAAATATATTACAGCCGGTAAGAACTTATTTCGGTAAGCCGATTATTATCAGCAGCGGTTTTAGATGTAAAGAACTAAATGCCGCTATTGGTGGTGAACCTAATAGTCAACATGTTAAAGCAGAAGCGGTTGATTTTGTTGTTAAAGACGTTCCGTTAAAAGATGTGTTTTTATTTATTTCACAGAATTTGAATTATGATCAGTTAATATATGAATTCAAACGTTGGATACATTGTAGTTATAAAACAAATGGGAACAGGAAGCAAAGATTGATAGCCAGCAAGATTAACAGCACAACTGTTTATTCTCAATACATTGGTATACATCAACTATGAAGAGGTTATTCTCAATATTGATGTTCTTAACCATATTGTTGATTTTATTCGGTTGTTCGTCTACTGAAACAATTATCAAGGATCGTAAAATAGAAATAACAGTCCCGGCAATTAAAGATTCTATCCCGGCTGTTTATAAAGAATTCCCTAAAACGGTTATTGATTCATTGGATATAATCTTTGAAACTCTTCCTGATTCTGCTCGAATTGAAGGTCAAAAAGAAATTAGGACTGAAAAAGGGAAAGTGAAAGTGAGTATTAAATACTATCCTAAGAAAAAATTTTTTGAGCTCGATGTTCCTGAACACAAAATTGATACAACAATTACAGACACTACAAAGTTGGTTATTAAAAAAGAAACTACCACGGTTGAAAAGTTTGGATATGGTACACTTGGAATAATAATCTTTATCAGCTTAGTGGTGTTAGTATTTCTCGCTGTTAAGTTCAAGGTGTTCTAATGCCAGAAAACCAGTGGTTTGATGATATCGTAATTAATAACCTCAAGAAAAAGCTTGCAGCTCGAATGGTTATTGCCTGTGAATTTACTGCGGGAAACATGAAATTAATCACAGCCGGTCACGTTGGACCTGAATTAAAAGCCGTAGACAAAGGGCAATATCTTAACAGCTTTGTTCATGATGTCATTGAGATGAATGGAGATGTTGTTGGTGTGGTAGCAAATACTGCAGGACATTCACCGTTCATTGAGTTTGGGACCGGACAATATGCTGAGAATGGAAACGGTAGACAAACTCCCTGGTTCTGGAAAGATGAAAATGGAGTATGGCATTTCACCAGGGGTATGAAACCAAGACCGATAATGAGAACCGGCTTTGATGAATCACAAAACGGAATTAAGCAGATCCTCGGAGCTGAATGATGGATACCGACTTAAGAGAAGCGATATACGATTTTATAACAACCGAGGTCGAAGGCTTAAGACCTTATGTAAGTAGTAGTGATCTCGGCAATGTGTTCTATCGTGAAATCCCGGAAGGAGTTTCCGATTCAGTAATTTGTGTGTTTCAGGAATTGACCGATCGTCCTGATTTACGTGATAATAAGGATGTCAGGATTGAAAGCAAATACATTGAGTTTACCTTTTATGCAGGAAACAGAAGTGATCTTGAAAGTATGGTTAAAAAACTTCGAACTGCATTTGATGATTGTGAAAGTACATTGAGTGTTCCCGGTTATAAAGTGATAAGTGTCCGCTGGCAAGCAACCAGGGATAGTTTGTTTAATGAAACAGACCGGGTAATAGTTGAATACAAAATTCGTCTACAAATAGAAGGAGAATAAAAATGCCTCAAATATTTGATCATGGAGAATTGTTAATCGATTCAGCGCCAATCGGGATATTTGATATCACGATGGATGTCGCTCACACAGAGCATGATATAACAAATTTAAGCGGGGCTGCAGGTGAAAGCGAGTTTATTGGTGGAAAAAGGGTTGTTAGCTTTTCCTTTTCGCTTTATAAAGAAGCCAACACCGATGATTTAGCTTTGAACACCGCCAAGGCAGCAACTTTCAAAGTAAAGAATGGTTCCGGTGCATACAATAGCTATGCTGGCAGTCTAATTCTGTTTTCAAAGAATTATGCCGGTAAAATTGATGCTGTTGATGTGATGAAATATTCCGGAAAGATAACAGGAACATTTACCGAAGCTAAAGGAGCCGGCGGAGTTTAATGCGATTATCTGAAAAGACTAATCTATTCGGAGAGGATCTATTCCTCTCCGAAAGGGATGCATTTGATGTAAGCGTTCTTGAATCTTCATTAAAAAGAATGAAAGGGACTGAATTTACATCTTCTTTGTGTGCGATAATTTATGATTCAATTAAGCAGACCTGGATAAATAAAAAGAATCCTTTCTTAAAATGGAGATACCGCAGAAAATATTCATTAAAAAGACTGATCAGGAATTTGAGTGAGAAGGAAATTTTTACTTTAGCTAAGAAAGTTTATGAATTAGAAAAACTTGATGATACCGAACAATATCATTATTTGAGATACCGGCTGGGGGAAGTTTCGTTTAAAGAATATTTCTCAATCCTTAAAGAAAAAAAAAAGTACATAGAGGAATTAGCCGAACTCGAGCAAATGCTCTGATCAGATATTTCAACAACATAAAAATTGGTGATGAAGAAAAGAGATCATTAAGTGAGTATAGAGAATTGATAGAAGAATCCATCGAACTAGCAAAACTATTAAGAGGATCTGAATACAACACTGAAAATAGTGAAGATCAATTATCGATTCATAAAAAACGAATTGCCTATTTCCGTAAAAAAGGGTTGCTGAAAAATGGCTGATAATGCAGCTGAAAAACTTGGTGAAATATACGTATTGATCAAAACTAAAACTGATCAGTTGGAAAAAGAAATAAAGTCACTCCAGAATAAGATGGATAAACAAGCTGCTGAAATGGGAGCTACTTTTGCAAATAAATTAGGTTCTCAATTGGCCAAAATCGGAACTTATGCTGCAGGTGTTCTTAGTGTTGGTAAAGCGTTTCAATTTCTTAAATCTTCGATAGCTGAATCGATAGAAGCGGCAAAGAGTTTGTACAAGGTTAGCCAAGCAGTAAATCAAACCGGTTTTGCTGCAGGTTATACAGCAGATGAGTTAAAAAGAATTGCTGGGAACCTCGAGAGTATTAATGCTATTGATGCTGACAAGATTCTTAATGATGTCACTTTACAACTCTTGACCTTTGGTAATGTTTCCGGAGAATCATTCAAACGTGCACAACAAGCTGCTCTTGATCTGTCTTCCGTTTTAGGTACAGATCTTAAATCCTCTTCAATTCAACTTGGAAAAGCTCTAAGCAATCCAGCTGAAGGATTGCAAGCATTGCGAAGATCAGGTGTTTTATTTACAGATCAACAAGAAGAGATGATCAAAAAATTAGTTTCACAAAACAAATTATATGATGCACAAAAAATCATTCTTGATGAAATCCAATCTAAATATGGTGGTCAAGCAAAAGCACAAGCTGAAGCTACTAAAGGTCTGCAAGCTGCAAGTGTAGCATGGAGCAACATGAAAGAAGAAATTGGTAATCTATTTGGGCCACTACTTTCTGAATGGTTACCAAAAGCTATTCATTTTGTACAGGATCTTAGCCGGCGAATTAATGAGCTTCGGGAAGGAGGAAGAGGGAAAAATGCTGCCGCAGGGATCGAAATGGATTTCTCTAAAATGTCTGAGAAAGAAATAGCCGATTTTATTTATCAACAGCAAATAAATTCAGCTATGGTATTATCAAAATATAATAAAGCAACAAGTGATTTTCGAAATAGGAAAATGGATTACGATGCATACAAGGAGGTTGAATTAACAACTGAAATTCAAATTGCTACTTATGAAAAGCTGATCAACCTTGCTCAAAATTTCAAGACGGTCACTGGTTCAATCCCGGGTGGTGGTCCTGGTGGAGTTGCTGAGCTAATTGCTAACGATTATAAGACAGCTGTATTGGACTATTACGATCTCATTGAAAAGTATTATGAGGACGTGAAATTCCTTGATGAAAATTATTTTAATTGGAAATCTGAACAACTGATCAGGCAGGGTCGCGAAATGCAGGCTGCGGGTCTGAGTGAAATTGAAGCTCAACATTGGGTAAACATTCAACTGCAAAAATTGATGGAAGAGAGAGAAAGTTTTTTTGAAGATGGTTTCCTGCCAACCATTTCGAGTGATTATGGAAAAGAGATACTTGACTGGGTGGAAAGAATTGAAGAAGCTTTTCTTGAGGGTGAACTAAAGAGAGTAGAGCTACAGCAAAGATTACGCGAAGACATGCTGAACACAGCTTCACAATTTGGGAATGAATTAGAAAGAGCTTTTGGAAGAACCGGGGATAAGTTTATTAATTACGTGAACCAAGCTTTACAAGCTGCTCTTAGAATTATGGATATTCTTGATAAAGTGGGTAAGGGTGAGAAATCTACAGAAAGCGGAGCTTTAGGAATAATTACGAGTTTGATTGGATTGTTCGCTTTGCACAAAGGTGGATCAGTAACAAATATAGGTGGTAATCTCTCTTACACTCCTTTGCCTAAAGCAGCTATGGGAGGATCCTTTGTGGTGCCACCTGGTTTCCCGAATGATAGTGCATTGGTTAGAGTAGAATCCGGAGAGACATTGCACGTAACACCGGCAAGACAAACACAAAGTTATGGAATAGATACGAGTGGAATAATCAATGCACTTTCAAGAGTAGAAAATAAAATTGGTGCAATGAATAGAAATCTAATTAAGAAAGAATTTCATGCAAATATATTTAATCCCATTGACGGAACCATCTTAGTAAAAGAGATGACAGCACCTTCTCAAAATAGTTTAAGAAAAGCGGGAGTGAATCTTGAGGAGCTTTGAGTTGTTAGGATACGTTGACGATGGAGTAAATCCCTCTTATTGGACTTCATTATCATCTTCTGTAGTAAATGATATATCGATCCCCGTGTGGACCAGAAATAATAATGGAACACCAACCGCAGAAGGATTCAAGCTCAATATTGTTGATATAATAGACTCTCATATTTTATTATACATGAAACGAATTAAATTCTTGATTGATGGGGTGCCGAGATTTTTAGGTACAGTAGACAAAGCACAACCACAAAAAAGTAAAAGAATTTGGGAGTATGAAATATTAAATGGCTTTTACGAATTGACCAAATACAAAATAGAATCCTCTGAGCTTTTGGCTTCTCTAATAAATACAAACGACCCATACAAATTTCAACCGTACGATGGACAATACTCTAACGTATCTGTGCCCTGGCTTCTTGAAGTATTATTAATAAAAAGGGGGTTGACTTGTGATGTCTCTGCTTTGTATTTAGAAAATTCCGATAATCAAATTTTACTTAGAACACCTTATACCTATTGGCTTAAAGACATCAGATTAGATTTAGCAATGCTTTTTATTTTGAATCAACCAGTTGCAGTATTTTACACGACAGTTGACTCAGATAACACACCAGGTTATAGCTTTTCTAAAAACAAAATAAATGCATTCGATCTTTTTGTTTTATTGTGTGCTGTCTTTTCAATTACGATTAGATTTGAAGCTACTCAAAATTATCCAGATGGTGCATATATACTTGAAAGAAGGAAAAATGCACAGACTACCTCAGAGCAGTATATTATAAATCAAAGTGATATCTGGGAACATTCGCAAAACATTTCAAAAATCGAAGAAGTTTTCATGCCTAATTTTGAGCAACGAGCCACACAAAGAGCGAATTATCTTTCTTATATAATTCGAGATTTGCAGAGTTGGGGAACTGTTACCAAGGGAAAGGGAAGAACGATTCAATGGTATGATAATTTGATATTCTTGATGCAAGATAAAACACAATCGCCTGGTATTACACTGAATATGGATACCGATTCTTTATCCTACAATGACTTAAAGAGTTCAATTTATTTTAAGGAAGATGCTTATTCAGAAACGGAAACAGAATTAATCTGCCCTATCCAGGATGTTTTTTTTAATGTTAAAAGCCATTTTATAAATCCACGACGCGAAAGCTCCATTGTTAAACAGGGAGTATTTATCTAATGATATTTGGTGTTGAAGCTCCCAAAATAGTAAATGGTCAAACTACTGTGTTGTTAGATTATGCAGTTATGGATCCAAAGTTTTGTATAGGGGATATTATTGAAAATACTTCCCCAATGAACGGGGAGAAGACTTTTATTATGAAAGGTGATTATGCCGAGTTCAAATTAGATATATATTTATTCAAATATGGGAACACATCAAGTCGTAAATCAAAATTTTTAGAGATTTATAATCAAAGAAAAAACTTGGTCGATTTTTATCCACATCGAGACGGTGGACCAATAAAAAATGAAGATAACGAAATTGTAAAGTTCGCAATTGTAGATTGTTACCCGTTTTACTTTCAAAATGAAGTCACACATGATGCAGTGATGCTTCATTTGAAGTCAAAAAAATATATAGATATTACAAAGAGTTTAGTATGATATTCGGCTTAGAACAACCTCAGATTAAGATTGGCGAAGAGATTTTATTGCTTAATAATTCGAATCTTGAACCGGAATTTATGAAACCGATCTACATTGAATATACATCTCCATTAAATGGAGAAAAAACATTTATTTATTTGGGTGATTATGCAAGCTTCAAAATTCAGGTTAATGCATTTGATATTGATGACTCTGAATTCTTGTTTCAACAGTTAAAAAAAATTGAAGGGGAATTGGTTGTTTTTTATCCACATAAAGATGAGCAAGCAATTAAGGATAAATTTGGGAATGATGTTTTATTCTATATAAGTGCCGTCGAGCCATATTATCTAAATAATGATTCTCAGTTTGATATAATTCAGATAGAACTCTTATCCGTTGGATTTGTTGATTATAGTGGAATTTACAATATCCACGGTTACGGTTATCAATTTGCTCACAACTTTGGATATGGAGTTTAACGATGTCCTGGGATGCACCGATCGGATATAGCACACATTTTAATTTCCCGAAATATGCACTTGGAGCTAATCCGGGCGCTGATGCTCTAAATGAAAATCTGATTGAGGCGATCGATACAGCCATACATAATGCAACTCAACAATCACTTAGCGAACAGGTTGCCACATTTGGTATTGGTGGTGCGCCAGATTCTGTATTCAAATTAAAAGTCTATGGCGATTCATGGTTGACCGGCAACGAGAAAATTGACGGCCATTCAGCTATTGGCGGAGATATTGATACTAATTTTAAACAAAAAATTTATGGAAATATTAAGGTAACCGGCAACATAACTGTTGATGGGGATATCTACATCGGCGGAGTAATAAACCAGGTCAACGTCGTTGATCTTGATATAGCCGATCATGCAATACGGCTGAACAAAGGTGGTGACAATACAACAGCTCTTGACGGCGGTATTGAAATGTTGGGTGCGGGTGATTTGCTTTTAGGATCAATAAAGTACACCGGATCAAATTGGTTATCGGATCTTAACTTCAATATTGCTTCAGGAAAAGTTTATAAAATAAATGATGTGGATGTACTTTCTTCTACAACTCTTGGAAATACTGTAGTAAATTCATCGCTTACAAAAGTTGGAACGATTACACAGGGAATTTGGAACGCAACAGCGATTAATGGTCAATATCTGAATTATAATACTACCAACCTGAAAGTAACTTCGAATCAGATAAATACTATTCAGGATATTGCGATTACTTCATCACCCACATTTAATAATATCACATTTAGTGGAAAGATAGATCAGCAAGGTTCCGCAAATAGTGAGTTCGGATCAGCTTCAATTTTACCCAAGCAATCGTATTTCGGTAATCTTGGTAATCTTAATAAAAAATGGCTTTCGCTTCATGCCTCAGAATTATGGGTTGAAACACTTGTTGCTCAAAATACAATTGCAACAATAGGTGGAAGGATACTTGTTGGACCTACATCAACTTTAGTCTCTGATCTTTCTTCCGGTTCTACAACGATAAATGTGAAGCACAATCAAATGGTCAATGGTGATATTGTTTATTTAGAAGCTGATGGTAAGGTTGAGTTTATTAGAATAAATTCTTCTGCATCAGGAAGTCCGGGGAATTATTCATATTCAGTAATTAGAAATCTTGATGGAAGCGGTGCAAATGATTGGTTTGCCGGTGATGCTATTTTCAACACAGGTCAAACAGGAAGTGGGTTTATTGATCTTTATTCTTTCAGAGGAATAAAAAATTCACAGCAAGTTGGGCCGGCAATTGTGGGTAACATTCGTAATTCGACAACATTTGATGATTGGTCAGAACATTGGGCGATAGGAAATTTGAATGGTTTATATGGTTATAATAGTAATACTTATGGTTCGGCATTCGGCAAATATGCAAGCGGACAACCAAATATCACAATTGATTCAACGAATGGAATCAGGTTTAGAAATTATACAACACAGTTAGCTCAATGGGATGTTAATGGGAATATTTTGATTGGTGAAGTCGGATCGGGAAAGAGTAACATACTGATATCAAGCGGTGCTGTAAAACTAAGAAATAACATTACCGATGTAATTAGACTAAATACTGATGGGACAGCAAATTTCGAAGGAAACATTACTTCGAATGCAATTATAACCGGGGGAACGTTTCAAACGGCTCCATCAGGGCAGAGGGTTGTAATTAGTGGATCCGATAATACAATAAAATTTTATGATTCGACAGGAACGTTAAGGAGTACATTATACGGGGCAAGTAGTTATTTATATGCGGATTCCTACTTTGATTGCACTGGACTGAGAACAAGTGGGACTGTTGAAGCTCGGAATAGTTATATGAACGCTGCGGGCGGTTACAAAGTTGGAAATTTGTTCAATATAAATTCATCAGGTCAGCTTACAATTGTTAATAGTCAATCTGCTTGGGCAGGATTATTCCTTCGTGGTGACGGAACCTCTTTTACTCCCGCTTATCTAAGTTCTTCTGACATAACTACTGCTTTAGGTTTTACTCCAGTGCCAAACACAAGGACTATAAATGGTTATGCTTTGACGAGCAACGTTACATTAACAAACTCGGATTTAGGTTTAGGGAATGTTGAAAATATTGCTCTTTCGACTTGGGCGGGTTCTTCAAATCTTGTTACAGTTGGTAAGATAGCTGATGTCTTGAAACTTGGAAAAGGATTACAATTTGATAACGAGCAATACATAACAGTTACGCCAACAGACAATTCAAACGGCTACATTACGATGACAAGCGGGAAAAATCTATTAAGATTGTATCCTTCAGGCAGTGGTTACAATATTGGTATTTATGGGATGACAGATAAAGCTATAATTATGGTAATCAATGTGCATACATCAATATCTATTACAGTAGAAGGCAGAACGTTGCAGCCAAAACAATCCGTTCTAATGATGTATGATGCAGACTATACTACTGTAAGAATAATTGGATAACTAAAATAAAGGATAATAAAATGTCACAATTGTTTTTAAGTAAAGAGGAAAAGAAAGATTTAGAATTAATTCAGGAAAAAAGAAAAAACCTATTTCTACAGGATCAATTTTTAACAGCTAAGTGGAATAAAATTATAGAGGATTTCTGTAAGAGAAATTCTAAAGATGTTTCGATTGCAAAGCAAGTTGATTTGGATTCAGGACTTATAGTATTTGATGAAAAGAAGAAAGGTAGAATTACAAAAGGAAAAATGTGAGGTAAAGAATGATATTAAACTTTGATCAGTCAATTCCGGTTCATTTGATTCTTCGACAAAGAGATAATTATGATAAGTTATTTCTTGTTAAGAAAAATGGCGTTGATTATGATTGGGCAAACGTCACTGAGGTTATCCTTGAGGTAAAAAAATCAAAATCCGCCGCTGACAAAATCATAGAATTAAAGAAAAGTTCCGGTGGAATTGAAACTAATGTTGGTCAAATGATTTTTCATCTTCCCCCAGGAAAAACTGATATAGAGCCTGGCGATTATAGTAGCCTTGAGTTGCTAATTTTATTTGAATCGAGCAAACCAAAATTATGGTTTGATGGGTCTTGCACAGTAAAACCAAGGAGTATTCAAGTTGTCTGAGAATTACGAATTTATAATTGATTTAACATCAGTTGAGGAACCTATTATTCTTGAAGTTCCTTCCGCTGAGCCGATAACACTTGAAATGATTTCAGGTGATGTGATTATTAATTCTGACAAATACATTGAAAAATCTGTGATCAACGCTAAAGGAGATTTGATTGTGGGGAATGTAGATGCTCAGCCGGCACGTATGCCAATTGGCAGTCCTGAGTATTTTCTTGTTGTAGACCCTTCGCAAGACAGGGGTCATAGATATACAAATATTATGGACGGCGGGACATTTTAATTAATTAAAAATAAGGAGTATAGTTATGCCACAGGTAATTAAACTAAAAAGAGGTCTTAAAACTAATTTACCAACTACAGGTATGAATGCCGGCGAACCGATGTTCACTACGGATCGTGGTACTTTACATGTTGCAATTGATGCGACTACAAAAAAACCTGTTGTTCCGGCGATTGACGATCTGTCATCAATCCCTTCAATCAGTGCTGCAGAGGATTTGATACTGATTCACGATGCGAGCGAGGCATCAAACCAGAAAGAAAAGAAAATCACTTTTGCAGATTTTAAGTCAGCACTAAATATTCCGGCGGGGGATACGGATGAAAAAGTTGCGGTGGTGAATGGCGGAACAGCGGGTTACATCTGGGGAACAAACGGTTCTGACGGCATATTAAGAATGGGAAGCTCAATGAGTTGGACTAAGGATTCGGGAAATGCTTTTGTTACTTTAGATGTAGCTACGGTCGACGGCGGAACATTCTAAGAATGAATTCCGAAATTGAATATAAAAGTGTTGAAGTAGTGTGGGAAGATTCTATCACGGACGAAAGTGGAAATGAAGTTGTCCCAATTATTTTGAAAAAATCCTTCACAACACTTGAAGAAGCAAAAAAGTTTATTGATGAAAAGTTAACAAAGATTAAATATACAATTGTTTTGGTGGTGTAATGGCAAGAGATAAGACAATCAAATTTTTAAGAACAACTAAATCAAATCTCGACACTCAAAAAAATGCGAACAATCTGCTTGCGGGTGAACCATATTTAATCACTGATGAAAACAGAATAGCTGTTGGCACGGCTGTAAATGCTTATTCCGATATGGCAAAGAAATCGGAAGTCGATGCTAAAAAAACAGATAACGTTTCAGCAACTTCGAGAGTTTTAGGTCGTAAATCTTCTGGCGAAGGAGCTATTGAGGAATTAACTCTCTCAGAAATATTGGACTTTATCGGTTCAGCTTCTAAGGGTGATATTTTATATCGTGGGGATTCGTCTTGGGCGAGATTGCCTAAAGGAACGAACGGACAAGTTCTTACTTTAGCGAGTGATATTCCGAGTTGGGCGAGCCCTTCGGGTGGAAGCGCACCATTAATATCGATTAGGGAAACGAATTTTTCAACGACATCTGTATCGTATGTGGATAGCGGACTTGAATTAAGTTTAGAAGCAAATGCGACTTATCTTTTTGAATTTAATCTTGTTTTATACAAAAATACTTCGGCTGGAAATATCATATTTGTTTTACCAACAGGTGCGTCTTTTGGTGTTATGGGATACCTGTATTCCGGCGGTTCACAAGTTTGGGGTCAATCTTCAAACTCCGACCTTGACGACAGACAAATATCGGGGGGTAATTCTGCTTATTTCAAGATGACCGGAAAATTGACAATGGGTTCGACTTCTGGTTCTGTTAAGTTTAGAATGAAATCGCCGAATGGGGATAACTTTACTTTATATTGGCGGAGTAATATGTGGGCGCTCAAACAATAAATAGGGTGATGGAATGAAGATAAATAAAATTAAAAACAATGGAAACGAAGGTTTTCAGATTATCGACGAAAGCGGAAACGAATATTTTATAACCGAAGCAACCGAAGAACTTGCAATAGCAAAATATAATGAGATTAAATTTCGAGAAGCCAATCCTCCGAAACCAAGCTATAGGGAATTGCGAGCTCAAGAATATCCGCCTATCTCAGATCAGTTGGATATGATTTATTGGGATAAAGTATACGGAACAAACACCTGGGAGAAGGCAATATCTGCAGTTAAGGAGAGGTTTCCGAAAGGGTAGAGTATGCACCTTATATACACCACTCATATTTAAATAAGTAATAATTTTGTAAATAACAGAAAAAATGTTGTTTTTTCTTTGAAAAAAATGTGTTGTTCTGACTCTGGATCAGAAGACTCTAGGTTCGAACCCTAGCGGGGCAGCACCTAAAAGCCCGAATACAAATCATATTCGGGCTTTTTATATTTTCGCTTCTGAAAAAATCGTTGTGATCTTACTAAAAACGAGTAGGTACTCCGGTAGGTACTTTACATAATCTCATTCTTTACAGTGGACAAGGAGAAATAGTATGTTCATTGTAAAAATCAAAAGGTCTTCTTTTTATCAGATTGTCTATGAAGTAAATGGTAAAAAAACTTCTAAGTCCACCGGCACAGCTAATCGGACAGAAGCTGAAAAAATTTTTGAGGAATTCAAAAAATCTTTCATTCCTCCAACTCAAGAAAAAATACTACCAAATGAAAAAGATTACCACACATTATCAGAGTTCAAGAAAGAGTATCTTGAATTTCTCCAGCCGATTAAATCGAAGCGTTACATCACTTCGATTGAGTTATCCTTCAATCAGTTTATTTCTTTTTGTGGTGATATACTGTTAAAGCAGATCAATACCCAAATTATTGATCGTTTCATATCAACAACTTTCGCAAGGACACAAAGGGGTGCTCATCAATATTACCGAACTCTAAAAGCGGCATTCAACAAAGCTATTGAATGGAATTATATCGCGGTCAATCTATTTGCAAAAGTTAAATTTCCTCGTCTCACAAAAGTTTATCCGGTATTCTTAACAGAAGATGATCTTATAATTATTCTTACCAATACTCCATATCAATACTTAAAAGATATTTTCACAGTTGCTTTCTATACCGGTATGCGCCTGGGGGAATTAATCAATTTGCAATGGAATTGGATAGACTTTTTCAAAAATCAAATTACTGTAAAATGTTCAGATGAGTTTGTAACTAAAAGCAAAAAGGAAAGAATTGTTCCTTTGAGTGAAAAAGTAAAGGCAGTATTAACAACTCGATATCAAAATTCAGAACACCAATTCAATCAAGTCGTGTTTTATCGTCAAGAGGGTAGAATGCTTCATCAAGAAACTATTAGTAAACAGTTCAAAGATGTAGTAAGGAAATCTAATTTGAATGAAAAATTTCATTTTCACTCACTCCAGCATTCTTTCGCCTCGCTGTTGGTTCAGCGTGGAGTTTCTCTTTATGTCGTGAAAGAATTATTAGGCCATGAAGATTTGGCGACTACTCAAATCTATAGTCACCTCCAGCAACAAAACTTAAGGGATGCGGTAAATTTACTATAATAGCTTTGGACAACTTGGACAACTTAATTTACAGTTTGGCTGACTAATCGAAAAAAGACTCGTCCAAGTTGTCCAAATCGGTTGATTCACCCAACCGAATAAACCTTTCAACCCCGGATTTTCGTTCTGAAATCCTAATTCCTTTTATTTTGGCAGCATCTTTTAACCATCTTGAGAAACGAACCGGCTGAATTTCGGAGTATTCTTCATATTCCTTTTTGAAATTTTCAAATAACTCTCTCTTTTGGTATTCCTTGCCTTGTTCTATGCAAGAGAAGAATTCCTCAAATTCTTCGCAAGTTGAGTTTATCAATTTCTTCTTTTCGAGATTTATATGTGCATACTGAATTAAGCCTTTCGAAAGATAAAGCTGAAGGCAGCCAATCATATAATTGTAAAATGAATTCCATTCCTCATTATTCCACTCATCAAAAAATCTGTGCCCGAATTCATCAATCGGTCTGTTTGTTCGATTATAATGGTCCGAGAATTCAACAACAAATTGTCTGTCAAGTGTTGAATCATCAGTGCCATCAATAGTGTAATTGGTCGAAATTATAATTTTAGGCGATTGTTGAAATGGAATAATTATTTCATTCTGGTTTTTCTTCTCAACAGTTATATCGTCGGTAATGACGGAAAACAACTTGTCAAAATTAAATTTCTTTGCAACATCATTGAATTCAATAATCGCTGTATCAAGTGTAATGGATTGAAAGCTAAAATTCTTTGAGAAATTAAAATTCCGTCCATCTAAGCGAATTGTTTTTCTAAGTTTACCGACCGCCTGAGCAACTAATCCTTTACCGCTTCTCCCGTAAGCGCCGTCAGTTAATTTCTCATCCAAAAATATAATTGCTTTTGCATTTGTTGAGTCTTTGAAATTATGCAATAGATATCCAATAGCGCTTTGTAATGATAAAATTCTTTGTCCATCATCTTTACAAATGTTTCTAATAAATTTCTCAAATTCTGCTTGCCTCGGATCACCTAGATCGAGACGGGATTCACTCTTTGCAAGATTTAATCGTTTATTGATTATTTGTCTATCCCAAATGAATCCCTCCAGTTCCTCATATCTTTTCACAAACAATTTATTTGCAATTATTTCAACAAAACAATTACTGAAAAAGAGGAATCCCTTTTCTTTTGTATCACGCAAGAATTCGATTTCACGCGTTTCCAAGAATTCAAGGAATGTTTGTACGAAATGTTGAGGAGCGCCTTTAATCACTGCATCGATTACACGTAAACGGGAAGATTCTTTGAAAATATCATCATCCATTTTTTTCAAATAGTCTATTACAAAATCCTTAATGTTGAAAATCTCCACTTCACGCACGATGTTTTTACTCACCTTTAACAGAACATAACCGTGTTCAAGCTGCATTTTACAAAAGCCGTTTTCTTCAAGAAATCTTTTGAAGTTCTGTTTAGAGATTTTTGTCTTATCATTTTCAATATACCAGAATTTCACAAACGGCTTTTGCCACCCGTATTTTTCAGCGACATGATAAACTGTACCGAGAGTAATTCTACCGTCAAAATCCCTCATTAATTCATCAAATTTTCTATTAATCGCAAATTCAGTGTCATGATAATTTGGATTTCCCAAACTTATCTTCAAAAAGTATTTTCTTCCTTCTTCACCAATAGTTACCAAACCAAAGCCGATTCTATACCATTCTTCATAACAATTTGGTGGAAGATTGGATTCTAAAAATTCTATGGCACTCTCTAATTTCTCTTTATCAAAACTCGCGGGTTCGAATGTCTTTTTCCCGATTTCCAAGATTTCTTTTTCCTTCTGCAGATCGCAATATTCTTCCAGACATTCCAATAAAACATCCGCATCAATTTCTACTGGTGGTTCTTTTGGTTTGTCATACAGAAATGAATATCTATTTCCTGTTTCATGTATTGAGTAAGGTAAAACAGTTTGCGACTGGTTCCACCTCAATTCGATATGATCACATAAACCTTCATCTTTCAAATACAACCGGTAAACACTTTTAGGTCCGTTCAAACGCTTATGCAGTATTTCACTCTCTCTAACCTTCAGCCAGACATGATATCCAACACCGCTTCCACTTTTTACTGTCCATACGTATTTATCACCAAGTCCAAGTCGTTTACAAACCATTTCAATGATACTATAGTCGGTCACTTTATCGAAGTCAATATTTCTCAAATCATTTATACCGCAAATACCGCCAACACCGGTTATACATGCCCGTCCGGTAGGCGGGTTTGAATTCCAACCAAGTTCAATCACGTCCTGTTCAGTTTGTTCAATCAATTGCCAATTCTCCCAAGGGATAGTTGGACGTTTACCTTGGATTGGAAGAACATTAAATCCAAAAACGTTTCTATAAACCTTCGCTAGCTCAATGAACTGCATCTTTATTCCTCTCTGGAATTAATTCTAAAAATCTTTACAACAGATTTCTCCCCTTTTTTAAGGGGGAGAACACAAGAGGGGGTCTCATCTAGTTTTTTTACAGCTTCTCTCAGCGAATCCATATTCAAATGTGAATAAATTTCTGTAGTAGAAATCGATGAATGGCCAAGTAATTCTTTAACCGTATATAATGAAACATCTTTCTGAACAAGATTCGAAGCGAATGAATGCCTAAGAGTGTGGAAATGAATTCGTTTATCCATTCCCGCAGTTTTGCAAGCCCGTTTGAAACTTTGCGATATATGATCGCCTGTATATCGCTCCCCATTAGCTTTACAAAAAACATAGTCTCGAGCGTTGCTGAGAGACTCAATCGAAATGATCTTCTTTTCCTTTTCATTCTGCATTCTCAATTCTACATTCTCAATTGCATTGAAGGCTTCTTCACAAATCGGAATAAATCTTTGCTTCCTTCCTTTGGTTGTAAAATTTTCATCACCAACAGTGATTACGCAATTACCTAAATCAATATTTTTCCACCTCAGATTAATAATCTCATCTAATCGCATTCCTGTATAGAATGCAAACACTACCACATGCCTCACGATCTCATTTTTTATCTGACCGCTGATAGCTGAAAGCTGATCGCTACTGATAAACACCGGCGCAAGTTTCTGTTTTTTTGGTAGCTTAACTTTGAGAAAATAATTTTCATTAACATAACCCCATTCAATTGCCTTATTAAATGCAGCTTTTAATGTCCTGAAATAAACTCGGTATCCCTCGCCTCGACTCGAAGAGGTGTGTCTGTTTACTTTTTGCTGAAGGTGTGATGCAAAATTTTCTATATTCCTCAATCCGATTGAACGAATTGATTTTTGTGCCCCGAAAAAATCAGTTAAGTATTTTAGTGTATATACTACAGAAACGTGGTATGCTTTCGATCTATTTTGTTTGATGAAATTGCAATATTCATCTGCAAACACTCGCAAAGTAACAATCTCTTTTTGATTTGATCCATTTAGCAGCGACAGAAGTATTTTTAATTTTTCGAGATCATCAACTGAAAATGCTTTTAGTATTTCGCTTGTCTCGTCCATTAGTTATTTGTTATTCTGTCCCTGTTCGTTCTCAACAATGAATTTTATTCTTAGTCTTTGCTTCTTTACCTGTATCGGCTCTTTAAGAAATTTTTTCCTCTCAGTCTGATCGATTATTGTTTCAGCAATCTTTTTCCGTTCCAGTCTTATTCTCTGAATTTCAACATCTCTTTGAATTTTCAAAAATTCTCGCAGCTCGTCTTTCACAGCCTGCTTTTCTTCATCCGTCAACTCTCTTACTGAAATTAGCTTCAACATACTATGCCTCATATGATTTGTGTTTCAGAATTATTTTCTGAGTACTGGTATCTGATTACTAATTACTGCCTTTGGCAATCCACTCATCGATCTCATCCTTAAAGAAGTAGAGCATCTTTCCTGTTGGCTTGTGATGTGGAATGATTTTCTTGTAGGTAAGTTTGTAAAGATAGCTTGGTGCATAACCGAGATAAGCGCAAGTTTCCTTAAAGGTCATTGGCTTATCTTGATTTTTCTTTAGAAGATTTTCTAAAGCATCAATTCTCTTAAGAATTTCTCTATTGTTCGCTTTCACTTTGTACCTCTCTGTTAATTGAAGCTCTGGTACAAATATGAAAAGCATTATCAACAAAAAGAATATATCCAACTTTATCTGACTTTACATCAAGTGCCATAAAGTCTTTTTTATTTTTGGCTATAATTAGCCAAAAACATTTAGGATATAATATCGATCAACATAAAGTTATATAAAGTGAGATGAAGGGATGAAATATTAGCAGCAAGACCGAAAAAGAAATTTCTTTTAGAATATTTCTAATGAATCCACCTGTGTTTGTTGTATTGTCAGTAAAATTTCTTTTTTGCGCTAAATCTTTGAAAGGATCGCCTTGTTGATTTACAAAGTGTTCTGAGAATATCTTGAACTTATTATTATCGTTTATCGCGCCTCTCTTTGCCAGTTCATCAACAAATATTGCAAAAGTGCAATCGCTGTCTTTCCATGAAAGGGGGGTTATTTCACCGTTCGCATTGCAAAAGCACTTATGTTTTTCACTACAGAAGTGAACGAGTATTTTATTCTTTTTATATTCTGGCAAGAATTCGTTCTGACGGAGTACATCAAATATTTTGATTAATGATTCTTTACCTGCCTTCCAGATAATTTTGTTATTTGTTGAGGTTTTTCCCGCACCGTTCCGTTTATCAATTTTTCTGTCTTTAATATCTGCTAAGGTTGAGTAGTATTGTAGTAATTGTTTTGCCTGTTCTAAAAACTCATTAAGCGGTTCGGTAAGAGTGTCGGTTATAAGAGTAACTAAATATTTTGAGCAATTTTCTTTGATAGTATTATTGTTTTGAAATGCTTCGGATACTTCTTGATTAAGATCGGGAGTGCAATTGCGGAATTCAATTTGTTGGATTGCCAAGTTTTTTAATCCATTCTTCAAATGGGGTATCCAATTACTGCACTGGAAGATTTCGAAAGATAATTTCTCAATTCTTTCTTCTATGTCTTCAATCTTTTCCAACCTATTTTGAAGTTCGTCAAAAGAAATGAATTGATATTTCATTTTTACCCCATACTAATGGGAAATAGTCAATGAATTAGCACACACAACTCCGTCTTCGATTTTTCTATGTATCTTTCTTTTTCTTTGGAGAGGATTATAACTGTAATTGTAGATATTCGATAAGCACTCGTGTAAGATGATGATCAATTTGTTCCAACAACTAAAACAAAATAATTATTTTCGTATAAAAAATCACATCCAAAAATAAAATATTCATTTCGCATATTTTTTACTCATTTGGAAAACAAGAACAAATCATAACCATGAGCGTTACACTATTCGAAGCGCATTTTAATTCCATTATTGGCTTACCTGTTGGTGAAGTCGCTCAAGAATCTTTGAACCAAAATCTCACTCCGGGAAGCGATGAGGATTATTTGAAAGAAAATTTCAAAAGAAAATTGAGAATGAAAAGATTGAATCGCTCTTTGAGTTAAACGGTCTTGGTTCTCCGCGTTCCGCAGAAGCGAACTTGAAGAACTCTTTCAAGAGATGAAGAATTTTGATGATAAGATTTCTTTTGTTGAGAACTTCAAAAAGAAAGACGAATTATTCAACGCAGCTTAAACGAAGCTGGAGAAATCCGGTTCTCTAATAATGCCCGGATGCTCAGGCACAAATTTTATATGTCATAGTTTTGTTTACTTATTCCGTTCGTTCACTTCGCTGCCACGTTGTGCATTAAATTTTGTTCCTTTATTTCCTTTGGTAAAACTTCGAAATGAATAAAATTTCTACCTCTAATGAATTATTTGTAATAAATTTTTCCTGATGTATATTTAATTATCGAAGAATTTGTAATTATCACAAGGATTTTCAAAAATGTATACCCATTGATGTAAGATACTTGAACAGAATGAAACCATATACTTGTTTAATTATTACACATATGATGCGGAAATATTTAAAAAACGATGAAAATCAAAACAATATATGCTTGGCATGTCGTTTGAATTAATAATAAATCTCAGGATAAATAATTTTGGAAAAAATTCGACTTAAGGTTACATCAAGTAAACTATTTGATGTAAATATTGTATTGAGTGATTTTACTTTTAAACCATCTCAATTCACTAGAAGTATATGTGAGTCTCTAAACCTAATGGAAAATGATAAGATGGGTAATATCTTAGACATTGGAACCGGTTCGGGAGTTATTGCAATTGTACTTGCAAAAATGGGATGTCGTAATGTTTTCGTTACTGAATTAGTACCGGAGGTTTTGGAGATAGCAAAATTAAATTGTTCATTAAACAATTCTAATATTAAAGAATTTATTTTATCCGATTTATTTAATAATATTCCGTCAAATTTGAAATTCGATTTGATTGTGACAAATCCCCCAGCTTACCCGATTAATTCAAACCTAAAACTAAATACAGGTATGGATGTAGCGGTGTTCTCTGGATTTGATGGACGGGAATATATTTTACGTTTCTTATCCTCTGTAAAGAATTATCTTTCTATTTATGGAAGATTTCTAATCGCCGTGCCGTCATTTCTCGATTGGACTTATATAGAGGACAAATTTAACGAAGATGAAATTCAGTATAGAAGTTTATTGTGTGAAAATTGTGTTTTGCCAACATATGGATATCCTAAGGACATATTCATAAATAATTTTTTATCACATTTTAACAAAAATTTCTATATAGTCAAGGAAAGTGGAAAAACAGATTACGAACCTTACCTAATTACTGATACCGGCCAGATTCAATTTAACGTCAAGATATATGAAGGAAGAATTAGGGAAAAAAAACATGACTGAGGATCCAAAATCGGCCATAATTCGTACAAGAAATTTAGAAGCATATTACGGTGCTAACTATGTATTGAAAGGAATCAATCTTTTAGTGAGAAGGGGAGAAATACTGTCTATAGTCGGTCCCTCCGGCGGGGGTAAAACAACACTCTTAGAATGTATTTCAGGGACCGTAAAAGATAAGGAGGCAATCCTTAAGGGTGATATAGTTATAAATGGGCAAGATTCGACTTCTATCGAACCTCAGAAAAGAAACATAGGGATGGTGTTTCAGGACTTAGCTTTATTTTATCATTTAACTGTTGAGGAAAATATCGCATTCCCGTTGAAAATTCGTAAACTTTCTAAAAAACTCATACGGGAAAAGGTCAACTCTATTTTGGAGCTTATTAAATTAACAGAAAAACGAAATTCAAAAATTAATAATCTTTCTGGAGGCGAAAAACAGAGAGTAGCCCTTGCGCGTGTGTTGGTTTATGAACCTCTAATTATTCTTATGGATGAACCACTTAAAGCTCTAGACCAAAATTTGAAATTATCTTTTATTAACGATTTATTAAATATTCATAAACGAATAAAGTTTACATTGATCTTTGTTACTCATGATCAATCTGAGGCACTGGTATTAAGTGATAGAATTGCTATTCTTGATAATGGAAAGATTATACAGGCAAACACCCCGGAAATTATTTATAAAAACCCTGATAACATTTTTACAGCAAATTTTTTTGGCGAATCTAATTGGAAGAAGGTTACAATTAATAAAGAGAGTAACAGTTGGAACTTTAATCAGATCGGGAATATTTTAACCATTCCCGATATTCCTGAATACGACAACTTAAAAGTACAGGATGAAAACCTTTTATGGATCCGTCCCGAAAATATTACAATAAAGAAAGATTCAGAACAAAAAGTTGATACTAATTCACAATTGATTTTAATTGGAAAAGTTATTGATTCATGGTTCTTTGGGAATATATATAAGATTAAAGTTGAAGTAGCAGAAGATGAATCACTATTAGTTAATTCTAAGGAATCTTATTCCATAGGGGAAAAAGTTTTACTAGTGCTAGATCATAAAGAAATCAAACTATTTACTTCTAAATAAAGAGGTGTATGATGTACCGAAAATATTTTTATTTAGTGTTTTTAGGATTTTTATTCTTATTTGCTGGATGCAATAAAAAGACTGAACCCGAGTTGACATTTTGTTCTTGGGGAGGTTCTTATCAGCAAGCTCAGAGTAAATCATATCTCCAGCCATTCGCACAGAAATTTGACATAAAAGTAAATGAAGCGAATTATTCGGGCGAATTTGCCAAATTGAAAGGAATGGTTGAAACAGGAAATGTAACATGGGATATCGTAAGTGTAACTCAATCTATTTTTACTCGTGGTGTTAAAGAAGGATTATTTGAGCCGTTAGACTTTTCTATTATTGATACGACCAATATGATGCCTGGCACTGTAAACAAATATGGTATTGCACATCTTCTGTTCTCAACAATTCTTGCATATAACAGAGACTCCTACGTTAATTCTAAAGTCCCATCAAACTGGAAAGAATTCTGGGATGTAAATCATTTTAAAGGGAAAAGAGCACTAAGAGATACACCAATTGGAAATCTAGAATTTGCGCTTTTAGCCGGAGGAACCCCATTAGATTCTTTATATCCGATTAATATGGATAAAGCATTTAAAAAACTTGACGAGATTAAACCTTTTATTAGAGTATGGTGGGTGCAGGGCCAGCAACCACCGCAATTATTATCAACACAAGATGTTGATCTTTCAACTGCATTTAATGGTAGGATTTGGAAAGCGAGACAAGATGGTCAAAAACTTAATTTAATATGGAATCAAGGTATGCTTGAACCTGAATACTTTGTAGTTCTTAAAGGCTCGAAGAATAAAATTAATTCTTTTAAGTTAATTAACTTTGCATTACAAGCCCCGCAGCAAACAGAATTTGTGAAAACCATGGGTTATGGTCCTACTAATAAATTGGTTCTCAAAAACTTACCGGACTCCCTGCGCTTGGATCTTCCTAGTTCGGACATCAACATAAAGAATCAATTTATGATTAATGGAAATTGGTGGGCAGACAATGAAGAAAGAGCTTTAGAATTGTGGAATAAATGGAAACTCAGTAAATAAAATGAAAAATCTAAAATTTCTTCTCCCATATATTATTATATACTCTATTCTTTTTCTTTTACCTGTGTCCTTAATTGTATATTATAGTCTGGGTAGTAATGATGTTTCACATATTTATTTTTTTGATGTAATAAAATCTAATCTTATTAGAGAAGTTTTTTTTAATACACTTCTTTATTCAATTATTGCCACATTTATAACATCTTTATTAGGTTGGATTCTTGGATTTACAATGGTATTTGGTTCATCTAGAATAAAAACATTTACTTCCTTTATCGGGATTCTCCCTCTTTTGGTTAATCCCCTGGTCATTATCTATGGTTGGATGTTGGTATTAAGTAACGGTGGTTGGGTTAATAATATAGTTAAAGCTATTTTTGGCAATACTGCCGGTTTGCAGATGTTATATACACCTCAGGCAGTAATTATTGGGATGGTTTATTTAGGAATACCGTATATGACTCTTTCTATAGCACTCTCAATGTTAGAAATAAAAACTACTATTTTAAGTGCTGCAAAAACTATGGGGGCATCGTTTATACAAATAATCACCAAGATCATTCTGCCGATATCAAAGGAAGGAATTTATACTGGAATATTTTTCGTATTTGTTATATCGGTTGGGTATTATATAATACCTTCACTTTTAGGGGGGGGTAAAGTAGATTTTATCTCAACGCTAATTGAACAAAACGTTAATAAAGTATTGAATTGGCCTTTAGCTTCCGCAATATCAATATGGATGTTAGTTAGTATGATATTGATGTTCTTAATAGTGAAAAATATTCTCATAAAAGTATTTCGCTAATAAAAGTATATTTATGAACGAACCGGTTATACCAAATATCAAGAAAGTAATTTCATTGCTTTCAATACTAATTCTAATGATAATTAGTCTTCCTTTAATAAGTATAGTTTTGATTTCGATAAGTGATAGCCAATATTTGGTTGTTAATAAGTTTACTTTTAGATGGTATTTAGACGTATTTGCATCTTCCTCTTGGATTACCGCTGGATTTAATAGCGCCATTGTTGCATTAATTACTTCCTTATTGGCTGTATTAGTTGGTTTTATGACTGCTGATGGTTTAATGAAATTTAAATTGCAAATTAGAAATGGTGTATTACAGTTGTTTATAATACCTCTTATTACTCCTGTAATAATATTTGCAGTAGCTATATTTTTATTATTCTCCTATTTACATTTCCTTGACAATGTACTCGCCTTAGTTTTTTCTCAGATTGTTATTATTATTCCAATTTCCATATCACTTTGTTATATAAGTTTAATAAAGTTTATTGAAACAAATCCCAATGTTATTCATGCATCAAAAACAATGGGAGCTAAATATCATGAAATTTTATTCATTGTATTATTCCCGAACCTTAAAATCAATCTTTTGTTAATTTTCATCATTTGTTTTATGTTTTCAATAAATGAATCGGTAATAACACAATTCATTTCGGATACTAATACGGTAACGCTCTCAAAAAAGATTTTTGAAGGTGTAAAATATGATATCAATCCCGAGATTGCCGTTATTTCATCACTTTCTATTTTGCTTTCAATAATTGTTTATGTTGTAATCAGAAAAATTTCTGGAAAAATAATATGGAAGTAAGTAGTGAGGATTTGAAAAATAATATTGAAAAAGAATTAGACTTATTCGAGAATCCATTCGTACATTCATACGACAGAATAAAACATAATCTCAGTGTATTCCTAAACATTTCACAAAATCTTGATATCTTTTATTCACGACTTTTTACATTAATTTCAGATGAAATATCAATATTAACGGGGGCGTATTTTGTAAGACATAAATATTCTATTGCTCAAAAGTATTGTCAATTAACATGGATAGAAAAACAAAAAATATCAGCTGAAGATGAAGTAGCATACCCGAATATCTTTGAACAATTTTCCCAAGATCCATTGGAAAAAAATAATCTGGATAAAGCATCATTATTGATTAAAACAAATGACGGAGACTACAATGCTA
>Ga0207951_100143_pt1 | contig 45972 bp, 35 predicted proteins | sample Subbio12Aug_8Bad_FD_184830 | JGI IMG/M metagenome (GOLD analysis project Ga0207951, IMG submission 184830) | Serpentinite rock and fluid subsurface biosphere microbial communities from McLaughlin Reserve, California, USA - CR12Aug_8Bad (SPAdes) | ecosystem: Environmental > Terrestrial > Deep... | reverse complement strand
CTTGGCCTCGAAGCGCTCGCGAAACCGCGAGCGCGCGTAGAGCCCGGCCACGCGCGGCACGAGGCCGCCGCCGATGTAGACGCCGCCGCGCGCGCCGACGGTCAGCGCGAGGTTGCCGGCAAAGCCGCCGAGCAGGGCGAAGAAGGTGTCGAGCGTGCGCAGCGCCTGCGCGTCGGCGCCGTCGCGCGCGAGCGCCACCAGCGTGGGCGTGTCGCACTCGGGCACCGCCACGCCGTCGACCGCGGCGACCGCGCGGTGCAGCAGCGGCAGACCGAGCCCCGAGAGCAGCCGCTCGGCCGAGACATGCGCGTGCGCGCGGCGCGCCTGCGCGAGCACGGCCTGCTCGAAGTCGTCGGCCGCGGCCAGCGTCGCGTGCCCGCCCTCGCCGGCCAGCGCCTGCCAGCCGGTGGCCGTCGGCACCAACGTGGCCACGCCGAGCCCGGTGCCGGGGCCGACGACGGCGCGCACGCCGGCTGGCGGCGGCCAGCGGCCGTGGGTGTGCAACTGCCCGGCGTGCAGCGCCGGCAGCGCCAGCGCGAGCGCCTCGAAGTCGTTGAGCAGCAGCAGCCGCCCGACGCCGAGCCCGGCGGCCAGCGCGGCGCGGTCGAAGACCCAGCCGGCGTTGGTCAGCGCCGGCGCGTCGCCCTGCACCGGGCCGGCCAGCGCAAACGCCGCCGCGCGCGGCGCGGCCGCCACGCCCTGCGCCTGCAAGCCGGCGAGGTAGGCCCGGGCCGCGGCCAGCGGCCCGGCATGGTCGCGCGTGGCCAGCACCTGCACCTGGCGCGGCTGCGCATCGGCCGTGTCGACCCAGGCCAGGCGCGCGTGCGTGCCGCCGACGTCGGCGAGCAGCCACGGCAGCGGCGCGGCGGCTTCAGCCATCGCGCACGCAGTCGACCGCGTAGCTGCGCCGGCCGTCGTCGTCGACCGCCTCGATCAGCCCGTGCACATCGGTCGCGAAGCCGGGAAACGCCGCGTTGAAGTCGCGCGCAAAGCGCAGGAAGTCGACGATGCGGCGGTTGAAGCGCTCGCCGGGGATCAGCAGCGGGATGCCCGGCGGGTACGGCGTCAGCAGCGCGGTCGTGATGCGGCCCTCGAGGCGGTCGATCGGCACGCGCTCGGTGCGCCGGCGCGCGATGCAGGCGTAGGCGTCGCTGGGCGTCATCGCCGGCTGCAGGTCCGACAGGTACATCTCGGTGGTCAGCCGCGCGACGTCGCTGCGCGCGTACATCTGGTGGATCGCCTGGCACAGCTCGCGCAGGCCCATGCGCTCGTAGCGTGGGTGGCGGGCGACGAACTCGGGCAGGATGCGCCACAGCGGCGCGTCGCGGTCGTAGTCGTCCTTGAACTGCTGCAGCGCGGTCAGCAGCGTGTTCCAGCGGCCCTTGGTGATGCCGATCGTGAACATGATGAAGAACGAGTACAGCCCGGTCTTCTCGACGACCACGCCATGCTCGGCCAGAAACTTGGTGACGATCGCCGCCGGGATGCCGGTGGCCGCAAACTGGCCGTCGACGTCGAGCCCGGGCGTGATGATCGTGCTCTTGATCGGGTCGAGCATGTTGAAGCCGTCGCAGACGTCGCCGAAGCCGTGCCAGGCCGCGCCGGGCTCGAGCATCCAGTCGGCGGCGCGGCCGATGCCGTCCTCGGCCAGGCACTGCGGCCCCCAGACCGTGAACCACCAGTCGTGGCCGAACTCGCGGTCGACCTTGCGCATCGCGCGGCGGAAGTCCAGCGCCTCCTTGAGGCTTTCCTCGACCAGCGCGGTGCCACCGGGCGGCTCCATCATCGCCGCGGCCACGTCGCAGCTCGCGATGATCGCGTACTGCGGGCTGGTGCTGGTGTGCATCAGGTAGGCCTCGTTGAACAGGTGCACGTCGAGCTTGACCTGCTGCGCGTCCTGCACCAGCACCTGCGAAGCCTGGCTCAGCGCGGCCAGCAGCTTGTGCGTCGACTGCGTCGAATACACCAGCGTCGACTGCGGGCGCACGCGCTTCTTGCCCATCGCGTGAAAGCTGCCGTAGAACGGGTGGAAGGCCGCGTGCGGCAGCCAGGCCTCGTCGAAGTGCAGGTGGTCGATCCAGCCGTCGACCATCGCCTTGATCGTCTCGGTGTTGTAGAGCACGCCGTCGTAGGTGCTCTGCGTCAGCGTCAGGATGCGCGGGCGCACTGCGCGCGCGTCGATGCCGGCCAGCAGCGGGTGGGCGGCGATCTTGCGCTCGATCGCCGCGCGGCTGAACTCGCTGCGCGCGATCGGGCCGATGATGCCGTAGTGGTTGCGCGTGGGCGTGAGGAACACCGGCACCGCGCCGGTCATGACGATCGCGTGCACGATGCTCTTGTGGCAGTTGCGGTCGACCACCACCACGTCGCCCGGCGCCACCGTGTGGTGCCAGACCATCTTGTTGCTGGTGCTGGTGCCGTTGGTGACGAAGAAGCAGTGGTCGGCGTTGCAGATGCGCGCCGCGTTCTTCTCGCTGGCCGCCACCGGGCCGGTATGGTCGAGCAACTGGCCGAGCTCCTCGACCGAGTTGCAGACGTCGGCGCGCAGCATGTTCTCGCCGAAGAACTGGTGGAACATCTGCCCGACCGGGCTCTTGAGGAAGGCCACGCCGCCCGAATGCCCCGGGCAGTGCCAGGAGTACGAGCCGTCCTGCGCGTAGTCCATCAGCGCCTTGAAGAACGGCGGCGCGAGGCCGTCGAGGTAGGCCCGGGCCTCGCGGATGATGTGCCGCGCGACGAACTCGGGCGTGTCCTCGAACATGTGGATGAAGCCGTGCAGCTCGCGCAGCACGTCGTTGGGAATGTGCTGGCTGGTGCGCGTCTCGCCCGAGAGGTAGATCGGGATGTCGGCGTTGCGAAAGCGGATCTCGGTGATGAACTTGCGCAGGCCGAGCACCGCCGGGTCGGGCTCGGGGCCGGGCGTGAACTCCTCGTCGTCGATCGACAGGATGAACGCGCTGGCGCGGCTTTGCTGCTGGGCAAACTGGCTGAGGTCGCCGTAGCTGGTCACGCCCAGCACCTCGAAGCCCTCGCGCTCGATGGCCTGGGCGAGCGCGCGGATGCTCAGCCCCGACGCGTTCTCGGAGCGGAAGTCCTCGTCGATGATGACGATGGGGAAGCGAAAGCGCAGCATGTCGTCCTGCTCCGTCGGTGGGTGCAGGCGCGCGAGCGGGCCCGCGCGCCGCGGGCGGCCGCCAGCGGCCAAGGCGCGCAAGTGTAGGGGCGACGGTGCGGCGGTTTCGTGTCGGCGCTGGCGTATCGACGCGCCGGGCGCGGGCCGGCCCGGTGGCCGCGTCGGCGCGAGGCCCCGCCGATAGAATGCTGCGCCTGTCCCGCGGAGGGATGGATGAGTGGTTTAAGTCGCACGCCTGGAAAGCGTGTGTGGGTCAAAAGCCCACCGCGGGTTCGAATCCCGCTCCCTCCGCCAGCGGCCGGCTACCCGGCCGGGGTCGGGTTTGCGGGCCCTCAGGCCCCCGCCGGCGGGAAGCGGCGGTACCAGGCGCCATAGACCCAGCAGGCGGCGCAGAACGACAGCGCCCACTCGAGCGTCGAGAAGACGATCAGCGCGACGACCGGGACGATCCACAGTTCGCTGCCGGTGGCGTACAGCACGACGGCCACCGTGCTGGCCAGCAGCAGGATCTTGTTGGCGAACATCTTGGCGCCGGCGTCCTCCTTGCGGCCCTGGCACTGCCAGCGCTCGAACAGCGACTTCCACAGCCGGTGCGCGGGGCAGCGGTGGTGCCCGGCCAGCCCGCGCACCGCGCCCTGCAGCGCCAGCACCGCCATGATCCACGGGCTGAGCAGCGCGGCCAGCACGCTGAGGACGGTGGTGAGGAAGGCCTCCCAGCGGATGACGTTGGACCAGACCTGGGGGATGTCGAAGCGCAGCATGGGGGTTTCCTTCGCGTTGAACTCGTTCGATTGTATACCCGGCATGGTATTTTGGCCGGCACCCCGCCGAATGCACCGGTTTGCGGGGTTGACCCCCGGCCGGCACCGTCCGACGATGCCCGCATGGACCGCTTCGATGCCACGCCCCCCGAGCGCCCCGTGCAGGCCGACGACGCACTGCAGGCCTGGTCCGAGCTGCGGCAGCGGCTGCAACTGCTGCATGCCGAGCTCGTCTTCCTGCGCCTGATGATCAAGCTGCGTCTGGGCCCCAGGCGCCCGCCGATCGGCCCCTGAGCGACGCACGGGCGCCCGCCGCCAGAGGCGCCGGCGGCCGCACAATCCTGCCCGCCGGGGGCGTCCCGGCGCCGCCGAGTGTCGTCCCGCCGTGACCTGCCCTGCCCCTGCCGCCGCCGCGCGGCCGCCGTCGATCGCCGCGCGGCTGCGCCGCCGCGCCGCCTGCACCGCCCTGGCCCTTGCCACCGCCCTGAGCACCGCGCTCGGCACCGCGCAGGCCGGCGGCTGGGGCCTGGCCGAGCACGACGGCGTGCACTGGCTCGTGCAGCCCGACGGGCAGCGCTTCTTCTCGATCGGCGTCAACGTCGTCAACGGCGGCGACGAAGACTTCGCGACCCGCGGCGAACTCGCCTACCACTGGCGGCGCCACGACGCCAGCCTGGCCGACTGGGGCGCGCGCACCCAGCGGCGCCTGCAGGCCTGGGGCTTCAACACCGCCGGCGGCTGGTCGCAGTACGAGGTGCTGGGCCTGCCGCGCATCGTCACCACCGACCTCGGCCGCCGCGCCAAGCTGCACTGGTACGACATCTTCGACGAGTCCAAGGTCGAGGCCACCAATGCGATGGCGCAGCAGCTCGTCGCCGCGCACCGCGGCAGCCCGCTGCTGATCGGCTACTTCAGCGACAACGAGGTCGGCTGGTGGGGCTCGCCGATGTTCCTCTGGCACCTCGCGCTCGGCTGGGACAAGGCCTCCAAGCGCGTGCTGTGGCAACTGCTGCACGACACCTACGGCGGGCGCTGGGAGCGCCTGCTCGACGACTTCGTGCCGGCCTCGCCGGGGCTCGATTCGTTCGAGCGCCTGCGCGAGCAGGGCGCGGCGCTGCGCCTGCGCCCGGGCGGCCAGGGCATCCGCGTGATCGGCGCGTTCACGCGCAAGGTCGCGCAGCGCTACTACACGCTGGTCCACGACGCGCTGCGCCGCGCCGACCCGCAGGCGCTGATCGTCGGCGACCGCCTGCCGCTGTACTACAACCAGGACGCCGTGCTGGCCCTGCGCGGTCTGGTCGACGTGCTGTCGACCAACTACAACGTCGACGTGCCCGACGGCTGGGTCGCGCCGTACTTCTTCGAGGGCCTGCGCGACCTCGCCGGCAAGCCGGTGCTGGTCTCCGAGTTCTTCTTCGCGGCCGACGAGAACCGCAGCGGCAACGCCAACAACGGTCACCTGATGAACGTCGCGACCCAGGCCGAGCGCGTGCGCGGTGCGGCCGCGGCGCTGAAGCATTTCGCGGCCTTCCCGAACATCGTCGGCCTGCACTGGTTCCAGTATTTCGACCAGCCCACCGGCGGCCGTGCCGACGGCGAGGACTTCAACTTCGGCCTGGTCGACCTGCGCGACCGGCCCTACGAGGAGCTGGTCGCCACCTTCGCCGCGCTGCACCCGCAGATCCCGGCGCTGCGCGCGCAGGCGCGCTGGACCGACCGCCTGCCGCAGCCCACGCCGCGGCTGCTGCGCCGCGCGCCGGCCGGGCTCGACGCCGCCGACAACTCGCTGCTCGACTGGACCGACAAGGCCGGCACCCGGCTCGTGCGCTTCGCCACCCCGGCGCCGTACGTGCCGTTCGGCGACGTGCATGTGGCCTGGAGCGAGCGCGGGCTGCACTTCTTCCACATCGGCCAGAACCACGTCGACCTCGACCTGCTTGCCCACGACGGCGAGTTCCCGCTGGCCGAGACCTACCGCCTGCGCTTCACGGTCGACGCCGGCGCCGGCGAGCGCCGCTTCTCGATGTACCTCGCGCCGCGCCCGCACCCGACTGCGCGCGAGCGCTACATGCTGGTGCCGCAGCTCTGGCGCGGCGAAGCCGGCAGCGGCCAGCGGCTCGACGCGCGCGGTCGCCTCCAGGTCATCGACACCCTGCTGCCGCATGTGCAGGTCGAGGGGCTGATCCCGGCGGGCGAGATCGGCGTGGCCGCGCTCGCGCCCGGCCAGCCGCTGCGCTTGCAGGTCGAGGTCACCAAGTTCTACCGCGAGCTGACGATGCACCTGGGCCCCACCCAGGCCACGCTGGACGCGGCAGCGGCCGTCGTCTCGACCCGGCTTGCGCAAGGGCAAGCTGCGCCGCCTCGCTGAGCGCAGACTTGACCTCGGGCAGCCCGGTCGGGCCTAGAGTCTGGGCACTAACACCGCAAAACGCTGTCACAGGTCTGCAATGATCGAAAATTCATGACAGGCTCGCGATTCCACCGCCGCGCCACGCCCGGCGGCGGGGCTGGTTTACGCGCGCCGACACGGAGACAAGGTGATGAAGCACGACACCCTGCTGCGCGACAGCCCGGCCGTACCCGCCGGTCGCGCCGAGCCCCCGGCCGGTGATCCCCACGCCCAGGCCTACGACAGCCAGCCCTGGCGGCGGCATTACGCCAGCACCGTGCACACCCAGGCGCCGCGCCAGCGCCACCTGGCCGACTTCGTGCGCGAGGTCGCGCGCGAGCATGCGCGGCAGATCGCCTTCACCACCTGCATGCCCAACGGCATGCACGCCTCGCTGAGCTACGCCGAGGTCGACGCGCTCTCCGACGCCTTCGCCGCCTGGCTGCGCGAGGACGCCGGCTTGCAGCCCGGTGCCCGCGTCGCGCTGCAGACGCCCAACTGCCTGGCCTACCCGGTCGTTGCCTTCGGCATCTTCAAGGCCGGCTGCGTGCTGGTCAACACCAACCCGCTGTACACGCAGCGCGAGATGGAGCACCAGTTCGTCGACTCCGGCGCCGAGGTGCTGGTCGTCGTCGACATGTTTGCCGACAAGCTCGAGGGGCTGCTCGAGCGCACGGCGATCCGCCGCGTCGTCGTCTGCGAGGTCTCGGAGTTCTTCCCGGCGATCCCGCGCGGCGTGATCCGGCTCGTGCAATGGGCCTGGAACCGCGCGCTGCCGCCGATCCGCGTGCCGCATCTGCGGCTGCGCCGCGCGCTCGCCGAGGGCCGCGAGCGCATCCGCGCGCAGGGCCTGAAGGTGGCCGACTACACCCGCGACCAGGACCGCGACGCGCTGGCCGCGCTGCAGTACACCGGCGGCACGACCGGCGTGGCCAAGGGCGCGATGCTGAGCCACCACAACCTGCTGAGCAACGTCGAGCAGGCCTACGCGATCGGCAACTCGCACATCGAGCCCGGCCGCGAGGTGGTCCTGACCGCGCTGCCGCTCTACCACATCTTCGCCTTCACCTTCAACCTGCTGTGCTTCTGGGGTGCGGGTGCGCGCAACGTGCTCGCACCCAGCCCGCGGCCGATCCAGAACCTGCAGCGCGCCTTCGACAACTACCCGATCACCTGGGTCAGCGGCGTCAACACGCTGTTCAACGCGCTGCTCAACGAGGAATGGTTCGTCGCCTTCCCGCCGCGCCAGCTCAAGGTCGCGGTGGCCGGCGGCGCGGCACTGCAGCATTCGGTGGCCGAGCGTTGGCGCAAGCTGACCGGCACCGTGATCGCCGAGGGCTACGGCCTGACCGAATCGTCACCGGTGGTTGCCTTCAACCCGCTGACGGGCATGCAGAAGCCCGACTCGATCGGCATCCCGGTGCCCGAGACCGAGGTCCGGCTGGTCGACGAGCAGGGCCGCTGCGTGCCGCCGGGCCAGCCCGGCGAGCTGATCGCGCGCGGGCCGCAGGTCATGCGCGGCTACTGGAACCGCGCCGACGAGACCGCGCGCACGCTCAAGGACGGCTGGCTCTACACCGGCGACATCGCGGTGATGGACGACGACGGCTACTTCCGCATCGTCGACCGCAAGAAGGACGTGATCATCGTCTCGGGCTTCAACGTCTACCCCAACGAGGTCGAGGACGCGATCGCCCAGCTCGACGAGGTGCTCGAAGTGGCGGTCATCGGCGTGCCCGACGAGCGCAGCGGCGAGGCCGTGCGCGCCTACATCGTCGCTGCCGACGCCGGCCTGACCGAAGAGGCCGTGCGCGCGCACTGCCGCGAGCTGCTGACCGACTACAAGATCCCCAGGCGGGTCGAGTTCCGCACCGAGCTGCCGAAGTCGCCGATCGGCAAGATCCTGCGCAAGGACCTGCGCGCGCAACTGGCCCAGGCCCAGCCGCCGCGCTGAGCCCCGCCGAGCCCCGCCGCCGCGCGCCTGCCGCGCCCCACCCCGCCAGGACACCGCCATGCTGACTCCGCTCGAAACGCAACTGCTGACCGCGATGATGATGATCATCATGCTCGGCATGGGCTCGTCGCTGACCTTCAAGGACTTCCGCATCGCCTTTCGCAAACCGCAGGGCATCCTCGTCGGCTTTGTCTGCCAGTACGGCATCATGCCGTTCCTCGCCTACACGATGGCGGTCCTGCTGGGCTTTCCGCCGGCGCTGGCGATCGGGCTGATCCTGATGGGCTGCATGCCCGGCGGCACGACCTCGAACATCTTCACCTACTTCAGCAAGGGCGTGCTGGCGTTGTCGATCCTGATGACGATCTGCTCGACGCTGGCCGCCGTCGCCATGACGCCGCTGCTGCTGGCCTTGTACAGCGGGCTGGTGGGCATTCCCGCCGAGTACCAGATCCCGCCGGGCGACGTGCTGCGCGTGCTGGTGCTGCTGATCGTGCCGACCGTGCTCGGCATCGCGCTGCGCAAGTGGAACCCCAACGTCGGCGCGACCATCGAGCTGATCGGCGCGATCCTCGGCGTGGTCGTGATCCTGTTCCTGATCGTCACCTGGGTGCCGCGCAACCACATGCTGCTGGCGACCACGGCCGGCGACGTGTACTTCGCCGTGATCGGCCTCGGGCTGTTCGGCATGGCGCTGGGCTTCGGGCTGGCGCGGCTGCTGCGCCAGGACCGCGTGCGCTCGCGCACGATCGCGCTCGAGACCGGCATCCAGAACGGGCCGCTGGCGGTGCTGATCGTACTGCTGACCTTCCAGGGCCAGTTGCAGCAGGAGGTGCTGCTGATCCCGGTGCTGTACTCGCTGTTCATCGTGCTGTCGTCGGCCGCGGTCACGGTCTGGTTTCGCCGCCTCTCGACGCGCGAGGAACTCGCCCGCGACAACGCCAAGATCAAGCCGACCGCACCACCGGCCGCGGCGCGCGGCTGAGCCCGGGCGGCAAGCGCAGCGCGCCGGTCGCGCCCGGCCGCCAGGCCCGCGCGCCGATTGCGCCATGTCAACAGGGGCACTTCCTGCGACAGCGCGCCGTGCGCGATGATGCACGCAGGGGGGCCACCCGCTGCGGTCGGCCCCGGGCCCGACACTGGAGACCGACGATGGAACAACGAGTCAACCTCCGCGCGCGCGAAGCCGCAGCGCGCATCCTGGCGCTGCTGGTGGCGGCCAACGGCCGCGTCGACCTGCGCGAGCTGCGCATGCTCGACGAGCTTGACGCCTACGGCCGGCTGCACATCGCGCGCGAGCGCTTCGTCGAGCTGGCCCAGGTCGGCGTCGACGGCTTCGGCAGCGAGGTCAGCGACAGCGGCTGGATGCCGGCCGACGCGGCCGAGGAGATCGACGAGCTGCTCGACGAAGTCGACGACCCCGCGCTGCGCCTGCTGGTCTGCCGGCTGGCCGCCGCGGTCATCACCGCCGACGGCTGCGTCAGCAGCGGCGAGCGCGCGGTCTACGACCACGTGCTCGCGCGCTGGCACCTGACGCAGTCGATGGTCACGCAGGCCATCCTGAACGACCGCGGACGCTGAAGCCCCCGGCGCGACCTGCGCGCGCGCCGGGGGCTACAGCCAGCCGGCGCGCCGGAAGCGCCAGTGCACGAACAACGCCGCACTGGCGACCAGGCCCAGCGCCATGGGGTAGCCCCAGGTCCAGCGCAGCTCGGGCATGTGGTCGAAGTTCATGCCCCAGATGCCGACCATCGCGGTGCAGACGGCGAAGATCGCCGCCCAGGCGGCCAGCCGCTTGGTCGTCTCGCCCTCCTCGATCGTCACCACCGACAGATTGACCTGGATCGCCGTGCCCATCGTGTCGCGCACGGTGTCGATCGCCGCATGGATGCGGGCCAGGTGGTCGAGCACGTCGCGGAAATAGTCCTGCACGCCCTGGCAGACCGCCGGCACGCGCCCGCCGTGCAGGCGGTCGACGACTTCGAGCATCGGCCCCACCGCGTGGCGCAGCACCGTCACGCGCTGCTTGAGCGCGTACAGGCTCTGCACGTTGGCGCGCCCGGCGCCGCGGTCGAAGATGCGCTCCTCGATCGCCTCCAGTTCGGTCGCGATGGTCTCGAGCAGCGGGAAGTAGCGGTCGACGACGGCGTCCATCAGCGCGTACAGCACGAAGCCGGGGCCGAGCTGCAGGCGCTCGGGCTCGCGTTCGCAGCGCTCGCGCACGCCGAGAAAATCGTGCCGGCTGCGGTTGCGCAGCGACAGCACGAAGTCCGCCCCGGTGAACACCGCGACCTCGCCGACCTGCCAGCCCTCGTCGCCCGGCTCGATCAGGTGCATCGACGTGAACAGCGTGCTGCCGTACTCCTCGACCTTGGGACGCTGGTTGCCATGCCGCACGTCCTCGACCGCCAGTTCGTGCAGGCCGAAGATGCGCTGCATCTGCGCGAGCTCGTCGTCGCTGGCGTCGCGCAGCGCGACCCAGACGAAGCAGCCGGGCCGGCCGAGGAAGTCGCCGATGCGCTCGGGCTCGACATCGGTCAGGCGCTGGCCCTGTTGGTAGACGACGCAGTTGATCAGCATGCTGGCGGTTCCATCGTTGACGAAAACCGCGGATGCTGACACAAGGTGGTGGCCACGCGCCCGGCCGCGACGGCGGTGACGGGGTCAGCCGCGCCGCAGCACGCTGCACAGCGCCAGGCCCAGCACCGCGAGCGCGCCGGCGGCGGTGAAGGCCGCATCCAGCCTGCCGGTGGCGTCGTGCAGCCACGCCGCCCACAGCGGCGCCATCGCCCCGGCGCCGAAGGCGGTGAAGACCAGCCCATAGTTGGCGCCGAAGTGGCGCAAGCCGAAGCTCGCCGCGGTCAGCACCGGGAACAGCCCCAGCGTCACCGCAAAGCCCCAGCCCAGCAGCGCGGCGGCGACGTACAACGCCAGGAGATCGTCGACCAGCCACGCAAAGCCGAGCAGCACGGCGGCCTGCACCGCGTAGGTCGCGATCATCACCGGCAGCGCGCCGTAGCGGTCGGCCAGCCAGCCGCCCAGCGGTCGGCCAAAGCCGTTGAACGCGGCAAAGACCGAGATCGCCAGCGCGGCCTCGGCAGTGTCGAGCCCGATCGCCGTGCCGTAGGCCGGGATCAGGCCGACCGCCAGCAGGCCTCCCGATATCACGCTGGCAAAGGCCAGCCAGAGCAGCCAGAACCGCCGCGTGCGCCAGACCTGCGCGGGTGCGAGGTCGGCCAAGCCGGGTGCCGCCACCACCAGCGCGCCGGGCGGCCGCCAGCCCGCGGGCGGGTTGCGCAGCAGGCGGGCTGCGGCCAGGCAGACCAGCAGCGTCGCGACGCCGATGACGACGAAGGTGCCCTCGATGCCGTGCACGACGATCAGGAACTCGGACTTGACCGGCGCGACGACCAGCGCCGCCAGGCCGAAGCCCATCACCGCGGTCGACACCGCCAGCGCCGGCCGGTCGGGATACCACTTGCGCGCCGGCGGCGCGATGCAGGCGTAGGTCAGGCCGCAGGCCGCGCCGCCGAGCAGGCCGTAGCTGGCCACCAGCCACCACACGCTGCCGCTCCAGCCGACCAGCGCGGCCAGCGCGTAGGCCAGGCCGAACAGCAGCGCGCCGGCGCTGGCCACCACGCGTGGGCCGAGCCGGTCCTGCAGCCGCCCGGCCGGCACCATGGTCAGCGCGAAGACGACCATGAACACCGTCAGCGGTAGCGCGGCCTCGGCCTTGGTCCAGCCGAAGCGCTCCATCAGCGGCAGCACCAGCACGCCCCAGGCGTAGGACACGCCGCCCATCAGCGCCAGCAGGAAGCCCGCCAGCACGATGCGCCAGCGCGGCGGCGGCGCGGCGGGCTCAGCCACGGGCCACAGCGCGCTGCTCCAGGGTCTTGCGCAGCAGCTTCTCGGTGCCCATCACGAGGTGGATGGCGAGACCGACGGCCAGCACCGGCAGCCATTCGGCCGCCGCGATCGGCGCGGTGTGGAACAGCGTGTTCATCACCGGCACGTAGGTCACCAGCCACTGCGAGCCCATCATCGCCGCGATGCCGACCCAGATCCAGGGGTTGCTCATCAGCCCGAGCCGCCACATCGACTGGCGCAGCGAGCGCATGTTGAGCAGGTAGAACGACTGCCCGACGGCGAACACGGCCAGCGCGATCGTGCGCGCCTCGGACTCGGACAGCCCGCGCGCGATCGCGTCGTGGAACAGCGCCGTGGCGCCGGCCATCAGCAGCACGCCGACGATCACGATGCGCAGCACCGGCTCGAGATTGAGGATCGGCGCCTCGGGCCGGCGCGGCGGGCGCAGCATGATGCCGGCCTCGCGCGGCTCGAAGCACAGGGTCAGGCCCAGCAGCACCGCGGTGGTCATGTTGATCCACAGCGCCTGCACCGGCAGGATCGGCAGCGGCTGTGCGGCCAGGATCGCGGCGATGATGACCAGCCCCTGCCCGGCGTTGGTCGGCAGGATCCAGCTGATGAACTTGACGATGTTGTCGAACACACCGCGGCCTTCCTCGACCGCGGCCTCGATGCTGGCGAAGTTGTCGTCGGTCAGGACCATGTCGGCGGCCTCCTTCGAGACCTCGGTGCCGGTGATGCCCATGGCCACGCCGATGTCGGCGCGGCGCAGCGCCGGCGCGTCGTTGACGCCGTCGCCGGTCATCGCCACGATATGACCGCGCGCTTGCAGGGCCTCGACCAGCCGCAGCTTCTGCTCGGGCGTGACGCGGGCGAAGACCGCGGTGTCGTTGGCCGCGGCCTCGAAGGCCGCCGCGTCGAGCGCCTCGAGCTGGCGGCCGCTGAGCGCGCGCGGCGGCTGCCCGGATGCAGCCTGGCCGTCGAGCCCGATCTGCGCGGCGATCGCCGCGGCCGTCACGGCGTGGTCGCCGGTGATCATCTTGACGCGGATGCCGGCGCTGTGGCAGGCCTGCACGGCGCGGATCGCCTCCTCGCGCGGCGGGTCGATCATGCCTTGCAGGCCGATGAACCCGAGCCCGCTGGCGACCTCGGCGTGGCCGATGCGCGCGAGCCCCTCGCCGCCGCGGCGCGCGAAGGCCAGCACGCGCAGGCCGAGCCGGGCCATGGCCTCGACCTCGGCATGGACCGCGTCGGCGTCGAGCGCGCTGCGGCTGCCGTCGGCGGCCAGCGCATGGCCGCAGCGCGCCAGTACCGCCTCGACCGCACCCTTGACGTAGACCAGCGGCTGCGCGCCACCGTGCAGCGTGGCCATGTACTGGTGCTGCGACTCGAACGGCACGGCGTCCAGCCGCGGGTGCGCCGCCGCCTCGGCCGCCTCGTGCAGCCCGGCCTTGCGCGCGGCGACGATGAGCGCGCCCTCGGTCGGGTCGCCGTCGATGCGCCAGGCGCCAGCATCCTCGCGCAGCACGGCGTCGTTGCAGAGCAGGCCGGCGCGCAGCAGCTCGTCGAGCGCCGCCGGCAGCACCGCCAGCGGCTGGCCGGCGCGCGTGATCTCGCCTTGCGGCGCATAGCCCACGCCGCCGACCTCGGCGTCGACGCCGCCGGCCCACAGCCGCTGCACGGTCATCTCGTTGCGCGTCAGGGTGCCGGTCTTGTCCGAGCAGATCACCGTCGTGCTGCCCAGCGTCTCGACGGCCGGCAGGTGGCGGATGATCGCGTTGCGCCTGGCCATGCGGTGCACGCCGATGGCCAGCGTGATCGTCAGCACGACGACCAGCCCCTCGGGGATCATGGCCACCGCCAGCGCGACCGCGGCGAGGAACATGTCGACCAGCGGCTGGCCGTGCACGAAGCCGCCGACCGCGAAGGTCATGGCCGCGAGCGACAGGATGGCCCACATCAGCCAGTGGCTGAAGCGCGCGATGCGCCGCGTCAGCGGCGTGGCCAGCACGTCGGTCTGGGCCAGCAGTTGCGAGATGCGCCCGATCTCGGTCGCGCGGCCGGTGGCGACGACGACGCCGGTGGCCGTGCCGTAGTGCACCAGGGTCGACGAGTACGCCATGTTGGCGCGGTCGGCGAGCACGGTGTCGGCCGGCAGCGGGTCGGCGCGCTTCTCGACCGGCAGCGACTCGCCGGTCAGCGCGGCCTCGGCCACGCGCAGCTCGCGCACCTCGAGCAGCCGCAGGTCGGCCGGCACCTTGTCGCCCGAAGCCAGCAGGACGACGTCTCCGGGCACCAGCTCGCGCGCGTCGATGCGCTGGCGCTGCCCGCCGCGCAGCACGGTGGCCTCGGTGGTCAGCGCGCGCGCCAGCGCCTCGAGCGCACCCAGCGCCTTGCTCTCCTGGACGAAGCCGATCACCGCGTTGAGGAAGATCACGCCGAAGATCACCGACGCATCGGTATACGCGCCGACCGCCAGCTTGATGACGGTGGCCACCAGCAGGATGTGGACCAGCACCTGGTGAAACTGCAACAGGAAGCGCAGCACCGGGCCGCGCCCCTTGGGCGGCGGCAGCGCGTTGTCACCGTAGCGCTGGCGGCGCTCGACGACCGCTTCGGCGTCAAGCCCGGTGCCGGCCGAAGTCGCCAGCGACTGCAGCAGCGCAGGCGCGGGCTGGGTATGCCAGGCTGGGGTGTCGGTGGTGTCCATGCGGGCGGTGACAGGCAGGCGTTGCAACGGCAGCCGGGCACGGCGGCCGCGGCGCCGCCAGCCTAGGCGAGTGCGGCGACGGCCTGATTGACCGGCGTCAAGCCGGCGACCGCTGCGGCGACGCCAGCCCGGCCGGCCTGGCCTGCTGGGCCCGCACCGCAAGCGCCTTGGCCGCCTGCTGCACGCAGCGGCGCAGCGCGCTGTGCGCGCGCAGCAGCTCGTCGAGGTCGTTGGGGGCGAGCGTGCCGACGGCCGCGGCTTCGAGCAAGGCGGCCTTGACCTCGGCGTAGTCGCGCTCCCAGTCGGCGACGCGCGCCTCGGGCGCGGCGCCGGCGACGGCCGCCGTGGGGTCCAGCGCCTCGAGCAGGCCGGCCGCGGCCTCGCGCAGCGCGAGCACCACGGGGCCATGCGCGGCGCCGGCCACCTGCGGCGGCTGGGCCAGCGCGTCGAGCTGCTCGGTCACGCTGGCGTAGTAGCCGTTGCGGCGCAGGACGCCGGCCAGGTGCCGCGCGACCTCGTTGGACATCTGGCCGCGGTTGAGCCGGGCGACGAAGTCGTCGATCGCCGCGTCGAGCAGGGCCCCGCGGCGCTGGGCCGCAGCAGCGTCGCCCTGCCCGCGCGCGAGCGCCGCCGCCGCGCGCACCGACATCGCGCCCAGCCGGTCGACCTCGCGCGACAGCGCCTCGACGCCCAGCGCCGGCACGGCGGCGGTCGCGGCGTCGAGGTAGCGCGGGCGGGCCTCGTCGTCCTCGGCGGTGCCAAAACGCCGCTCGAGGAAGGCCGCCAGCCGCGCGGCCAGCGGCCACATCAGCAGCACGCCGAGCACGTTGAACAGCGTATGGAACATGGCCAGCACCGGCGCTGCGCCGCCACCGACGCCGGCGCGCACGCCCAGCCACGCACTGAGCGCAACCAGCCAGGGCAGCAGCAGCAGCGCGACGCCGGCCGTGAGCACGTTGAACGCCACATGCGCGGCCGCCGCCCGCCGCGCGTTGGCGGTCGCCCCGATGGCTGCCAGCAGCGCGGTGCCGGTGGTGCCGATGTTGGCGCCGATGATGACCGCCGCGGCGTCCTCGATGCCGATCGCGCCGCCATGCGCGGCGGCCAGCACCATCGCGGTGGCCGCGCTCGACGACTGGATCAGCAGCGTCACCAGCGCGCCGAAGCCGACCAGCACCAGCGTGCCCAGCATGCCGTCGATCTGCGGCAGCTCGGCCTGCGCAGCCAGCGCCTCGAAGCTGGCGGCCATCGCATCGATGCCGAGAAAGAACAGGCCGAAGCCGGCCAGCGCCAGCCCCCAGCCGCCGCGGCGCGTCTCGGCCCCGCTCAGGCGCAGCAGCATGCCCGCGGCGACCATCGGCAGCGCGTAGGCGTCGATGTCGAACTCGAGCCCGAACAGCGCGACCAGCCAGCCCGTCAGCGTCGTGCCGACGTTGGAGCCGAACAGCACCCACAGCACCTGGCCCAGCGAGAGCACGCCGGCGTTGACGAAGCCGATCGCCGCGACCGTGACCGCCGACGAGGACTGCACCAGCGCGGTCACCGCGATGCCGCTGGCCAGCGCGCGCGGCCGCGTGCGCGTGAAGCGCTCGAGCACGTCGCGCAGCGCCGCGCCGGCGCCCTGGCGCAGGCCCTCGGTCATCAGCGCCATGCCCAGCAGCAGCAGGCCGATGCCGCCGGCCAGCGTGGCCCATTGTTCGGCGCTCAGCACGGCGGTGGGTAGACGGGTGTCGGCACGCGGGGCATTGTCACCGAAGCGTCATCATGCGGTCATCAGGCCGTGGTTGCGGATTCGTTCAGAACGCCCCGAACAGGCTGCCCAGCGCGACGATGACCGCCAGCGCGATCAGCGGGAAGACGACGGCGACAACGAAGATGTCGAGGTACGACTGCCGGTGCGTGAGCTTGCAGATGGCCAGCAGCGTGATGACCGCGCCGTTGTGCGGCAGGGTGTCGAGGCCGCCGGTGGCGACGGTGGTCACGCGGTGCAGCAGCTCGGGCGCGATGCCCGCAGCCTGCGCCATGGCGAGGTAGGTCGCGCCCAGCGTCTGCAGCGCGATGCTCATGCCGCCCGAGGCCGAGCCGGTGACCCCGGCCAGGATGTTGACCGCCACCGCCAGCGAGATCAGCGGGTTGTCGGGCGCGATGCCCAGCACCGCGTCGCGGATCAGCACGAAGCCGGCCAGCGAGGCGATGACCGCGCCGTAGCCGACCTGGCTCGCGGTGTTGAAGATCGGCAGCACGGCCGCGCTGGCGCCGGCGTCGAGGGTGGCCTTGGGCGACGCCAGGTGGCGCCGCAAGCCCAGCCACATGGCCAGGTTGACCAGCGCCAGCGCGCAGATGATCGACCAGGTGCCGAGCACGGCCTCGAGCCGTGTCGCGCCGTACAGCGGCAGCGCGAGGTAGTCGGCGTCGAGCCGCGGCAGCCACTGCGTGCTGAACAGCCAGTTCAGCACGACCACGCCGACGATCGGCGCGAGCGCCATCGCGAAGCCCGGCAGCGGCAGCGACGACCCGGCGGGCGGCATGGGCGGCGCCGCATCGAGCTCGGCGATGTCGTAGCCCTCGCCCTGGGCGTGCGGGCGCAACTGCCGCCCCAGCGTAGTCGTCCCCGGCACCGCCGCGCGCGGCGCAGGCACGGCCGCGTCGTCGTGCTCGCCCCAGCCCTCGCCGGCGGCCTGCGCGCGCCGCACGCGCTGTCCCAGCCACCACAGGCCGCCGCCCAACATGATCAGCGCGGCGACGAGGCCCAGCCCCGGCGCGGCGAAGGTCGTGGTGCCGAAGAACGGCATCGGGATCGCGTTCTGGATCGCCGGCGTGCCCGGCAGCGCGGTCATCGTGAAGGTGAAGGCGCCCAGCGCAATCGTCGCCGGGATCAGCCGCTTGGGCACGCCGGCCTTGCGAAACAGTTCGACCGCGACCGGGTAGACCGCAAAGGCGACGACGAACAGCGACACGCCGCCATAGGTCAGCACCGCGCAGGCCAGCACCACTGCCAGCACCGCGCGCGGCGCGCCCAGCCACGCGACGAAGCGCAGCGCGATCGCGCGCGCCGCGCCCGAGTCCTCCATCAGCTTGCCGAACAGCGCGCCGAGCAGGAACAGCGGAAAGAACAGCGCGACGAAGCCGCCGGCCGCACCCATGAAGACCTGTGTGTAACTGGCCAGCAGCGGCGCGCCCGGCGTGGCCAGCACCGCCACCGCCGCGGCCAGCGGCCCGAGGATCAGCACGCTGACCCCGCGGTACGCGAAGACCATCAGCACGACCAGCGAGACGAGGATGCCCAGGATGCTCAGCATGGCGACAACGGACGACGGACGACGGGGTGGCTGCGCTGCTGCGGGGCGGTGGCCGCCAGCGCGGCGGCGATGATGCCCGATGCACCGTGACACGGCCCGGCGCGACGCGCCCCGACCTCATCGCCGGCCGCCCGCCTTGCCCCGTCGTCGCGCCCGCCACCGCTCCCAGTGCCAAGACCCGCCGCATCAGTGCCCGAACGCGTCCGAATCCAGCACCGCCGGATCCGGCCGGTCGAGCGCGCCGATCGCGGCCAGCTCCGCTCTGGATCAGCGGTTGGCGCCTGATGCTGGGTCTCCATGCAAGGCTTCACCCCGGTCTGGCGGCACCCGCGTCAAGCGTTCACCGCTTGCAGGTACCGGCGCGGCACCCGGCCGACCGCCGAAGCGCTCGTGGCAGGAGCCACCCGGATCGTCCCTGGCTTCAGAGCAGCCCTGGCAGCTCGTCATCCTCGACGCCAGCCAGGGCGACAGCGTCGCCGCGCTCGACCTTCTCGCGCATCCAGGCGACCATCTTCAGCGGCCGCGGCAGGAGGCGGCTGTCGCGGCCGCAGCCGCGGTCCACCCAGTCGAGCGCCAGCAGTTCGTACACCGGCTGCCAGCCCTCGCCGGCGCGCAACTGCATCAGCGGGTTGGGCAGATAGTGCCCGTTGCGCGTGCGCACCCACAGCCGTCGGGCCGGCTGGTAGGCGCTGTGCACCTCGGCGCGGGCCAGCACCTGGTTGACGTAGCTGCGCTTGCGGCGCTTGTCGGCCCACAGCCAGGGCGGCAGCTCGTGCAGCACGTCGTGGAGCTGGTCGGCGAAGAAGCCGACGAGGTACCTGTACGGCTCCAGCCGGCGCGTGACGCAGCGCGACCATTGCGTCTTCAGCCCGGCCAGCATCAGCGTGAGCACCCAGTACTCGGCCTGGTGCCGCTCGAGGCGCACCAGCCGGCCGTCGGTCTGCACGTCGAGCGCGGGCGGCGCCAGCGGCTCGAACACCGCCGGCAGCCCGTTGCGCGCGAAGCCGGCCTCCTGCATCGCGCGGCCGACGGCATGGTCCCAGGCGGTGTGGCCGAACTCGTCGCGCCGCAAGGCGTCGGCGCCCTTGGCGAGCAGCGCTTGCACCAGCGCCGCGTTGCCGGCCTGCGCGGCGAGCATCAGCGGCGTGGCGCCGACCGTGGTGGCGTGGTCGGGGCCATGCAGGTCGGCCAGGCGCAGCAGGTCCTTGAAGTTCCTGGCCAGGTACGGCTGCAAGTGGCGCTGGCGGGCCGCGGCGACGGCGCGGCGCACCAGCTCTTCCTTGGCGGCCCACTCGTCGCGACGCAGCCCGTAGCGGTTGGGCAGCAACGTGCCGGCACCCCCGAACTCGCCATCGTCGTCGAGCAGCCCGCGCGCCGGCGCGAAGTTCGCCGGGCCCAGAGCGGCCACCCATTCGTGCTGGCCGTGCCAAAGGGCGTAGTCCCACAGCGTCTGGCGCGGCTTGCTGCTGGGGTTCTTCGGCTCCAGCGCCTTGGGCACCAGCGCTTCGATCAGCGCGCGGCTCCACGGCGTCCAGGGCACCGGCTTGTGCTGCAGGAAGGCCTCGCGGATGGCCTGGGCCTGCTCGGCCTTGCCCTGCAGTTCGAGTCTGCGCGCCTCCTGCGCCCATTCGTCCTGGCTGGACTTGGCCACCGGCTGCGCAGCGGCCTCGCCCAGCTTCAGCCCCAGCAGGCCGAGCAGCGGGTGGCCGCTGTCGTGCTCGACCAGGGTCAGCGTCTCGACGGCGCGCGTCATCGCGACGTAGAGCGCGTTGACGTAAAACTTGTAGAGCTCGAGCGACTTGTCGGCCTTGTCACGCGCGCGGCGGTAGTCGAGCTCGTCGCCCTGCAAGTCGGCCTCGCTCACGCCCTCGCACACCTCGGCGTAGGCCTGGCGCTGGGCCGACACCAGGTTCAACAGCAGCACATGCGGGTACTCCAGGCCCTTGGCCTCGTGCACCGAGAACACCAGCGGCGTGTGCAGGGCCTGGCGCGCGGCGGGCTTGTCCTCGTCGCGCAGCACGATCACCGCGTGGCGGGCCGACTGCCTGGTCGCGGCATCGAGCTGCGCCAGCGTCCGGTCCTTCGCATCGAGCAAGCGCACCTGCCCGGGCTCGGCCGAGGTGCTGTGCACCAGGAAGCTGCTCTCGCGGTCGACCGAGCCGAAGCGCGCCTGCTTGATCTTGAGCAGCCGGTTGGCCAGGGCCGTAACGGCGCGCGTGTTGCGGAAGTTGGCCTGCAGCACCTGCAAGGGCTGGCGCTGCGCGGCCTCGCCGGCCAGGCCGTGCCAGAACAGGCTCTTCAGCGCTGCCCAACTGAAGAAGTTGGGGTGCACGATCTGGTGGCTGTCGCCGCACAGGATGAACTGGCCGGGGCGCTCGAGCAGCGCGAGCACCAGGGCCAGTTGCACCGGCGTGAGGTCCTGCACCTCGTCGACGACGACGAAGTCGTAGACCGGGCCCTGCGCCGCGGCGATCTGCGTGCGCCACGCATGCGCGACGAGGTTGCTGTCGTACAGGCCCGCGTCGTCGAGCCAGGCGCGGTAGCGCTGGAACAGGGCGTGCGCCAGTTCGCGCTGCGTGGCATCGAGCAGGCTCTGCCGCGTGCCGAGCGCCAGATAGTCGGCCAGCGACAAGGGCCCATCCGGATGCGCGCCGATGACGCCGCGGAACTCCTCGAACAGCGCCTGCGCGTCGAGCTCGCCCAGCAGCCGCAGGCTCTGGCGGTGGCGGTCGCACCAGGCCGCGAAGGCCGGCAGGCTCACCTCGCAGCCCGGGGGCACGCGCAGCGTCTCGAGCAGCTCGCGGTAGCTCAGGAAGTCGACCTCGTGCTTCGGGTTCTCGAAGCCATGCGCGGCGTACAGCGCGCGCGCGCTTTGCGCCAGGTAGGCCGACAGCGTCACGTACAGCACGCGGCCCTCGGTCTCGCGCAGCCGCGCCAGCGTGACGGCGGTCTTGCCCGAGCCGGCCGAGCCGATGACGACCAGCGGCGCCGGGTGGCCAAAGGCCTGCTCCTGCGCGTCGTCGAAGACGATGGGCTTGTCGAGCAGCTCGAACTGGGTGCGGCCCGGGCCCAGCCAGCGCAGCGGGGTGGCGTCGGTGGCGAGCGCCGGCGCGCACGCCTCGGCGGCTGGCTCGCGCTCGATGCGCGACTCGTCGACCACCGCGCCGCGCAGGAAGCGCGAGCGTTCGTAGGCGTGGTTCTCGATCACCTCCAGCGCCAGGCACACGGTCTGCGCGCCCGAGTCGCGCTCGATGCGCGCGAACTGCAGCAGCAGGCGGTTGGCGTAGTCGAGCCTGGCGCGGTAGTACGGCCCGGCGTGCAGCTTCTTGACGTCGGCCGAGCAGAAGTCGTCGGCCTCGATGGCGGCCTTGACCTTGTCGAAGGCGGCCCTGACGCGGCGCAGGTTCAGGTCTTTGTAGTGCAGCAGACGCATGGCAAGTACGGCCACATCGGCATGATCAGCGCGGCGACGACGCCCAGCCCCGGCGCGGTGAAGGTCGTGGTGCCGAAGAACGGAGCAGCGGCGCGCCCGGCGTGGCCAGCACCGCAACCGCCGCGGCCCAGGAGCTTGCCGACGAGGACCGCGCCCGGCTGGATGGTGTCAAGGCCGATGCCCGGCAAGTTCTTCAAGGTCATGGGCATTGCCGATCAGGAAGATCTTCGGGCCCGACAGGACATCGCGCAGGAACGGTTCGGTGCGGGCCTTGGCCGCGAACTCGTCGACGCCCAAGACCTTCGGGTCGACCTCGCGGCCCAAGATGCCCTGGGCAGGGTACAGCACCGCCACCACCTCGGCAAAGCCGGCCTCGCCGACCAGCAGCACGTCGATGTCGCTGCCCGCCGCTTCCTCGCCCCGAGCGACCGAGCCGAAGACGAAGGCCAGCTTCACGCGCCCGGCCAGCGGCGCCAGCGCCGCCGACAACACGTCGCCCAGGCCCGAGGTCTTGCGCAGGATGCTGGCCAGCTCCGCGAAGATGGGGCCGCTGGTGTTGGCGCTGTAGACCTGCTGGTTGCCGCGCTTCTCGCGCCTCAGCAGGCCGGCCTCGGCCAGCCTGGTGAGCTCGCGCGTGATCGTGCCGGCCGGCAGCCCCGTGCGGCGCGCGACCTCCCTGCCGTGCAGCGACTCCTCGGGCCGCAGCAGCAGCAAACCCAGCACGCGGCGGCGGTACTCGGGGAACAGCAGGCAGGCCAGGGGTTGATGCATGGAAGGCGTCAATTGTCGCTTTATTTGCATCACTTCGCCAAGAGCCTGACCCGGCTTCAGTGCAGCGGCACGGGCCCCGTCGCCGTCCGCCACGCCTGCGTCAAGCCGCTCGGCCTTCAGCGGTCGAGCAACGCGCAGCAGGCCAGCATCGTCTCGTCGTTGAAGATCGCCGGCCACTGCTTGAACACCCGGTTGGTCGTCAGCGCGATGGCCCCTCGTTCGTAGCGGTGGCTGATGACCGGCGCTGCGCGGACTTGTCGCGCAGCGTCCGTGTGGACTGCCGGGTTGGGGCTTGACCGTCGACATAGGCGTCGAGAAGTCGCCGGGCCTCTGTCATGCGTGGCGACTGCAACCCCCTGTGCAGCCGCTGCACCGCAGACGAGGGCCGCCCTTCAGCCTGCGGCCGGCAGGCGGCGGCGCCCAGGCTCCGGGCGAGCAAGGACCCGCCGGGCAGGCCGTGGCTGCGGTCGTGGCCAGCCGCCGGGGCGTGGCAATGCCAGGCGCCCGGGGGCACGCTGGACTGGCGCGCACTGCAGCCGCAGTGAGTACCATCGCGCCATGCGTCTGACCGCGCAAGAGCGCACGCTGATCCGCGAACTGGGCCTGCGGCATTTCGGTGCCGTGCCCCGGCTGTTCGGGTCGCGCCTGGACGACTCGCGCGGCGGTGGCGACATCGACCTGCTCATCCCCACCCGGCTCCCTGCCGCCGAGGCGGCCCGCAAACGGCTGGACCTGCTGGCCGACCTGTGGCTCGCTCTGGGCGAACGCAAGATCGACATCCTGCTCGATGACGGCCAGGTCGACACGCCGGTGTACCGACGTGCACGGCAAGAGGCGGTGCTGGTGTGACGCGAGGGCGGCCATGACACAGCCGCTGCGCGAGGCGCTGGCGCAGTGCCGCCGGCACGCGCACGTGCTGGCCCAGGCGCGTGCCGACCTGCCGGCCAGGTTCGAGACGGCGCACGTGCAGTCGCCCTCCGACGCACTGGTGCGCGCCGGCGATCAGTTCGTGCTGCGCTTCATCAAGCTGCAGGACACGCTGGGCGAGCAGGTGCTGCGGCCGTTCACGGCCGAGGTGCTGGGCGAGCCGGTGTCGGACCTGCCGCTGATCGACGTGCTCAACCGCCTGGAGCGCTATGGCTTCCTGCGGCTGCGTGACTGGGCCCGCTGGCGCGCGCTGCGCAATGCGCTCACGCACGAGTACCCCGACCGACCCGACCTGCGGGTGGCCGTGCTGAACGACGCGCTGGACGCAGCCACTGGCCTCGAAGGCCTGCTGGCGCGGCTGGAAGACCGCTGGCAGGCGGCGCGCGCCGCGGACTGAGCGCCGCCTCCCCCACGGCCCCGACTTGCCGACCTGCTCGCCAGCGGGCGCACGTCAACGATCACCATGCCGCGGTCGGCGGCCTTGCCGATGTCGCAGACGGTCAGCAGGCCCATCTGCACGGCGCACAGGGCTTCCATCGCGACCCCGGTGCGACCCAGGGTCGCCCCCTGCGCAGTGCGGTGCACGGTGCTGGCAGCCGCGTCGAACCAGCCTGACGAGGACGCCCAGGATGCTCAGCAGGAGGCCCTTCAGCCCGCGGCCGGCAGGCAGCGGCGCCCAGGCTCCGGGCCGAGCAAGGACCCGCCGGGCAGGCCGTGGCTGCGGTCGTAGCCGGACGGCGCGGGGGCTGACCAGCCGGCCAGGCGGCTGCGGTCGGGCTCGAGGAGGTCGACCTGCAAGGGGTGGCAGACGGCGGCGTCGGAGGAATGCTCGGCGGCGCAGTCCCCGCCCGGGCAGGCCGAGAGCACGCCCAGCAGGTCGATCTCGGCGAACAACTCGATCGCATCGCCGGCGCGCGCCGGGCTGGCCTTCATGAAGTAGCGGCCCTCGCCAGCGGTATAGCCGGTGCACATGAAGACGTTGAGCACGTCGTGGACCATCGCTTCGGCCGCGGCCGGGGCGTAGCCCTCGGCGACGAGGGCGCGGGTCAGGTTGGAGTGGCAGCAGTGGTGGTACATGCCGCCGCCCGACAGCAGATGGTGGGTGTAGGGATCGCAGCGCGTGCCGATGACGTCGTGCACGCGCGCGCCGTCGGCGTCGGTGCCGTACCAGTCCAGGCTGTCGGCGATGACCGTGGCCATCGGCCGCAGCCACGGCAGGCAGGACCACAGGCGGTCAGCCACCCGCAGGTGCGTGCCGTGCAGCGCCCGCGTCTTGCCGGAGTAGAAACGCTCGGCGGGGTTGGCCGCCGCAAACAGGTTCAGGTCACCGACCTGGCTGCCCACCGGGCAGCCGATGCGAAAGAACTGCCCCGCGCGGACGCGAAAGGCGCGCGCCTCGCGCGGGGGCACCGTGAGGCTGGCCACCGGGCGGGCGCTCGCGCGCGCCGCGGCGTAGAGCGCGAGGTCGGGCCGGGGCAGGCCGGCGACCGGGTAGCACAGGACCGGCGGCGCGGCGCGACGGGCCTCGGCATCGGCAGGCGGGGCTGGGGACATGGCGCTGGCCCTGCATCCTTCATTTCACCAGCCGGTTCAGCCGCTCGGCGTCGAAGTTCTCGGTGGTGTGCGCATCCTGCGGCACGCAGGGCTCGAGCGGCAGTTCGCGGGCGCGCGCCGAGAGCTTCTCGATGGCCTGCCAGAGCAGCGCGATCTGGTGCTCCTGGCTGGCGGTGCTGTCGATCAGGCCACGCAGGGCCTGCGCGACCGGGTCGTCGCCCTGCGTCACGCCGTAGGCCGAGAAGCCCAGCTTGGCGGCCACCGCCTCGCGGCGCGCGTCGACCTCGGCCTCGATGATGCGCGCCGGGTTGCCGACCGCGGTCGCGCCCGCCGGCACCGGCTTGACGACGACCGAGCCCGAGCCGACGCGCGCGCCCTCGCCGACCGTGAAGCCGCCCAGCACCTGCGCGTTGGCGCCGACGATCACGCCGCGCCCCAGCGTCGGGTGGCGCTTGGCGCCGCGCGCAAGCGAGGTGCCGCCCAGCGTCACGCCCTGGTAGATCGTGCAGTCGTCGCCGACCTCGGCGGTTTCGCCGATGACCACGCCCATGCCGTGGTCGATGAAGACGCGCCGGCCTATCGTCGCGCCGGGGTGGATCTCGACGCCGGTCAGCAGCCGGCCCAGGTGCGACAGGAAGCGCGCCAGCCAGCGCCAGCCGCGGCCCCAGCAGCGGTGCGCGAGACGGTGCCAGAGCAGCGCGTGCAGCCCCGGGTAGCAGGTCAGCACCTCCCAGCGCGTGCGGGCGGCGGGGTCGCGCTCGAGGATGCAGTCGATGTCCTCTCGCAATCGGCTGAACATGGGGCGGCGGACGGCGGTGGCGGGTCAGCCAGTGTATGCCCCGCGCTGCGCGGCTGCCGGTGGCCCTGCACGGCGCGCGCGATGCCGCGCAGGATGTGGACCTCCTCGACCGTCGGCCGCGCGCGCAGCAGCAGCCGGGTCAGCCGCGGCAGCAGCTTCTTCGGCGCGGCCGGGTCGAGAAAGCCGATCTCGACGAGCACCTGCTGCCAGTGCCCGAGCAGGCCGTGCAGCGCGGCCGCGTCGGCGCGCGCACCGGCCGCCGGCGTCGCCGCGGGCGCAAACCCGCCCAGCGCCTGGCGCCACTCGTAGGCCAGCAACTGCACCGCCTGCGCGAGGTTGAGCGAGCCGTAGCCGGGCGCGGTCGGGATGCTCAGGCAGGCGTGGCAGCGCCAGACGTCCTCGTTGGCCAGCCCGAAGCGCTCGCCGCCGAAGACGAAGGCCACGCGTTCGCCGCGCGCGGCCAGCGCCGGCAGGTGCGCGCGCGGCGCGTGCGTTGGCGGGCCGAAGTCGCGCGGCGTCATCGCCGTCGCGCAGGCCCAGGTGATGCCGTCGAGCGCCTCGGCCAGCGTGGCCACCACGCGCGCGCGCGCCAGCACCTCGAGCGCGCCGCTGGCCATGGCCCTGGCCTGCACGTGCTGCGGCAGGTCGGCCGTGCGCGGGCGCACCAGCACCAGGTCGTCGAAGCCCATCACGCGCAGCGCGCGCGCTGCCGCGCCGACGTTGCCGGGGTGGCTCGCGTCGACCAGCACGAAACGCGTGGCCTCAGACATGCCTCGCTACACTTGCGGCCCTCACATGGCGATTGTCGCGCGGCGCACTGCGCGCGAGCGCCACCGCCCCCACCCGCCTGCCCTTCGCCCCCATGACCGCGCCGCTGCACCCCATGCTCAACATCGCCATCAAGGCGGCACGCGCGGCCGGGGCGATCATCAACCGCGCCTCGCTCGACCTCGACGTGCTCAAGGTCGCGACCAAGAGCCCCAACGACTTCGTCACCGAGGTCGACCGCGCCGCCGAGCTGGCCGTCATCGAGACCCTGCTCGGCGCGTACCCCGGGCATGGCATCCTGGCCGAGGAATCGGGCCGCGAGCATGGCGCGCGCGACAGCGAATACGTCTGGATCATCGACCCGCTCGACGGCACGACCAACTTCATCCACGGCTTTCCGGTCTACGCGGTGTCGATCGCGCTGGCCCACCGCGGCAAGGTCGAGCAGGCCGTCGTCTACGACCCCACGCGCAACGACCTGTTCTACGCCAGCAAGGGCCGTGGCGCCTACCTCAACGAGCGCCGCCTGCGCGTGAGCCGGCGCACGCGGCTGGCCGAGTCGCTGATCGGCACGGGGTTTCCGTTTCGCCGCGGCGACAACTTCAAGCGCTATCTGCGCATGTTCGAGGAGGTCTCGCAGCAGTGCGCCGGGCTGCGCCGCCCGGGCGCGGCCGCGCTCGACCTGTGCTATGTCGCTGCCGGCTGGTACGACGGCTTCTTCGAGACCGGGCTCAGCCCCTGGGACGTGGCCGCGGGCTCGCTGCTGGTCACCGAGGCCGGCGGCCTGATCGGCAACTTCACCGGCGAGTCGGACTTCCTCTTCCAGCGCGAGATCGTCGCCGGCAACCCCAAGGTCTACGGTCAGCTCGTGCGCCTGCTCGCACCGCACACGCACATGATCGACGACGAGGCCGGCGCCGCCGCCGAGCCGCCGCCGGCCACCCCGGCGCCGGCGCGCAAGCGCATGGTGCGCGTGCGCAAGGCCGACCCCGCGGCCGACGACGCGCCGCTTTGACCCGCGCTGCGCAGCTCTCGGGCGCCGACACAGCCCGACACAACTCCCCCTAGCCCGCAGGAGTGGCCGCGCGCGGGCGCAGGGCTACCTTGGATCGCGTGCCGGCACGGTGCCGGCGCGCTCACCCCAAGGTACTGCCATGGCCACCAAGCGACCGACCACTTCCTCCAGCCAGGACTTCGAATACCCGCCCGCGCCCGCCCCGGCGCCGGCCGGCAGCAGCAGCAGCAGCAGCAGCGACACCGTCTTCGAGGCGCCCGACGAGCAGCTCTCGGCCTCGGGCGAGGCCGTCGAGGCCGAGGCCACGGCCTTTCTCGGCAGCGTCGACGAAGGCCTGCTGGCCGCCAAGCAGGCCATCGAGCAACTGCTGGGCCGCCTGGCCGGCGACGCCGGCGGCATCCAGAGCCAGGACGCGCTCGATGCCAACGTCGTCGGCGTCGGCATCGGCGTCGGCGACGGCAGCAGCCCCGGCGCGCTGCCGGGTGACCCGGTGCTCGAGGTCTACACCATCGAGCCCGAGGCAGCGGCCGAAACCCGCGCCCGGCTGGCCTCGGCCGCGGGCCTGCAGGCCTTCTCGGCCGACGAGGTGCCGATCAAGACCGTCTGCACCGGCATCATCGACGCCAGCCAGCACCGCATGCGGCTGCGGCCTTCGCCCGGGGGCATCAGCATCGGCCATCTGCGCATCACCGCCGGCACCCAGGGCTGCCTGGTGCGCGGGCGCAGCGGCGTGCGCGTCAACCGCCTGATGGTGCTGTCGAACAACCATGTGCTGGCCAACTCCAACGCCGCGGCGATCGGCGATGCGATCGTGCAGCCCGGCCCCTACGACGGCGGCCGCGCGCCGGCCGACCAGGTCGCCGTGCTCGAGCGCTTCGTCCCGATCCACTTCGCCGGCGGCAACAACCTGGTCGACGCCGCCACCGGCTGGGCCTGGCCCGACCGCGTGCGCCGCGAGCTGATGTACCTCAGCGGCGGCGCGGTGCGCTACTTCCGTGTCGGCGGCACGCCAGTGGCCGCGGTGCCGGGGCTGGCCGTCGGCAAGACCGGCCGCACGACCCAGCTCACCTCGGGCCGCGTCGTCGCCGTCGGCGTGACGATCAACGTCAACTTCGGCGGTGGCCGCGTCGCGCGCTTCGTCAACCAGATCGCCGTCCGCGCGGCCAGCGGCAACTTCAGCCAGGGTGGCGACTCGGGCTCGCTGATCTGGACCTGGGACGCACGCCGCGCCCCGGTCGGGCTGCTGTTTGCCGGCGGCGGCGGCACGACCTTTGCCAACCGCATCACCGACGTCCTCGCCGCGCTCGACGTCAACCTGGTGACTTGAGCGGGCAACGACAGGCCGGCGCTCGAGCGGCAGCCCGCCGGATAATCCGGGTTCGCCACACCGACCGCCGGCCACGGTCTTCCAGGAGCCGCGCATGAGCACCAAGCCGCCGCCTTCGCCGCTGGACTTCCTGCACGCACCGCCCGAGCCCGTGGAGCCGGCCGCGCGCGCCGCCCCGCACAGACCGGCGACGCCCGCCACCGACACCCTGCCCGCGGCCACCGTCGAGCGCCTGATGCGGCTGCCCGGGGTCGACGGCGTCTGGGTCGAACGCGACGCCGGCGGCCAGCGCGTGGTCGTGCTGCACCACAGCCCGCCCGGGCCCGCGGCGCACCTGCCGCGCGTCGTCGCCGGGTTGCCGGTGCGCGTGGTCGGCGGCGAGCCGATCCGCGCCGGCGGCTGAAGGCCCCGGGGCACCCCGCAACCCCCTCAAACAGGGGGGTCGCGCCGCCTCGGCGAGCCGGCATGCGCCGAACGGACCATGTGCGGGCCCCCTGCGCCGAACATAGCTGCAACATCCGGCCCGGATGATCCAGGGCAAGCGCGAGAGCCGTGGCGTCGCCACGTGGCTTGCCGCTCGCCCGACGGATCGTCCCCATGCAGTTTCCTCGCCCCACGCGCCTGCGGGCCATCGCCTGCGCAGCCCTCCTCGCCTCGGCCGCGACCTGGCCCGGCTTCGCGCTGGCCGACGAGGTTGCGCAGCGCCTGCCGTTCGTGCAGAACTGGGCCGCGGCGGCGCTGCCGGCCACCGCCGACGATTGGTCGCGCGTGCCGGGCATCGTCGGCTTTCGCGGCGACGCGCTCGCCACCACCACCGGGGTCGATCCGCAGACCGTGCTCGGCACCGGCACGCCGCGGGTCCATGTGCTGGTCAACCAGACCGCGCCGAATACCCTGACCACCGGCGGCGTCGCCGCCTTCACGCTGGCCGACCCGACGATCGCGCTGCAGGGCTCGGGCACCGCGCGCGCGCCGCACCTCGTCATCCACCTCGACACCCGCGGCCAGCGCGACATCCGCGTCGCCTACCGCCTGCGCGACCTCGACGGCTCGGCCGACAACGCCGTGCAGCCGGTCGCGCTGCAGTGGCGGATCGGCCGCAGCGGCGCCTTCACCAACGTGCCGGCGGCCTACGTCGCCGATGCCACGCGCGGCCCCAACCTCGCCGGCCACGAGACCCTGGTCGCGGCGGCGCTGCCGCCCGCGGTCGACGACCAGGCCGAAGTCCAGTTGCGCATCCTCACCACCGACGCCGTCGGCGCCGACGAGTGGGTCGGCATCGACGACATCGCCGTCAGCGGCAGCGCGATCGGCGGCTTCGACGCCCCGATCGCGACGAACTGCCCGCCGGCGCTGCTGGCCGACGCCGGCTACGGCGGCGAATTGCGGCTCGAGGCCAGCGACCCCGACAGCATCGTCGACGGTGCCGCGCTCGGCGCCGACGCCCCGGCCGGCTTCACGCTGGCCGACTGGCGTGCGGCCACGGCCGCGGGCGGCATTGCAACGGTCACGCTGCGCATCGCCGCGACGCTGCCGGCCGGGGGCTACAGCGTGCCGCTGCGCTTCACCAACAATGCCCGGCAAGGCGCCGACTGCCGCATCGAGGTCAGCGTCAACCCGGTCGTGGCGATCCCGCAGATCCAGGGCGCCGGCGCGCTCAGCCCGCTGGCCGGGCAGTCGGTGTCGACGCGCGGCGTCGTCACCGCGCTGCACAGCGACGGCTTCTTCGTGCAGGACCCGGTCGGCGACGGCGACCCGACGACCTCCGACGGCATCTTCGTCTACACCGGTGGTGCCGGCGCGGCTGCCGTCGGTGACCTGGTCCGCGTCGCCGGCCTGGTCGAGGAGTTCGCCACCGGCACCGGCGAGCGCGCGCTGCAGCGCCCGCTGACGCGCATCGTCGCTGCCGGCCTTGACGTCATCGGCAGCGGGCACCAGGTCGCGCCGACCGTCGTCGCGCTGCCGCAGGCCTACGACGGCGAACTCGAGCGCGTCGAGGGCATGCTGGTGCATATCCCCGGGCCGCTGGTCGTCGCGCAGAACTTCTTCCTCGGCCGCTTCGGCCAGCTCACGCTGGGCGCCGGCGCGCGCCTGCCCAACCCGACCAATCTGTACCCGGCGGGCTCGCCGCAGGCCATCGCCACCGCGCTCGACAACGACCTGCGCCGCCTGATCCTCGACGACGGCAGCTCGCGCCAGAACCCCAACCCCACGCCCTACCTCGGCGCCGAGGCCACCGTGCGCGCCGGCGACGGCATCGACGGCCTCACCGGCGTCATCGACTACGGCCTGTCGACGGCCACGCTGTCGGGCCCGTCGGACTACCGCCTCCACCCGACCGAGCCGCCGCGCTTCACCCGCAGCCACCCGCGGCCGGCGGCGCCGCCGGCGGTCGGCGGCAACGTCCGCGTCGCCGGCCTCAACGTGCTGAACTACTTCTCGACGATCGACCAGCCCGGCGCGGCCTGCCTGCCCAGCGGCACGCGCGCCGACTGCCGCGGCGCCGACAGCGCCGCCGAGCTGGCCCGCCAGCGCGCCAAGCTGGTGCCGGCGATCCTCGGCCTGCAAGCCGACGTCATCGGCCTGCAGGAGCTCGAGAACAACGGCAACGCGGCCGTCGCCGACCTCGTCGCGCAGTTGAATGCGGTGGCCGGCGCCGGCACCTGGGCATCGGTAGCGCTGCCGGCGCAGGGCAGCGGCAGCGACGCAATCCGCAACGCGATCGTCTACCGCCCGGGGCGGCTTGCGCCGGTCGGCGCGCCGCTGAGCGACACCGACCCGGTGCACAGCCGCCCGCCGCTGGCGCAGACCTTCGCCACCGCCAACGGCGAGCGCTTCAGCGTCGTCTCGGTGCACTTCAAGTCCAAGTCCGGCTGCCCGACGCCCGAGACCACCCCCGGCTTCGACCCGGCCGACGCCGACCTCGGCGACGGCCAGGGCTGCTGGAACGCCACCCGCGTCGCGCAGGCCCGCGCGCTGCTGGGCTTCGTCACGCAACTGCAAGCCACCGACCCCGACGTGGTCGTCGTCGGCGACGTCAACGCCTACGCCTTCGAGGACCCGCTGCGGCTGCTGGCCGCCGGCGGCCTGCACGACCAGATCGAGCGCTACGCGCGCGGCGCCCACACCTTCGTCTTCAGCGGCCAGTCGGGCCGGCTCGACCATGTGCTGGCCACGGCCGCGCTGCTGCCGCATGTCACCGGAGCGGGCACCTGGGCGATCAACGCCGACGAGCCCTCGATCCTTGACTACAACCTCGAGTTCAGGCAGCCGGCCTGCCCGGCCTGCGGCCCCGACCTGTACCGCCCGACGCCCTGGCGCGCCGCGGACCACGACCCGGTGCTCGCCGGGCTGCAACTGGTACGCGCGATCGACGGCAGCGCCGGCCGCGACCGCATCACCGGCACCCCCGGCGACGACCGCATCCGCGGCGGTCCCGGCGCCGACACGCTGACCGGCGGCGGCGGCGCCGACACCTACGTCTACACCAGCCTGCGCGACGGCATCGACACGATCACCGACTTCACGCCCGGCAGCGACCGCATCGACCTCTCGGCGCTGTTCGCCGCCCACGGCCTGGACCCGGCGACGGCGTGGACGCATGGCGCGCTGCAACTGGTCGCCACCGCCGCCGGCACCAGCGTGCTGATCGACATCGACGGCAGCAGCGGCCCGGCCGTCGCGCGGCCGCTGGTGCTGCTGGCCGGTATCGCGCCGGGGCAGCTCGTCGTCACCCGCGACTTCATTCTGCGCTGACCGCCACCAGGCCACGCCACACCCCGAAGCCACCGCCCAGGAAAGACGCTGTATGACCCCCCATCCACTTCCCGCGCGCCGCCGCTTCGCCCGCCGCTGCTCGCGCATCGCGCTGGCCGCCGCGCTCGCGCTCGGCGCAGCCAGCACCTGGGCCGACGCGCTGACGATCCTGCACGTCGGCGACCAGGAGTCTTGGCTGGTCTCGGCGCAGGGCAACCTGCGCAACGACGCCACGCAGACGCTGTCGTTCTACGGCGGCGTCGACCGCCTGGCCACCGTCATCACGCAGCGCCGCTCTGCTGCGCAGGCCGCCGGCCGCACCGTGCTGACGCTCAACGCCGGCGACGCCCTTCTGCCCGGCCCGCGGCTCGACGCCAGCTTCAGAAACCTCGCCACCGCGCACCCCGACGGCGGGCAGGACTTCTACGACACGATCGCCAAGCGCCGCATCGGCTTCGACGCGATCGTCTTCGGCAACCACGAGTTCGACCTCGACAACACCGGCCCGGTGGCCGCGCGCTTTGCCGAGGTCAGCGGCAGCACCTACCTGTCGGTCAACCTCGACTTCTCGGTCACACCGCAGCTCGCCGACCTCGCCGCCCGCGGCATCGCGCGCGCCTCGAAGGTCTTCACCACCGCCTCGGGCTTCAAGGTCGGCGTGGTCGGCGTCACCACGCCGCTGCTGCCGGGCATCGCGTCGCCGCCGGCCGGGATCATGCGCAACTGGAGCGCGGCCAACACCGAGCAGCAGAACCTGCAGGCCCTGCTGCCGCTGGTCCAGGCCGAGATCGACGACCTGCGCAACAACCAGGGCGTGCAGACCATCGTCATCCTCAGCCACCTGCAGGGCGTGGCCAACGAGCGCGACCTGCTGGTGCCCGGGCTGCGCGGGGTCGACCTGGTCATCTCCGGCGGCGGCCACGAGCTGATGCGCGACCCCGACGACCTGCCGATCCCCGGCGCTACCGTCGCCTTCCAGACGCACCCGATCTTCGCCACCGACGCCAGCGGCCGCAGCGTGCCGGTCGTCACCTCGAACTTCGGCAATCGCTACGTCGGCGAGGTCCGCATCGACCTCGACGACAACACCGGCGCGGTGCGCGCGATCGAGGGCACGAGCATGCTGCGCGTCTCGGGTCGCCTGCCCGGTGCCGGCCTGAACCCGCCCGACCCCGACGCCGTCGCCGGCGACCCGGTGCTGTTTGCGCAGGTCGTGCAGCCGGTGCTCGCGCATATCGCGGCGCTCAACGCGCAGGTCATCGGCCAGACCGCCGTGCGCCTCAACGCCGACCGCGGCGGCGCCTGCACCCCGCTGCCGTGCCGCTACAGCGAGGGCATCCGCCGCACCGAGACCAACCTCGGCAACCTGGTCGCCGACAGCCTGCGCCACTTTGCCGGCACCGACATCGCGCTGCAGAACGGCGGCGGCATCCGCGCCGGCATCGCCGGCCCGGGCCCGATCACCGTCGGCGATACCTTCAACACGCTGACCTTCACCAACTTCGTCACCGTCGCGCGCGCGGTCAACGCCGCGCAGCTCAAGGACATCTTCGAGCACGCCTTCTCCGGCTCCACCCCCAACGGCGTCGAGCAGGGCCGCTACCCGCAGGTCTCGGGGCTGCGCGTCGAATACGACAGCACCCGCCCGGCGCGGCCCAACACCGCCGGCCACATCGTCGCCTCGGTCGGCCAGGGCGAGCGCGTGCGCCGCATCGTGCTCGACGACGGCACGGTCCTGGTCGACAACGGCCTGGTCGTCGACAGCCAACGCACCGTCTCGCTGGCGACGATCGACTTCCTCGCCAACGGCGGCGACAACTACCCCTTCGCCGCCAACGGCGTGGTCTTTGCCAAGCCGGTCGACAACATCACCTACCAGGAGGCGCTGGTGCGCTTCCTGCAGACGCCGAAGGCGCAGGGCGGCCTGCGCCGCAGCGGCGCGGCCGACGGCGTCGAAGTCACGGCCAACCAGTACGGCGCCGCCGACGGCTTCGACCTGCACGGCCGCATGATCGACCTCGCCGTCGCCCGCGCGACGCCCGGCAGCACGGTCACCGGCGGTGCCGGCCGCGACACGCTCACCGGCAGCGCCGGCGACGACCTGATCATCGGCGGCCCCGGCGCCGACCTGCTGACCGGCGGCGCCGGTGGCGACACCTTCGGCTACCTCGGCACGCGCGACGCCGGCGACACCATCGTCGACTTCAGCCCGCACGCCGACCGCATCGACCTCGGCCCGCTGCTGGCCGCGCTCGGCGTGGCCGGCAGCGCCGCCGACGCCTACGCCAGCGGCCATCTGCGCTTTGCCGATGTCGCCGGCGGCGTGCAACTGCTGGTCGACACCGACGGCGCGGCCGGCCCCGCCGTGGCCCGCCCGCTGCTGACACTGCGCGGGCTGACCGCCGCGCAAATGGCCCCGGGCCGCGACCTGCTGCCATCGCGCTGACATCTGCCGCAGCGAACATTTGCTGACCTTTGCCTTACCCCCCCGCCGTCACCGGCATCTCGTCCCAGGAGTTGATATGAAGTACGTCAGCCTCAAGCTCAGCGGCGTCGCCGCTGCGCTCTGCCTGGCCGCGGCCCTGCCGGCCATGGCCAGCACCACCCTCCAGAACGGCAGCTTCACGCAAGGTGTCGACCGTCTGGACCATTGGCAGTCCTTCGGCGATGTCGCCGTGATCGGATTTCGCACCATCGCGGTCGGCACCACCGCATCGCTTGGCGAGGACGACCCGCCGCTGCCCGCAGGCTGGCGCAACCTCTCCGGCGTGCCCGCCGTCGACTTCATCGCCAGCCCAGACCTGGCCGGTGTCCCCGTGACCAGCCTCGACATCGGCGGCTTCGCCATGGAAGGCTCGGCGATCCGCCAGGACTTCGTCGCGACCGGCGGCAACGTCCTGACCGTGTCGTTCCAGTGGACCTTCCTGACCACCGAGCCGTCGACGGTGACCAGCGACGGCATGCCCGACTACGGCTTCCTCGCCCTCAACGGCTCGGTCTTCGAGATCGCCCGCAACCTCGACGGCACCGACGTGCTGGCGGGGACCTTCTCCCGCACCTTCGTCGACTCGCCGCACCTGCTGAGCCTCATCCCCGGCTCGATGCTCTACAACGTCCGCCCGGGCGGCCAGGTCTCGCTGGTGCTGGGCGCGGTCGACGTCGGCGACTACCTGCGCACGTCCCAGATGCACATCGACGGCATCGCCGTCTCGGCCGTGCCCGAGCCCGAAGCCTTCGCGATGCTCGCCGCCGGCCTCGGCCTGATCGGCTGGAAGCTGCGCCGCCGCCAGCAGGTGCAGCGCGACGCGACCGCTGCCTGAGTCCGGCGGCCATCGAGCCTGTCAGCACACCGCGCGGCGCCACCGCAGCGCGTCGTTCGGCCCCCCGCCGCCAACGGCTGCAAGCCCTGGCGGCGCTCGCGCTGGTGTGGCCGTTGGCCGCCCTCGCGCTGACCGGCGGCGACGGCCCGGTCGACCCGCGCCCGGGCACGCCGGGCGCGGCCGTCGGCAGCCTGGCGGTCAACGGCCAGTTGTTCAGCGCGGTGCGCGTCGGCCCCAAGCAGGTGCTGACCGCGGCGCATATCGTCGCCGGCGCGCTGCCGGCCGGGGTCGTGCTGCGCACGCCGCTCGGCGGCGGCCGCGCTGTCGCGGCGGTCGCCGTCAGCGTGCACCCGGGCTACACCGCGAGCACCAGCGGCCGCCCGCCCAATGACCCCGCCGTGCAGGCCGACCTGGCCATCGTCCACCTCGAGGCGCCGCCGCCGGCCGACATGGCCACCGCCAGCGTCTACCCCGGCGAACTCGGCGGGCGCCTGCTCGAGCTGGTCAGCCACGGCGGCAGCACCAGCTTGCAGCGCAGCGGCGAGAACCGCGTCGAGCGGCTGTTTGCCAATGCGCAGGGGCAGCCGGGCAGCTACCTGTTCGTCGTCGACGACCCGGCCAGCGCGCCGACCACGGCCTCGTCCCGCAGCCGCGAGGCCGGCCTGGCCGACGGCGACTCGGGCAGCGCTGCCTTCGTGCGCGGCGCCGACGGCCGCTGGCAGCTCGCCGGCATCAACACCTACCGCCTGCAGGTGCGCACCGCCACCGGCACGCTGGCCGCCGGCGGCGGCGTCGTGCTGGCGCCGCATGCGCGCTGGATCGCCGAGGTCGTCGCTGCCGGCCCGCCGCCGGCGCCACCGCCCGCCGGGCCCGGCCAACCCGCGGCAGCAGGGCCGGCGCCGCGCTGAGGGGCAAGACCACCGACGGCACAAGGCAGGATCGGTCCCCGCAGTTCTCATGAGCAAATGTGGCTCTGCCACTTTGCTCATCCCCCTCGGGGGCGGACGACGTATGTCGTCGGCCTGGGGGCACTCTCATTGCTTGCCCCAAGAGTCGAACCATGCGCTCCAGCGTCACCTGGTCGACCACCACACTGGACTTGGCGACGACTTCGAGGCCGCGCTTTTGCACCAGATGTAGCAGCTCGAGGGCGGTGCCCGTGGACTGCTCGGCGCCTGAGCGCGCCTGGCCCGGCCCGGCCGTCGCGATCAACCCCGGCCCAGACCCAGCGCCGCACCGAAGCGCGGCGGCACCGCGACCAGCATCGAGTGGTGCACCGGCGGCACCTGGGCGCCGGTCTCGATGGCCTGGGCGCGGCCATGCACGCTGCGCACCAGCTCCTGCACGCGCCGCCCGACCCAGGTCGGCCACCAGCGCTCGGGGCGCTGCCAGCAGAAGGCGTAGCCGAGGTCGCGCAGCAGCGCGATGCACGGCGTGCCGCCGGCGCGGAATTCGCGCGCGTGCTGCTCGAAGACCAGTAGCGGCTGCTCGCTCTCCAGCGTGCGCCGCGCGCCGCGCAGCGCCGCGGCCTCGTGACCCTCGACGTCGATCTTGACGAAGCACAGCCCGCGCAGGTCGATCGCGCCGCGCTCGACCAGGTCATCGAGCCGCTCGACGCGCACCGGCACCGACTGCTGCGCCTCGAAACCACCGTAGGCCAGCGTCGAGCCGCCCATGTTGGTCGAGTCGACCAGCAGGTCGGCGCTGCCGGCCTGCTCGCCCAGCGCCAGCGCGTGCCGCCGGACGTGGGCCAGGCGCCGGGTGTTGAAGTCGAGCAGCTCGTGCGTCAGCGGGTGCGGCTCGAAGGCATGCACCTGCCCGAAGCGCCGCGCCAGCCACAGCGTGTGGTTGCCGACGTTGGCGCCGATGTCGAGCGCGGTGCCGGCGGCAAAGACCCCGCTCAAGGGCGCGAGGAAGCCGAACAGCAGCTCGAGCTCTTCGCGCTCGTAGACGCCGTGCAGGTTGATGTCGATGCCGATCAGGTCGTTGGCGTAGACCGCCATCGGCTGCCCGCGCCGCGCCGCGTGGACGCTGGCCAGCCGCTGCAGGCGGCGGGTGTAGAGGCGGTCGAGCACGTCGGCCAGCGATGAGGCGTGCAGGATCTCGTGCAGCGTTCGGGTCATGGGCATCAACCGGATATCGAAGCCGCACCGCGCTAGGCCACTGTCTGATCGCCGCCCGGCAGCGCTGAGTTCGTCCACCCCAGATGCGCCAGCGTCTGCTCGGCCCAGCTCGCCATCGTCGGCAGCGCGGGCAGCGGCTGGCGCCAGGGGCCGCCGTCGGGCCGGGCCAGCTCGCGCAGATGCGCCAGCAAGGCGTCGCGCCAGGCCGGCTCGCCCGGTTTGGCCAGCCGCACCCACGGCGTGCCGCCGAGCACCTCGGCCACGCCCGACTCGCGGCTCATGACCACCGAGCAATGCCGGTACAGCGCCTCGAGCGCCGGCAGGCCGTAGCCCTGCACGGCCGGCATCAGGAAGACGTGGCTGCGGGCATAGAGCGCATCGAGCACGGCGTCGTCGACGAAGCCGAGGAACTCGACCTGCCCGGCCAGGCCCAGCGCCGCGGCCAGCGCCTGCAAGGGCTGGCGCTCGGGGCCGTCGCCGACCACCCGCAGCCGCCAGCGCGGCAGCCCGCCCTGCACCTGCCCCTGCGCGAGCGCGCGCAGCATCCAGTCGACCCGCTTGTTCGGGTGCAGCCGCGAGACGCTGAGCAGATCCAGCGGCGCGGCCGCGCGCAGCGGCGCCGCGGCCAGCGGCTGGCCCTGCCCGCCGAGGTAGGTCACCGCGGCGCGGCGGCCGTAGAGCGACTGCATCTCGGCGGCCAGCGCGGCGGTGTTGGTGACGAAGCCGGCGGCGCGGCGCACGCCGCGGCGGGTCAGGCCCTGCCGCAGCCAGCCGCTGTCGTCGCGCTGGCGTGGTTCGATCAGCCGGTACGTGTCGGGGATGCGGACATGGTAGGCGCCGCGCGGCGCGACGATGCCCGCGTGCAGCGCGCTCTGGATCGAGAACAGCGCCGGCAGCGGCGCCCCCGGCACGTGCAGCCGCACGAGCAGCGCGCGCAGCGCGCGCAGCCGCGTCCACAGCCGGCTGCCCGGCGGCGCCAGGGCATGCACGCGCAGCGGCGTCGTGGCGTGGCGCGCCAGGCCGATGCGGTCTTCGTAGCAGGCCACGCAGTGCGGCTGCCCGCGCGCGTGCAGCGCCTCGGCCAGCGCGAGGATCACGCGCTCCTCGCCGCCGAACTCGAAGAAGAATGGCTGGAAGATCACGCAGTCGCCCGGCCCCGGTGCCGTGGCCGGGGCCGCAGGCCGCACGACGCTCACGGCAGCGGCTCCGAAGCCGCCACCCCCCCGGCGGCGGCCTTGCCGCACAGCGCCAGCAACTGCGCCTCGAAGCCGTGCAGCACCGCGTCGCGCGCGAGGTGCTGCAGCGCGTGCGCGCGCGCCTGCGCGCCCAGCCGCAGCCGCCGCGCATCGTCGTCGACCAGCGCCGCCAGCGCGTCGGCCAGCGCCTGCGCATCGTCCGGCGGCACGACGAGGCCGCAGTGCGCGACGACGCCGGCCAGCTCGGTGCCCGGCCGGCAGGTGGCGACCACCGGCCGCCCGCTGGCCAGCATGCCGGTCAGCTTCGAGGGCAGCACCAGGTCCTCGGCCTGCACGCTCTGCGGCAGCAGGTGCACGTCGGCCAGGTTCAGCAGCTCGCCCAGCCGCGCCAGCGGCTGCAGCGACAGCAGCCGCAGGTTGGGCAGCGCGCGCGCGGCCGTCTCCAGCTCGGCGCGCAGCGCGCCCTCGCCGCAGACGACGAAGACGAGGTCGCTGCGCGCCTGCAAGCGCCGCGCCGCCTCGGGGATCAGGCCCAGGCCCTGCTTGGCGCCCAGCGAGCCCGAGAACAGCGCCACGCGCACCCCCGGCGCCAGCCCCAGTTCGGCGCGGTACGCGCTGGGCGCATCGAGCGGGCGGATCGCATCGACGTCGGCCCAGTTGACGAACAGCCGCGTGCGCTCGCCCGGCACGCCCTTGTGCCACAGGCGTTCGAGCATGCGCTGCGAGATCGTCGAGACGACGTCGAAGCGCTTCAGCAGTGCCGACTCGGCCGCGCGCAGCGCGCCGCCGCCGCGCCCGAGCAGGCCCATGCGCAGCGCGACGTCGACCTCGAAGTCCTGCACATGCAGCCAGGCGCGCGCGCCGCACAGCCGGGCCAGCGCCCAGCCGGCCGGCGCGCAGGCCAGCGCCGGCGCCACGGTCAGCACCAAGTCGGGCCGCCACGCGCCGTGGCGCAGCAGCAGCGGCAGCGAGGCCAGCGCGAACGAGGCCAGGTGCAGCACCCGCGCGAGGCCGCCGGGGCGCGCCGGCACCCACAGCGGCGCGCGCCATACGCCCACGCCCTGCCAATGCTCGTGGCGGTACGGCGGCCAGCGATAGCCGGCCTCGACCCGCCAGGCCGGGTAGTACGGCGGCGCGCAGACCACGCGCAGCTCGTGCCCGCGCGCGGCCAGCCAGGCCGCCAGCTCGCCCGAATACTTGCCGATGCCGGTCGGCTCGGGGGCGAAGTTGGCGCTGTAGAGCAGGAGCTTCATCGCTGCGGGGCACCGGCCTCGTGCGGCGCCGCATCGGGCGCGCCGGGCGCGGCGCGCGACAGCTCGTCGACCTTCAACTGGATCATGTACTCGTAGACGCCCTGCAGCACGGCGTAGGTCAGCCCGGCGCGGCCGTCGAGGAAGCCGCCACGCGCCAGGTACAGCAGCGCAAACTTCAGCAGCGGACGCAGCGGCAGGCGGTAGAACAGCTCCTTCTGGTGAAAGCGCCGCTCGTGGAAGTCCTTGGCGGTGAGCGCCTTCACGACCGAGAAGCCGGCATGGCGCTGGCGGTTGTCGACGATCTGGCGGGCCTCGAGCGTGCTGTAGCTGTTGTGCCGCTCGAGCCAGTGCGAGACGCCCTTGCTGAACGGGTAATGGTCGAGATAGCCGTCGAGCTGCCCGACCGGCCCGTCGGGCAGCGACACCGGGTTGACCAGCCGCTCGTAGCGCATGCGCTCGGGGCGGAACAGCCGCAGGTAGAACGGCGAGGTCTGCACGTGCTTCAACCAGGTGCCGAGGAAGAAGTCCCGGCGCTGCACGCGAAACGCCACCCGGTCGCCCGGCGCCGCAGCCGCGGCCTGCACAGCCCGCACCAGCGCGGGCGACATGCGCTCGTCGGCGTCGATGTAGAACACCCAGGGGTGCCTGAAGGCGATGTGACGCAAGCCCCAGTTCTGGTGCGCAGCCCAGTTGTCGAAGGCGCGCTGGGTCAGCGTCGCGCCGAACTCGCGTGCGATCTCGACCGTGCGGTCGGTGCTCAGCGAGTCGTAGACATGCACGTCGTCGGACCACGCGACGCTGCGCAGGCAGCCGGGCAAGTCCTGCTGCTCGTTCTTGGTCAGCACCAGTACCGAAACCTGCGTCATGCCGCCCCCCTTTGCCGGCGCGCGCGCACCCGCCGCGCCGGGTTGCCTGCCCACACCGTCCAGGGCTCGTCGATGCTCTTGGTGACGACAGCCCGCGCGCCGACCACGCAGCCCGGCGCGATGCGCACACCGGGGCCGACGAAGGCGTCGGCACAGACCCAGGCCTGCTCGCCGACCTCGATCGGGCGGGCGACGAGCTGGAAGTTCGGCGAGTCGATATCGTGCGTGCCGCCGCACAGGTGCGCGCCCTGCGAGACGACGCAGCGCCGGCCCAGCCGCAGCGGCGCCATGTTGTAGAGCCGCGCGCCGTCGCCGACGCCGACCTGGTCGCCGACTTCGAGCAGCCAAGGCGCCCAGATCCGTACACCGGGGTAGATGTGCGCGCCGCGGCCGACGCGCGCGCCGAAGGCGCGCAGCAGCGCCCTCCGCCAGCCGTGCAGCGGCCGCGGGCTGGGCCGAAACAACAGCCACCACGCCAGGCCCCAGAGCGCGCGACCGACGCGGTTGGCCAGCGTGCACGACGGCGCCGCCGCGCCGTCGCTGCCCTGCAGGATCATGCCGGCCTCCGCGCCGGCCCCGGCCCCGGCGCGTCGCGCCGCCGCGCCACCAGCACCATGCTCTTCCACAGGTACGGCAGGCGGCCGGCGCCGGCGAAGTGCTCGACGTCGAAGCCGCCCTCGTCGAGCAGGCGCGTCAGCGTGCGCCGGCTCCAGAACTTGATGTGCCCGCCGTGCCACAGCGCGGTGTGGTGGTCGTCCCACTTGCCGGCCAGCGACAGCGCCAAGTTCTTCAGGTAGCCGTGGTAGGGCGTCGTCAGCAGCAGCCGGCCGCCGGGCACCAGCACGCGGTGCGCGAACGCCGGCAGCAGGTGCGGCGCGTAGAGGTGCTCGACGACCTCGGTCGAGACGACGAGGTCGAAGGGCTGCTCGAGCGCGAGCAGCGCAGCCGGGTCGTCGTGCACGCCGCAGTGGTGAAAGCGCAGGCCGCCATGCCGGGAACGGGCCAGCTCGACACCCTCGCGGTCGGCGTCGACACCGCAGACCTCATATCCCGCTGCGGCCAGTTGCGCGGCCAGCGCGCCGTTGCCGCAGCCCAGGTCGAGCACGCGGCGCGCAGCGAACCCGGCGATGGCTTGCAGCACCTTCGGCCCGAGGTAGTTGCACGAGGCCGGCGCGTGGGCGCTGGCCCAGCCATAGGTCTGTACGGCGTCGGTGTTCATCCTCAGGTGGCTGCCAGGGTTGGGGTTGCGGGCCGGCCCAGGCGGTCGTAGACGTCGAGCAGCGAGGCGCTCATCGCCTGCACGGTGTAGCGCTGGGCAAAGCACGCGCGTGCCTTGGCGGCCATCAGCGCGCGCGCCGGCGGCTCGAGCGCAAGCCAGCGCTGCAGCAGTTGCTGCGTGCCCTCGGCGGTGTCGGTGGCCACCAGACCGGCGCCGTCGGCTTCGATCTCGCGCCAGATGTTGACCTTGTCCGAGATCAGCACCGGCAGGCCGCAGCCCAGCGCCTCGGCCACCGCGATGCCGAAGTTCTCCTGGTGCGAAGGCAGCACGAAGGCCTCGGCGGCGAAGAACGCGCCCCACTTGGCATCGCCCTGCAGCATGCCGGGCCACGCGATGCGCTCGGCCACGCCGAGCTGCGCGGCACGCGCTTGCAGCCGCGGCACCCAGCCGGTCTGGTCGGGGCCGGCCATGACCAGGTGCAGCCGCGGGTCTTGCGACGCGACGCGGGCAAAGGCGTCGATCAGCAGGTCGCAGCCCTTCTTCTCGTGAATGCGGCCCAGGAACAGCAGCAGCCGCCGGCCACGCAGCGCGGGCTGCGAATCCAGGTAGCGCTGCGCCAGCACGGCACCGTCGGCCGGCGGCGCCGAGGTGCCGTAGGCCACCACCTGCTCGCGCGCGCGGTACAGCCAGAACGACTCGCGCGCCAGCCGCCGCTCCTCCTCGCTGGTGAACAGCACCGCTGCGGCGTCGCGCAGCAGGCGGTAGTCGGCCCAGGGCCAGTAGAGCCACTTCTTGAGGTGCTTGAGCGGGTACTCGCGCTTGAACCAGGGGTCGAGCATGCCGTGCGTGAAGACCACGTACGGCACCGGGCCGCCACGCAGCGCGCGCCAGGCGGCCAGCCCGTGGTACTGCCACAGGCCGTTGACGACGACCAGCTCGTAGCCGCCGGCGTGGCGGCGCAGCCACGGCAGCAGGTGCGGGCTGTAGTGGTAGCGCCCGCGGCCGGGGCCGAGCGCGTGCACGGTCAGCGGGTAGCCTTCGAGGCAGGCGGCGGCGGGGTCGTCGAGGCTGACCACCTCGACCCTATGCCCGAGGCCGCGCATCGCCAGCCCGAGCTGGCGCAGGCCCTCCATCGGGCCGCCGCCGCGCGGGTCGACCGTGGGGATCACATGCAGCAGGTTCACGTCAGGTCCTCGGGTAGCGGGGCACCGCGCTGCGGTGGCGCCGGCAGCGCGACTGCGTCGCGGGCGTGGCGTTGCAGCACGTCCTGGTAGATGCGCAGGTAGGCGTCGATTGCGCGGTCGGCGCCGAAGCGCGCGGCCCAGGCGATGCCGGCGTCGCGCCGCGCGGCGCGGGCTGCCGGGCCGGCAGCGAGCAGCGTGGCGAGCAGGTCTGCGCCCTGGCGGGCCCAGGCCTGCCAGTCGTCGCCTGGGTGCAGTCGCGGCAGGTACAGCGCCTGCGGGCCGCCGATTTCGTTCATCGGCGCGTCGTCGGTCGTGAGCACCGGGCAGCCGCAGGCCTGGGCCTCGACGATCGGCCAGCCAAAGCCCTCGGCATGGCTCGGAAACAGCAGCGCACGCGCGCTGGCGTAGGCGGCCTCGATCGCGTCGGCCGACAGCGCGCCGGTCTGCAAGACCTCGCCCTGCGCCGGCACCGCGGCCAGCGCCGCGCGCTCGGCAGGCCCCAGCCGCACGCCGACCAGCCACAGCGGCAGCGGCTGCGGCTCGCGCCGCGCGTGCTCGGCGTACAGCCGCAGCACCCCGGCGACATTCTTGTACCACTGGCCGCCGCTGACATGCAGCAGCATCCCGCGCGGCGGCGCCGGCCAGCCGGCGGCTTGCAGCCGGCTCGCGGCCTCGGCCGCAGGCAGCGCGCGCCAGTCGCGGTTCAGGCCGTTGTGCACCACCTCGCAGGTCTGGGACTGCACGCCGCCGACGCGCTGCAGATCCTCACGCGTGCGCTGCGAGATGCAGATGAAGTGCCGGGCCTGCGCAAAGCCGCGGCGGATCCAGCGCTGGTAGATGCGGCCGGTCAGCCGCGTCGGGTTCTCGGGCACCTCGCCGAGCGCCGAGCGCAGCGCGAGCAGGTCGTGCACGTGCACGACCAGCGGCCGGTCGGCGACCAGCGGCGCCCAGGGGCCCAGCGCCTGGTCGGCCAGCACGTAGACGGTGTCCGCCGGCTGCTGCGCGAGCCGCGCGCGCACCCAGCGCGGGAAGCGCAGGTACTGGTCGGCGTAGCCGGCCCATTTGGCCGCGCGCGCCGTCCAGCGCGCCAGCGGCCCCTGCGTGGCCCGCCGGTGCCAGTGCGGCTGCGGCGCCCAGACCTGCACCTCATGGCCACGTGCGCGGTAGGCGTCGCAGAGCATGGCGGCAAAGCGCGGCATGCTCTGCGAAGGCAGGAACGGCGGGTGCGCAAACAGCACGATGCGCATCAGCGCCCCCCCGCCATGCCGCTGGGGCTGGCAGCGGGCATGGCCCGCGGCACCAGCGGCGACTCGAACACCGCCGCGACGATGCGCGTGAACAGCAGCACCAGCACGAAGAACAGCAGCGCCTGCGGCAGCAGCCGGATCACGAGACCCAGCCAGGCATGCAGCGACTCGTTGGTCACGCCGTTGATGAACAGCTCCCAGATCAGCAGCATGCCGACCGCCGAGACGGCGACCTCGCCGCCCTGGCCGCGGCGCGAGAGCAGGTCGAACAGCGTGTACATCAGCAGGCACAGCGCAGCGTAGAGCACGAAGAAGCCCACGCTCATCAGCGCCAGGCCCTGGGCCAGCGCCGAGCCGGTGCGAAAGCCGCCCAGCGGCCCGCCTTGCGCGAGGTGGGCGAGGTAGTCGCCCATCGAGAACCACAGCTCGCTCTTGTCGATGCCGACGCCCAGCGCGTTGATCGCCGGCTGCGGCAGGATCGCCCACAACCAGCGCTGGGTCGTATCGGCGAGCAGCCCGCGCTCGGCGGCGGTCAGCATGCCGGCAAAGAAGAACGCGTTGTCGTGAAACTTGGTCTCGACGAAGCGCGCGACCAGCGGGTTGGCAAAGTAGTGCTCGTCGTAGCGGGCGACCAGCGCCTGGCGCGCGCGGTATTCGCGGTCTTCGGCCAGCGCCTGCGGGTCCGTCGCGTAGCGCAGCGTCTTGGCGACCATCTCGGTGGCGCTCGCGTGGCCGCGCGCGTCGCGCGCGACGACCATCGCGGCGGCGAGCTGCCCGGCAGGGACCGCCAGCACGCCCAGCAGCGCAAAGACCCCGGCGACCTGGCCGACGCGGCGCCATTGCAGCGGTGCCTGCGAGCGCAGCACCAGCAGCAGCCCGAACAGCCCGACGGTGGTGAAGCCCAGCAGCATGATCTGCCGCGAGTTGGTCGCGATGCCCAGCAGCACGATGAATGCCGAGAACAGCACGATCCGCACGATCTGCGGCACGGGCTTGCAGTACGCCCGGCCCAGCCGCAGCAGGTACATCGGGATCAGGTACGGCGCCCAGGCCAGGAAGGCGATGGCCTCGAAGACCTTGTGCGTCGGGCTGTCGCCGAGC
>Ga0207951_100142_pt1 | contig 45977 bp, 54 predicted proteins | sample Subbio12Aug_8Bad_FD_184830 | JGI IMG/M metagenome (GOLD analysis project Ga0207951, IMG submission 184830) | Serpentinite rock and fluid subsurface biosphere microbial communities from McLaughlin Reserve, California, USA - CR12Aug_8Bad (SPAdes) | ecosystem: Environmental > Terrestrial > Deep... | reverse complement strand
GGTGGAGCCGCTCGGCCGGGTCGCCGCTGGGGCGCACCGGCGGCGGCTCGCGGTTGTTGAGCGGCAGGTAGTTGAAGAAGCGCCGCAGCATCAGGATCGCCTCGACGTCGTTGTCGAAGGCGAGGTCGGCCACCCCGCTGCGCGTGGTGTGCGTGAGCGCGCCGCCGAGCTCCTCGGCGCTGACTTCCTCGTGGGTCACGGTCCTGACGACCTCGGGCCCGGTCACGAACATGTACGAACTGTCGCGGACCATGAAGATGAAGTCGGTCATCGCCGGGCTGTAGACCGCGCCGCCCGCGCACGGGCCCATGATCAGGCTGATCTGCGGCACCACGCCGCTGGCCATGACGTTGCGCTGGAAGACCTCGGCGTAGCCGCCCAGGCTGGCCACGCCCTCCTGGATGCGCGCGCCGCCGCTGTCGTTGAGGCCGATGACCGGCGCGCCGACCTTCATCGCCTGGTCCATGACCTTGCAGATCTTCTCGGCGTGGGCCTCGGAGAGCGCGCCGCCGAAGACCGTGAAGTCCTGGCTGAAGACGAACACCAGGCGGCCGTTGATCATGCCGTAGCCGGTGACGACGCCGTCGCCGGGGATCTTCTGCTCGGCCATGCCGAAGTCGGCACAGCGGTGCTCGACGAACATGTCCCACTCCTCGAAGCTGCCCTCGTCGAGCAGCAGCTCGAGCCGCTCGCGCGCGGTCAGCTTGCCCTTGGCGTGCTGCGCGGCGATGCGCTTGTGGCCGCCGCCCAGGCGGGCCGCGGCACGCTTGCGTTCGAGCTGTTCGATGATGTCTTGCATGGGCCGGTCTCCTGGCGGGGAAGTTCAGTGGAACAGGTCGAGCAGGCGGCGCGCTGCGACCGAGGCGGCCAGCCGCCCGGCGCGCACCTCGGCACTCGCCGCCGGCAGCGCCGCGGCGACCGCCGGATGATGCCGAAACCGCTCCGCGAGCCCGGCCTCGATGCGCTCCCACAGCCAGGCCTCGGTCTGGCGCTGGCGGCGCTCGGCGAGCGCGCCGCTGGCGCTCTGCCGGGTGTGGAACGCGGTCACCGCGGCCCAGAATTCGTCGAGCCCGCGGCCCTGCGCGGCGCTGGCCTGCAGCACGCGCGGCTGCCAGCGCGCGCCAGCCTGGGCGTGCGGGCCATGCGCGCCGTGGGCGCCGTACAGATGCAGAGCCGAGCCGATCTGCGCGCGTGCGCGCGTGGCCGCGGCCTCGTCGAGGTCGGCCTTGTTGACGACGACGAGGTCGGCAAGCTCCATCACGCCGCGCTTGATCGCCTGCAGCTCGTCGCCGGCGTTGGGCAGTTGCAGCAGCACGAACAGGTCGGTCATGCCGGCGACCGCGATCTCGCTCTGGCCGACGCCGACGGTCTCGACGATCACGGTGTCGAAGCCGGCGGCCTCGAGCACCAGCATCGCCTCGCGGGTCTGGGCGGCGACGCCGCCGAGCTTGCCCGCCGCCGGGCTCGGGCGGATGTAGGCCTGCTCGGCGCCGGCCAGGCGCTCCATGCGCGTCTTGTCGCCGAGGATCGAGCCGCCCGAGACGCTCGACGAGGGGTCGACCGCGAGCACCGCGACGCGCCGCCCGCGCGCGATCAGGTACAGGCCCAGGGCCTCGATGAAGGTGCTCTTGCCGACCCCCGGCACGCCCGAGATGCCCAGGCGCAGCGCGCCGCCGGTGGCGGGCAGCAGCGCGCCCAGCAGCGCCTCGGCACGCGCGCGGTGATCGGCGCGGGTCGACTCGAGCAGCGTGATGGTCTTGGCGATCGCGCGGCGCTGGGCAGCGCCGGGCGCACCGCGCAGTGCGTCGACCAAGGCTTGATCGGCCGCCGGCAGCATCGTCAGGCCGCGCCGAGCGCGCGCCGGATCTGCTCGAGCACGTCCTTGGCGCTGACCGGGATCGGTGTGCCCGGCCCGTAGATGCCCTTGACGCCGGCGGCGTGGAGGAAGCCGTAGTCCTGCTGCGGAATGACTCCGCCGACGAAGACGACGATGTCCTCGCCACCCTGCCGGCGCAGCTCGTCGATGATCGCCGGCACCAGCGTCTTGTGGCCGGCGGCGAGCGTGCTCACGCCGACGGCGTGGACGTCGTTCTCGATGGCCTGGCGCGCGCATTCGGCCGGCGTCTGGAACAGCGCGCCGATGTCGACGTCGAAGCCGAGGTCGGCGAAGGCGGTGGCCACCACCTTGGCGCCGCGGTCGTGGCCGTCCTGACCGAGCTTGGCGATCAGCACCCGCGGGCGGCGGCCCTGGGCCCGCGCGAAGTCGGCGATCTCGGCCTGGATCTGTGCCCAGCCCTCGGCGCTGTCGTAGGCCGCGGCGTAGACGCCGCTGACCTTCTGGATGTCGGCGCGGTGGCGGCCGTAGACCTGCTCGAGCGCGTCGCTGACTTCGCCGACCGTCGCGCGCAGCCGCATGCACTCGATGGCAAGCTCGAGCAGGTTGCCCTGCCCGCTGCGCGCGCAGGCGCTCAGCGCGGCCAGCGCCGCCTGCACCCGGGCGCTGTCGCGCTGCGCCTTGATCGCCTGCAGCCGCGCGATCTGCTGCTCGCGCACGCGGTGGTTGTCGACCTCGAGGATCGCGACCGGGTCCTCCTGGGCCAGGCGGTACTTGTTGACGCCGACGATGACGTCCCTGCCGCTGTCGATGCGGGCCTGCTTCTCGGCCGCGCTGGCCTCGATCCTGAGCTTGGCCCAGCCGCTGGCCACGGCCTGGGTCATGCCGCCGATCGCGTCGACCTCCTCGATGATCGCCCAGGCCTGGTCGGCCATCGCTTGAGTCAGCGTCTCCATCAGGTAGCTGCCGGCCCAGGGGTCGACGACGTGGGTGATGTGCGTCTCCTCCTGCAGGATGAGCTGGGTGTTGCGCGCGATGCGCGCGCTGAACTCGCTGGGCAGCGCGATCGCCTCGTCGAAGCTGTTGGTGTGCAGGCTCTGCGTGCCGCCGAAGACCGCGGCCATCGCCTCGACCGTCGTGCGCACGATGTTGTTGTACGGGTCCTGCTCGGTCAGGCTCCAGCCGCTGGTCTGGCAGTGCGTGCGCAGCATCAGGCTCCTGGGCTGGCGTGCGCCGAAGCCCTGCATGATGCGGCACCACAGCAGGCGTGCCGCGCGCATCTTGGCGATCTCGAGATAGAAATTCATCCCGATCGCCCAGAAGAAGGAGAGCCGGCCGGCGAAGTCGTCGACGTCGAGGCCCTTGGCCAGCGCGGTCTTGACGTATTCCTTGCCGTCGGCGAGCGTGAAGGCCAGCTCGAGGGCCTGGTTCGCGCCGGCTTCCTGCATGTGGTAGCCCGAGATGCTGATCGAGTTGAACCTCGGCATCCGCCTGGCCGTGTACTCGATGATGTCGCCGACGATGCGCATGCTCGGCGCCGGCGGGTAGATGTAGGTGTTGCGGACCATGAACTCCTTGAGGATGTCGTTCTGGATGGTCCCGCTCAGGCGGTCCTGGCTGACACCCTGCTCCTCGGCCGCGACCACATAGCCGGCCAGCACGGGCAGCACCGCGCCGTTCATCGTCATCGACACGCTGACCTGGTCGAGCGCGATGCCGTCGAACAGGATCTTCATGTCCTCGACCGAGTCGATCGCCACCCCCGCCTTGCCGACGTCGCCGGTGACGCGCGGGTGGTCGCTGTCGTAGCCGCGGTGGGTGGCGAGGTCGAACGCCACCGACACCCCCTGCCCGCCGGCGGCCAGCGCCTGGCGGTAGAAGGCGTTGCTGTCCTCGGCGGTCGAGAAGCCGGCGTACTGGCGGATCGTCCACGGCCGCACCGCGTACATCGTCGCCTGCGGGCCGCGGACGAACGGCGCAAAACCCGGCAGCGTGTCGGTGTAGGGCAGGCCCTGCAGGTCGGCCGCGGTGTAGAGCGGCTTGACGACCAGGCCCTCGGGCGTGACCCAGTTCAGCGCGCCGAGGTCGCCGCCGGGCGCGGACCGGGCCGCCGCGCGCTGCCACTGCTCGAGCGTGGCGGGCGCAGACTCGGGGGTGGCGGACGGGTTCATCGTGCTCTCCGGAAAGGGGCGGCGGGCCGCGCGTGGACCAGGCGGCGGCAGCGCCATTGCATCATGCAGCAAGACCGGCGGTCGCCCGCGGCGGGCCGCTGCGCTTGCCGAACGGCGAAGATTATGCATAATTATTTATGCAGAGACAACGCCCCGCGGCCCCACCCCCCGTGCCCACCCCCGCCGACGCCGTGGCCGCCCCGGCCCGTCCGCTGCCGCGGCGCGCCCTGTACGAGGACGTCGCCGAGCGGCTGCGCCAGCAGATCTACCGCCGCGAGCTGGGCCCCGGGGCCTGGATCGACGAGCAGCGGCTGGCGCTCGAGTTCGGCATCAGCCGCACGCCGCTGCGCGAGGCGCTCAAGGTCCTCGCCGTCGAGGGCCTGGTCACGATGAAGCTCGGCCGCGGCGCCTACGTCACCGAAGTCGGGCGCGCCGAGGTCGCGCAGGTCTACCACGTGCTCGCCCTGCTCGAGAGCGACGCCGCAGGCACCGTCGCGCGCCAGGCCGACGCCGCCCAGCGCGCCCGGCTGCAGCAGTTGCACGCCCAGCTCGAGCGCGAGGTGCACCGGCGCGATGCGTTCTTCGCGACCAACGAGCGCTGGCACCAGGCGCTGCTCGAGATCGCCGGCAACCGCTGGAGCCTGCAGGTCGTGACCGACCTGCGCAAGCTGATGAAGCTCGCCCGCCATCACTCGCTGTTCAAGCAGGGCCGTCTGGCCGACTCGCTGGCCGAGCACCGCGCGATCATGGACGCAATCGCCGCGCACGACGCCGAGGCCGCGACGCGGCTGATGCGCGCGCACTTCGACAGCGGCTTCGAGGCCGCTGCGGGCTGACCGAAAAGACATCGCCCCGCGCGCGGCGGGGCGATGGGGTCGGAGGGTGCGCCGGCGGGGACCGCCGCCGCGCGCTCAGGACTTCAGTTGCGCCTCGAGCTCCTTGCAAGAAGGCGCGCAGACCGTCTGCGAACGCCCGAGCAGCTTGCGCGTCTTGAGCATCGAGCGCGGCCGGTGCTTGCCGCACAGGAAGCACGACATCGTGCCGGCGCCGAACGCGCCGGCCACCGAAAACGGCGACCCGGGCGCCTTGGACTTGTAGCGCAAGCCATCGGGCTCCACCAGGGTCTTGATCTCGTCTTTGGCCACTTTTCGCTCCCAGGTGTCGATCGGGGCATTCCCGCGCAACCCGTAAGGATACTGTATGTACCCCCAGCCTGCCGACGCACGGGTTATCCGTGGTGAAACCGACGGCGCTCAGCCGCGCTCGGCGATCGGGCGCACCTGGCGCGGCGTCGAGCCGACGAACAACTGGCGTGGCCGGCCGATCTTGTACTCGGGGTCGCTGATCATCTCGTTGAGCTGGGCGATCCAGCCGACGGTGCGCGCCAGCGCGAAGATCGCGGTGAACAGGCTGACCGGGATGCCGATCGCGCGCTGCACGATGCCCGAGTAGAAGTCGACGTTCGGGTAGAGCTTGCGGGCGACGAAGTACTCGTCCTCGAGCGCGATCTTCTCGAGCGCCATCGCCAGCTTGAACAGCGGGTCGTTGCCCAGGCCGAGATCGCCGAGCACCTCGTGGCAGGTCTCGCGCATCAGCTTGGCGCGCGGGTCGTAGTTCTTGTAGACACGGTGGCCGAAGCCCATCAGCTTGATGCCGCTGTTCTTGTCCTTGACCTGGCGGATGAACTCGCCGATCTTCTCGACGCCGCCATTGCGCTGGATGTCTTCGAGCATGTTCAGCGCAGCCTCGTTGGCGCCACCGTGCGCCGGGCCCCACAGGCAGGCCACGCCGGCGGCGATCGCCGCAAACGGGTTGGTGCCCGAGCTGCCGCACAGCCGCACGGTCGAGGTGCTGGCGTTCTGCTCGTGGTCGGCGTGCAGGATGAAGATGCGGTCGAGCGCGCGCACCAGCACGTCGTTGGGCTCGTGGTCCTCGCAGGGCGTGGCAAACATCATGCGCATGAAGTTCGCCGCGTACGACAGCGAATTGCGCGGGTACATGTAGGGCTGGCCGACGCCGTACTTGTACGACATCGCCACCAGGGTCGGCATCTTGGCGATCAGCCGGATCGCCGCGATGTCGCGGTGCTGCGGGTTGTTGATGTCGGTGCTGTCGTGATAGAAGGCCGACAGCGCACCGACCAGCCCGGTCATCACCGCCATCGGGTGCGCGTCGCGCCGGAAGCCGCGCAGGAAGAACTGCATCTGCTCGTTGACCATCGTGTGGCGGTTGACGAGGCGGTCGAAGTCGGCCTTCTGCTGCACGCCGGGCAGTTCGCCCTTGAGCAGCAGGTAGCAGACCTCGAGGAAGTCGCAGTGCGTGGCGAGCTGCTCGATCGGGTAGCCGCGGTAGAGCAGCTCGCCCTTGTCGCCGTCGATGTAGGTGATCGCCGACTGGCACGCCGCGGTCGACAGGAAGCCCGGGTCGTAGGTGAACTTGCCGGTCTGCGCGTAGAGCTTGCGGATGTCGATGACGTCCGGCCCGATGCTGCCCCTGTAGATCGGCAGGTCCATGCTCGGGCTGCCGTCGGAGAACGACAGGGTGGCTTTCACGTCGGAGGGGGTCATCGCGGTTTCCTTTCGTCAGTCGTCGTCGGCAGGGCGTGCCCGTCTGAGCAGCGCCAGCACCTGGTGCACTTCGGGCTTGTCCAGCCCGGCCTGCGGCCCGGTGCGCGCCAGCAGCAGGTCGAGCAGGTCGTTGTCGGGCAGGTCCATCAGCGCCATCAGCGCCTGCGCCTGCACGGTCGTGATCGTGGCCTCGTGATCACGGAAGAACCGTTCGATGAACAGGTCGTTCTCGAGCAGCCCGCGGCGGCAGCGCCAGCGCAGGCGGCCGAGGTCGCGGGGGTCGAGCAAGGCATCCATGGCTGTGCCGGCGCCCCGCCTCAGACGGCGCGCCGCACCATCAGCTCCTTGATCTTGCCGATGGCCTTGGTCGGGTTGAGGCTCTTCGGACAGACGTCGACGCAGTTCATGATCGTGTGGCAGCGAAACAGCCGGTACGGGTCCTCGAGGTTGTCGAGCCGCTCGCTGGTGGCCTCGTCGCGGCTGTCGGCGATGAAGCGGTAGGCCTGCAGCAGCCCGGCCGGGCCGACGAACTTGTCGGGGTTCCACCAGAAGCTCGGGCAGCTCGTGCTGCAGCTCGCGCACAGGATGCACTCGTAGAGGCCGTCGAGCTCGTCGCGCTCCTCGGGCGTCTGCAGGCGCTCCTTCTCGGGCGGCGGCGTGTCGTTGACCAGGTAGGGCTTGATCGAGTGGTACTGCTTGAAGAACTGCGTCATGTCGACGATCAGGTCGCGGATCACCGGCAGCCCGGGCAGCGGCTTGAGCACGATCGTGCCGGGCAGGCTGCGCAGGTTGCTCAGGCAGGCCAGGCCGTTCTTGCCGTTGATGTTCATCGCATCCGACCCGCACACGCCCTCGCGGCACGAGCGCCGAAACGACAGCGTCGGGTCGACCGACTTGAGCTTCATCAGCGCGTCGAGCAGCATGCGCTCGCTGCCGTCGAGCTCGATGGCCAGGGTCTGCATGTACGGCTTGGCGTCCTTGTCGGGGTCGTAGCGGTAGATCTGGAATGTGCGCTCGGCCATGGTGTGTTCCTGGGGCTCGGGGTCAGAAGGTGCGCACCTTGGGCGGCACCGACTCGACGGTCAGCGGCTTCGTCTGCACCGGCTTGTAGGCCAGGCGGCTGCCCTCGGCGTACCACAGCGTGTGCTTCATCCATTCGCGGTCGTTGCGGCCGAGCGGGCTGTCGGGGTCGTCGGCGCCGCGCTCGTAGTCCTTGACGGTGTGCGCGCCGCGGCATTCCCTGCGCGCCGCCGCCGAGACCATCGTCGCCTGCGCCGACTCGATCAGGTTCTCGACTTCCAGCGCCTCGACGCGCGCGGTGTTGAAGACCTGGCTCTTGTCCTTCAGGGTGATGGCCTCGACCCGCTCGCGCAGCCCGGCGACCTTGGCCACACCCTGGTCCATGCTGGCCTGCGTGCGGAACACGCCGGCGTGCTGCTGCATCGTCGCGCGGATGTCGTTGGCGACGTCCTGCGCGTACTCGCCGCTGCTGCTCGCGTCGAGCCGGGCCAGGCGCGCGAGCGTGAGGTCGGCGGCGTCCTTGGGCAGCGGCTTGTGCGCGCGGTCGGCGCGCTTGAAGGCCTCGACGATGTGGTTGCCCGCGGCGCGACCGAAGACCAGCAGGTCGAGCAGCGAGTTGGTGCCCAGCCGGTTGGCGCCGTGCACGCTGACGCACGAACACTCGCCGACCGCGTACAGGCCGCCGACCACCGCGTTGGGGTTGCCCTCGCGCGGCACGACGACCTGGCCGTGGATGTTGGTCGGGATGCCGCCCATCTGGTAGTGGATCGTCGGCACGACCGGGATCGGCTCCTTGGTGATGTCGACGTTGGCGAAGTTGTGGCCGATCTCGTAGACGCTGGGCAGGCGCTTGAGGATGGTCTCGCCGCCCAGGTGCGTCATGTCGAGGTGGATGTAGTCCTTGTGGGGACCGCAGCCGCGCCCTTCCTTGATCTCCTGGTCCATGCAGCGGCTGACGAAGTCGCGCGGCGCGAGGTCCTTGAGCGTGGGCGCGTAGCGCTCCATGAAGCGCTCGCCCTTGTCGTTGCGCAGGATCGCGCCCTCGCCGCGGCAGCCCTCGGTCAGCAGCACGCCGGCGTTGTGCACGCCGGTCGGGTGGAACTGCCAGAACTCCATGTCCTCGAGCGGTATGCCCGCGCGCGCGGCCATGCCCAGGCCGTCGCCGGTGTTGATGAAGGCGTTGGTGCTCGCCGCGTAGATGCGCCCGGCGCCGCCGGTGGCCAGCAGCGTGGTCTTGGCCTCGAGGATGTGGATCTCGCCGGTCTCCATCTCGAGCGCGGTGACGCCGACCACCTCGCCTTCGGCGTCGCGGATCAGGTCGAGCGCCATCCACTCGACGAAGAAGGTCGTGCGCGCGGCGACGTTGCGCTGGTACAGCGTGTGCAGCATCGCGTGGCCGGTGCGGTCGGCCGCGGCGCAGGCGCGCTGCACCGGCTTCTCGCCGTAGTTGGCGGTGTGGCCGCCGAAGGGGCGCTGGTAGATCGTGCCGTCGGGGTTGCGGTCGAACGGCATGCCGAAGTGCTCGAGCTCGTAGACCACCTTGGGTGCCTCGCGGCACATGAACTCGATGGCGTCCTGGTCGCCGAGCCAGTCGCTGCCCTTGACGGTGTCGTAGAAGTGGTAGTGCCAGTTGTCCTCGCTCATGTTGCCCAGGCTCGCGCCGATGCCGCCCTGCGCGGCCACCGTGTGCGAGCGCGTCGGGAAGACCTTGGTCAGCACGGCGACGTTGAGCCCGGCCAGCGCGAGCTGCAGCGAGGCCCGCATGCCGGAGCCGCCGGCACCGACGATGACGACGTCGAAACGCCGCCGGGGCAGGGAAGATGCCATGCGCATTACAGCCTCCAGAGCACTTGAACCGCCCAGCCCGCGCAGCCGATCAGCCAGGCCAGCGTGAACACCTGCAGGGCCAGCCGCAGGCCGACCGGTTTGACGTAGTCCATCCAGATGTCGCGCATGCCGACCCACGCGTGGTGCAGCAGCGCGACGACAACGACGAAGGTCAGCACCTTCATCCACTGCGCGGCGAAGATGCCGGCCCAGCGCTCGTAGCCGAGCTCGCCGGGCGCCAGCACCTGGGCCAGCAGCACCACCGTGTAGATCGCCATCAGGACGGCGGTGACGCGCTGGCCGAGCCAGTCGCGAAAGCCGTAGTGCGCACCGACGACGAGGCGCTTCGAACCGTGGTTGACAGCCATGGACAGGTCCTTGAATCAGTACAGGCCAAACAGCTTGGCGCCCAGCAGCGCGGTCAGCGCCAGGCTCGAGACCAGTGTCGAGATCGCCGTGAGCTGGCCCTGCTGGCGCGAGACGGCATGCGTGGCGTCCATCCAGAGGTGGCGGATGCCGGCGATGAAGTGGTGCAGGTAGGCCCAGATCAGCGCCAGCACGACGAGCTTGAGGAACCAGCCGGCGAAGGGGCCGATGCCGACCGCGAAGGCGCTGGTGAAGGCCTCGTGCGAGATCTCGGAAGTGACGCTGGCGTCGAACATCCAGATCGCGAAAGGCATCAGCAGGAACATCAGCGCGCCGCTGACGCGGTGCAGGATCGACACGATGCCCGCCAGCGGCAGCCGGTAGCGCAGGATCTGCAAGACGTGGATGTTGCGATACACCGGCCGCGCGCGCGGCGGCGTGGAGGGCGATGGGGGCATGTAGGCTCCGTCCTGGATGGCTGCGCGGCAGGCCTGTGGCGCGCGCGAAACCTTGTAATTTTATTGCATCGCAACAGTCTGCCGGGGCGGCCCGACATGGGCCTGACGGCGCTGCGGGCTCAGCTCAGTTCGTTGCGGTAGTGGTGGGTGGTGGTGTCGTAGAGGCCGCGGCGCAGCTCGACCGGACGGTCGCCGTAGGTGTAGGCCACGCGCTCGACGCTCAGCAGCGGCGCGCCCTGCGCGCGGCCGAGCAGGGCCGCGGCGTCGGCGTCGGCCGCCACGGCGCGGATCTTCTCCTCGGCGCGCACCATGTGCACGCCGAACTCGCTCTCGAACAGGCGGTAGAGCGGCCCGCGCCATTGCGCCAGCCGCTCGGCCGTGAGGCCCTTGAACGCGGCCCCGGGCAGCCACAGTTCGTCGAGCACGACCGGGCGCTCGCGCAGCGACAGCAGGCGGCGGATCTGCACCACGGCGTCGCCGCTGCGCAGGCCGAGCTCGCGCGCGACCTCGGCCTGCGCGCGCAGCCGCCGGCAGTCGAGGAAGCGGCGCTCGAGGCGGTCGGCGCTGCCGTCGTCGGAGACCAGGCGCAGGAAGCGGTACTGGACCTGCGTCTCGGCATGCGTGGCCACGAAGGTGCCGCGGCCCTGGCGGCGCACCAGCAGGTTGTCGGTGGCGAGCTCGTCGATGGCCTTGCGCACCGTGCCCTGGCTGACCTTGAAGCGCTGGGCCAGCTCGGCCTCGCTGGGGATCACCTCGCCGGGCTTCCAGTCGCCGGCCTGCAGCGCCTGCGTCAGCAGCGCCTTGATCTGGCGGTACAGCGGGCTGAACGCCGGCGCCGCGGCGGCGTCGACGTCGGTGGCGGCAGGCATGCCGGCATTGCACCACAGCCGCCGGTGGCCGTCCATTGAACCGATGTCTTATATAAGACAAATGATCCACCTCGGCGGGGGCTTGCGGGCGGGCGCGTAAGCGTCCGCGTAAGCTGCGCTGGCCTACACTTCCAGGGTTTGCCGCGCCCTGCGGCGCAGCCTTTCCTTTCACCCCGCCCGGAGCCCCGCCATGAGCAAGAAGCCCGTCCGCGTCGCCGTCACCGGCGCCGCCGGCCAGATCGGTTATGCCCTGCTGTTTCGCATCGCCTCCGGCGAGATGCTCGGCAAGGATCAGCCGGTGATCCTGCAGTTGCTCGAGATCGCCGACGAGAAGGCGCAGAAGGCGCTCGAGGGCGTGATGATGGAACTCGAGGACTGCGCCTTTCCGCTGCTGGCGGGCATGCAGGCGCACAGCGACGCGACGCTGGCCTTCAAGGACACCGACTACGCGCTGCTGGTCGGCGCGCGCCCGCGCGGCCCCGGCATGGAGCGCGCCGACCTGCTCGCCGCCAACGCGCAGATCTTCACCGCGCAGGGCCGTGCGCTCGACGCCTCGGCCTCGCGTCAGGTCAAGGTGCTGGTCGTCGGCAACCCGGCCAACACCAACGCCTGGATCGCGATGAAGTCCGCCCCCGGCCTGGATCGCCGCAACTTCACCGCGATGCTGCGCCTGGACCACAACCGCGCGCTGTCGCAGATTGCCGCGCGCACCGGCAAGCCGGTGGCCGCCATCCGCAAGCTCTGCGTCTGGGGCAACCACAGCCCGACGATGTACGCCGACTACCGCTTCGCCACCATCGACGGCGCCAGCGTCAAGGACATGATCGCCGACCCGGTCTGGAACCGCGACGTCTTCCTGCCCACGGTCGGCAAGCGCGGCGCGGCGGTCATCGCGGCGCGCGGCCTGTCGTCGGCGGCCTCGGCGGCCAACGCGGCGATCGACCACATGCGCGACTGGGCGCTCGGCACCGCCGGCGAGTGGGTCACGATGGGCGTGCCGAGCAACGGCGAGTACGGCATCCCGCAGGACGTGATGTTCGGCTACCCCGTCACCTGCGCCGGCGGCGACTACCAGATCGTCACCGGGCTGCCGGTCGACGACTTCAGCCAGGCCTGCATCGACAAGACGCTGGCCGAGCTGCTCGGCGAGCGCGACGGCGTCCAGCACCTGCTGTGACGGCCGCCCTGCCGACGGCCGCGCGCCGGCCCGGCGCGCTCCACCCCCGCGAGGCGCTGTTCGGCGTCGGCCAGCGCCTGCCCGGGCTGCCGGTGTGCGACCACTACGCCGGCGTGCCCGAGCGCATGCGCAAGAGCCTGGCGCTGCAAGCCGAGCTCGGGCCGGTGTTCGACGTCACCCTCGACGGCGAGGACGGCGCGCCGGTCGGCGGCGAAGTCGAGCATGCGCATGTCATCGCCGAGCTGGCCGACTCGGCGCTCAACCTGCACGGGCGTGTCGGCGCGCGCGTCGTGCCGGTCGCGCACCCGGCCTTCCTCGGCATGGTCGAGGTCCTGGTGCGCCGCGCCGGCCACCGGCTGGCGTACCTGACGGTCCCCAAGGTCGAGGGCCTGGCCGAGCTCGACGCCGCCGCGCGCGCCATCGACCATGTCGCCACCGGCGCCGGCGTGACGCGGCCGATCCCGCTGCACGCGCTGGTCGAGACCCACGGCGCGCTGCGCGAGGTGCAGGCGCTGGCCGCGCACCCGCGCATCGAGTCGCTGTCGTTCGGCCTGATGGACTTCGTCTCGGCGCACCGCGGCGCGATCCCGCAGTCGGCGATGGGCGCAAGCGGGCAGTTCGAGCACCCGCTGGTGCTGCGCGCCAAGCTGGCCATCGCCGCGGCCTGCCACGCCACCGGCCGCACGCCCTCGCACTGCGTGGTCACCGAGTTTCGCCAGACCGACGCGCTGCGCGCGGCCGCGCGCCGCGCCGCGCGCGAGCTGGGCTACACCCGCATGTGGAGCATCCACCCGGCGCAGATCCGGCCGATCGTCGAGGCCTTCGCCCCCGCGGCCGACGAGATCGAGCAGGCCGCCGAGATCCTCGGCCGCGCGCAGGCCGCGCACTGGGCGCCGATCGCCTGGCGCGACACCCTGCACGACCGCGCCAGCTACCGCTATTTCTGGCAGGTCCTCGAGCGCGCCTGGCGCACGGCCTACGCCGGCGGCCCGCAACTGCCGCCCGGTCTGCGCCAGGCCTGGTTCGAAGACGCCTGAAGAGCAGCGCCGCGCCGGCCGCACAATTCGATGCACCGCGGCGGCCGCAGCCGGCCCACAATCGCGCTCACCGCCCCGACCGGAGACCGCCGATGAGCCGCCGCCCCCCAGGCCTTGCCACCGCCTGCCTCGCGGCCGCGGTGCTGGGCACCGCGCCGCTGGCCGCCAGCGCGCAGCGCCCGCCGGCGCTGCCGCCTGCGGGCGGCGAGCAGATCGCCGCCGCCTCGCTGACGCATTTCGGCGACTACCAATGCGAAGGCGGCCAGCGCCTGAGCGTGACGCTCAACCGCGCCCACGACGGCTTCGTCGACGTCGCCTTCCAGGGCAGCGTGCACACCATGCGCCCGGTGCTGTCGCACACCGGCGCCGTGCGGCTCGAGGACGTGCGCGGGCGCATGCTGGTCGTGCAGATCCCGACCAAGTCGATGATGTTCGACACCCGCCTGGGCCGCCGCGTCGTCGACGACTGCCTGCACGAGGCGCAGCGCCAGGCCGCCGCCGCCCCGCCCGCGGCCGGCCAGGGCATCGGCATCGCGCGGCCCTACCCGTCTGCGGCCACCGCCGCCACCTTGCGCTGAGCGCGGCGCTTCACGGTCAACTGCCGGATCCAGGTTCAGAACGTCCCGGGGTACGCGCCGCCGTCGATCAGCAGGTTCTGCCCGGTCAGGTAGCCGGCCTGCGCACTGCAGACGAAGGCGCACAGCGCACCGAACTCCTCGACCGAGCCGAAGCGCCGCGTCGGGTTGAGCTGGCGGCGCTCGTCCATCACCGCATCGACGCTGCGCCCGCTCTTCTGCGCCGCGCCGACCAGCGTGCTGCGCAGGCGGTCGGTGTCGAACGGCCCCGGCAGCAGGTTGTTGACCGTCACGTTGCGCGCGGCCAGCCGCGGCTGGCGCGCCAGCCCGGCGACGAAGCCGGTCAGCCCGCTGCGCGCGCCGTTGGACAGGCCGAGGATGTCGATCGGCGCCTTGACCGCGCCCGAGGTGATGTTGACGATGCGCCCGAACCCGCGCTCGGCCATCGCATCGACGGTGGCCTTGATCAGCTCGATCGGCGTGAGCATGTTGGCCTCGAGCGCAGCGATCCAGACCGCGCGGTCCCAGTCGCGGAAGTCGCCCGGCGGCGGCCCGCCGGCGTTGTTGACCAGGATGTCGACCTGCGGGCAGGCCGCCAGCGCCGCCGCACGCCCCGCAGCCGTCGTGATGTCGCCCGCCACCGTGCGCACCTCGGCGCCGGCGCCCAGTGCGCGCAGCTCGGCCGCCGTCGCCGCCAACGCCTCGGCGCCGCGGGCGGTGACGACCACGTTGACGCCCTCGCGCACCAGCGCCGCGGCGCAACCCTTGCCCAGCCCCTTGCTGGCCGCGCAGACCAGCGCCCAGCGGCCCTGCAGACCCAGATCCATGTTCGTGCTCCCTGCTTCGACCTCGACCGCTGCCGCTGCGGATGCTCGCGACGCGGACCGGGCGCGATGGTAGCCGCAGAGCCGCTGCTACGATCGCCGCCCACCCCAGCGCCACCACGGAGCCCCGGCATGCAGGTCCTGCGCGAACACGACGAGACCCTCGACGAAGCCCTCGCCCGCAACGTGCGCGACGCACTGGCCGAGGACATCGGCAGCGGCGACCGCAGCGCCCTGCTCGCCGAGCCCGGCCGCCGCATCCAGGCCCGGGTGCTGGCCAGGCAGCCGCTGGTGGTCTGCGGCCAGCCCTGGTTCGACCGCTGCGTGCTGACGCTCGACCCCGCAGCGCAACTGCACTGGCACGCCGGCGAGGGCCAGCCGCTGCCCGCCGGTGCCGAACTGCTGACGGTCGCTGCCGATGCGCGCGCGCTGCTCGGCGCCGAGCGCGCGGCGCTGAACTTCCTGCAACTGCTGTCGGCGGTGGCCACCAAGACCCGCGCCTACGTCGACGCGATCGCCGGCTGCTCGCCCAACCCGCGCGGCTGCCGCGTGCTCGACACGCGCAAGACCCTGCCCGGGCTGCGCCAGGCGCAGAAGTACGCGGTACGCACCGGCGGCGGCAGCAACCAGCGCATGGCGCTGTGGGACGGCGTGCTGATCAAGGAAAACCACATCGCCGCAGCCGGCGGCATCGCGCCGGCGCTGGCGCGCGCGCGCGCCGTCGCCGGCGGGCTGCCGATCCAGATCGAGGTCGAGTCGCTCGCCGAGCTCGAGGCCGCGCTGGCCGCCGGCGCCACCGCGGTGCTGCTCGACGACTTCACACTGGCCGACATGCGCCGCGCCTGCGCCCTCAACGCCGGCCGCGCCGAGCTCGAGGTCTCGGGCGGGGTCACGCTCGGCTCGATCCGCGAGATCGCCGCCACCGGGGTCGACCGCATCTCCTGCGGCACGCTGACCAAGGACGTCGCGGCAATCGACCTGTCGCTGCGCGTCGTCGGCTGAAGACGCCCCGCCCCCTAGACCGCCAGCGCCCCGCGCGGCCGCAATCGGCGCCAGCGCGCCAGCCGCCGGCGCAGCCAGATCGCGCGCACGGCCCAGCAGACCAGGCCGATGAACAGCGCGCCGAACACGATGTCGCTGGCGAAATGCCCGCCCTGCAGCACGCGCCCGGCGCCGATCAGCAAGCCGGTGCCGACGGCGATCAGCGTCCAGCGCCGGCGCACCGCCGGCGCCGACAGCAGGCCGATCGACATCAGCACGAAGCCGGTGGCTGCATGGCCGCTGACGAACGAGCAGTTGCGCTCGCAGTACGGGCTGGGCACGCCGGCGACGACGAAGGGGTGCGGGCCGCCGAAGAGCTGCACGTCGCGCGGGCGCGGGCGCTCCCACTCCTCCTTGAGCAGCCAGGACACCACGATGCCGTGGCCGACCGCGGCGACGATCAGCAGCAGCACCGAGCGCCGCCACCAGCGCCCGAAGGTCCGGGCGTAGCGCGCCCACAGCCCGAGCAGCACGACCAGCAGGGCGACGACGAGCAAGGTGCGCCCGATCAGCGGCGTGCCCTCGAACAGCGCCAGCACCCACCATTGCTCGCCGAGGAAGAAGGCGGGGTCGCGCGCCGGGTCGTGGACGGCGTCGCTGACCGCGATGTCGAACGAAGGCCAGACGACGAACGAGAAGGCCAGCAGGGCGAGCAGGCTCCAGCCGACGAGGGCCAGCCGGGTGCGGGGGCGGGAGAGGCGGTGCATGGCCGGCAGTATGCCCGCGTGCACCGACAATGCCGCAATGACCCAGCGCTTCGAGGTGCACCCGATCGACCCGCAACTGCGGCTGCTGAAGCAGGCCGCGCAGGTCCTGCACGCCGGCGGCATCGCCGCCATCCCGACCGACTCCAGCTACGCGCTGGTCTGCCACCTCGACGACAAGGCCGCCGCCCAGGCGCTGCGCCGCATCCGCGGCATCGACGAGCGCCACCACCTGACGCTGCTGTGCCGCGACCTCTCCGAGCTGGCCATCTACGCCCGCGTCGACAACCGCCGCTACCGCCTGCTCAAGCTCGGCACGCCGGGGCCCTACACCTTCATCCTCGAGGCCACCAAGGAGGTGCCGCGGCGGCTGTCGCACCCGTCGCGACGCACGATCGGCCTGCGCGTGCCCGACCACCGCGTCGCCCAGGCCCTGCTCGAACAGCTCGGCCAGCCGCTGCTGGCCACCACCCTGATCCCGCCGGGCGAGCGCGAGCCGCTCAACGACGCGCAGGCCATCGTCGAGCGCTACGACCGGCTGCTGCACGCCGTCGTCGACGCCGGCGCCTGCCCGATGCAGCCGACCACCGTCGTCGACCTGACCGGCGAGCTGCCGCTGCTGCTGCGCCGCGGCCGCGGTGACCCGGCGGCGCTGGGCTTGCAGCTCGATTGAGTGAGGACGCGGGCGCGCGCGATTGCGCACACACCGGCGGCGGCTCACTCGATCGGCGTGGCCACGCGGGCCACCTGGTTGCACAACACGACGCCATCGGTTGCCAACCCGGCCTCGGCCAGCGCGACCGTCCAGGCTCGCCCGCGTGCAGAGCTGCCACCGCGCGCGACCGGGCAGGCCAGCGCCAGTGCGAAGCGGTCGAACGCCGCGGGCGAGAGCACCAGGCGACCGTCCTCGATGGTCACCGCGACCGGGGTGTCACACAAAAGTGTGACTCGTGACAGCCCGCGCCCGCCTCAGCGCCCCGCCTGCAGCGCGCCCAGCACGCGCTCGGCGTCGAAGCCGGTGTGGAGCTGGCCGCGCACGAACAGCGTCGGTGTGGCGCGCACCGGCAGCGCCTGGAAGGCGGCCATGCAGGCCGCGTCGCGCTCGATCAGGCATTCGTCGAAAGGCACGGCGTGCTGCTGCAACCACATGCGCGCGCTCGTGCACGAGGGGCAGGTCAGCGACGAGATCATGCGGATGTCGCCGGGCTGCGCGAGCTGCGCGACCTGCTCACCGACGCCGGCCTGCGCGCGGTCGCCGAACCACTGTGCGCCCATGGCGACCGCCGCGCCGAGCGCGACGACGGCGAGGAAGGAGCGAGAGCCGCTGGCCATGGTCGAGCGAGGCGGGCGGGGGCGGGTCAGGCCGCAGCGGTGACGACGATCTCGACCTTCCAGCCCGCTCGGGCCAGCGCGGCCTGCACGGTCGCGCGCGGCGGCGCATGGCCGGGCACGACCCAGGCGTCCCAGGCCGAGTTCATCGCCGCAAAATCGGCGATGTCGGCAAGGAAGATCTGCGCGCGCAGGATGCGCGTCTTGTCGGTACCGGCGCGCGCGAGCAGCGCGTCGATCGCGGCCAGCACCTGCCGGGTCTGGCCGGCGGCGTCCTGTGTGTCGTCGGCGGCGACCTGGCCGGCGAGGTAGACGGTGCCGGCGTGCACGGCCATCTCGGACATGCGCGCGCCGACGTCGTAGCGGTCGATCATGGGACTCTCTCCTGGGGCGTGCTGCGGGTGCAGGGCTTCAACGGGACTTGCGGCGGTGGCCGCCATGCGCACCGCCGGTGCCGCCGGGCGTGGCCGGCGGCGGCATCGCGCGCTGGCCCAGCCGCGACTCGGTACCGGCCAGCAGCTTGCGGATGTTGGGCTCGTGGCGCCAGACCAGCAGCAGGCTCATCAGCGCGATCGGCAGCACGGCGAAGCCCGGCCCCCAGATCAGCAACTGGTAGAACGGCGCGAACAGCGCGGCGACGATCGAGGCCAGCGAGACATAGCGCAGGAAGAACGCGACGATCGCCCAGCTCGCCAGCGTCGCCACGCCCAGCAGCGGGTTCAGTGCAAACAGCACCCCGGCCGCGGTCGCCACGCCCTTGCCGCCCTCGAAGCGGAAGAAGACCGGCCAGACATGGCCGACGAAGGCCGCCACGCCGACCCAGGCTGCGGCCCCCGCGCCCAGCCCCCAGGCCGGCCCCCAGACCAGCACCGCGAGCACCGGCAGATAGCCCTTGAGCACGTCCAGCGCCAGCGTCAGCACCGCCGCCGAGCGCTTGCCCGAGCGCAGCACGTTGGTGGCACCCGGGTTGTGCGAGCCGTAGCTGCGCGGGTCGGCCAGGCCCATCAGGCGGCTGACGATGACGGCAAACGACAGCGAGCCGACTAGGTAGGCCGCAACCAGGGCCAGCGTGAAGGCGACGGCGTAGGGCAGATCCATGCGGGGCGGCGACGGGCGGGGGCAGCGGGATCGGGCAAGTCCGCGCAGTGTATGCCGTCGCTGCTACCATCCGGGCGATGCGTCGCTGGGTGTTGCTCGTCCTCGTGCTGCTGCTGCCGCTGCGGCTGTGGGCCGCCGACACGATGGCGCTGGCCGCGGCGCTCGACGCCGCGGGCGGCCATGCGCCGTGCCACATGGCCGCGACGGCCGCCGACGCTGGCGAGCCCTCAGCCACGCCCGCGCTGCCGGCGGCCGACGCCGCCCTGCACCCGGGCGCCGCCGACGCCCACACCGAGCCCGACGCGGCGGCCAGCCCCGCCGGCCCCTGCCTGCTGTGCGGCGTGTGCCACCTGGCGCTCGGCGCGCCGGCGGCGCACCCCAGCCTGCCGCAGGCCCTGCCGGCCGGCCCGCCGCCGGCGATCGCCGCACCGAGCGAGCAAGCCGAGCCGCAGCGCGTCGTCGAGCCCCCCCGGGGCTGATCTCCACACCCGCAGTCCGTCCGCGGGCCGCTGCCAGTGCGCAGGGCCCGTGTCGACGCCGTCGCTGACCGTGTCTGGAGGCAGACCCCATGATCCCATCCCCGCCCCGCCGGCGCCCGCACCCCGCCGGCCGGCTTCCCCTCATGCTGGCCGCCGCCGCGCTGCTGGCTGCCGGCCCGGCCTGGGCCGGCGGCCCGGCCGCGGCCGACTGGCGCGCCGCCAACGACCTGGTCGGCGGCTTCGCGCGCGGCCACACCGACCTCGTCGAGTGGGAGGCCCGGCACCTGCCCGCGGCCCCAGCGCCCGCCGAAGCCGCAGGCGCCGACGCCGCGCGCTGGACGCTGGCCGACGCGCAGCGCGCCGCGCAGCGCAGCCGCCCCGAGCTGCTGGCCGGCCCCGGCCTCAACCCGCTCGAACTCGCCGAGCTGCGCGGCAAGCACGCCAAACTGGCGCTGCAGGTCGAGCGCGCCTGGATCCAGGCGCTGGCCGCGCGCCGCGTCGTCGCCGTGGCCGAGGCCGAACTCGGCGCGACCCAGGCCGGCGCCGAGCTGGCCGCGCGCATGGTGCGCGTCGGCAACTGGCCGGCGCTGCCGTCGATGCAGCAGCAACTGCTCGAGCAGCAGGCGCAGGCGCAGCACCGCGTCGCACTGCACCAGGCCCGCGCCGCCGAGCTGGACCTCTGGCGGCTCGCCGGCGCCGGGTTGAGCCCGCAGCAGCTCGCCGCGCGCCTGCCACCGGGCGCAGCGCCGCCGCCCGCCGCGCCCGACCCGGCCCGCCTCGACGCCGCCGCGCTCGAAGCCCAGGCCTTGCAGGCGCACCCGCTGTGGCGCCTGCGCGAGCAGCAGGCGCAGCAGGCCGAGCGCGCGCTCGACGCCGCCTCGCAACGGCAACTGGCGGCCTCGCTCGACGCGGCCTTCGCGCCCGCGCCGGGGGCCGCCATGGCGCCGCTGCCCGGCCTCGCCGCGCAGCCGCTGCTCTGGCCGCATGCCTGGGCCGAGGCCGCGCGCGCCCGCGCGCAGGCCGAGGCCTTGCAGCGCCAGATCCGCGCCGACCTGCGCACCGCGCTGGACGCCTGGCAGACCGCCGCCGCGCTGGCCCTGGGCGCCCGCCAGCAGCACCAGCTCCTGGCCGCGCTCCACGACGAAACCCAGCAGCGCTACAACGGCATGCTCAAGAGCACCTTTGACCTGCTGGCCAGCGCACGCGCGCGGCTGCAGGGCGAGCAAGCCGCACTGCTGGCCCAACGCGACGCCGAACTGGCGCAGGCCGAGCTGCGCGCCGTGCTGGCCGGCCTGCCGTATGCCGGCAGCGCCCCCGCTACCGCACCGGCGGCCGCTGCCGCCGCACCCCACTGAAGCACCGAACCAGCGCCCGCGGCCCCCGCGCCGCGTACCTACCCCCAAGGACACCCCATGCAACGCCGTCACTTCTTCCAGCAAGCCCTGGCCGCCGGGGCGCTGACCGCCACCGGCGCCGCCGTCGGCCGTCACGCGCTCGCCGCGCTGCCCGAGCCGGTGCAGACCGCCAGCGCCGCCACCGCCGCGCCGTGGACGCCGCCGGGCGTCACCGCCGCCGGCCGCCCGTACCGACCGGTCGTCACCCTCAACGGCTGGACCCTGCCGTTTCGGCTGCGCGACGGGGTCAAGGAGTTCCACCTCGTCGCCGAGCCGGTGGTCCGCGAGATCGCCCCCGGCTTCGAGGCCAACCTGTGGGGCTACAACGGCCAGAGCCCGGGCCCGACCATCGAGGTCGTCGAAGGCGACCGCGTGCGCATCTACCTGACCAACCGCCTGCCCGAGCCAACCACCATCCACTGGCATGGCCAGCGGCTGCCCGCCGGCATGGACGGCGTGGCCGGCATCAACCAGCCCTCGGTCCCGCCGGGGCAGACCTGGGTCTACGAGTTCCAGGCCCGCCGCCCCGGCACCTTCATGTACCACCCGCATGCCGACGAGATGGTGCAACTGGCGATGGGGATGATGGGCCTGTGGGTCACCCACCCCCGGCTCGATGCGCGCGGCCGCCACCCGCAGATCGACGCCGTGCAGCGCGACTACGCCTTCCTGATCAACGCCTTCGACATCGAGCCCGGCGCGCGCACGCCGACGGTGGCGACGATGCTCGACTTCAACACCTGGGCCTGGAACAGCCGCGTCTTCCCCGGCATCGACACGCTGGTGGCGCGCCTGGGCGACCGCGTGCGAATCCGCATCGGCAACCTGACCATGGTCAACCACCCGATCCATGTCCACGGCGTCGAGTTCGAGGTCACCGGCACCGACGGCGGCCCGGTGCCCAGGAGCGCGCGCTGGCCCGAAGTCACGATCGACGTCGCGGTCGGCCAGATGCGCCAGATCGAGTTCATCGCCGACGAGCCGGGCGACTGGGCCGTGCACTGCCACAAGAGCCACCACACGATGGGGCCGATGGGGCACGACGTGCCGACCATGATCGGGGTCGATCACCGCGGCCTGGTCGGGCGCATCCAGCGCGTCGCGCCCGACTACATGGTCATGGGCGAGCGCGGCATGTACGACATGAAGGACATGCCGATGGAGCTGCCGCCCAACACCCTGCCGATGATGACCGGCCGCGGTCCGTTCGGGCCGATCGGCATGGGCGGCATGCTGACCCAGCTCAAGGTCCGCGCCGACCTCGCACCCGACGACTACCGCGACCCCGGCCCCTACGCGCACCCGCGCGGCACGGTCGCTTTCGAGCACACCGGCGCCGCACCCGAAGCGGCGCGCGCGCCGGCGCAGGCGGCTGGGCGCAGGCCCGCGGCACCGCGAGCGGCACCGGCACCCGGCACCACGCCCGCACCGGCCGGCGCCGCACCCGCGCAGCCGGCCGCACCGCAGCGGCCCGCCGCCCCGGGCCACCACCGCCACTGACCGCTTCGCAAGCCCATGCCCCACCCTGCCTTGCCCCCGCGCCTCGCCGGCACCCGCGCCGCGCTGGCCGCGCTGGCCCTATCGGTGGCCTTGTTCGCTGCCACCGGCGCAGCGGCACAGGCCGAAGCACCGCCCGCGTCATCGCCGCCCACGGCACAGCCTGCCGCCACCCCGCCCGTCGCCACCGACAGCGCCGGCCGGCCCTGGGTCGAGGCCGAGGTCCGCCGCGTCGACCCCGAACGCCAGCGCGTGAGCCTGCGCCACGGCCCGATCCCCAACCTCGGGATGGCCGCGATGACGATGGTCTTCCAGATCCGCGACCCGGCGCTGCTGCAGCGCCTGCGCCAGGGCGAGCGCATCCGCTTCAGCGCCGACCGCGTCGACGGCGAATACACCTTGATCGACATCGCCCCCCAGGAGCAACCATGACCCGCTGGAAACCTGTCGCCACCGCCGCACTTGCGCTGCAACTGCTCGTCGCCCCCGCGGCCGTGCTCGCCCATGCGCAGCCCGAAGGCTCGTACCCCGCCCACGGCGCGGTCCTCGACCAGCGCCCGGCGCGCATCGCGGTCTGGTGGGACCACCCGATGCGGCTGACCCTGTTCGAGCTGCGCGGCCCCGCCGGCGTCGTCGCGCTCAGCCCGCGGCCCGGCGCGACGCCGGTCAGCCGCTTCGAGGCAGTGCCAACCGCGCCTATGCCGCCCGGGCGCTACACCCTGCGCTGGCGCGGCCTCGCGCCCGACGGCCACGTGATGGCCGACGACTTCGACTTCACGCTGCGCTGACCACAACCCGCCGCCGCCATGCTCGACGTCGTCGCTGGTCTTGAGCCCTGGACCCTGCTGCTGGTGCTGGCCAGCGCCGGCCTGTACGCCAGCACGCTGGTGGCCGCCGGCGCCAGCCTGTTCCGGCTGGTGCTGGTCGACCACCCCGCGCTCGAACGCAGCACCGGCTGCCGCCGCAGCATCGTCGTCGCCGCGGGGCTGGCGATCGTGCTGACGCTGCTGCAAGCGCCGCTGCAGGCCGGCTTTCTCGCCGGCGGCACGCTCGCTGGCGCGCTCGACCCGGTCCTGCTTGCCGCCGTCGTCGACACCGGCCAGGGCCCGCGCATCGCGCTGCTGCTGGCCGGCCTGCTGCTGCTGCACGGCGTGCTCGCCGCGCCGCGCCATGCCGCCCTCGGCAAGGCGGCGAGCGTGCTCGGCGCGGCGCTGATCGTCGCCGCCTACACCCAGGTCGGGCACACGGTCGGTGGCGAGCCGCGCGGGCTGCTCGCCGCGCTGCTCGCGCTGCACCTGGGCGCGGTCGCGTTCTGGGTCGGCGCGTTGATCCCGCTCTACCGCCTCGTCGGCCAGCCGGCCGACCGGCAGCAGGCCGCGCGCACGCTGCGGCGCTTCGGCCAGGTCGCCAGCGGCGTCGTCGCTGGCCTGGTCGCTGCCGGCGCCGCGCTGGCCTGGCTGCTGATGGGCGGCTGGCCGGCCTGGCCGCCGGGCGCCTATGCGCAGGCCATCGGCCTCAAGCTGGCCCTGCTGCTGGGCCTGCTGGCCTGCGCCGCCAGCAACCGCTGGTGGCTGGTGCCGGCCTTCCAGCGCGCCGAACCCGGCGCCGCCGCCCGCCTGCGCGCCAGCATCGCGATCGAGGGCCTGCTGGTCCTGTGCATCCTGCTCGTGACCGCGCTGCTGACGACCACCACCCCGCCGCGCTGAAGGCACCCGGCCTGCCCCGGTCGATCCGCGCCGGGCTGGAGCGCTCGAGCAAGCAGGATGGCACGAGCATCAAGCAGTTCGTCGGCATCGCGGTGGCCGAGAAGCTGGCGATGCTGCAAGCCGAGACCCACTTCGACCCGCCACCCGCCCCTCTTCAGACCGCGCAGCGCACCGCCCGCGCCGCCACCAGCTCGACCAGCACGTGCGGCGCGATGCCGACGAGGTAGCCGCGGCGCCCGCCGTTGACGAGGATGCGCGGCAGCTCGAGCACGCTGGCCTCGACGTAGACCGGCAGGCCGGCGCGGCGCAGGCCGAACGGCGAGGTGCCGCCGACCTGGTAGCCGCTGTGCCGCTGCGCGACCTCGGGCCGGCACGGCTCGACGCTCCTGCAGCCGATCTCGCGCGCCAGTTGCCGGGTGCTGACCTCGCGGTCGCCGTGCATCAGCACCAGCAGCGGCTGCGCGCGCTCGTCCTGCATGACCAGGGTCTTGACGACCTCGTGCAGCGGCACGCCGAGCTGGCGCGCCGACTCGGCCGCGCCGCCGCGCTCGACGTAGTCGTAGGGGTGCTCGGTGAAGGCCACCCCGGCCGCGCGCAGCGCGCGGGTGGCCGGGGTCTCGCTGACGTGGCGCGCCTTCTTCGTCATCGCCGTCGCCGCCGCGGCCCGCCGGCCGCGCGGCCTCACTGCGCCGGGTCGCGCGTCTCCCAGCGGATGCCGTCGATGGCCTCGAGCAGCTCGCTCGACAGCGGCGTGTGCCAGGCGTCGAGGCAGTCGTCGAGCTGCCCGAGGCTGGTCACGCCGATCAGCGTGCAGGCCACCCGCCAGTTCCGACAGCAGAAGGCCAGCGCGAGCTGCACCGGGCTCAGGCCGTGCGCGCGGGCCAGCGCGTTGTAGCGCCGTGCCGCGGCGAGCGACTCGGGGCGGCCCCAGCGCTGCTGCTTCATGCTGTCGAACAGCGCCAGCCGCCCGGGCCGGGCCGGGTCGTCGAGGCCGCGCTCGTCGTACTTGCCGGTCAGCAGGCCAAAGCCCAGCGGCGAATACGCCAGCAGCGCGACCTGCTCGCGGTGGAGCACCTCGTCGAGGCCGTTGTCGACGACGCGGTTGACCAGGCAGTACGGGTTCTGCACCGTCGCCACGCGCGGCAGACCGTGGCGTTCGGCCTCGCGCAGGAAGGCCATCACGCCCCATGGCGTCTCGTTGCTCAGGCCGACGGCGCGCACCTTGCCGGCCTGCACCAGCCGCGCCAGCGCCTCGAGCTGCGCCTGCACGGCCAGCGCCGGCTTGTCCTTGGCGGGGTCGAAGTAGACACCGCCGAACATCGGCACATGCCGCACCGGCCAGTGGATCTGGTAGAGGTCGATGACCTCGGTACCCAGCCGCTGCAGGCTGGCCTCGCAGGCGGCGACGATGTCGGCCGCCTCGAGCGCCGCACGGCCGTTGCGGATCCAGTGGTAGGCGCGCGCCGCGCCCGAGACCTTGGTCGCCAGCACCAGCCGGTGCCGCAGCCCGGGGCGCTGCGCCAGCCAGCGGCCGATGATGCGCTCGGTCTCGCCGAAGCGCTCGGCGCTCGGCGGCACCGGGTACATCTCGGCGGTGTCGATCAGGTCGACGCCGCGCTCGACCGCGCGGTCGAGGATCGCGTGCGCCGTGCGCTCGTCGACCTGGCGCTCGCCGAAGGTCATCGTGCCCAGGCCGACCTTGCCGACTTCGATGCCGCTGCTGCCCAGCGCCGTGCGCTCCATCTTCACCCTCCGGTGGCCGCCAAAGCGCGCAGTGTGCCGCAGCCGGCGGCGGCGCGCAGCGCGCGGTTCAGGCCGGCCGCGCTGCCGGCGGCGCCTGCAGCGGCCGCGCCAGCGCGCCCAGCAGCACGCGGTAGAGCGGCAGGAAGCACAGCAGGCTGATCGTCAGCTTGGTCAGGTAGTCGACCAAGGCGATCTGTACCCAGTGCTCGGCCATGAACGGGTCGCTGCTGCGAAAGAACGCCACCGAGAAGAACAGCGCGGTGTCGAGCGCGGTGGCCAGCACCGTCGACGCCGCCGGCGCGACCCACCAGCGCGGGTGCCGGCGCAGGCGCTCGAAGACCGCGATGTCGAGCCACTGCGCGACGGCGTAGGCCACCAGGCTGGCCAGCGCAATGCGCGCAACGAAGCTGTTGAACTCGCCCAGCGCCGCAAAGCCGTTGAAGCGGCCCTCGTGGAACAGCACGCCGATCGCGTACGAAGCCAGCAGCGCCGGCAGCATGACACGCGCGACGACCCGCCGCGCGGCGTCGCGGCCGAGCAGCCGCACGGTCAGGTCGGTGGCGACGAAGACCAGCGGGAAGGTGAACGCGCCCCAGGTGGTCAGCACGCCCAGCACATGCACCGGCCACTGCACGAGGTAGTTGCTGGCGACGATGATCGCCATGTGCACGGCGGCCAGCAACCAGACGCCGAACCAGGCCACCGCAACCAGATCGGTCGCGCCGCCGGCGCGGCCGGGCGCGCCCGGCAGGAAGGGGGATGACATGCACGTCCTTTTTGTCGATGGGGGTGAGGGAACCCATGGCCGGCAGCCGCCGCCGGCGCGCCCAGGCGGCGCGGGCAGCCGGGGCGGGGCGAGAGTGTAGCCGCACACGGGCGGCTGGGCCCCGCGGTCCGCAGCGCCGGGCTGATGACAGCGCAGCCACTGCGCCGCCTGAACCTGCTCAGTCAGAGCGGCGAGGTCTGCTCAGCATCTGCTCACCCGTCATGCGCTCTGTTCACAACAGACTTCGAAACGCAACAAGGCCCTTGACCGTCTGCGGGAGCCCCAGCCGAAGCAGGATGTCGAGGTAGCGATCGACATCGATCGGTGGGTGCTTCAACTGGCGTCGCTGCCGTTGCGCGGCAGCGACCACCGCAGCCTGGTCGAGGTCGAAGAGGTTCTCGACGAACAGGTCCGGGTGCTGCGCCTCGAGCCCGAACGGCTCCAACGCTTCGACCGGGAAGTCGCGATCATTGAAGGTCACGATCACGCTGGCGTGGCAGCGGATCGCCGCTGCAAGGACGTGCCGGTCGTCCGGGTCGGGCAGGGTCAGGCCCTCGACCAGGACCTCATGCCCGGTCACCAGCGCGCCGGGAATCGCCGAGTCCATCAGGGCCGATGTGCGATCGAGCTGCCCGGCTGTCAGGTCCGGCCGGTTCTTCAGCAAGTTGCGCTTCCACTCGTCGTGGATCTGGACACTCCAGCGCGCTCGAAAGCGCCCAGACAGACCGAGCCACATGAGGAAGTCGCGCAGCGGTGCGGGGTACAGCACGCAGGCGTCATAGACCGCCGTGAAAGGCGAAGTCCTCATCCGTAGCCCAGCTCGAGCGCCTGGGCCTGCTTCGCCAGTTCTTCCATCGCTTGCTCGCTCGCGCGATCCTGAGCGGCCTTGAAGCGCATCAAATCGTGGAAGCGGATGCGCCGGTGCTTGCCCGTCTTGTGAAATGGCAGCGCACCGGCCTCCAGCAGCTGGACAAGGTGCGGGCGCGAAACGTTCAACATGTCTGCGGCTTCCTGCGTCGTCAGTTCGGCATGGATCGGCACGACCTTGACCGCGTTGCCCTGGGCAAGCTCGGCGAGGATGTCGACGAGCAGTCGCAGCGCCGACGTCGGCAACTCGACCAGATGCGCCTGGTTCCTTGCGTCGAAGATCTGGATGCTCTGGGTCTCGAACTGCGTGCTCAGGTAGGCGGCCAGCGCGCGCTGGCTCTCCACGGCCACAGCAACTTCGCGCTCGACGGGCAGCTTGGCTGCGATGGCAACGTGGGTCATGCTGGAGTCCGGATCGGGTTGAGCGCCCGCATCATAATCGAAACAAACGAAACGCCACATCCGCATGGCCGATACCCGCGGTGATTGCCGACTTCCGACACGCTCGGCGCCGCTGGGCCGGGCTCGAGTCGCGGGCGACCCGGGCCGCTGCGGCCATCGGCCAAGCTCAGCGTGCAATCCCCAGACGGGGTCGCCGGTGGCGGCGTCGTGAATCTGTGGCAGCGGCAGCGGCTCGAACCATTGCGCCAGCCACGCGCGCGATCGCGGCCTCGACCAGGTCACGCGCCTTGTACGGCCTGCGGCTGGGCCTGCGCGTCCAGTTCGTCGACCAGCGTGAGCCCCTCGTCGGGCCGCACGTCGGTCACCCGGTACAGGCGCAGCGAGCGCTCGCGCAGTTGCGCGATCCAGGACTTCTGGCCGGGGCTCAGGAACGGGCCGTCAGGGCCGAGCAGGTAGCCGTTGATCTCGCGCAGCGCCGCAAAGCCGTTGACCCCAGATCCGGCACTTGGGCAAGGAGCGCGGCCTGGCTGCCGGGGTCTGCAGCCGTCGCGCGGGCCCGAGTGTCCGGTTTTTCGACTAGCGGGCCGGCCGCCTCGCCCGGCGGCTGCGCCTCGGCCGCCAGGCGGGCCGCGACGGCGTCGCCGACATGCTGCATGAAGGCGCGCACGCGCGCGGTCTGGCGCAGGTCGGGGTGGGTCAGCATCCAGACCGGCACCGCCAGCTCGGGCAGCACCTCCGACACCGCGACCAGTTCGGGGTGGCGCGTGGCCATGAAGGTCGGCAGCACGCCGACGCCGACGCCGGTGCGCAGCATCGCCGCCATCGCGTTGAAGATGTCGACGCGCACGCGCACCCGCGCCTGCGCCAGCCGCGAGCGCATCCAGCGGTCGTAGACGCGCGCGTGGGCGTCGCGCTCGAAGGCCACCCACGGCGCTTCGCGGACCAGCGCATCGAGCGGCTGCACGTCCTGCGGCAGGCCCGGCGCGCCGCGCAGCGCGTAAGCCCGGCAATGCGTCATGCCGAGCTGGCGGCCGACCAGGTGCTCGGCCACGTTGACCGACATCCGCAGCGCCACGTCGGCCTCGAGCCGGGCCCAGGTCTGCGCCTGGCCGGCGTGGCGGCGCGAGAGGTCGACCAGGAACGCGTTCTCGACGACCTCGACCTCGATGCCGGGGTAGTCGCGCGCAAAGTCGGCCAGCGGCTGCGGCAGCAGGTGCTCCATGACGACGAAGGCCGTCGTCACGCGCAGCACGCCGGTCAGCTCGCGGTCGCGGCCCAGCACCTGGCGCTCGATCTCGTCGGCGCGGTCGGCCATGCGCCGCGCCTGCTCGACCACCAGCCGGCCGGCCTCGGTCGGCTGGTAGCCGCTGCGCGCGCGGTCGAACAGCCGCGCGCCCAGGTGCTGCTCGAGCGCATCGAGCCGGCGCAGCACCGTCGTGTGGTTGACGCCAAGCTGACGCGCAGCGCCGCTGAGCGAGCCGGCGTTGGCGATCGCCAGCGCGTGGCGCAGGTCGCTCCAGTCGAGTTCGGACATGTCTGGCTCCGGCAGTGTCTTGCAATTTTGCACACTTCCTATGCGCGCATCGACGTTGTGTGCGCATCGAACCAGCACTACACTCCGAGCACTAGGTATTTACCCTAGTTACCCCAGGAGTAAACATGAGCGCACTGTCCCACCCCCCGATCTCGTCGCCGATCGCGACCCCCACGGGTGATCGCGCCGGGCTCCGTCTGCTCGAGCGGCGCCCCCGCGCTGCCGCCATCGGCCGCGTGCAGCCCGCCGCCAGCCCGGCGGCACCGGCGCGCCCCGGCTGGCTCGAGCGCCTGGCCCTGTGGGCCGACCGCCAGCCCACGCACCACCGCCTGGGCAGTTGGTACCCGCTGGTGTAAGCCCGGCGCGGCGGGCGCAACGGGGCCGGGATGCAGGGTCCGTTCTGGCTATGACTCGCCATACATCGCTGTAGGCAATCGCTGCTCGCGCTGCACGACAAGGCCCTCGTCTGGAAAGCCGCGCGCGGCGTCTATGCGCTGGAAGACACGCACCTGGCCGAGCTCATGCTGATGCTACCCGCAACACTGCTTGTCCTCGGCGCAGCCGCCGTGCCGGCACGCATTGCGGTTGCCGCGAACCGGTGGCCACGCCGACCCGGACCACAATCACGGCACCTGCCGCGCACGCCTCGTGCATCATCGGGCGTGCCAGCCCCTGCCCCCAGCCGCCTGCGGAGACATTTGCGTGGAACCCCTTGCCGCCGCCCCGACCATCGCCGCCCGCCCCGCCCCCCGGCCCGGGCATGCCCCCGGCCCCAGGCCCGCCTCGGCGCGGCTGCGCGCGCTGCTGGTCATGGCCGGCGCTGCGCTGCTGGTGGCCGCTGCCCCGGCGCAGGCGAGCGACCCCTTCCAGGGCCGCAACGAGTGGAACCCGCTCGACTTCGAAGTCCCCATGCTGCCGCCGTACTGCCAGGTCGACCTGCGCCCGCAGCAGGTGCGCGGCCACGGCACCGCGGCCTTCGGCTGCGGCTACCGCTTCAACCACTTCTGCCCCGGGCTGGTCGCGCTCAACCGCGCCATGAGCCCGCTGCTGCCGGTGCAGCGCCGCCGCCACTTCCTCAACGAAGCCGCCGGCCACCTGCGCTACACCCGCGCGCACTGGTCACCGCAATGCCGGCTCGGCGCCGACGTGCAGGCCGCCGAGCAGCAGGTCGAGCTGGTGCGCACGCTGCTGCGCTGAGCGGCGCAGGGGCGATGTGGGAGCCTACCGGGTCTTCTCGAGTTCGATGGCGCGGTCCGAATCGTGCGCATTGAAGAGGTCCGGAAGCGCGATGAACGCACGAACTGAGTTCCAGGTCATCGTCGGCCAGGACGGGCACGCGCGCATCGGCATCACCCAGGCCGCCTACGCCCAGATGGAGAGGGTCAAGCGGCCTCGTCGCGCCACCGTCGAGAAGATCGCTGCGGCGCCGGGTCTGGATGCCGAGCAGCTCGGCTGGTAGCGCAGCGGGGGTCCGGACGTCGAGGGCCCGCGGCCTGCCACCCGCCTGCTCAGCTGCAAACCTGCCGCGAGCTCTACGACTACCGCGAACTCGTGGCCACCCTGGCCTGCAAGAACATCGCGGGGCGCTACAAGCAGGCCTACCTCGGGCTGGCCTGGGCCGTGCTGCTGCCGCCGAGCTACCTGTACTTCAAGCGCGCCGAGGCGCACTTCGCCGACGTCATCTGACCCACCTTGGCGTCGCGGATGGCGACCCGTGTGGCGGGACTTGCGCAAGGAAGACCCATGGGCTTGACCGGTCTTGACGATGGAACCAAAATGGAACCAGCAACGAGGCTTGCCATGCCGACCGCGATCACGCTCAAGGGCATTCCCGACGAGGTCTACGCGCAACTGAAGTCCTCGGCCGAAGCACACCGTCGCAGCCTCGACAGCGAGGCGATCGCTTGCCTCGAAGCCATGCTCCTGCCCAGGAAGGCCAGCGCCGCCGAACACGCGCTCAGGGCGCGCGAGATGCGCCAGGCGCTACAGGGGCACACGTATCAGCCCGAGGACATCGACAAGTTCAAGCGTCAAGGTCGGGCGTGATCGTCGCTGACGTCAACGTCATCGCGTATCTGTACCTGCCGGGCAGGTTCAGCGAGCAGGCCGAAGCGCTCCTGCTCCGTGACGGCGACTGGGCAGCGCCTCGACTGTGGCGCAGTGAATTTCGCAACGTACTCGGCACCTACATGCGTCAGCGATTGCTGACGCTGGATTCTGCGCTGGCCATCTGCGCGCGGGCGCAGGCGCTGGTCGGCTGAACCTGGTGTGCATCAAAACCGCCACCTCGCCAGCGAATAGAGGCGGTTCCTGGTCAGCGTTCACAGCCGAGGCACCGCCCGCCGAGGCAGCCCGCCTGCGCGACCCGACGCAGGCTGCGCGCGGGGCGGCCGCCCGTCCCCACCGCGGCCGCAGCCCTGACGCCCCCGCCCCCCGCACCCACCCCCACGAACGAGGGGTCTCGCGCAGTGAACCAAAGCACGCGCTCCCCCGGCAACGGGGCTGCGCGGCCATGCGCCGCTGCTAGCATCGTCTGCCTCTGGTCCAGCCCCGCTCGCCGAGCCGCGCGCGCCCCGCCACCCCATGCTGCAAACCTGCCGCGAGCTCTACGACTACCGCGAACTCGTGGCCACCCTGGCCTGGAAGAACATCGCGGTGCGCTACAAGCAGGCCTACCTCGGGCTGGCCTGGGCCGTGCTCAAGCCGCTGGCGCTGATGAGCATCTTCACGCTGGTGCGCAGCTTCATCGGCATCGACACCGGCAACCTGCCCTACCCGCTGGTGGTGTTCGTCGCCCTCACCCTGTGGATCTTCTTCCAGGAGTCGGCCTCGGACGGCGTCAACAGCGTGGTCGGCAACACCGCGCTGGTGCGCAAGATCTACTTCCCGCGCGAAGTCTTCCCGCTCACCAGCGTGGCCACCAAGCTCGTCGAGCTGGGCGTGGGCATGGTCATCCTCACCATCCTGATGGCGCTCTACGGCCTCGCGCCCACCGCGCAGGTCGTCTGGGTGCCGCTGCTGGTGCTCTACGCCGCGCTGGCCGCGCTCACGGTGTCGCTGTTCGGCGCGGCCGTCAACGTCTACTACCGCGACGTCGGCCAGGCCCTGCCGGTGCTGCTGAGCCTGACGATGTTCCTCTCGCCCATCATCTACCCGCTCACGCTGGTGCGCGAGCGCCTGCTGGTGCAGCAGGCCGCCGGTGAATGGTCCGACCTGCTGTTCACGCTCTACACCCTCAACCCGCTGGCCGGCATCGTCGACGGCATGCAGAACGCGCTGCTGCGCGGCACCCCGCCCGACTGGCCCGTGCTGCTGCCCGGCGCGCTGGCCGTGGCCGTGCTGCTGCCGCTGAGCTACCTGTACTTCAAGCGCGCCGAGGCGCACTTTGCCGACGTCATCTGAGAGAGCCGCCCGCCGCCGCCATGCCCGCCATCGAAGTCAGCCACGTCACCAAGGAGTACCGCCTGGGCACCCTGCAGGGGCTCAGGCAGACCGCGCTCAACGCCGGGCGCCGCCTGCTCGGCCGCCCCGTCGAGGAGCGCCCGCTGTTCAAGGCGCTCGACGACGTCAGCTTCAGCGTCGAGCCCGGCGAAGTGGTGGGCATCATCGGCCACAACGGCGCGGGCAAGAGCACCCTGCTCAAGATGCTCGCGCGCATCAGCTCGCCCACCCGCGGCAGCGTCAAGGTCAACGGCCGCATCGCCCCGCTGATCGAAGTCGGCGCCGGCTTCGTGCCCGACTTCACCGGCCGCGAGAATGTCTACCTCAACGGCGCCATCCTCGGCATGCGCAAGGCCGAGATCGACCGCAAGTTCGACGAGATCGTCGACTTCGCCGAGATGGCCGAATTCATCGACACCCCCGTCAAGCGCTACAGCTCGGGCATGCAGGTCAAGCTCGCGTTTGCCGTGGCGACCAGCATCGAAGCCGAGATCCTGATCGTCGACGAGGTGCTGGCGGTGGGCGACCTGGCGTTTCAGCGCAAGTGCTTCGACCGGATGGAGGACATGATCAAGCGGCGCGGCAAGACAGTCTTGATCGTGTCGCACAACATCCGGCAGTTGGAGCGGTTGTGCTCGAGGGTGATCATGATGGACCACGGCCGAACGATTGCGGACGGTGACCCGACGGAAGTCACCAACCAGTTCTTCGACTACAGCAACCGCAAGATCAAGTCGCTGGCATCGGGCTCGGGCGGCGGTCGCGTCCGCACATCAGAGGAACTGACCTACCAGGGGCTTAGCGTCCTCGATGCTCAGGGCAGGGACGTCGAGCAAGTCCAATGCCTTCAGCCGCTTCGGTTTCGCCTGTGCTTCACTGCGAACAAGCCCCTGAAACGAATTTGCTTCCTGATCGGCATTCACACGACCGATTTCGTCTATCTCACGGCCAACAACAACGTCGAAGACCCGCGCGACTTCGACATCGGCGACCATGGCATTGACCTTGACATTGATCGAATGACCTTGCTGCCCGGCGTCTACTCGATCCGCGTCTGGATTGGCACACCCGAAGGTAGAGAGTCCTTCTATGGAGAGAATCTCGCGTCTTTTCAGGTGCACTCAGATGATCATCTGATCACCCGCCAGCAGGAAATGGGCTTGTTTTATATCGACGGCGTGTTCAGCCAGATACAGCAGCCTGAGCGTCCGCTACTGGCGGTGTCCGCCTCCTGAATATTCAACACAGAATATGGGTAATCATTACCAGCACAGTCACGCGCTTGTGGAAACCTCGTCGGTCGGCGAGGGAACTCGCGTATGGGCATTTGCTCACGTGCTTCCAGGAGCCGTGATCGGGCGAGACTGCAACATCTGCGATCATGTTTTCATCGAGAACGATGTCGTACTTGGCGACCGCGTCACGATAAAGTGTGGCGTCCAGCTCTGGGACGGCGTCAGCGTCGAGGACGATGTGTTCGTAGGCCCGAACGTTACCTTCACGAATGACCCGTTCCCCCGTAGCCGGCAGCGCCCGGAATCGTTCACCAAAACCCGAGTCAGGCGAGGTGCGTCGATCGGTGCCAACGCGACGATTCTGCCGGGAGTCACGATCGGCCAGCACGCGATGATAGGCGCCGGCGCGGTCGTCACCCGTGACGTGCCGCCGAATGCGATCGTCACCGGTAACCCGGGCCGCATCACCGGCTACGTCGACACCCCGAGGGCACAAGCCGAGCTCGACAGCGCCTCACGGCCAGGGGGCTTGCGCGAACTACGGGTGAGCGGTGCCCGCCTCCATCGTTTGCCTCAGGTGGTGGATCTTCGCGGCACCTTGAGCTACGGTGAATACCCAACCCACCTGCCTTTCCAGCCGCAGCGCGTCTTCCTCGTATACGACGTTCCATCGAAGGAGGTTCGCGGCGAACACGCACACAGGACGCTACGTGAGTTCCTGATCTGCATGAAGGGCACCTGCTCCGTTGCACTGGACGATGGAACGATGCGCGACGAGGTCGAGCTTGGATCTCCGTTGGTAGGGCTCTACATCCCGCCCATGCTTTGGAGAGTTCACTACAACTATTCCGCGGACGCCGTCTTGCTAGTTCTAGCGTCTGATGCCTACAACGCCGACGACTACATCCGCGACTACGACGATTTCAAACGGCTGGCAGCGGCCACGGGAGGCTAGATGAGTGTCCCCTTCCTGGACTTGAAGGCAGCCTATCTTGAGCTCAAGGACGAGATTGATGCCGCTGTCAGTCGTGTCCTGTCCAGCGGTTGGTACCTCCTCGGCGAGGAGCTTGGCGCGTTCGAGCGCGAGTTCGCAGAGTATTCAGGCGCCGAACACTGCATCGGCGTTGCGAACGGTCTGGATGCGCTACACCTCGCGCTGCGGGCGATGGACATCGGACCGGGCGATGAGGTTATCGTGCCCTCGAACACGTATATCGCGACTTGGCTGGCCGTCAGCCAAGCGGGCGCGACGCCGGTGCCTGTTGAGCCTGACGAGCGCACCTACAACATCGACCCGCAGCGAATCGAGGCGGCCATCACGCCACGGACCCGGGCGATTCTCCCAGTGCACCTTTACGGGCAGCCGGCGAACATGACGCCGATTCTCGCCAGCGCCGCCAAGCACGGCTTGCGCGTGCTGTCCGACGGTGCGCAGGCGCACGGCGCCCAGTATCAGAATGCGCCCATCGGCGGGCTGGGTGATGCCACCGCGTGGAGCTTCTACCCAGGCAAGAACCTCGGTGCCTTCGGCGACGCCGGCGCGGTGACCACCAACGACCCCGCTATCGCTGATCGCGTCCGCATTCTGCGAAACTATGGGTCCCGCGTGAAGTATGTCAACGAAACTCAGGGCTACAACAGTCGTCTGGACGAGTTGCAAGCTGCGGTCCTGAGGGTGAAGCTGAAGCACTTGGATGTCTGGAATACCCGCCGTCGGGCGATTGCTGAGTGGTACCTGCAATCGCTGCCTTCAGCCGCAGTGCAGGTTCCATGGACCCCAACATGGGCAAGTCCGGTTTGGCATCTGTTCGTCATCCGCTGTGCAAACCGGGCCGACTTGATCGCCCACCTCAACGCTTTAGGCATCGGGACTTTAATCCACTATCCGATACCACCACACCTGCAGACTGCCTATCGGCAACTTGGTCTGACGGCCAACGCCTTTCCGATTGCCGAAAGACTGTCCGAAGAAGTCCTCAGTCTGCCGATCGGTCCGCACGTATCCGACAGTGCGCGGGGCCAGATCATCGAGGCACTTCTTAGTTGGAAGGGTCTGCGCGCATGAGTCCCCTGGTCACGGTCATCGCGGTCTGCTTCAACCACGGAAGATTCGTGACCGAATGCCTGGAGAGTATCCGTCGGCAATCGCTCACCGACTGGCAACTCATCGTTGTCGACGACTGCTCGACAGACAATTCCGTCGCAGCTATCCGTGCGTGGATAGATTCGACTGGGACACCGTGCGAGTTCATCGCCCACGAAAGAAACATCGGACTCTGCAGGACGCTCAACGAAGCAGTGACCAGAGCCAGCGGCAGGTACATATGTATTGTCGCTACAGACGACCTCTGGACACACGACAAGCTCGCACGCCAAGTTGAAGCGTTTGAAGGGGCGTCCCCGCGCACCGGTGTGGTGTTTTCCGACTCGTACACCATGTCGGAAGATGGCTCTTTGCTGCCCAGGAAGCTTTGTGATTATTACCGTGGCAAATGGGAGCAAATTCCCGAAGGGGACGTGTTTGAATTTCTCCTCGAGGACTGCTTCGTACCCGCCCCTACGGCGATGATGCGTCGATCGGTCTTCGACGCGATCGGACGGTATGATGAATCCCTTGACTACGAAGATTGGGACATGTGGCTTAGAATCGCCCGGTCCTTTGAATTCGTCTTCATCGACGAGCCGCTCGCCTACTACAGGATCGTTTCGACGTCGATGCAGTCGATGATCCTGAACAGGCGAACAGTCGCCAAGCACAGGACGCAGTTCCTTATCTTTGCGAAGCACGTCGGCAGCCGGCGACTATCGGCCGAACAGCGAAGGAAGATTCGAGCACGCCTCGCTGGGGACGCCGAGGCGTTGTTCGAGCTTGACCATGACGTGGCCCGGAGCTTCCTCGGCCAAGCGGCGATGTTGAGCAGGGACTGGCGCAGCCTAGTGTTCCTCATCTATTCGAGACTCAACCTGGGGTACGCGTCCGCGAAGCGGACGACGAGGAGGCTCGAGAAGTTAATTGACTATATCCAGTGGCGGATAGGGCGAATGCACCGACGAGGGACGTGATTCATCGTTTGATCCCGTGTCAGTCATCTACGCCAGTTCGAGTTTCATAGTCCATGTGTGGCATCAACGGCATCTACCACTGGTCCGCAGCCGCGCCAGCGGTTGACCGCGGCGAGCTGATCCGCAGCCGCGACCACATGCGCGCGCGCGGCCCCGATGGCGAGGGCGCGTGGTTCTCGCCTGACGGGCGCGTCGCTCTGGGGCATCGGCGGCTGGCGATCATCGACCTTTCCGAGGCGGGCGCACAGCCGATGCACTCCGCCGATGGCCGGCTGACCGTCGTCTTCAACGGCGAGATCTACAACTACCAGGCGTTGCGTGCGCAGCTCGCGGCGCAGGGCGTCGTGCTGCGTTCGCACAGCGACACCGAGGTGCTGCTGCACCTGTATGCGCGGCATGGCGAAGCCATGGTCGAGCATCTGCGCGGCATGTATGCGTTCGCGATCTGGGACGCTGCCACGCGCACGATGTTCCTCGCGCGCGACCCCTACGGCATCAAGCCGCTGTACTACGCCGCGGCGGATGGCGCGTTCCGCTTCGCGTCGCAGGTCAAGGCGCTGCTGGCGGGGGGCGCGGTGTCGGCCGCCATCGAGCCTGCAGCCCTGGCCGGGTTCCTGGTCTGGGGCAGCGTGCCGGAGCCGTTCTCGTTCCACCGTGACATCCGCATGCTGCCCGCCGGGCACACGCTGAGGGTCGACGCCGGTGGGGTCGGTGCGCCGCGCAAGTTCTGGGATCTGGGCGAGGTGATCCTGCGCTCCACGCAGGCCGCCGCCGCGGTGCCGGCGGGCAGCGAGGCCGAGGCGCTGCGCGAGGCGCTGCGCGATGCCGTGCGCGCACATCTGGTGGCCGATGTGCCCGTCGGCGCCTTCCTCTCGGCCGGGCTCGACTCGTCGACGCTGGTGGGCTTCGCCAGGGAACTGGCGGGCGACGTGCGGTCCATCACCTTCAGCTCCGAGGAGTTCCGCGGCAGCGAGGACGAAGAGGGGCCGCTCGCCGCGCTGGTGGCGCAGCACTTCGGCGTCAGCCACGAGCGCCACGTCATCGGCCGCGCCGAATTCGACCGCGACGTCGAGGCCTTCCTGGCGGCGATGGACCAGCCGACGATCGACGGGCTCAACACCTGGTTCGTGTCGAAGGCGGCGCATGAGTCGGGGCTCAAGGTCGCCCTCTCCGGCATGGGGGGCGACGAGCTGTTCGGCAGCTATGCCACCTTCGCCAGCGTGCCGGCGATGGCGAAGCGCTACGCGGCTGTCGGCCGCCACCCCATCGTCGGCGGCGTGCTGCTGTGGCTGCGCACGCTGTTGCGCCGCGGCAGCACGCCCACGCGCCCGATGCTCGACGGCGCTGCCCGCTACGGCGCCACTCTCGACGGCGCCTACCTGCTGCAGCGCGGCTGGATCCCGCCCTGGCAGCTCGGGCAGTTGATCCGCGAGGACGTTGCGCGCGCCGGCCTCGAGCGCCTGGCCGAGATGGCGCCTCTCACGGGCGACGTCGGGCCCGAGGGGCTGAACGACTTCGGCCAGGTCGCTTACCTGGAGGCGACGCGCTACATGCGCAACCAGTTGCTGCGCGACTCGGACTGGACGGGCATGGCGCACTCTCTCGAGATCCGCGTGCCGATGGTCGACAGCGTGCTGACCGAACGCGTGATCGGACTGGCGGCCAGTGGCCGCATGCGCGGCGGCAAGGCCATGCTGGCCGAGATCGTGCCGGGCGGGCTGCCCCCGGCCATCGTCAACCGGCCGAAGACCGGCTTCTCGATCCCGATCTGGGTCTGGCTGCGGCAGTCGACGGCTGCCGCCGCCTGGCAGCGCAACCGCTTCCTGGCGCGTCACAACGTCGGCGCCTACAGCCGCTGGGCGTACTGCGTGCTGGCCAGCCGGCCGGAAGCCGCGGCGGAGTTGCGATGAGCGGGCCTGCGGCCCAGCCCGCCGCCAAGCCGCCTTCGCGCACGACGGTGGTGATCATGTCGCACAACTACGGCCGCTATCTCGGCCTGGCGATCGACTCGGCGTTTGCCCAGTCGCGCCCGCCCGCGCGCGTCGTGGTGGTCGACGACGCGAGCACCGACGACACGGCCGAGGTGATCCGCCCCTACCTCGACCGCGTCGAGTTCCACCGCGTCGAGTTTCGCAGCCAGCAGCGCACGCGCAATTTCGGGCTGGCGCGCGCCACGACCGAGTACGCACTCTTCCTCGACGCCGACGACCACATGGCCGTCGAGATGATCGAACGGCTCGAGGACGCGCTCGACGCAAATCCCGAGGCGAGGCTCGCCTACTGCGACAAGACGGTGTTCGGCGACGAAGCGGCGATGCGGCGGCTCAACCTCGCGCCGCAGTGGCGAGCACGGCCCTTCTCGGTGGAGGCGCTGCACTTCAAGAACTTCATCATGGCCACCTCCCTGCTGCGCCGGCAGTGCATCGATGCGTTCGATGAGCGCGTCGTGCGGCTGACCGACTGGGACACCTGGCTGGGCCTGCTGCAGGACGATGCGCACGCCGTCTACGTGCCTGAGCCTCTGCTGCACTACCGGGTGCACGGCGAGAACGTGTCGATCCGACGGCGTGAAATGGTCGAGCGCCTGAAGATCCTGGTCAAGCACGGGTTGTTGCCGCTCGAGCAGCCCTCGAGCACCACGCCGCAGCCGCTCGGCCCTGGTGCCAAAGTCGCCGTGCTGACGGTGAACAGCGAGCACGCCGCGCTGCCGGGCTGGGAGGCCCTGGCGCAGCGCCTGGGCTGGTCGGTGCGCGCCCTTGTCGGTGTGCCCGCCGCGAGCGGTGCCGATGCCACAGCCCTGGGCGGGCCTGTCGCCAGAGGCCGTCAGGTGGTGCTGCAGACTGCCCCAGCGAGCGACGCCGAGGACCTGATGCGGCGTTTCGCCGGCGTTGTCAGCGACCCGAGGCTCGATGCCATCGTGCTCGCCCCCGACCTGGATCTGCTCACGGCGGCGCTGCCGGGCCGCCCGAGTGATGGCGCGGCAGTGCGCTGCGACCTCGATGTCGAGCGCATCGTCGGCAGCCGCAGCCTTGCTGACCTGGGCCTGCTCGCACTCACACCGGCCGCGGTGCGAACGCTGCTGTATCTGCCACCCGCGACGCGCCCCGGCGTAGCGGAACAGCTCAAGCAGGTAGCCACCGACTTCATCTCTCGCCATATCACCTGGCGGCTGCGCAGGCTCTCGGCCGCGACCCGCCCTCCGGCACACTGACCCATGCAGCTTCCAGCGCGAGTCATCGCCTTCCACTTGCCGCAGTTTCACCCGATCCCGGAGAACGACGCCTGGTGGGGCAAGGGCTTCACCGAGTGGACCAACGCGGCCAAGGCCAAGCCGCTCTACCGCGACCACTACCAGCCGCATGTGCCGGCCGACCTGGGCTTCTACGACCTGCGGGTACCCGAAGCGCGGGCGGCGCAGGCGCAGATGGCGCGCGCGCATGGCGTCGCGGCGTTCTGCTACTACCACTACTGGTTTGGCGGCAAGCGCCTGCTGGAGCGGCCTTTCGAGGAGGTGCTGGCGTCGGGGCAGCCGGAGTTTCCGTTCTGCCTGTGCTGGGCCAACGCCACCTGGACCGGCATCTGGCACGGCAACCCCAAGCGCGTGCTCGTCGAGCAGACCTACCCGGGCGAGGCCGACTACCGTGCGCATTTCGAGCTGCTGCTGCGCGCCTTCCGCGACGAGCGCTACCTGCGCGTCGACGGCAAGCCGCTGTTCATGATCTACAAACCGCGCGATGTACCCGAGGCGCGGCGAGTGAGCGACCTCTTCCGCGCGATGGCTGCCGAGGCAGGGCTGCCAGGGCTGTATCTGGTCGGTGTGGCCCACCATGACAACTGGAACCCCGTCACCGATGGCTTCGACGCGGCCGTGGTCCAGAACCTGCCGGGTTTGAAGTCGCAGGTGCCTTGGCGCTACCCCTTGCTGAAGGCCAGGGTGAAGCTGGGCGGCCACAAGCTGACGGTCTACGACTACCAGGATCTGGTCGACACCTTCGTGCCGGACAAGACACGCGAGCCGGCCTACCTGCCCTGCCTGATCCCGGGCTGGGACAACACGCCCCGCAGCGGCATGAACGGACTGGTGCTGCAGGGCTCCACCCCGGAACTCTTTCGCCGCAGCGTGCGGCAGGCGCTGGCCAACGTCGCGGGCAAGCCGGCCGGCCACCGGCTGGTCTTCCTGAAGTCGTGGAACGAATGGGCCGAGGGCAACCACATGGAGCCTGACCTGCGCGACGGACATGGCTACCTGGAAGTGCTGCGGCAAGAGTTGCAGACGGACGGAGAGGCCAGATGAGAGCTGCCAGTCTCGGGCACGGCGGCAGGGGCTTGCGGCGAGCGTGCACCCACCTCGGCGCTGCGCTGGCCGCCGCCACCCTGCTCGCCGCCTGCGCCCCGCGCGAGGCCGAGCTGGGGCTGACGCTGTTCGAGGACGTCACCGCCGCCTCGGGCCTGGGCGCATACCGCGGCATGAGCTACGGCGCGGCCTGGGGTGACTTCGACGCCGACGGCCGGCCCGACCTGTACCTGACCCACCACTGGAACGACGCGCAGCTCTGGCGCAACCTGGGCGGCGGGCGCTTTGCCGACGTCACGGCGCAGGTGCTGGCGCCCGAGCAGGTCGGCGGCGACAAGCACGGCGCGGTCTGGGCCGACTTCGACAACGACGGCCGGCTCGACCTGGTGCAGCTCACCGGCGCCGTGCTGGGCCGTGGCGCCGAGCCCAAGCGGCTGTTCCGGCAGGACGCCGCGGGCCGGCTGCGCGACGTGGCCGCCGAGCTGGGCGTCGACAACCCCGAGGGCCGCACGCGCATGCCGCTGTGGATCGACCTAGACGCCGACGGCCGGCTCGACCTGTTCCAGGGCGCCGAGGCGCGGCTCGACGAGCGCACGCCGCCGCGGCTGTTCCAGCAGGGCGCGGCGAGCTTCACGCCGGCTGATTTCGCGCTGCCGCTGCGCGTGCTGGGCTCGCCCTTCTGCATCGTCACCGAGCTGAGCGGCGACGACCGCCCCGAGCTGGTCTGCCGCCTGCTCGGCCAGGGCGCGGTGCAGGTGTTCGACTTGTCCAGCCTGCCCGCGCGCAGCCTCGAGCGGCTGCCGCAGACGGCGTTCGAGGACGCGGCCGCGGCCGACTTCGACGGCGACGGCCGCATCGACTTGCTGCTGGCGCGGCGCAACGCCCCGGGCACGGTGGCCCTGGCCCAGCCCGCGCCGCAGACGGTGCTGGCCAGCCTCTGGCTCGAGCGGCAGGCGCTGGGCCAGCCGGCGGGCTTCGAGTTGCGCGCCGCCGGGCCGCTGCAGGTGCAGGTGGCCACGCCGGCCGGGGTGGCGCTGGGGCCGCAGGACATCGGCCTGGGGGCGCAGGCGCAGGCGCCGGCGGCGCTGCGCTTCGAGGTGCGCCCGGAGCTGGGCGCGCTGGTCGAGCCGGTGCCGGGCGCGCAGGCGGCGCTGCGCGTGGGCTTCACGCCGCCGGACCGCTGGTCGGTGCGGGTCACGGCGCCGGCCGCGGCGCTGGCCGGGCCGCCGCCGCGGGCCCAGCATGTGCAACTGCGAATCGAGGCCGCGGCCGCGGTGACGGCGCTGGCCGCGGTGGGCGCGCAGGCCGACGAGGCCGCGCCGCTGCGGCTGTTCATGAACCGCGGCGACGGCCCGATGAGCGAGGAGGGCGAGCGCCGCGGCGTCAACAGGCGCGCGCTGGCCGGCATGAACGTGGTCGCGGCCGACTTCGACAACGACATGCATGTCGACATCTTCGTGCTGGCCTCGGGCGTGGTCGGCCGGCACGACAACCTGCTGCTGCTCAACGACGGCCGCGGCCACTTCAGGCCGGTGCGCGCCGCCGGCGGCGCCGGCGGCAGCGGGCCGGGCGTGGGCGACGCCGTGACCACCGTCGACTTCGACGGCGACGGCCGGCTCGACCTGCTGATCGCCTACGGCCACAGCATGGGCCGCAGCGCGGGCCTGCCCTCGGACGACGGCCACTATCAGTTGCTGCGCAACGTCGCGGCCAACGGCAACCACTGGCTGCTGATCGACCTCGAGGGCACGCGCTCGAACCGCGACGGCATCGGCGCCGTCGTCCGCGTCACGGCCGGCGGCCGCACCCAGGTGCGCGTGCAGGACGGCGGCGTGCACCACCGCGCCCAGAACCACGCCCGGCTGCACTTCGGCCTGGCCCGCCACGCCCAGGCCGACCAGATCACCGTCCACTGGCCCAGCGGCGCAGTGCAACAGCTCAGCGCCGTCGCCGCCAACCAGGTGCTGCGGGTGCGCGAACCCGAGGCGCGGTGAGCGTGGCCACGCGTTCAGCCAGCCGCATGGCATAGCAACCCCAAGGGAGCTCACAGTGTTGTTCTGGCGCAAACCCCGCCCACCCAGCCTACCCAGCCACGCGCGGGCGATGGCCTGGTGCAAGGCGCATACCGTGCCCGGGCAGGGCGTGATCGTGCACACCAGGCAGCCGGTGCCCTACCCCGAGGTCACCGGCTACTACGTGCCGACGCTCTACCAGTGGGGCGAGACGACGCTGGCGCGGCAGTACCTGCGCTGGCTGTTGTCGGTGCAGTTGCCCGACGGCGCCTTTCCGGCGCCCGACGGCGTGGCCTACACCTTCGACACCGGGCAGATCATGCGCGGGCTGGTGGCTGCGCTCGACGACGTGGCCGAGGCCGAGGCCAGCCTGCGCCGGGCCTGCGAGTGGATGCTCACGCAGGTCGACCCGGCCAGCGGGCGGCTGCAGACGCCGTCGACCGAGCTGTGGACCGACATCGCCAGCGACCTGATCCACACCTACGCGCTGCCGCCGCTGCTGCAGGCCGGGCAGCGCCTGGGCGTGGCCCGCTACGAGGACGCCGCGCGCCACGTGCTGGCGTACTACAAGCGCCAGCCGGGGCTGCTGCCGTTCGATAGGCTGTCGCACTTCCATGCCTACGCGATGGAGGCCCTCGTCGAGCTGGGCGAGCTCGAGCTGGCCCGCCAGGGCATGGCCGAGGTGGCGCGGGTGCAGCGCGCCGACGGCAGCGTGCCGGCCTACCCGGATGCGGGCTGGGTCTGCTCGACGGGCATCGCGCAGTACGCGATCGTCTGGTATGCGCTGGGCGAGGGCGAGCGCGCCGAGCGCGCGATTGCGTACCTGGAGACGATCCAGAACCCCTCGGGCGGCTTCTACGGCAGCTACGGCCCGGGGGCGAAGTACATCGCCGGCGCCGAGATCAGTTGGGGCGTCAAGTATTTCCTCGACGCCTGGCGGCTCAGGCTGATGGCCGCCGGCGGCTGGCCGCTGCGCAGCGCCGAGCCCGCGGAGGCCGGCCATGGCTGAGCGCGCGCTGAAGGTGCTCACCGTCTTCGGCACCCGGCCCGAGGCGATCAAGATGGCGCCGCTGATCGCCGAGCTCGAGCGCCACCCGGGGCGCATCGTCAACCGCAACTGCCTGACCGGGCAGCACAAGGACATGGTCGCGCCGCTGATCGAGCTGTTCGGCATCCGCGTCGACCACGACCTGGACCTGATGCGGCCCAACCAGACGCTCGAGCACATCACGGTGACGGTGCTGCAGGAGGTCGGCCGGATCCTGCGCAGCGAGGGCTGCGACCTGCTGCTGGTGCAGGGCGACACCACCACCTCGATGGCGGCGGCGCTGGCCGCGTTCTACGCCGGGGTCAGGGTCGGGCATGTCGAGGCCGGCCTGCGCACCTTCGACAAGCACCAGCCCTACCCCGAGGAGAGCAACCGCCGGATGATCGACGCGGTGGCCGACCTGTACTTTGCGCATACCGCGCTGGCCCGCCAGCACCTGTTGAACGAAGGCGTGGCGGCCGAGGCGATCGAGCTCACCGGCAACACGGTGATCGACGCGCTGCTCGACGTCGCGCAGCGGCCTTTCAGCTTCGACGGCACGCCGCTGGCCGCGCTGCCCTTCGACACGCGGCGCATCGTGCTGGTGACGGCGCACCGCCGCGAGAGCTTCGGCGAGCCCTTCGAGAACCTCTGCCGCGGCCTGCGCGAGCTGGCGCTGAAGTACCGCGACGACATCGTGCTGGTCTACCCGGTGCACCGCAACCCCAACGTGCGGCAGGTCGTCGAGCGCGTGCTGGCCGGGCTGCCCAACGTGCTGCTGACCGACCCGCTCGACTACCTGCCGCTGGTGCACCTGATGAAGCGCGCGCACCTGGTGCTGACCGACTCGGGCGGCTTGCAGGAGGAAGCGCCGAGCCTGGGCAAGCCGGTGCTGGTCATGCGCGAGACCACCGAGCGCCAGGAAGGCGTAGAAGCCGGCACCGTGAAGCTGGTCGGCACCGATGCCGCCACCATCGTGCGCGAGGCCTCGCGCCTGCTCGACGACCCGGCGGCCCACGCGGCCATGGCCCAGCGCGTCAACCCCTACGGCGACGGCCAGGCCAGCGTGCGCACGGTGCGGCGCATACTGCAACTGGTGCCGCAAGCCGCGCCGGGCTGATGGCGGCGAACCCGCGCGGTCGATGTTGGTACGTCGGGCCTCTTCAGCCACGGCGCCATGCTCAACCACTCGCAGGAGGATGTATGCACTATCGAGTTGCCATTCACGAATCAGAGGAAGGTTTCTCGGTTTATGTGCCCGGGCTGCCTGGTTGCTGGTCTCAGGGTGCAGCCGAGGCTGAAGCCATCGAAAACATCAAGGACGCGATACGTGAGTATCTTGCAGTTGTAGACGAGCAGCTTCGCGGAGAACAGATACGAGAGATCGAGTTGACGGTGTAATCTTGGCCAAGATTCCGGGCGTTAACCATCTCGATGCTGTGCGCGCTTTCGAGAAAGCTGGTTTTGCAGTCGTGCGTCAGGGTAAGCATATTCCTGAATCCGTGATCCGACAGTCAAAAAACACTGTTTTATCCATATAAATCAATGGCTTGGGTGTAAAATGTTGCTCACCCTGAAGGTGAGCCTGACATGACCGACTTCATTATCAAAAGACTGCCC
>Ga0207951_100141_pt1 | contig 46046 bp, 46 predicted proteins | sample Subbio12Aug_8Bad_FD_184830 | JGI IMG/M metagenome (GOLD analysis project Ga0207951, IMG submission 184830) | Serpentinite rock and fluid subsurface biosphere microbial communities from McLaughlin Reserve, California, USA - CR12Aug_8Bad (SPAdes) | ecosystem: Environmental > Terrestrial > Deep... | reverse complement strand
GGGACGGATTTCCCCCCACGCTTCAGTGAGAAGCTGTGAAAAAATCACATTTCCAGAATCGGCATCCTTCCGGCGCACAGGGTTGGAGGGATTGGAGAAGCTTTAGGGCGGAACCTCTAATATTAAACCATGTTGCATAAACCTGAGTCATACCGCTATTTTACTGAAAACGAAGGTTACCCATAACATCTAATGCCCCGCGTTCTAAAGCTTGGACAAGACCCCCAACCCTGTGAGCCGAGGCACAGTGCACCAATTTTTTCACAGTTTCTGACGCATTACAAAAAACCCTCACCTCCTTTACAAAGGGGATGAGGGGAAAATCGGAAAAGGTGAATTCGATTACTGAACTGTTTCGCCGGGTTTCACGACCAGCACTTTCGTCTGTGGCACCTCCTTCATCAATTTTACAAACTCCTCGGTTGTTCCTGTCAAAGCCGGAAAGGTTCCATAATGCATCGGGATCACATATTTTGATCCGAGAAGCTTTGACGCATAGGCGGCCTCTCTCGGGTCCATGGTGAAGTGACTTCCGATGGGCAGAAGGGAGAGTTCGGGTTTATAAATCTCACCGATGATCTTCATGTCCCCAAAAACTCCGGTGTCTCCAGCATAATAAAGGGTAAAACCGTTTTCAAACCGGATCACAAACCCGGCTGGCTCTCCGGTGTAAATCACCTGATCCCCTTCGGTCACGCTCGAGCTGTGAATGGCATGAACCATCGTGATAGCAATCCCATGAGAGGTAAACGTTCCTCCTTTATTCATTCCTGTGACATTCTTGGCGCCCTTCCTGGTCAGGTATCTTCCCAATTCGGGCATGGCAACGATCCTTGCATTCGTCTTCTCTGCGATAGAGAGAGTGTCGCCCACATGATCGCCATGTCCATGGGTCACGAGGATGAGATCCGCCTTATCAACGGCCTTTAGTTCCGGCGGGGTCTTCGGATTTCCGCTGAGAAAAGGATCAATGTAGATCACCACCCCTTTCGGCGAGACGATCTTGAAGGCGGAGTGGCCGAGAAAAGTAATCTTCGCCTCTTTGCCGATCTCACCGGCATAAAGAGGGAGGGAAGGGAGAAAGAATAAGCTCAGAATGGCACACAGAATTGAACTAATTTTCTTCATCGCAGGTTCCTCCTTTTGGATTGAAATGATAATAATTTCTAATGATCCACTATTCAGCGGAAAAATACGGGCATCAGTTGACCAGGATACCAGGGTGCAGAATACCAGGGTACCAGGATCTCAGATAAAGAATAACAGCTTTTGGGTTTAACCTGATTTCCCAATATCCTGATGTCCACTTCCTGATCACCTGATCGTCTGATAACCGCTTCAAAGGGCTAAAGTGTCACTATTGGTTATTATTTGGCCATTGTTGTTTGGTTATCGGTTATTGTCTATTCCTTCCTTATCAAACCCTTTGCTTTCCAGAAGAGGTTCGAAAGATCGCAGAGCCTTCTTCCCCAGAATGGGCTCGATGACTTCCTCGCATCGGGATGGATAAAACAGAACTGTCTGCATTTCAGTTGATTCAGCTTTCTCTCGAATTCCTTCCCATCCCTTACACCCTCAAAATAATCCGGAATCCAGTACCCAAGGGATGAAAAGGCATTCTCTTTGCTGGAATGGTAATGGTAAAAATCCATAAAATTCCAGAGTGAAGTCTTCACGCCGAATGTCTCCGGATCGAGATGCCACGGAGAACCCGGCTCCATCTCTATCGTAAAGGTGCGAATTCCCCTCACATTGGAATAGCGGTCCCGGATCTCCTTCTGGAGCCGGATCGTCTGTTCAAGGTCCTCCTCCTTCTCAAAGGGCACGCCCATCGTGAAGAAGAGGTCGCAGAAGACCTCGTGATTCTTTAACCGATCGAGGCACTCCATCAGATCCTTATTCGTATAGGCATTTCCCTTATGAACTTTTCTCAGCCGATCTGATCCGACATCCGGTGAAATGCCGATCAAGGATTTTGACCCCGGAAAGGTCTCTTTAAAAGATTTGATAAAATCGACCGTGGGTAATCCGAACGATTCGAAGAAACATTCCATCCGGATCTTCTCCTCGCGGATTCGAGAGAAGAGGTTCAGAAAGTATTCCGGTTTCCCGGGATAAGGATCAAAACAGGCATGGAAGGTCTCATATCCATAAGAGAGGGCCTCTCTGATCGACTGGACAACCTCCTCAACCCCTCTGAAGGTGACCCCTTTTCGGCCGGTAATCGTCTTCTGAGAGGGGATGTTGCCGCTGCACCAGGTGCATTGGACAGGGCAGCCCCTGCCCAGGGGAAGATGATAAATGGGTGATTTCAGAGAATACATCCAGAAATTCTTCTCTCTTGAGACGCCCTTTACATAGAAGGGTTGCCCGATGTAACGGATGTAAGTTGAATAATTTTTCAGCAGGCGGAAGTTCGTGAAGGAGAGCCGGTTCAAATCCTCCCCTGAAGCCACATAGGAAAGGGGGTTGATCATAATCCTTCCCTTTCTTCTCCAGGTAAGATTTGGAATGGAGAAGAGGTCCTCTTTCCCCTGGACGAGGGCGTTAGCCAGTTCAAGGATGGGAGTTTCCGCCTCTCCCCGGATCACCCCATCGACCTCATCAAAATTTCTCAGAATCTCCTCATGGAAGAAACTCGCCGAGAATCCTCCCAGGAGAAGATAGACCGAAGGAAAAACATCCTTCACCTTCCTGGCCACTTCCATGACATCGAAACTCTGATGGTGCCAGTGGAGATCAAGGGCAACGATCCGGGGACTCTTCTCCTTGATATAATCGACAAGGGAGAATCGGGGATCTTCGATCCATTCCACTCCTAAGTGGACAATCTGGGAGGAGATGTTGTTTCGTTGAAGAAGGTCAGACAGACCCAGGAGCCCCATGGGCAGGAAGTTGATCCAGATGAATTCACCGATGGGCCGGTAGTAATTTTTTAACTTTGGGACATGGATAAAGAGGCAATCCACCTTTTCCATCGATGGAATTGTAAAATGTCCGGAGACCGTATTGCAACCCCACCCTAAAAATTGGCAAAGGGCAAAGCGCATGGAGTGTCGGGTTAACTTTTTTTAGCTCTCTGCTCTATGCCCTTATATGCGCTATGCGATCTTCTGATAAGAGAGGCCGAAGTCTACCGGAGTGCTTTTCAGAAAGAAAAAGAACTCACCGATCGGGCGTTGAAGCTGGCCGAGACCGGGAAACCGAAGTCGAATTGGGAGTTACAGCGTTTGGTCTGATCGTCCTCCCCGACAATGATGGGTTCAATGCGGCGGAAAAATCCCCGCGTTTCTTGGCAAAGCGCGCAAAACCAACGACTTTGTTGCAACGGCATCCGCGAATTCCGCATCGCGCGTCTCAGGTATCCAATCTTACGTATTTTGATGTAATATTTTTTACTTGACAAAATGTAAATAATTTAACATAATTTTGTATCATAACCGAACCTGGGGCAATTGATGACCTTAGAAGAGATTAAAGCCCTCGTGGCGCGGGGTTCGTATCACTACTCAAAGAAAGTGAGAGAGGCTATCGAAGAAGGATTTTTTGATGAGGAAGATATGGTCCACTGCATCCGCTCAGCAACAAAGATTCAGAAAAAGGAAAAGGATGAACTGGGACAAGCGGTTCATGGGATGAAATATGTAATCCTGGGTAAAGATACCCATGGGCAGCTATTTTACACGGTTGGCAAAGTAATCCAGGCGCCAGGAGGTAGGCTCTATTTTTACATTTCGGCTCATCAAGCAGATTAATGATCCATAGGAGGCAAAACCATGGATAAGCTTCTCTTATTTGAATATAAGTGCCCTGAATGTGGCCTCGGCACTGTCCGAACCACCAGGGTTCAGAACTACAAGACAAAAATCAAGGGATTTCCGTTCATTGCCGATGAAGCTCTCATCGGCATATGCGATCACTGCGGGGCTGAGCATTTTGCTTCCGAGGAGACTAAACGGTGGGAAGACCTCTTTTACCGCTCTCTTGAGAAACGGCAGGCATTCCTCTCTCCCAAAGAAACTGCAGGGGTCCGCGCAGATCTTGGTCTATCGATGGAGGACTTTGCTCGTTTGATTGGATGTACACGACAGTCAATCTCTGCTTGGGAGAAAGAGCATCGAACCTCGCCTCCGTCAAGGACGGCTGATCTCCTGGTAAAGCTTGTACGACGGTCGCTTCACGTTGGACCGGTCGATGTCATCACTTTTCTCCTCGACGAGGCGAAAAAGTGGGGGATTGTGATCGAGGTCAGAAGCTTAGTGGCCCCGGAAAAGCAGCATGAGGGGGTCGTCTTACTGACAAAACGATTGCGAAAGAAGACCCAAGCAGAACCGGTCGCTGAGTTTTCTTTAGCGGCTGAAACATCTTCGGCAGAAGAAGAGGAGATTGTTGTGGAAACCTTAGACGGTAGCCAAGTAGGGATGTTGGACTATGATTACGAGCACGCTACATTGGTCCTTGAAGCTATTGGTGATTTCCCTCCATGGAAAACTCTTGATGTAGAATTTGAGGCTGCGGATGGCAAACGTTTCAGCGGGCACAACATATCAGTTATTGATGGCCGAATCGTTTTGTCAAAGAAGACTCCGCTTCGGCCATGGGAGATTTCAAAGATTACGCTTAGGCCGTGTGAAAAGGAAACGAGGGTCTGATTCATGGACAGCACAGTTAAAACTCAGCTTGAGGGTTTGTTACGTCAGATTCAACTGTTAATGCCTGCCTTGGGGCACCAAAGCTCTTCCGCCGAGCTGAACCGGGTATTCAAAGGAATTTGCAACTTGGTCTTTGACAAGGGTGCTTATCATTGGCTCTGGGATGAAAACATCCTTTCTCAGTTTGACTGGCTCTTCCAGATCAAATCACCGGAGCCGACTATATTCGGTGGTCAACTGACTGAGATTCGGGAACGAGTGAATCTGTCCCGAAGGGTAAACGATCTCTTTTTCCAAATTCTGAATCCAGATTTTTCGGCTGAAAGTGTCTTTGAGTCACTTGCGGTCCTTTCCCCAATCGATCCCTCTCTGCTGTTCGCGCTTAAATCGTCTGGTCGGTTAGAGGCCATTCGTGAGGTCGACAGCCTGCCTTCAGATAAAATCTCTACCTTTCTGGACTTTCTTGCGGAGGATATTGGTTTCAATCTCACTAACCAAGAGCCAGTAAAAGGATGCTTAGAAGCTTTAAAGGCCCGGGAGGGAGCCGGTGTGGTAAACACACTTTTAGTCAAATCAAGCGGTGAATGCGCTCTCGTGATGCCTTTACAGATCAAAGTCCAATCTGGTAACGGTCAGGTTCATCATTTGGTCCACAGCCGCAACGATTTTGAGGCCGCTTTGAAGAGGGCTCGTCTGGCATTGCTCGGCCAAGGCTTTTTGAAGAATTCGGACGACATCATTTGCACCCTTGACCTCACGGAACCAGAGTACCTCGGAACTTCTATTGGTCTTGCGGCCGCTGTAGGCATCTATGGAGCAGCCCGTGGGATGGTTATCGATCCTTACACGGCCTTCACCGGCGATATTAATTTTGATCGAGAGCATTGGCGGATAAGAGGCGTCAGTGGCCTCCCTCAAAAGCTAAAGGCAGCAGTTCTTAGCGGCATCCGCCGAGTCTTCATCCCGATGGAGAACATCAACGAAGTAAATGGCAGTTTGGATAAGAATTTACAGATAATTCCTGTTGATGAAATTCTTGGAGTTTTTCTTAAGCTTCAAGTCTCAACAGTACCGCTGCTCGGGAACTCTCTCCAGGTTCGTAAAATCGATGCTCTCAAGGCCTATTGTCAATCTCAGGGATGGGATCTCTCGCCGCATGAGCAAATCCAACATGGTCTGCAGTTCAATGTTGCTCCTCTAACCATCCCAAAGATTTCTATCAACATCTTCGACACAGGAACCCACACCCCTAAGCGCCATGATCGATTGGAGTATCAGGAACTGCTGAAAACTCTGGACCGGATAGACGAGTCTGAGATCCCTTTGCGAAAGGTCGAGCAGTCACTGAACATTCAAGACCCTTCGCTCAGAGCTAAAATCCGGGAAGCCTTAGAAGGATGCCAACCTTCAGAAAAGCGTAAAGAGCCGCACTGTGATTACGCATTCGTATTCACGCAGGGGAAGGAGCATCTCGCTCTGAAACAGTACGCAAAGGGGACTCTTCAAATTCAAGGAACGGCTGGAAAGCTCTATAAGACCATCCTTGAGTGTATAATCCCTCGTTACAACATTCATCATCCGGAAAGGATTATCGCAAGGCATTGGAGAAGCTGGAAGAGGTTAAATCGACCCTTCCTCCTGGAAAACGAATCTCCTTCGAAGAGCCTTTGAAAAATACTGGGATGATAAGGTTTGGAACGGTTACAAAGTATAATGGTGAAAGAGGCTTCGGCTTTATTAAAGACAATACCGAGGGAAACGAGGTTTTCTTTCACATCACTCGCGTGGTAGGCCGGGTAGTTCCCCAAGTCGGCGCTCGAATCAAGTATGTATGCGAGGTTGGAGAAAAAGGTTTAAAGGCGGCGAAGGTATGGTTATTGAATAGGTAAAGTTCCTTTTTCTATTTTTCACCCTCAAAAAGAACATCCCTCTTCTTCTTTCTTCTAATTTTCCATTGCCATTTCAATAGATTGGTTTGGTCCGACCCATCATATCACAATCTGGCAAGTTTCAAGCCCATGTTCCCTTCCATACAACAACCCCCTAATCACCATATTGCAAGCCTGCCCCCACAGCCCTTGCTTACCTCTTCGCATCCGACAGAGCCACGCCTAATAATACTGCCGGATGTAGCTGTAGGCTTTATCAAAGAGGTCCTGGTTGGTGTGTAGTGTGTAGCTTGTATTTAAGCAGTGTGCGGCGGAGTTCCTTTTGCACCAGGCGCTCCCCTTGGCTCGTGTGTTGCCAGTCGGGAAAGCGGACTTTCTTCACAATGCCGTCAATGTCGGCGACGATGCGCTCGACGATGATGTGGGTATTCTTGCCTTTGGCTTCATTAAACAGTTCCGTCAGAGCTTCCTTCGCCCGGTCGCGTTCTTCCTCTGGATCGCTCTCCCGTTCGGCTTCGACGACCTCCTTGGCAACTTCGAGGATGGCCTTCAGAAACTCCAGGCTGGTGAGGAAGCCTTGCTCGTGTCGCTCCTTAATCTTTTCCAGCCGTTCGCCCAGCGCGGTGAACTTGGGGTTGCCCAAATGTTTGCGCAGGCGGGCGATCAGCTGGATCTCGATCTCTCTCGCCCTCCTGTCGGGCTCGGCGTCCTTCAGGATTTCTTCCAACACCTGAGCGTCCATCACCAGCGTCTCGACGTCATCGCGGACGGACTCAACATGGACGTTGGCGTTGATCAACTCAACGGTTTTGGCGCCAAGGGAGTGCCATAGGAGTTTACCGTTACCGCTTGGCGGTTTCACTGACTCGTAGACCTGCGTCAGCCAGCGATAATCTTTCTCGTAAGGGCTGAGACATGGATCGGGCGACAACGCTTCCCATATTGTGCCAAGTACGATGTAATTCGCCGCAAACGTGTCGCGCACCTCGTTGTTGGGAAGGCATTGCTGCGCGGCCATGAGTCCCTCATATCCACCCACGCTCCGGTCAACGCCGGGAAAGAACGCCAGACACTTCTGAACCTGCACCGGCAACGCCTTGCGCAGTTCGTCTATGTTCGACACCACCTGCTGCACGGCTTTTTCATCGAAATCCAACGCACGTGCCACGTCGTCAAAAATACCGATGTAGTCCACGATCAGACCATGGGTCTTCTCCTGTCCGAATGTGCGGTTGGTTCGACAGATGGCTTGAAGGAGGTTGTGATCCTTCATCGGCTTGTCGAGATACATCACCTGTAGGATGGGCGCGTCGAAGCCCGTCAGGAGCTTGCTCGTGACGATGACGAACTGAAGCGGGTCGGCGGGGTCTCGGAAACGGTCGAGCAGCTTTTCCTCGGCGTCCTTGTCGCGGACGTGCTGCCTCCATTCCGGCGGATCGCCCTGGGCTGCGGTCATGACGATGGCGCTGGCTTCAGGCCCGATGAGCCCTTTTTTTGGGTAGCCTTTCACCACGCGGTCCACGATCTGGTTGGTGGTGAAATACTGCTGGTAACGGCAGATGACCTTGATGCGCCGGTGCTTCTTGTCCGTGGCGAAGAGAGTAAAATATTGCAGAATGTCCAGCACCACATCGGGGCGAAGCATGCTCGTGACTGACGCTTTGACGTGGTGAAACTGGCCTTCCCCCTGGCTCTCCTCGTCGCGCCACGGCCCCCACATATCTATGGCCATACGGATGGAGCCGTAACGAAACAGGCGGCCCTCTGTGGCAAAGGAGAAGACGTTCGGTACGAACATGGCCGGCACCTGCTTTTCGTAAATCTCATTGACCTGGAAGGCGCCGTCAAACCACGTCACCGCGCTGCGCGTAGGCGTCTTGGCCTCGCCGATGACCATCGGCAATCCGTTGACGAGAAATACCACGTCAAACCGCTTCTCCACCGCGCCGGCCTGGTAGGTCCACTGGTTGCACACCGTGAGCCGGTTGTTGGCCGGGTGGGAAGCATCCACCAGCCGCACCGTCACATGTTCGCCGTGGGGGCCGAAGGGCATGGTCTTCTCGCCCCGAAGCCAGGCCATAAAGTTCTCGTTGGCCCGCACCAGCCCATCGGCCTGCACCGATAGGAGACATGCTCGCAGGTTGTAGATGACCTCATCGGCGTGGTCGGGTTGGGCAGCGATTTCGGGGTTGAGCCGGATGAGCGCCTCACGCACCCATAATTCCACCATCACGTCTCCGATCTGGCGCGGGAGCTGGGCAGCGGGGACGTAGTCCCAGCGAGCGGGTCGCAACTCGCCGCCGAGAGACTCCCCCCAGCCCGGGGCGTCCTCATGCACAATCCACGGCTCCGTTTTGCCGCGCTTGGCGACGGCATCGAGAATCATCTGCTCGACGGTATTGGATTCAGTGAAGCTCATAGTCCATCTCCCTAAATCTATGAAAACACACTTTCAACGAACCATCTCTGAAGCTCATTTGCCTTCGTGATGTGTTGCCCAATCTTGCTGGAGCAATTATCAATGTCGTCCAAGAACTGTCTAGCATTTTCTTGTCTTTTTTCGTTTTTCATCAGATGAATGACAAAATCTCCAACGTCGCTTGCGTTCATCGCTGGATAGCTAGTGCCCGTGACTCGCTTCTCACAATGCAGCATGTATTGAGGTGAAAAGAATGCATGAAAGAGAAGCGTTCCAAAAACCATTATTTCGAGGCGTAACGACCGCAAATCCTGTCGAGGCCACACAATCACCGTCAAGATTTTCCAGTCGAGCAAATGCTCTTAGATTCGGCCTGACCATTGAAATGACTAGATCGCCTTCTTGAACACAACGGCGAGCGCGGCTAGGCGCATTCTCAAACTGATACGTCTGCAAGTCTCCGATCACCTTGGGTGCAATGATTGAACCAATGTCGATATATCGAAACTTGAACTTGGGATCAGTTTTCGTTTCAGAAAGGGCTCTTGCGTTGATTTCACAAAGGTTCTTGATCTCAATGCCAGGATTTGCCTTATCAAAAAGGAAACTCTGAATGGCTGCCGCATAAAGAGCTTCATTGGCATCTTTCTCCTTAAGATTTTTCTCGACCACTTCATCCACCGCCCAGAGGATTTCGGCGATGCGCCGCTGCTGGTCGAGCGGCGGGAGGTCGAACTCAAAGCCGGCGAGGCTGCTCCAATTGGTGCGCGGTGAGAGCGAACCGGCGGAAGTCCCGACGGCATGCTGAAAGAACCGCTCCGAGAGGCAGACGAACGGCAGGAGTTCCGGCAGGAAGCGATTGTGCTTCGGCGTGAGCACGTAAATGTCGCCGGACACTACCGCGTCGAATTCTGCCACAGCCACTTTGCGCTGATAGGCCCGGCGCTTGCCGAAGAGCACTTGCCCCGGCCAGCAGCGTCGCGTGAACGTGGTGCCGTCCGCAACGCTACCCCACGCCCGGATGTGCAATGAGCCCGGTTCGAGATGCTCCAACCCGATGAACCGTTCCAGCCCGGCCTCGGCGGGATTGCGCTCCGTTTTATTGAGATTCTCCACCACATCGCCAAAGCGGGCCTTTGTCCAGCCCCTGCGGTCGAAGAGCGGAAGTCTTGCCCAATTAGGATTAACGCGCAGCAAAGCGCCGCCGCCCATGGTATTACCGATATTGCTGCCTGCGTTCTTGTTGATAGCGCTTCTGATCATGCTTCTATGCCGGGATTGCCTTTCTTGTCGTGGTTGGCGTCGCGGTCGTCATGATCATGCTGTTGGTGGTGATAATGACGATGGTGACAATGTCACGAATGGTGCATCTGTGACATTGGTCCGAATTGCCAACCTGACGATTCATGACCCTCGCTTCGGCGGTTACATAGGTGAAATAGCGTCCAACCACCAGTGGTTTGTCGATGGATTACGACGAATCGTCGATGGATTATCGATGGATTAAGCATGCCCACCCTTGAGAACATATTTCACGCTGCGGCCGCTTCCAAGCGGCTCGATTATATCCAGATTCACCAGGGCTTGAATATCCCGATAGGCGGTGTTGTAAACCACATGGAACCGGGTGCGGCACCAACGATTTGTGACCGAACCTTCGGCGAGCACGTACGCAATAATCTCCTTCTGCCGGTCGCTTAGTTGGGCCTCAATCGCTGGAGTAACCAGAAGCCGCTTTTCAGGCACTCGGATCCGGTCGAGGTTGTCTCCGGGGCCAGGGAAGCTGACTTGGAAGTAACCCGTGTCGGTGCCGAGAAGCGGTTGATCCAGCCCATGGTTAAGCATTTGGTCGCGCATCCGGCGGAAGCCACTACCGCGCTCCTCAATACGGTGGAAGTAGGGAAGGCAATGGGCCGAAAGGAATGAGTCGGTGTTCAGGAGGTTCTGAACGATGACTCGCTCGTCTTCAAGTTCCCTCTGCGCCGAGCTAACAAAAATGCAAAGTTTCTGATTCATCGGGATGCCCCCGTTCTCGATGGGGTCATCCGGAGGATGGCATCCAATGCCCGACGGACTTCGTGTGAGCTTTCGAACCAGGCAGCCAAAACCCGTTCCAATTCCGGTTCGCCATATTTGGCAGCGTCCTCTCTCACCTCGGACTTTGTCGGTGCTACGTAAAGGGGGATACTCAAGTTGCCGTGGTGTTGGCGGATTTCATTCAGCGTCGCCACGCGAGTGAAGCCGGGTATTTCCTTAAACGTGCGATAGGCGGCGACGATGCCCTCGATGTGGTCGTCGGTGAGGAAGCTTTGGGCGCGTTCTCGGGTAGCTTCGTTGACGGCGTTGATGAAGAGAACCCGGCCTTTGCGCGCCTTGGGCTTGGCTGTTCGGCAGATGACGACGCATGCTTCCATCGGCGAGTTGTAGAAGAGGTTCGGCCCAAGGCCGAGGACGGTTTCGAGGATGTCGTGTTCGATGAGCTTGAGCCGCATTTCAGCCTCCTCCTGGCGGAAGAGGACGCCGTGTGGGAACAGGATAGCGCAGCGGCCGCTCTTGGGTTTGAGACTGCACTGGATGTGTTGCCAGAAGGCGTAGTCGGCCCGGCCCTGCGGCGGGGTGCCATAGAGGTTACGCCCCCAGGGGTCGGAGGCGAAGGCGTCGCGGTCCCATTGCTTGATGGAATAGGGCGGATTGGCCAGTACGACATCGAAGCGCATCAGGCGGTCGCCCTGAATGAACTTCGGTTCGGAGAGCGTGTCGCCACGGATAATCTGAAAGTCCTCGATGCCGTGGAGGAAGCAGTTCATCCGGGCGATGGAGGAGGTCATGAGATTCCGCTCCTGGCCGCAGAGGCGGACGTTGCGCCACTCCTTGCCCTGGCGGCGGAGGTGGGCGATGCAGGAGAGGAGCATGCCGCCGGAGCCGCAGGTGGGGTCGTAGATGGATTCGCCCGGCTGCGGTTCGAGCATCTCGGTCATGAGATGGACGACGGTGCGGTTGGTGTAGAACTCGGCGGCGGTGTGGCCGGAGTCGTCTGCAAATTTCTTGATGAGGTATTCGTAGCCCTGGCCCAGCTCGTCTTCGGGCAAATTGGCGAGGGTGAGTTCGAGCGTGCTAAAGTGCTCCACGAGGTCGCGCAGCATGGCATCGGAGAGGCGATCCTTGTTGGTCCACTGCGCATCACCGAAGATGCCGTAGAGCTTGTCGGGGTTGGCGGTCTCGATGGCGCGCATGGCGACATGGAGTGTCTGACCGACGTTCTTGGCCGCCTGCCGCACCTCGCGCCAATGCGCCTCGGGCGGGACCTGGAAACGATGGTTCTCAGGGTAGGCGGCGAAGTCCGCGTCCCCGCCGGATTCCTTGAGCGCGGTCTGGGTCTCCTCGTCGAAGACATCGCACAGGCGCTTGTAAAAAAGCAGCGGGAAGATAAATTGCTTGTAGTCCCCTGCATCGATGGTCCCGCGCAGGAGCGTCGCGGCGCCCCAGAGGTAGGATTCGAGCTGTTGCTGGGTGATGCGGGCGGTCATATCAGCAGACCCTCCCGCTTGAGGATGCCGATGAGCTTCTCCTCTGCCGCAAAGGCCGCCTCGGCACTATCACGCAGCCGTGTCATCGCCTCCTCAACCGTTAGCACTTCCTGCTCGCTCTTCGGTTCGACATAGCGCGGGATGTTGAGGTTGTATTCGTTGGCGGCGATTTCGTCGAGTGTCACTACTCGGGCGACGCCCTCCACGTTATTGTAATCGCGATACCAGCCGTAGATGCGCTCGACGTGCTCGGAGAGGAGTTCGTTTTGTGCCCGGCCTTTCTTGAACTCGCGGGAGGCATCGAGGATGAGCGCCTTTTTCTTCCGGTCCTTCTTCTTGCGCTGGCGGAAGACGAGGATGCAAGCGGCCAGACCAGTACCGTAGAACAGATTTGGCCCGAGACCGATGACAGCTTCGAGCAAATCCATTTGGAGAATCTTCTGTCGTATCTCCCCTTCCTTGCCCGTGCGGAAGAGCGCGCCATGCGGGAGCACCACGGCCATGCGTCCGCTGGCGGGAGCCATGGACTTGATCATGTGCTGCACCCACGCAAAGTCGCCGGTCTTGGCGGGGGGCATCCCGGCAAAATTTCGACCATAGGGATTGCTGGCCCAGACTTCGTCACCCCATTTCTCCAGCGAGAAGGGTGGATTGGCGATGACACAATCGAAGGTGGCGAGGTTGTCCCCGGAGAAGAACGCCGGCTGGCGCAGCGTATCGCCGCGCACGACCTGGAAATCCGAAGCGCCGTGCAAAAAGAGGTTCATGCGCGCGATGGCGGAGGTGGTGAGGTTCTTCTCCTGCGCAAAGAGTTTGCCCCAGAGCGTGCGGTCATCGCCGTGGTTCTCGCGGACATGGTGAACGGCCTCCAGCAACATGCCGCCCGTGCCGCAGGCGGGATCGTAAATGGACTCGCCTTCCTTGGGATCGAGAATATTGACCATCAAGCGTACGACCGAGCGCGGGGTGTAAAACTCGCCTGCCTTCTTGTTTGTGAGGTCGGCGAACTTCTTGATCAAGTATTCGTAGGATTGGCCGAGGATGTCCGCCTGGGCCGCCTGGTTGCCGAGCGCGATGCTGGAAAAGTGCTCGATGAAGTCGCGGAGCAGCGAATCAGGAAGGCGATCTTTATTGGTCCACGCCGCATCACCAAAGATGCCGTAAAGCGTCTCTGGGTTCGCCTTCTCGATGCCGCGCATCGCCTTTTGCAGGGCCTGGCCGACGTTGGTCGTGACCACGCGCACATCGCTCCAGTGACAACCCTTCGGAATCTGAAAGCGGTAGTTCTGCGGGAACTGTGCGTATTCTTCATCGCCACCGGACTCGGCCAACGCAGCCGCATATTCTTCGTCATGTACATCCGAGATGCGTTTGAAGAAGAGCAGCGGGAAGACGTAGGTCTTGAAATCGGCGGCATCCACCGGGCCGCGGAGGATATTAGCGGCTTCCCAGAGATGAGATTCCAACTGGCTGAGAGTAAGTTGATCTTGGTTCATTATTTGTATTCGGCCCCTCGCTGTTGGTCGGAGTGAATCACCCCCCTGAAGTTGGCCTATTTATACCAAAAATATAGCCTCATGGCAATTCTTAAACATATTTCAACCCTTAATCTCTTTGAAATTCCTTCCAATTTGCCACGATGAGATGGTTCCACCCCTCCACCCCAATGCCCTATGCCAATTGTTTGAGGATGGCGCGGGCCGCAAAGAGGCCCGAAAGACTGACTCCCACGATCCCATGGGAGGGTCGTGTATAATGCCCGACCTGAAAGAGTCCAGGGATGGGAGTTTGATGGGAAGGCCTCAAATGTCCGATCTGCTCGGGTGTGGAGGCAAGGCCATACATCGCGCCCAGCTCATTTCCCGTATATCGCTCCAGCGTCAATGGAGTGGCGGCTTCGTAAAAGAGGAGGTGATTTCTTAAATCAGGAATCAACTTCGATTCCAGCTGCTGAAGAATCTGCTGAGAGAATTCTTCTTTGATCTGCTGACGTTTGCCTGGACTCTGCTTTCCCCATTCTTCCCTGTACTGATAAGGAGCGACCACAAGAATTTTCAGGATGTGCTGTCCATTCGGTGCCAGCGAAGGGTCCAGTAGCGTGGGAATCGATACGATCAGTGTGGGGTTCTTCGGGATCTCGCTTCTTCCCATCATTCGGTATTCCTCTTCCAGGTCGGAGAGGGAGCGAAGATAGGTGAAATAGGGAAGGCCCATTTCATTCAAGTCCAGGTCCGTCGCTATATATAGGATAAAACTGGAGAGGGAATATTCGAAGCGTTCCGTTTTTTTCAATAACGGTCTTTGAAATTCCGGCGGAAGCATCTTCGTGAGGAGATTCGGGTTGACATTCGAGATGACCCTGGGCGCCTCGAATACCCTTCCGTCCTCTGTGAGAACTCCTATCAGCCTTCCATCTTTCATCAGGATTTGATCCACTTTGGTATTTAATAAGATCTCACCGCCGGAATTGAGAAATGAATCCGCCATCACCCCGGAAACCTTTCCCATCCCGCCCCTCGGATAGAAGACGCCCTCCATCAAGGCTTTGTTGATGAGAGCGGCCACAAAGAGAAAGGAGAGCCGCGAAGGGGGTTCTGTCGCAGGAAGGGTGTGAAGGGCCATCTTGATCTCCCCTCCCCTGAACAGGCGGTCGAGAATCGTTTGATGAGTGGTCCGGTGAAGCCGGATGAGATTCCTGAAATAGAAAGGAAAGAGAATCCTCTTGGTCAGGGTCATCCCGGAGTAGGACCTTATCTCGTCTCCGATCCGTTTCACCAGAGAAAGATAATCCTTCAATCCCTTCTCTTCCTCCGGAAAGAGAGCCATCAGTCCATCGGCATAAGAGGAAAATCCTCCTTGTTTGAGAGAGATCTCAAATCCGGGATAGATGTTTCTAATGTGATGGATGGGGATAAACTCTATGGACTCATGGGCGTCGATCTCTCTCAGAATCTGATAAAACTCCCCTCCCTCCTGACATCCTCCGAGAAAGGTTCCAGTCGCATCAAAGGCATATCCTCCCCTTTTGAAAGAGACGACATAGCCTCCCACCTGTCCCTCTTTTTCGAGAAGAAGGATTTTCCGCCCCTTCCTGGCCAGGAGGGCTGCGGCAGTCAATCCTCCCATTCCGGCCCCGATCACGATGGCGTCACAGGGTTTAGGGTTCACTCGATCTCCTCTTCCATAGAATCAGGAGCGTCGGGAGAAGCGTGAGCGAGGCAATTAAACAGAATCCCATCCCTAAAATCGTCACCCATCCCATGGTGGAGAGCGCCTGGTAGCGGGCCGTGACCAAGGACCCGAATCCTAACATCGTCGTGATGGAGCACATCGTCATCGCCCTGCCGGTAAGAAGAAGGGCCACCGCAAAGAGGCTGATGAAGATGAGAAGGATCTTCCGGTGGTGACGAAGGGAGAGATATGCAATCCCTCTGAGTATTTTCTTTCGCATGATGATCCCCGGTTTTATTCGTCACTCAATCCTCCCCTCCCTCAACGGGAGGGGAGGGGGAAAGTGAAAAGGAAATTTATTATAACAGATTCATACTCCTTTTCCAGAATAACACGGAACCCGAAGTTCATGGGACCGAAAAGATGGATAGAATCGTACTAATTCCAAATATTTGGATTGCATTCGAATAGTTACCATGTTATTGTTTAAGTGTTCGGCGCCAAAAACACATCTCGTAATCGCCCCAAAAATTCGAAATCAAATGAAACCTTAAGGAGATCATACCATGGCCCGTCTTGATCGGATTCCTGAACCGATGCGATCGCTTATTGCTGGGCTTGAATGCCCAAACTTCAAAAACCAACCCTGGATGGAGGGCCCGCCGCTAAGCCGTCGACGCGTTGCAATCGTTTCCACTGCCGGCCTTCACCGCCGCGATGACCGTCCTTTCACTTTCATGGCAGGTGACTACCGGATTATCCCAGGTGATATAAAAACGAATGACCTGGTGATGAGTCACACCTCCACGAACTTCGACCGCACCGGCTTTCAGCAAGATTGGAATGTAGTCTTCCCTCTGGATCGACTCCGTGAGCTAACCGATCGTGGCTTTATCGGGAGCCTCGCTGATTTCCACTACTCCTTTATGGGCGCAACCGATCCCAAACTCATGGAGCCAACGACGCGTGACCTGGTAAGACTTCTTAAAAAAGACCGAGTTGACGCTATCCTGCTTGTGCCTGTCTGACCCTTCTGCACGCGCGCCGTTGGCGCGCTTGCCCATTTTTTTGAAGAGGAAGGGGTGCCGACAACACAGATCAGTCTCATCCGTGAACACACTAAGGTCATCAGGCCGCCACGAGCTCTATGGGTGCCTTTCGAATTCGGCCGTCCTCTTGGCGCGCCGAACGATGCCATATTTCAGACAAAAGTGCTGCTTGCTGCTCTGAAACTCTTAGAGGCATCGAGCGGGCCTGTACTCGAAGACTTCCCAGAGGATGCACCGGTGTCAGGAGACATAAATACCGTATGGGCTTGTCCAGTGAACCTGTCTATAGAAAAGGCTAATCTCAGCAATACAGAGCAGTTACGAGAGGCTTTCAAAATGGAAATGATTCAGTTGCGCTCGTGGTATGACCTTGCCGTTAAAAAACGTGGGCGGACTACGGTTGGTGTGAGCGGTCTCAACTTAGACGTGATCGGCGATTTTGTCAGCGCATTCCTTGGGGGTGGTATGCCGGAAAACCCACGCAAAGATCTTCCCCTTGGGCTTGTTCTTAAACTAGCAGTGGATGACCTCAAGGCTTATTATTTCGAGGCCATTACCGCTCAGCCAGGCCATGCTTCGCCAGGAAGTAATAGGCTTGCCGAATGGTTTTGGGGCGAGACCGTAGGGGCAGAAGTGCTACGAGCCGTCAAACAATCCTGTACGAAGAGCAATGACCCCATGCTTCAAACCGTCGCCATGAGACTCCTCATCCCTATGGCCCAAGCAAATCACAGCAATTAAGTTTTTGAATAGTAGATCGTCGCAATAAACTCCCCCATATTCAAAATCAAAATATTTTTCCCTCATTTTGTAAGGACCATTACATAATTATTGAGTAGGAGGGATTATTATGTATTCATAAACAGAGTCATAGGTTGTATTTCACTAATGATTATAATGAGTTGTTGACAATGAAAGGAGGGAAGTGATATGGTGAAAAAGACCACAGTAGAACAAAGTAATTCAGAGAGAAGGAACCTAACAAGAAAAGTTGCATTCGAATTCTCTTCACCGGAGGCAAAAGAGGTTTACCTGGTTGGGGAGTTTAATAATTGGGATACCCAGGCAAACCTGATGAAAAAGGATAGATATGGATTATGGAAAACAACGCTCTCCCTAAAACCTGGGGGATATGAATATCGCTTTCTAGTTGACGCCATCTGGACGAATGACATTTTCTGTTCCGGGTGTGTCCCGAACGAATTCGGAAGCCAAAATTGCGTCAAAATCGTCGAGTAATATAATCGATTCATAGACAAAGGGTTGTGTATTATGACGCAGGGTAGGACAAAACTATGGTACCTTAAAAATATCGATCTCTTCAGGCACTTGAATGATGAAGAAATTCGGATGATCGAGCAGCATACTCTCATGCGCGAGATCAAGAAGGGGGAGGCCCTGTATTTTGAAGGTTCATCCGACCAGAACATTTATATCCTAAAGAAAGGGACCGTCAAGGTCACTAAAATTACTCCTCAGGGGAGGGAGATCATCCTTGATATTTTTAAGGAAGGCTCCATTTTTGGAGAAATGGCCTTTCTTGAATCCGAAGAGAGAAATGAATCTGCAGAGGCCCTGGAAGAGAGTTTGTTATGCATCATGAGAAAAAGAGATTTCGACCAGATGGTTCAGAGGATGCCTAGCCTCTCAACGCAAATCACAAAAATGATAGGGTTCAGGAGGTTTAAGATTGAGAATAAGCTCCTTGATCTTCTCTTCAGTACGGTGGAACAGCGTCTCGCCAAGACTCTTTTGAATTTGCTTGATGATTTTGGTATACCTCACAAAGATGGAAACTTATTGAAAATCAAACTCACCCATAAAGATTTCGCTGATCTAATTGCATCCACCAGGGAGACAGTGACAACAACGCTCAACAAATTTAAAGGTGAAGGCATTATAGATTATGAAGGGAAGTATGTTGTGATAAAGTCTCTCGAAGGAATAAAAACCATAGCTGGGTAGGTATTGTTGGAAAGGAGGTGGTGATGGCAAAGGGTTCATTGATGTTGTGTCGGAATATGGGTAAAGTTTAATAATTACTTTTTAACCCTACCTCAACCGGAGGGATTTTAAAAGAAAGGAGAAAGATGTATGAAAAAAATTCTGGTTTTCATTGTTTTACTGGTAAGTATGAGCCTTGCGCTCTATGGATTCGTTTTGGCTCAAGAGAAAGCGCAAAAACCGAAGAAAGAGGCAGTAGAGGCCTCTGGAACGGCGCTTTGGGATCACTTGAAGAAGGTTGATTATACGAAGAAATGGAAGATGTGGCCTGGGAAAACCGCTCTCTACAAAGGGACGGAACCCCATGGCGTTCTTTTGACGACCTATGTCAATGGCGCTGCCCTCAAGGCTATCGAAGGAAAGAAAGGAAAGTTGCCTGTTGGGTCGATCATAGCAAAAGAGAATTATATGCCTGACAAGAAACTTGATGCCATTACTGTAATGTATAAAGTCAAAGGATATAATCCTGAAGCAGGAGACTGGTTCTGGGCGAAGTATGCCCCCGATGGGAAAATCGAGGCCGAAGGAAAAGCGGAGATGTGCATCAAATGTCATGGCATGAAAAAGGATAATGACTATGTCTTTACCGGCCCGTTAAAATAGGAGGATGGAATTGGGAGAGAGGGAGTTTCGACATTCTTCTCTCCCTTCATTTTTTCTTACTCCGCAAACAATTATATTTTTCTCCATCTCCCCGTACATACATTATCGATCTTGGAGACCAGATGGATATATTCTTTTTTAAATCTATTTTATCGATGATTGTTATTCTCCTGGTTTTTATTGCCCTGTTCACCATGTTTGAGATTTTTGGGAGGAGCGAGAAACGATTTAATATCGAAAAGTTGAAAAAATTACACAAGGCGAATGGAATCTTCTACCTTCTACTTTTCATCTTCATCGCCTATTTTTGTATAGATTTTATGGTAAAAACAAAGGTAGAGCCCTCGCCTCGAGCTTTGTTTCATTCGATTTTTGCCCTTACCGTCCTTATCCTCCTCTGTCTTAAAATTTCCATTGTCAGATTTTATAGGCAGTTTTATGGAAAGGCACAGACCATTGGTCTCCTAATAGCCCTTATTAGTTTTGGTATGGTAGGAACCTCCGGCGGATACTTTCTCCTCGTGACCAGACTCGGCGCTGACATTCCTTCCGCCAAAGTAGGCGATCGGAAAAAAGAGGCGCCTCAAGAAGGGATTAAGGTCGTGATTAAAACAGATCCGAAAAGCATAGCGGAGGGTAAAGGACTCTATGAATCCAAATGTATTTTCTGTCATGACCCCTATAGCGCGAGGGAAAAATTTGGGCCCGGGCATCAAGGCATCCTGAAGAATCCTTTGCTTCCTGCGAGTGGAAAGCCTGCAACCCCCGAGAACATCATCAATCAATTGCGAAATCCTTTTCGAAACATGCCTTCATTTTCTGAACTGCCTGAAAATGATGCGCTCAATATCATTGCTTTTCTAAATACGCTTTAGTGTGGTGGATACCATATGCCCCGTGACATACCTGTAGGAAATGGGACTCTGCTTATCACTTTCGATCAGGATTACTGCCTGAGGGATATTTACTATCCCTGTATCGGGAAGGAAAACCATACGGACGGGCACAAGTTCAGGATGGGTATCTGGGCCGATAATAAGTTCGATTGGGTCAAAAGAGATTGGGATCTTCGTCTTGAATACGCACAGGAAATGTTAATGACCCAAGTGACAGCATTCAATAAAAATTTGGCGGTGAGTCTTCATTGCCATGATATGGTTGATTACAGAGAAAATATCTACATAAAAAAAATCGTTTTAAAAAATCTTGTCAACAGAGAAAGAGAATTCCGCCTTTTTTTCCACCATGACTACCACATCCTCGATTCCCCCACGGGGGATACTGCCTATTACGACCCGGATGAGAAGGCCATTATTCATTATAAAGAAAACCGCTATTTCTTGATGAGTGGAATGCGGAATAATCAACAGGGGATAGACCAGTATGCAACAGGAATAAAGGAATTTCATGGACTGGAAGGCACATGGAAGGATGCTGAGGATGGGAGACTCGAAGGAAATCCGATCGCCCAGGGTTCAGTGGATTCAACCTTGTCTTTTTCAATAAATGTCAAACCAGAAGGAGAACAAACGATTTATTATTGGATCGTTGCGGGAAAAGATTATGCCGAGGTCAGCCGGCTGAATAAAATGATCATGGGTCATGGCGCGGAATATTTCATGAGGCGAACCGGCAATTACTGGAGTGCATGGGTCAACAAAGATGAGATGGACTTCGCCACCCTTCCTAAAAAGATTATTGAACTTTATAAAAAGAGTCTCCTCATCTTAAGGACCAATATTGATTCTAATGGAGCCATCATTGCCGGAAATGATTCTGACGTTCAGCATTTTGCAAGGGATACCTATAGCTATATGTGGCCAAGGGATGGCGCCCTTACGGCCTATGCCCTTGATAGGGCTGGTTACCTCGGAATCACCAGACATTTTTTTGATTTCTGCCTCGACATTATCAGTAAAGGTAAAGAATCCTCAGGTTACTTTCTCCATAAATATAATCCCGATGGTTCACTCGGGAGTTCATGGCACCCGTGGATCACTCACGACGAAAAAATACTCCCTATCCAGGAGGATGGAACAGGATTGATTCTCTGGGCGCTGTGGTTCCATTTTAATAAATTCAGGGATATCGAATTTACTGTCCGTCATTACGAAAATCTTGTCATCCGGTGCGGAGACTTCCTTGCCTCTTACAGAGATGGTGAAACAGGACTCCCCCTTCCATCCTACGACCTGTGGGAAGAAAAATGGGGGATACACACCTTCACGGTATCAGCAGTCTTTGCCGGAATTAAAGCGGCGGAAAACTTCGCCAATTTTTTCAAAGATGCAAGAAGGATCAAGATATGCAAAAAGGCAGCCGAGGAAGTAAAAGCTGCAATGGAGAAACACCTCTATAACAAAGAGTATGGGAGGTTTTTAAAGACGATCATCCCAAGAGAAGATGGCTCTTTTGATATTGACCCTACCATCGATGCCGGCATTTATGCACCTTTCTATTTCGGCGTATTCGAACCAGACGATGAAAAGGTGGTCAACACAATGAATGCCATTAAAGAAAGACTCTGGGTGAAAACGGATGTCGGAGGGATCGCCAGATACGAAGAGGATCGTTATCACCAGGTCACTGATCATATAAAAGATGCGCCGGGAAATCCATGGTTCATATGCACTCTCTGGCTTGCCCAGTGGTATATCGCTAAAGCCAATGATCTTAAAGAACTCCAAGAGGCCATTCCTGTCCTTGAGTGGGTTGTCTCAAGGGCATTGCCCTCGGGAGTCCTTGCAGAGCAGGTTCATCCCTATACCAATCAACCCCTTTCTGTATCACCTCTCACATGGAGCCATGCAGCCTTTGTTGCCGCCGTCCTTGAATACCTCAATAAACAGAAGGAGCTTGATATCTGTCCCAGTTGTGGAAATCCAATGGATAGACATGATAGGATAGCCAAAAAAGAGCAAACCTAATAAAGATGTGGAGGTAACGATATGGTTAAAGTGGAAGACAATTATGAAAACGAGACCATTTGCATTAAATTTTGTGGGGTATGTCCAACCTATCCTGGCGTTAAAAGTGAGCTATTATTCTGCGCCAGAGGTAAAAGCAGTTCACCAAAACGGAAATCGGGTTGCAATTGTGGCATGTGTGACATCTGGAACAAATACGATTTGACAGATTTTTACTATTGCATTGAAGGAACCACAGGATAACGAGATGAAGGACCTTGAGGAGCTCTGCATCAACACCATCAGGATGCTATCCGTAGATATGGTCCAGGAGGCAAACTCGGGTCACCCGGGAATGCCCATGGGGGCTGCCCCCATGGCCTATGTATTATGGACTAAATTTTTAAGACACAATCCGAATAATCCAAAATGGCTTGACCGCGACCGTTTTGTTCTCTCGGCAGGCCATGGCTCTGCACTTCTCTATTCTTTTTTGCATCTTACAGGATATGATTTATCCATAGAAGAATTGAAACGATTCAGGCAATGGGGAAGTAAAACCCCTGGACACCCTGAGCATCGAGATACACCGGGAGTTGAATGTACCACAGGTCCACTGGGTCAAGGGTTTGGAAATGGTGTGGGCATGGCCATCGCCGAGCGTTTTCTGGCGGCCAAGTTTAATCGTCCGGGTTATGAGATTGTCGATCACTACATCTATGCTATTGTGAGCGACGGCGATTTAATGGAAGGAGTGGCTTCTGAGGCCGCACCTTTAGCCGGACACCTTAAATTGGGGAAGCTGATTTATCTTTATGACAATAACCACATTACACTTGCCGGAGAAATAGGGCTTACCTTTACGGAGGATGTTTGCAAACGTTTCGAGGCTTATGGCTGGCATGTGCAGTCCATTGAAGATGGAAACGATATTGAGGCTATTTCAAAGGCAATCACCGCAGCCCGAAATGAAGTATTCCGCCCTTCACTCATTTCGGTCAGGACGCACATTGGTTACGGCAGTCCACATAAGCAGGATACTTTTGAAGCCCATGGTTCTCCTCTCGGTCCGGAGGAGGTCATTGCTACTAAGAAGAACCTCGGTTGGCCCCTTGAGCCAACGTTTTATATCCCCGGCGAGGCCCTTGCCCATTTCAGAAAAGCCCTCGATAAAGGGGCAGAGCTTGAAGCAGAATGGAAAGCAAAACTGGAGTCCTATGGAAAGGTCTATCCAGAGCTTAGGATTGAATGGGACCAATGGATGAACTCCATGTTGCCAAAGAACTGGGATAAGGATATCCCTGTTTTTCCTCCGGATTCTAAAGGACTTGCCACGCGTGCTGCCGGAGGACAGGTCATCAATGCCATCGCCTCACACGTTCCTTCTTTAATAGGAGGCTCTTCCGATTTAAATCCTTCAACCAATACGGCAATGAAAGGGAGAGGCAATTTTCAGAGTCCGGGGTCTGGTGACGAGGTTGTTCAGGGTTCTATATCAGGTCCCTGGGGATATGAAGGAGCGAATATCGCCTTTGGTGTTCGTGAGCATGCTATGGGAAGTATCTTGAATGGAATCGCTCTTCACGGAGGGTTAATTCCTTTCGGAAGCACCTTCTTAATCTTTTCAGACTATATGAGGCCTTCGATCAGGCTTGGTGCTTTGATGAAACTCCATGTGATCTATGTCCTCACCCATGACTCGATTGCCCTCGGGGAGGACGGCCCGACTCACCAACCTGTAGAGCAACTGGCCAGTTTGAGAGCTATCCCAGGGCTGACCGTGATCAGACCTGCGGATGCGAATGAAACGGCTGAGGCATGGAGGGTTGCAATGGAACATAGGGAGGGGCCTGTCGCAATCATCCTGACCAGGCAGAATGTGCCGGTCATCGACCGAACTCAATTCAGCCCAGTCTCCGGTCTAAGAAAAGGGGCTTATATCCTATCTGACTCTTCTCCTGACAAACCGGAGATCATTCTGATTGCTACAGGTTCGGAGGTCCATCTCGCGCTGGAGGTCTATGAAAAACTGAAGGCGGAGGGCATAGCAGCGCGCATCGTCAGTATGCCGTCCTGGGAACTTTTTGAACAGCAGTCGGAAAATTATCGGAAGGAAGCGCTTCCGCCGGAGGTGACAAAGAGGTTTTCGATTGAAGCAGGGACCACCCAGGGCTGGCACAGATATGTGGGCCTGGAAGGCGAGGCATTCGGGATCGATCATTTCGGAGCCTCCGCCCCCATGAAGGTCCTCCTCAAAGAATTCGGGTTTACCTCTAAAAATATACTGGACAGGGTAAGAGCCCTCTTGGCTAAAAAGAAGGGAGGAAGAAAACGAAGATAGCGATTGCCGCAGACCATGGCGGGTTTCATCTGAAGGCCATCCTTGTAAAGTTTTTAGAGAACCGAGGTCATGAAGTTCATGACCTCGGGACATTTTCCGACGAGCCTGTCGATTACCCGGATTATGCAAGGGCAGTCTCCGAGGAGGTGATGACCGGGAAGGTGGAGCGGGGAATCCTGATCTGCGGCAGCGGCGTCGGCGCCTGTGTGGCAGCAAACAAGTTCCCGGGCATACGGGCCGCGATCTGCCATGACACCTTCTCAGCCCGCCAGGGGGTGGAGGATGATGACATCAATGTCCTCTGTCTGGGTGCCAGGGTGATCGGCCCCGAACTCGCCAAAGAGGTCATTCGGGTTTGGCTATCCGCTTCCTTTTCAGGGGCGGAAAGGCATCGTCGGAGACTGGGCAAGATTAAAGAGATTGAGGGGGAATGTTTCAGGGAGGTAAAAGATGAACAATAATCCACTCATCGGTCTTAAGGAACTCGGCCAGAGTGTCTGGCTCGACAACCTGAGTAGAAAACTAATCCAATCGGGGGAATTGAAACGTCTCATCGAAGAAGATGGCTTGAGCGGGATCACTTCCAATCCGACGATTTTTCAGAAAGCCATTTCAGGGAGCGCCGATTATGATGCATCCTTACGGAGGATGATTGATCGAGGGATCAAGGACGAAAAAGAACTTTTCCTCGGTCTTGCCTTTGAAGACATTTCCAATGCAGCTGACATGTTGTGGCCTGTTTATCAGTCAACAAATGGTTTGGACGGATTGGTCAGCATTGAAGTGTCTCCTGACCTTGCTTATGACACAGATGCGACGATTTCAGAAGCGAGACGCCTGTTTTCAGCGATCGGGAAGAAAAACATCCTGGTAAAAGTCCCTGCCACAAAACAAGGGCTTCCCGCAATTGAGCAGTTGATCAGCGAAGGGGTGAATATCAATGTCACTCTTCTGTTTTCGATAGAGCGTTATGAAAAAGTTGCAGAGGCTTATCTCAGAGGGCTCGAAAGAAGAGCGAGTGAAGGACAACCGATCAATGAAATCGCCTCTGTGGCAAGCTTCTTTGTCAGCAGAGTGGATACGCTTATTGATAAGCTTCTCGAAACCCGGCTTCCCTCAGCAACCTCAACGGTTGAGAAAAATGAAATTGCAGGCCTCTTTGGGAAGACAGCGGTTGCCAACGCGAAGATCGCCTATAAAAAATATCAAGGCATTTTCTCCGGCAAACGCTTTCTCGCTTTGAAAGAAAAAGGGGGGCGTATCCAAAGAATATTATGGGGGAGCACTGGAACTAAAAACCTGACCTATAGCGATATTAAATATGTGGAGGAGTTGATTGCGCCTGACAGCATCAACACACTTCCCGAAACGACCATAAAGGCTTTTAAGGACCACGGTCAAGCGAAGATAACCATCAGCGACCATCTTGAAAAAGCCGAGAGGCTGTTTCCTGAACTTAAGTCAATTGGAATAGACATCCATGAGGTTACTGAGCAATTGGAAAAGGAGGGGGTTCAGCTTTTTTCAGACTCTTTCTTTGCTCTATTAAAGGAAATCGCCAAAAAGAGAGAGTCATTTATAATTAAGAGATGATCAAACCAAAGGAGAGTTTATGCAGATTGGGATGATAGGTCTTGGACGCATGGGGATGAATATGGCAAGACGACTGCTCAAGGGAGGGCACAAAGTCATTGCCTATAATCGAACGCCTGATCGCATCAAGGAAATAGTCAAAGAGGGCGCTGATGGGGCCTTTTCCCCCGAAGAGTTGGTTAAAAAACTGAAACCTCCGCGTCTCACCTGGTTAATGCTTCCGGCAGGTAGACCTGTGGATGACCATATCAAAGTCTTGAAAAACATGCTTGCGAAGGGCGACATCATTGTGGATGGGGGAAATAGTTATTACAAGGAGGATATTCGTCATGAACAGGAACTAAAGGCTCTTGGAATCCATTATATGGATGTGGGCGTGAGTGGAGGCATCTGGGGGCTCAAAATTGGCTACTGCTTAATGGTTGGAGGAGATCAAGAAATTTATGAACGGCTGGAATCCTTATTTCAGACCCTTGCCCCAAAGAATGGTTATCTTTATTGTGGGGAAACAGGGGCTGGGCACTTTGTAAAAATGATTCATAATGGGATTGAATACGGCATGATGGCTGCTTACGGAGAGGGTTTTGAGATTATGAAGGCATCGTCCTACGGAAAAGATCTCGATTTTTCGAAGGTGGCCCATCTTTGGAATCAAGGCAGTGTGGTGCGGTCATGGCTTCTTGAGCTCGCAGAGGCTGCGTTTAAGAAAGACAAAAATCTTTCGTCCATTTCAGGTTATGTTGAAGATTCAGGCGAAGGGCGATGGACCGTGCAACAGGCCATTGACACAGCTGTGCCGGCTCCTGTCATCGCCTCTTCTCTCTTTCAACGATTTCGTTCGCGGAAGAAGGATGCCTTTTCCGATAAAGTACTGGCCGCCCTGAGACAGGAATTTGGCGGGCATGCCGTTTTAAAGGCGGGGCCCCAAAGAAGCCATTCCTCCTCAGGGGTTCTCAAAACGAAAACCGGTGTGGCCAAAAACAGATTGTGAAACCAAACAATTCAAAGATCCAGGGGACAAAATGGATTCAAAGAATCATGAAGTGAAAACCCAGACTATTTTTCGGACGTCGGGATCCTGTGAGATCAAAATTCCGAATCCCTGCGGTTTTATTATCTTCGGGGCTTCGGGAGATCTTACAAGAAGGAAGATCATTCCTTCCTTTTACCGCCTTCAGAAAAACAGGTTGCTTCCAGAGAGATTTTTCATCCTCGGAACGAGCCGAACGGAGATGGGCGCGGATCAATTCCGCGAGAAGATGCTCTCAGCAGTGAAGGAAGCCTTTCCAGGAGACTTCGATGAAACCTGCTGGAAAGAATTTGCACCGCTTCTTCATTATTCTCCGATCCGTTATGACTTCCAGGAATCCTATGGGAAGTCTCTCAGGGAAAACCTTATTCAACTCGAAAAAAAATATCAGACCGGGGGAAATCGAACCTTTTACCTCGCTCTTCCCCCTTCCCTTTATGAGCCCGTCATCCTCAACCTTGGCGCGATCAACCTGTCGCAGGAAGGAAGGGCCCATACCCATGTGGTCATCGAAAAACCCTTTGGCCGCGACCTCGATTCCGCCAGAAGATTGAATCAGGTTTTGAAACACTCTTTTCAGGAAACCGAAATCTTTCGGATCGACCATTATCTCGCTCTGGAGACAGTCCAGAATATCCTGATGTTCCGTTTTGCAAACTCTATCTTCGAACCCCTGTGGAACCGGCGATATATTGACCATGTCCAGATCACCGTTTCAGAAACGCTGGGAATTGAACAAAGGGCCGGATATTATGAGGAAGCCGGGATATTAAGGGACATGTTCCAGAACCATATGTTTCAACTCCTTGCCCTGACCGCCATGGAGCCTCCTGCGGTCTTTGCAGCCGATCCTGTAAGGGATGAGAAGGTCAAGGTTTTCCGCTCCATTAGACCTTTCCCGTTAGACCGATTTAATGAGTGCGTCGCCATCGGGCAATATGGAAAGGGGAAGATCAACCGACAACCCGTCCCCGGCTATAGAGAAGAAGCAGGCGTTTCTGAAAAAACGACAACATCGACCTTCGCGGCCATGAAGGTTTTGATCGATAACTGGCGATGGAACGGGATACCCTTTTATCTTCGCTCCGGGAAAAGGCTGTCGAGACGGAAAACGGAGATATCCATTCACTTCAGGCCGGTTCCGCACTTGATGTTCTCAAACACACTCAACGAACCGATCGAACCGAATACCCTGGCGCTGAGGGTGCATCCGGATGAAGGCATGGATCTCATCCTCCAGGCCAAAAACTCGGGCTCCAGAGTTTGCCTCAATCCGATCTCGATGAATTTTTCCTATCAGAAGGATGTTTTAATGGATGCCTACGAGTGGGTGCTGCTGAATTGCTTGAGTGATGATCAACTCCTCTTTGTGAGAGAAGACGGGGTCGAACAGACATGGGCCTTGCTCACCCCGGTCATCGACAAGCTCGAATCAATGGTATCCAAAGAAGAATTCCCCAATTATGCTGCGGGCTCGTCAGGGCCGGAGGAGGCAGATTTATTGATCAAAAGAGATGGCCGAGAATGGAGACCCCTGTAATTGAAACATCGAATTTGAAGATTGAAGTGCTGCCAAATTTAGAAGCCCTCAGCCACCGTGCTGCCTCGTTCTTTGTGGCTGCCTCAGGGAATTCGATCGCAACAAAAAAAAGATTTGCAGTGGCTATCTCAGGAGGATTTACTCCGAGAGGACTATACAAGCTTCTGGGTTCTGTCCCTTATCGCGATCAGGTCAACTGGCAACATGTCCATTTCTTCTGGGTGGATGAACGTTGTGTGCCCAAGGACCATGAAAAAAGTAATTTCAAAGCCGCTTGGGATAGTTTTCTGTCAAGTATCCCCATACCGGATGGAAACATACAAAGGATCAGGGGGGAAGAGGAACCTGAGAAGGCAGCCGTGGATTATGAGGAGGATATCAAAAAGTATTTTGGAATATCGGAATTACCAGTGTTTGATCTGATTATTCTTGGGATGGGAGAAGATGGCCATACAGCTTCACTCTTTCCCGGTTCAAAGTTACTTAAGGAAACAATCCGGCTTGCTGTTCCGGTATATCTACCGAAACCCACCTGCAATAGAATCACCCTAACCTTCCCGATCCTGAACAATGCCGCTCAAATACTTTTTCTTGTTGCAGGTCGTTCAAAGGCATCTATTTTGTCCGAGATTTTAGGAGATAGAGAAAAAAAGAAACGGTTTCCTGCAGGATTAATCAACCCCGTCCATGGATATATGACATGGTTGATTGATCAAGAGGCGGTTGAAAGATTAAGGGGGTTAAAATATTAAAGATACTTTTGGTGACGCAATGGCAGGAATAAAAACGAAAGCGCCCCGGAGGGTGCTCGCAGGGGACATTGGCGGAACAAAAACTCGCCTGACAGTTTTTTGTTATGAGCGACAGCAATGTCGCTTGACCATTGAAAAGACTTTTCATAGCAAAGACTATCCGAGTTTGGAGGTGATCCTCAGGGAATTTCTTCAGGGACAGGAGAAGATCGCTTCGGCTTGCTTTGGTATAGCCGGGCCAGTGACCGGTGGAATCGTAAAAACGACTAACCTCCCATGGGTAATCGATATACAATCGATTCAAAAAGAACTGTCCGTCAAAAAAGTGGAAATCATCAATGATTTGGTAGCCAATGCTTATGGTATTTTTTTATTGAAAAAAAGGGACTTCGATGTCCTTAATGCCGGCGAAATGAAAAAGGGGAATGCAGCGCTTTTATCAGCCGGGACAGGTCTTGGGGAGGCGATTCTTTTCTGGGATGGGAAGCAATATGTGCCATCCCCTTCCGAAGGGGGGCATGTTGAGTTCGGTCCAAAAAACAAATTAGAGATCGAGCTGTTCCGATATCTTTTTGATCGATTCGGTCATGTCAGCTACGAACGGGTCCTTTCTGGAAAAGGCCTGCTTCACATCTACCAGTTTCTAAAGGAGTCAAAAAGATACAGTAGCGAGCCAGAATGGCTCTCCAAAAAAATGGAACAAGAAGACCCTGCTGCTGTGATTTCTGAAATGGCTCAGCAGAAGAGGAACAAATTGTGTGTAAAGGCGCTGGATATGTTTGTTTCCATTTACGGCGCTGCTGCCGGGAATCTGGCCCTTCAGGTCATGGCGATCGGGGGAATTTATATCGGAGGCGGGATCGCCCCGAAGATCATCTGGAAATTGAAGGATGGAACGTTCATGGAAGCCTTTAAAGATAAGGGACGGTTCTCCGGAATGGCGGCAACGATTCCTGTCAAAGTCATCATGAATGACCGGACAGCCCTTCTGGGCGCTGCCCGGTATGCCATGGAACTCTTGGGTCAGCGATGAGATATCCCACCCATTGAGCGGGATATCTCCCGGAGATGGAAAATTAATTTTTGTACAGTTTCCCGGCCCAGCACACTTGGCTGTAGCGGGCAGGCACAAGCAATGGAAATCATAGTTATCCCCTCCCCCTTGATGGGGGAGGGTTAGGGTGGGGGTGGACATAGTTCAATCTCCCCCCCACCTCAATCCTCCCCCACAAGGGGGGAGGAGGTTTTTTGTTGTTGTTTTCTAAATAAAACACACCGGGGATCATGATGAATCACATTGAACTTTGGGAACGATATAAGAAGTATCTGAATGTCAATCCTGATTTAGGGTTGATGATTGACATCAGCCGCATGAACTTCCCAGAGGATTATTTTGATGCGATGGAACCTCGAATTCAGAAGGCTTTTAGGGATATGGATGCCCTTGAATCGGGAGTCATCGCTAACCCTGATGAAAAACGGATGGTCGGCCATTACTGGTTGCGTGCTCCTGATTTGGCGCCCAACTTAGAAATGCGCCATGAGATAGAGGAGACGCTTCATTCCATCAAAAACTTTGTCCGAAAGGTTCATACGAGGAAGATCAAGGCTCCGAATGGCAGACTCTTTTCCAGACTTCTCCTCGTTGGCATCGGGGGGTCCGCCCTTGGGCCTCAATTCGTTTCTCGTGCGTTGGGAACATCCAAAGACCCGATGAAACCCTACTTTTTTGATAATTCAGACCCGGACGGGATGGACCTTGTGTTGGAACAGATCGGAGATGGCATTTCAGAGACACTCACACTGGTCATCTCCAAAAGCGGAAAGACCATCGAAACCCGAAATGGGATGCTCGAGGCAAAGGCCGCCTATGAGTCAAAGGGTCTTTCCTTCGGAAAATATGCGGTTGCGATTACCGGACCAGAGAGCAACCTGGACCTTATTGCAAAAAAGGATAACTGGCTTGCGAGATTTCCAATGTGGGACTGGGTGGGTGGGCGCACCTCCGAGACCTCTGTCGTAGGACTCCTCCCCGCTGCACTCCAGGGGATCGATATCGATTCACTATTGGAAGGAGCCCGGCTCTGCGATGAAGTCACCCGAAAAAAAGAGGCCCGATCGAACCCTGCCGCCTTATTGTCCCTGATGTGGCATCACGCAACCGGGGGTCGGGGTAAAAAGGATATGATCATCCTTCCTTACAAGGATCGACTCGAGCTCTTTCCTAAATATCTTCAGCAGCTCGTCATGGAATCCCTCGGCAAGGAAAGGGACCTCGACGGCCGGATGGTCAACCAGGGGATTTCGGTCTATGGGAACAAGGGCTCAACCGACCAGCATGCCTATATCCAGCAGCTCCGTGAGGGGGTGAACAATTTCTTTGTCACCTTTATTGAAGTGGTTAAAGACCGCGATGGGCCTTCTCTGCAGGTGGATCCGGATGTCACCAGTGGCGATTACCTCAGTGGTTTCCTCCAGGGGACGCGAAGGGCTTTGAGCGAAAAAGGGAGAGAATCGATCACGATTACCCTTGAGGAGGTAAATGCCCGCTCACTGGGGGTCCTGATCGCTCTTTACGAAAGAGCGGTCGGTTTCTATGCGTCGCTCATCGATGTGAACGCCTACCATCAACCCGGTGTCGAGGCCGGTAAAAAAGCCGCAGGGTTGGTGATTCAACTCCAAAGTGCAGCCCTTTCCTATCTTCGAAAGGAGAAAGGGGGATCCTTTACTCCCGAGGAGATCGCCTCCGCCATAGGAAAACCGGAAGAAGCGGAAACGGTCTTCAAACTACTCGAACATGCGGCGGCCAATAAGGGCCACCGTATCAAAAAGATGCCGGGGCCGTCCCCATTTGACGCCCGCTATCAGGCTAAACTTAAATAGGAGATGGGCATGAACAATTTCGAGAAACAGATTTCTGGGACAGATCGTATCGGATTATACAGCTTAAAAATCGAAACCCTGCAGGTAAACCTTGGGCTTCGATGCAACCAGCAGTGCGTCCACTGTCATCTTGAGGCATCCCCCTTGCGAAGGGAAATGATGGATTGGCCAACCATGCAGCTCGTCCTTGAGGCAGCGGCAAATATCGATTGCCGGTTTGTCGACCTCACTGGCGGAGCCCCGGAGATCAATCCGAATTTCCGTCGTTTCGTTTCAGTCCTTCGCCAGGAAGGTCATCCCGTTCAGGTCCGGACAAACCTTTCTGTCCTTCTGGAACCAGGTTTGGAGGAACTGCCGGAGTTCTTTCATAACCACCAGGTTCAGCTCGTAGCATCCCTGCCGTGTTATCTGGAAGAAAACGTCTGTGCTCAGCGGGGGAATGGCGTTTATGAGAAAAGCGTTGAAGCCATCAAACGACTGAACGCCCTCGGCTACGGCTCCAACACAGAGTACCCTCTGAGCCTGGTTTACAACCCCGGAGGACCATTCCTCCCCCCTTCCCAGTCGGCCCTTGAAGAAGACTACCGGCGGGAACTTGGACAGCGGCTCGGCATCACCTTCACCCGTCTCCTCACCATCACCAACATGCCCCTGGGACGGTTTCGCAGGGAACTGGTCCGGAAAAACCAGGAATGGAGCTATCTGGAACTTCTCCGAAAATCCTTCAACCCCCAAACGGTGAATGGATTGATGTGCCGCCACCAAATCAGCGTGGGGTGGGATGGCACGCTTTATGATTGCGACTTCAACCTGGCCATTGGCCTTCGGGTGGATCATGGAGCTCCGGACCACATTAATTCTTTCAGGGAAATGGATCTCAAGGCCCGTCGCATCGTGACGGGTGAACACTGCTTTGGCTGCACGGCAGGGTTCGGATCCTCCTGCAGCGGGGCGCTCTCTTAAGACTGCCAGAAAGGAGATAAAGAAATGAAGACGTGGATCATTTTCATAGGCTTGGCCATCTCCCTTACGATCTTAACCGGGTTCACCCTGGACAATGCGATCGTGCCCAAGGAAGACATCCTGTCGGGGGGGCCTCCCAAAGACGGGATCCCTGCCCTTCTGAAACCCAAATTCGTTCAACCCGATGAAGCCAAATTTCTTAAACCCAGCGATCAGGTTCTCGGTGTTCGATTGGAAGGTCAGGCGAAGGCCTACCCCATCAACATTCTCAACTGGCACGAGGCGGTGAATGACACCCTCGGGAAGACACCGCTTGTGGCCACGTTTTGACCCCTCACCCAAACGGGAGTGGTCTACTCCAGAATCGTTGAAGGCAAGCTTTATACCTTTGGAATTTCCGGGCGACTCTATAAGAGCAACGTCCTCCTCTACGACCATCAAACAGAAAGCCTCTGGTCCCAGTTGATGGAAATGGCTATTGCAGGTCCTTTGGTTAAGAAAAGGCTCCAGAAGATCACCTCAAAGCGAACTTCCTGGAAGGCGTGGAGAAAAGAGAACCCCCAGACGCTGGTGCTCTCTACAGATACGGGTTATCAGAGGGATTATTCCGTGGATCCGTATGAGGGTTATTATCGAACTCTCGGTATATGGTTTCCCGTTGGAAAAGTGCGGACGGATTTGTCCCCCAAGGAGATGGTCCTTGGTATTGAGTTGGATGGCAAAGCCAAGGCATACCCGATCTCCCTATTAAGAAAAAAACCCGGGATCCTGAGGGACAAGGTTGGCGGGAAGGGTATTGAGATCGAGGTGTCTCCGGATGGGGAGGTTGCTGGGGTTCGTAATGAGCAGGGCCAGGCGATTCCTTCCATCTTCTCCTATTGGTTCGCCTGGCAGTCTTTTCACACGGAGACCTCAGTTTACAAGGATTAAATAGGAGGGAAGATAACATGTCTGGAAAAGAATTTCAGCTACCGGAAACCTTTTTGAAAATCGTCAAGGAGGATCGAGAATATAGTATCTTCCTGCTGGAGGGTGAAAATCTGATCTTCTTTCCTGCCTGACCCGAAGGGGAATGGAACATCGGCGATGTTCATCACTCCAGTCAGCATCGAAGAGCGACAGAAGCGGAGATGAAACATTACTTCGGACAGATTGCCCCAAAAATGGACTGGAGGAAAGCGAAGGAGAAGCGATGGCGGAGCGTGGATGCCTTCGGTAAGGAAGGAAGTCGGAAAAAGGAAGCAGGGATTAAAAAGAGTATATTACCGTAATCCATACAAAGGGCAAACAGAGACCCTATCGATCAAGGGAGAAGAAAATGAATCAGATTCCAGAAGTCCTGCCCCATGATGTTTACAATGAAGCATTGGTTTCCAATGTTCGCCCAACCGACTGGCAAAATCCTGACCCCGCGTCCCGTTATAACCTGGTGGTTATCGGGGCGGGCACAGCAGGTCTGGTCACGGCCGCTGGTGCAGCAGGATTAGGAGCAAAGGTTGCCCTTGTTGAACGACACCTTCTGGGAGGAGACTGCCTGAATGTGGGCTGTGTCCCCTCAAAATGCATTATCCGGTCCTCTCGGGTTGTCACGGAATTGCGTGATGCCGGTCAATTTGGCGTTCGTGTCCCTGAGGGAATTGAGGTGGATTTCCCTACCGTCATGGAACGGATGAGACGTCTCCGAGCCCGGATCAGTGACCATGACTCGGCCAGGCGGTTCAAAGAACTGGGGGTGGATGTGTTCCTAGGAGAGGGACGATTCACGAGTCCTGATACGGCGGAGGTTGAAGGGAAAACCTTAAAGTTTAAGAAGGCTGTCATCGCAACAGGCACGAGACCGGTCCATCCGGCTATTGATGGAATAGCCGAAGTTGGTTTTCTCACGAACGAGACCGTATTCTCCCTTACTGAGAGACCACGACGCCTGGCCGTCATTGGCGGGGGTCCCATCGGATGTGAGTTGGCCCAGGCGTTTCGACGGCTGGGTTCTGAGGTGGTTCTCTTTCATAATGCTTCCCATATTTTGAATCGTGAAGACAGTGATGCGGCAGAAATTATTCAGCAGTCCTTCATTCGCGATGGGATCCGTTTGATCCTCAACTGTAAGACCAAGAAAGTCGAAAGGAAAAACGGAGACAAGGTCATCCATATTGATTGTGGGGGGAAAACAGACACGATCGCTGTGGACGAAATCTTGGCCGGTGCGGGAAGATCTCCCAATGTGGAGGGCTTGAACCTTGAAGGTGTTGGGGTCAAGTACGACAAGAGGGAGGGAGTAGAGGTAAACGAACAGTTACAGACAACCAATCCCAGAATCTATGCCGCTGGCGACATCTGTCTGAAATACAAATTCACTCATACCGCAGACGCAACCGCCCGGATGGTCATCCAGAATGCCTTATTTTTTGGACGAAAAAAAGTGAGCGCCTTGACGATTCCATGGTGCACCTACACCGACCCGGAAATTGCACACGTTGGGATGTACGAGAAGGATGCCAAGGAGAAGGGAATTGACGTGGAAACATACGTGAAGCTACTAAAGGATGTGGACCGGGCCATCGCGGATGGAGAGGAAGAAGGGTTTGTCAAGGTCCACGTCAAAAAGGGAACGGATCAAATTTTGGGAGCAACGATCGTGGCCCGTCACGCCGGAGAGATGATCAGTGAAATGACACTGGCGATCGTGGGCAACCTGGGACTGAAAACACTCTCCAATGTGATCCATACATACCCCACTCAGGCCGAAGCCATCAAACAGGTCGCCGATGCCTATAATCGTACCCGGTTGACTCCTTTCATCAAGGGGTTGTTTAGGAAATGGCTGGCATGGAGGCGGTAATTAGGACAAAAGGTTCAATAAAACATGAAAGAAACCATACGACAGCCCACTCAAAATCGCAAGGGAGCAACAATAAAGGCGTTTCTGTTTATCGCATTTATCATTTTCGCTATTTACATTGTCCGCTTTACTCCGATCAAAGAATTTTTCACACAAGCGGCGCTAAGTAATTTTCTGGAAACTGCAGGCATATGGGCTCCTCTGTTTTTTATATTTGTATATGCAGTGGGGGTTTGCTTGTTCGTGCCAGGCACTCTGCTCACCGCTCTTGGGGCTGCTATCTTCGGTCCCTATTGGGGATTCTTATATGTCTGGATAGGGGCCATGGCTGGAGCCAGTGCCGCCTTCTGGATTGGAAGAACCCTGGGAAGAGAATTTGCAGCTTCCGTGATCGGCGACCGCCTGAGAAAATACGACAATGCAATTGAACGGAATGGGTTTGCCACGGTTCTCTATTTGCGTCTGGTCTATTTTCCCTTCACTCCCATGAACTTCGGCATGGGACTGACCAAGGTACGGTTCCGGGACTATTTTTTCGGGACGGGATCAGGCATCATCGTGGGAACATTCATCTTCACCTTTTTCATAGGCACCTTAAAGGAGATTTGGGTCAGTGGGAATTGGGGTCAATTCCTCTCTTTGAAAGTCTTCTTTTCGATCGGTCTCTTTATCTTCTCCTTATTCATCCCCAGGATCATCAAGAAGCTTAAGAAGGAGAAGTAACCCCGAACAACAGAAAGAATGAAAGGAGAACATTATGGCAAAAATAGGATCTACCTCTTTGGATTCCAATGATCTCTGTCCGGAGCTCGAATTAAAACTGGTCTCTGGAGAAATCTTACGCCTTCCCGAAGGAACTGGTGATGGTTACGGCGTTATCCTCATCTATCGTGGCCACTGGTGACCCTTCTGTACTCAGCAGTTGGCTGATTACCAATCACTCATCAAGGAGTTCGAATATGAACAGATTAGGATCATTGCCGGTTCAGTCGATCCGATAGAGAAGGCAAAGGAAACGGTTGAGAAATTGGGACTCACTTATCCGGTCGGTTACGGGATGGATCCAGAAGAAATATCACGTATCACCGGATCATTTTATGAGAAAGAGAGGAAGATTCTTCATGCGACAGGGTTACTCATCCGTCCGGACAAAAGGATCAGTGTGGCCTGTTATAGCACAGGGCCCATTGGCCGCCTGACCGCAAAAGATGTTTTGAGCCTTGTCAAATTTTATAAAAGTAAAAAATAGTCAGATATCAAAGGCGGCCACAGACGCCAAGATGAACCACCATTTTCGGCAGATTGCCCCTCAAATGGACTGGACGGATGCCAAAATTAAACCGTGGCAAGAGGTTGACGCCTTTGGAAAGGAGGGGGGCCGAAAAAAAAGAGGTTCAGGGATAGAATCTTACCAAAATCACGCATTTAACTTCTTGAAAAGTAAATGAGACTGATGAAGATTCTTTTCAAAGCGCTAAACAGTTACTAAAATCGTAATCATGAAAAAGCCCTTTACAAAAAAGACCCGATCGAATTAAAATGCGTAACCATGACCATCAGAAAGATACTCAGCCGTGATTTCCTTCTCACCTTTTCTGCTCAATTGACCTTTTCTTTCTCTCTTTTCATTCTCATTCCAACCCTTCCGATCTACCTTGCAAGGCGGGGGGCCGCCGAAGCAGAGATCGGCATATTGATCGGAACCTCCAGCGTCTCCTCTCTCATCCTGAGACCCTTTATCGGAAGGGCCCTTTCACGAATCCCTGAAAGAAACTTCATGCTCGGGGGCGCCCTCCTCTTCATCCTCTGCTCCATCGCCTATATCCTTTTGCCCCCCTTCTGGCCTTTCTTAATGATCAGGGTTCTTCAGGGATTTGGGTTTGCGCTCTTCTATACGGCATCGACCACCTTCATCGCCAATATCAGTCCGGAGGCCCACCGGGGGCAGAGTCTCAGCTACTTCTTCCTCGCCTTCAATTTTGCTTTTGCTCTGGCGCCCTCCTTCGGGATGTTCCTGATCAACCGCTTCAATTTCACGTTTCTCTTTCTGGTCTGCGCGGCCCTCTCCTTTGGCTCCCTCTTCTTCTCCGCCCGATTGAAAAAGAGGGGGGAAGATGCTCCGGAAACTCCACCGACGGAGGATCGGTCCTTTCTCTCCCGAAAGGCTCTTCCGCCTGCCATCATGGCCTTCTTCACTCATATCATCTGGGGAGCGTTAACCGCTTTCTTCCCTCTTTACGCTCTGGAGCATGGAATGAGCAACCCCGGACTTTTCTTTGCGGCATTTGCCGTCATGCTGATTCTGGGCCGGACTTTCGGCGGAAGGATATTGGACCTCTACAGCAGAGAAAAGGTGATTATGCCCTGCCTTCTTACCTATATTATGGCAACGGTCATCCTCGCCTTCTCGGAAACAACACCCATGTTTATTCTGGTCGCCGTCATTTGGGGCGCTGGAAATGCCTTTGCCTTCCCGGCCTTCGTTGCCTATGCGATCGACCTCGCCGGCCCCTCCCGGGGATCGGCGCTGGGGACATTCACAGCCCTCTCTGATCTGGGAGTTGGGCTGGGCGCCGTGATCATGGGCATCGTGCTGCGTCTGACCAGCTTTCAGACGATGTTCCTCTGCCTGGCGTTCACGGGTATCCTCAATTTTATTTACTTCTATCTCTTCGTGATGAGAAAGGCAAAAATTTGACAGGGCCGTTTATATGATGGAGCAGGTCGAAAGATGAGAATATTGGTGATTGTCAATCCTGCGGCAGGGGGCGGAAAAACCCTTCGTCTTCTTCCCAGTGTGAAACGCTGGCTCTCCGAATCCATTCACGATTTTCTCTTCACCATCCCGGAATCACCGGATGAAATGCGTTCTGAAATTGTTAGGGTCTCGGCACAGGGATTCGACGCCGTCCTCCTCCTCGGGGGAGATGGAACCGTCCATGACGCCCTTCCGGCAATCCTCAGCGTGAACATTCCCTTCGGATATCTTCCAGGTGGGAGGGGCAATGATTTTGCCCGGAACACCGGCTTTACAACAAATTTAAGAAAAAGTTGCCTCATTCCTTCCCATCCATCGTTTCATCAATTGGATTTGCCGATCATCAATCAAACGCCTTTTATCAGCACGGCCTATGTAGGGTTCGATGCTGAAGTCAGCAGGCTGGCCAATGATGGGAAGGGGTGCTTTGATGGAAAGTTAGGATATACGATATGTGTGATGAGGGCCCTTAGAAATTTTAAACCTTTTGAAATAGAGATGACCATCGATGGTCGCCGTTTCAGAGAACGTGTCATGTTGATAACCGTTGCCAATGGGGCTTATTACGGAGGAGGGATGAAAATTGCTCCGCAGGCCATCATGGATGATGGGGTGCTGGATATCTGCATTGTAAAAGAGATCTCAAAATTGGAACTGTTAAGACAGTTCCCAAAGGTTTTTAACGGAACTCACGCCACCCATCCTAAAATCATCATGGCCTCCGGCAAAAAAATAAAAATCACTTCGGGTGAATCTCGAGAAATTTTTTCAGATGGTGAATACGTAGGGGTTCTCCCTGTGGAATGCACCATTGGTTCTCAGTCCCTCCAGGTCCTGTTCCCTTTTGAAGAAAAGGAGAAAAAATGAAATCCGTTAAAAAATGGTTGGCGATGGTGGGTATTGCAATTCTTTTCTTTCCCTGCCTCCTTTTTGGAAAAGAAATACATCTCACCCTCATCCATACGAATGACATGCATTCCCATCTTTTGGGCCTCCCGTCCAATCTCGATTATTCCCCTTTAAAAACAGGCGACGATACAACCGTGGGGGGATGGGCAAGGATCGCATCGGTCATTCAATCGGAGAAGGCAAAGCGGACCAACCCTTCCCTTGTGCTCGATGCGGGAGATTTTCTCATGGGCTCTTTCTTTCATATGATTTCAAGGGAGGAGGCCGTGGAACTCCGTCTGATGAAAGAGATGGGCTACGATGCGATCACGCTGGGAAATCATGAATTCGACCTCATGCCCGGAGGGCTGGCAAGAATCATCGCCTCTGCCCACCAAAAAGGGGGACTGCCGGAGATCGTCTTTTCAAGCGCCATTTTTGACAAAGAGAACCCTGAAGACGATACGCTTGAAGAAGTTTTTAGAAAGGGCTGGGTCAAACCCTTCCTCGTGAAAGAGGTCCAGGGAATCCGGATCGGTCTTTTCGGGATCATGGGAAAGGATGCGGCGGAAGTCTCACCCTTTGCCCGGCCGCTCAAATTCAAAAATCCTATCGAAACAGCCCGTGAGATGGTGAAGATTTTAAGGGAGAAGGAAAAGGTGGATCTGGTCATCTGCCTCTCGCACAGCGGACTCCGGGAGAAGAAGTCCCGCTCGGAGGATGAACAACTGGCAAAAGAAGTCCAGGGAATTGATATCATCGTCAGCGGTCATACGCATACGAAACTTGCCAGGCCCCTTGTCGTGGACAAGACGATCATCGTTCAGGCTTATGCCCACGGGAAGAATGTGGGAGTCCTCGATCTGGCCTATGAGAACGGCCAGGTGAAATTGAAGGGATATGATCTGATCGATATTGACGATCGCATCCCCGGAGATGAGAAAATTCAAAAGAAGATCGAATCCTATATCGACGTCATTGACAAAACGATTCTCAAGGATCGTCACCTCTCTTTCTATAAAGTGATTGCAAAGACAGATTTTGATTTGACGCTCAAGCCCGAAGAATCGAATCTTGGCAACCTGATTGCCGACTCGATCCGGTGGGCCATCAACAGGATCGACTATGACAGAAACGACCCTGCCAGCAAAGTGGTCATTGCCATTGAATCCAATGGCGCTATCAGGGATAACCTCCTCAAAGGAAGGACCGGAGACATTGCCGTCTGCGACCTTTTTCGCGCGGTGCCCCTGGGCATCAGCAGAGGGGACGAAAGCATGGGATATCCCTTCATCACCTGCTATCTTTACGGCCATGAGATCAAAAAAATACTTGAGGTCGTGACGAGCATCCACCCTAAAAAGGGAAACAAGTTTTTCCTTCAGGTCTCCGGAGTCAAATTTACATATAATCCAAACAGGATGCTCTTCGATCGCGTGACTGACATCCGGATCGGAAGCGAGGAAGAGGGATATGTCCCCTTCGATTATTCCGAATCGAACAGGGCCCTTTACCGGATCGCCGCCAACCTCTATAATGCGACCTTTCTTAATTTCGTGGGCCGTTTTACCTACCGTCTCCTTGAAATCGTTCCAAAAGATAGAAATGGCAACCCCGTTGTCGTTGCGAACCCAAAAGGCAACCCTTTTGACCTCCTTCTCTCATTGAGAGTGGATGCTGATAGAGAGAAACCAGGGACTCAGGAGCTCAAACAATGGGTTGCTCTGATGGACTATGTGAGGAGTTTCCCGGATAAGGATGGGGATGGGATCCCTGACATCCCTGAAAAATATAGAGGGAAGCTCGGAAGGATTACCAAAGAGCCGAGCTGGAACCCTGTTTCCCTCCTTTCGCGTGGCGCCACTGTCACCTGGATCGCCTTCGGCGCAATCGTCATCATCCTTCTTATCGTCGGATCGGCGATTTACCTTGTGCTGAGGAAGGTGAAAGGGATGGCTCAAAGCAAAAAGGCTTTTCAGGCTTCTCATAGAAAATAGATCGTCCCCCCGTTTTCTGTGTAATCGGTCATAATCTGTGTAATCAGAGATTTCCAGACTTTTTTAGAAATCTCTGGAAATCTGTTTGACAAAATCAATGAGCAAGTATAGGATTTTAGGAAATTAGACACCTGCAATTCAATAATTGTTGGCAGACAGGGGCGGATGAAGATCAAACGCCGAGATCGTCCAAGGGACTCGGCACCCCCTAATGGAGTAGGTGGGGACGTTGGTGCAAAGAGAAATAAAAAGAGATATAAAATTTGACATGGGGTACGGAAAGGAGTAAATTGGGGTTATTCCAAGGTTAGCGAGACGGTGCGGAGATTAGAATACACTGGAACGTCGGTGTCGCGGTTTCTGGAGATGACGACGGCATTGGTGAACTGGATGGTGAAACTGGAGGAGATGACGGAGTTGGATGGATGGGGCAAGTAATTTGCATTTACCCCTACGTCCCCCTCACGTTGCGTTAGTACCACGCAACCAAATAACTGAATTTCGCGTTCTGACCGAAAGCAAGAAGAAAAACAAAGGCCGCCATTCGGGCGGCAAAGGCGCAGTTGATAGTCCGAAAGAGGTCGCCGACGGAAAAGAACTATTTGTTAGACTCTCATCATATGAAAACGATAAGAGAATCGACTTCATTAACAAAAAACTCAAGCCGGGAACATTTGCAACGACAAACGATGACTATAATGTCTGTGTAAGAACAAGTGATGACCCAATTGACAGATACGCATTACCAAATGATGAAACCATAAAATGGGCGTTCTGTATTCAGCCTAAAAAAGATGATATCCTTCAACGAGGGATAGTACAGCCAGCCTTCAGCCACGATGGGGGCGGCATAGAAGTCTTTTTTGAATATGGGACTTCAGAGAAAACCTACTTAGACAAGCGACCCTATGGGAAATAGAACAAAAAAAAAGGTAGAACTCAAAGAGGAATATGTCCAGTATCTTTCGGAACTGCCGGAAAGTGGCATGGGCTACCAAATTGTTGATATAACGTTCAAAGATGGGCACCAACTAAAGAACAGAATTGTGGTAAATTCACAATTCTTATTGCTAGAGGATGACGAAAATATCGATCCTTTACTGATTGACAAAATAGAACTCAAAAAATAATGAAGGCAGTGGGGTCAGACCTGATTGTTGGCGTGCCCAGCGAAGGGTAGCGCATTCTAACGGGTGGAAGTCCCGTCATGGTAGAAGCCAGAGCCATGTAGCTTGGATGGCAGGGGGTAGTGGAAACGCTGTCCTCTGAAGCCCATCGACAAAGCCCCGTATAGCGGGGTGAGCAACTATCCGGGTCGTAACTTGCGTGAACGTAAAAGTAGCCTCGTAAAAGTCAAGTACTACTGGTCGAGCCTTTCAATTTTAGGCGAAGGCAGAATCCTCTTACTGACATTGGCTGGGTAGTAAGAGGGCGGTGGCGGGGTATCAGCGGCGACACGGATAGAGAGAGGCGTTATCAACTGGGGAAGCCCTCCTCGTCCCTGACGGAAACGTCAGGAGCAGGGTAGGTTCTATAAGTTGGAAGACGAAGTGAACCGAGAGGCGAGAGGGTGGCGGATGAGTCCGTAGTAGTGAGGATGGTAAGGACAACATAACCTTACCGGAGCGAAGGGGCTCTGCTGTATCTCAGATCTTTCGACGGGGGGGAGGCGGGGGAGAATGAGAAAATCTTCCGTAAATCTGCAGGAACTGAGGCGAAAGATATACAGCAAAGCGAAGACCGATTCGGTTGGAAGCGGTGGAGTAGGGAAGATATTTACGTTATCTTTATATCTTTATCCGAAAGCAACTCCAGACCGATAGGTGTATAGGCTTTGTTGCGAAGAGAACAGGAAAGCCGTATGAGGGAAAACCTCACGTACGGTTTGAGGTGGCAGGGGATGGAAAAGTGTTATGGTGAACCTAAACGGGCACGAAGCCGGAAACGGCGGACACGGCCAAGGTGACACCTAAAGTAACTCGCCATTCCTTGACCCTACAGTTTAAAACAAAAATGTGTTGCGCCCATCAAAGCAATCAATCCGACTGGGAATAAGCCTGTTTTGGATTGACAAAGACTGTTCCCCCGCGGGTTATTTAAATCGTTCGGCAGTAAATAAAAGAGTAGAAAGGCAGGTTGTTTGTGGAGATAAAGTTCTCCCGTCATGCAAAAAGAAGAGCGACATTATATCAAATTCCGGAGGCCACAATTTTAAAGGTTCTCGAAGGAAAAGAGTTGACCCATGGGAATCATGAGATCATAGAATACGTTGAAGGATTTAAGTATCCATTGAAAAGCGTGGTTACCATGGCATATGATATAATAACAGTAAAAACAAACTATCCCCTGAAGAAAGGAAGAAAAGGATGAAAGTTTACTACGATGATGAAGTAGATGCTTTATATTTAAAGCTGGGAGATGAGACTCCAGAAGGAGTTATAGAAATTTCAGAAGGTGTTAATTTAGATACAACTTCTGAAGACAAAATAGTCGGCATAGAAATTCTGGATGCCTCAAAAAAAATAGATTTAAAAACGATGCTATCTTATACCCTTGAATTTGAAAAAGATTTGATAATTCAAAAGACTGCCTAACAAGACACTGCCCTTAGGGCGGCTAAGGGCCACCGCTGATTTTCAATCGTAGGGCGTATTCTAAATCATCCTATTGGACCACAATAGAAATTTCCTTTATAGAGGGGCGGTGATAAAGAAAAGATAGGGCAAGGCTGATTTTTTAGGCCTACCAGCTTCCGCCGCCACCTCCGCCGAACCCGCCTCCGGAGGAACCGCCTCCTCCGCCACCGCTTCCTCTCGGTGCAGAAAACATGGCGGAGCTGAGGCTTGATGAGACTGAACTGATAGAATGTGAAAAGGCATATGGGCTGAAGGTCCTGAATCCACCGGGGGATACATACCAGTCCGTCAGGACATCTTTTGAAGGTGCGGCTTGCGATTTAAGGGGGAAGTCCACACAGTAAAAAGAACAAGCCATACGGTCTACGATTTGAAATATCATATGGTATGGGTTCCCAAATACCGCAAGATGATTTTGAAGGGGGATCTGGCCAAAAGGGTTAGAGAGGTTTTCGCAGAGATAGCCGAGAGGTATGAGTTTGAGATAGATACGATGGAGGTGAAGGAAGATCACATTCATTTGTTTTTGACAGCGCCTCCGCGATATTCTCCGGCTCGGGTGGTGCAAATCATAAAGAGTATATCAGCCAAAGTGGTGTTTAAGGAGTTTCCAGAGGTGAAGAGACAGCTTTGGGGAGGAGAGTTTTGGAGTGACGGGTATTTTGTTAGGTCTGTTGGGGACAAGGTAACCTCAGGCGTCATACGTCGGTACATAAAGTATCAGCACCACGAGCAGTTGAGTTTTGATTTTTAATACCCCGCAGCTCTGCTGCGGGGTATTTTATTTACATAGTTTCCTGCCTTTAGGATACGTCTTCACAGCCCAAAACTGGCGGGTAATAATTCTGAAACTTGAGATTAAGGCAAAAATTAACGTCAGCACACCTAGACAAAAAAGATGCCACCAGTAGCATGAGATCTCACTTGGGTATGAAAACCGGAGATACAATGGGATAAGGACTATGAGGTAACTTGAACAGTAGAGAAAATTGAGCATCGCAGACCAACTGTCTAATTCGCTTTGAATCCCCTGAACTTTTTTGTCAGGAGAATTTCGGAGTAACCACCGTTCAGTGTCAAGGTCGAACATCACATTAATGGATCGCTTCGACTGATACTCATCTGGTACCCCAGGGTACTTAAGGTACCGTTTATATAGAAATATGATCAAAAACGCAAAACCATGAACGGTTGCCCCTGTGTGGACTGAATAGACTAAAACACCGACCAGTGCCGCCGCGAGCACAACTGTCCAGGTTGGATAGACTGATTGATTTTGAAATAAACGGATGCAAGGGGCGGAGGCTAATAGCACAAATAGCGCTACAAATCCTGGCGCGATATATCGCAAGATTATATCGATACGCGACAATATTTTATCAATCACATCAACCACATTCTTCGCCTCCCTTCATTCTGGCTTTGTTCTCCCTAACAAAACAAACTTCAGACTTCCATATCCATTTTTCCGCCTCAGCACGCTCAAGAGATCTTACCCTAATAGAGGGTGATCGGGGTTTTAGTTTAAGGCATTGAAAACATTTCACAAATCTCTTTTTTTTCAAAGCTGGCAAATTCCTTATTTTCGACTTATGATGTTCTCCGA
>Ga0207951_100140_pt1 | contig 46097 bp, 38 predicted proteins | sample Subbio12Aug_8Bad_FD_184830 | JGI IMG/M metagenome (GOLD analysis project Ga0207951, IMG submission 184830) | Serpentinite rock and fluid subsurface biosphere microbial communities from McLaughlin Reserve, California, USA - CR12Aug_8Bad (SPAdes) | ecosystem: Environmental > Terrestrial > Deep... | reverse complement strand
TCTCAGATTTTACGTGTTAGATACTTACACCAGAAAGTCTGAGAATTTATCTCTAACTTTCTCTGAGATGTCTCCAATAAATCTCCCCTCCCCACCGCGGGAGGGGATGAAGGGGAGGGGGGGACCAATCGGTCTCTGTTTTGTCCACCCCCACCCGCACCCTCCCCCGTCGAAGGGGGAGGGAATTATTTAAAAAATTTCAAATATCTTTGGCTAGAATTTAATTTGAAGGCCGCGTAGAAATTGGTTATAAAATAGGCTCAATGGAAACTTGGAGGCTTTTAGATACGGGAGTTCGCAGTGCGGCTGAAAATATGGCCCTCGATGAGGCGCTCCTCGAATTAAAAGCCCGGGAGAGAATCCCTCACACCCTTCGTTTTCTCCAATTCTCTCGTCCCTCTGTCCTGGTCGGCCACCACCAATCCGTCGAAGAAGAGGTTCGACTCGATTATTGCCGTGATAAAGGCATCGAGATCAACCGTAGGCTGACCGGAGGGGGAGCTCTCTACTGGGGGACAATGGAGCTGGGCTGGGAGGTCTATATCTCCAAAAAAGATCCCAGGATTCCTTCGAGGATCGAAGACCTTTATCGAAAGATGGGAGAGGCTTCTGCGAACGGCCTTCAGCGTCTTGGCCTGCGGGCCTATTTCCGGCCAAGAAATGATGTGGAAGTAAGCGGCCGGAAGATTTCAGGAACGGGCGGAACCGAGCTTTCCGGAGCCATTCTGTTTCAGGGGACACTCCTTGTCGATTTCGATGTCGATGAGATGCTCAGGGCCCTGAGAATTCCCACCGAGAAGCTGCAGGACAAGGAGATCGATTCGCTCAAAGAGCGGGTCACCTGTTTGAAATGGGAGCTGGGCCGAACCCCTTCGTTATCGAGCATTAAAGATTCCCTGATCAAAGGTTTTCAAGAAACCTTTGGAGTCCATTTCATCCCCGGATATTTAACTCCCGAAGAAGAAGACCTGTTGAAAGAAAAACTCCCTCACTTCTCTTCTCCTATCCATATTTTTAAGGTGCGGGAGGCCCTGCCGAGAAGAAAGACCTTGACCTCCATTCTGAAGGCCCCTGGCGGATTGATCCGGATTTCAATCGCCATCGATACGAAAACGCAGGTGATCAACCAGATCCTGATCACGGGCGACTTCTTCGCCTATCCCAAAAGGGCGATCTTCGATCTCGAAAGCCTTCTTAAGAATTCGAAGGCCACGCCTTCCAATATCGAGCGGATCATCCGGAGCTTCTTCTCCGAGGAAAAACCCCGAATCCCCGGAGTCAAAGAGGATCATCTTATCCAGGCCATTGAAGAGGCGCTTCAGAAAACGGAACTTCTCCCATTTGGTTTTGGCGAGAATGAAACCCACCATCTCTTTCCCGTCTTGAAACCATTTAAAGAAGTAAAAAAGCCCGAAGTCCTCCTCCTTCCCTATTGCGCCAAGGAAGTGGACTGTTCCTACCGCTATCAGAGGGGCTGTGAGGAATGCGGCCGCTGTTCCATAGGGGAGGCCGTGGTGATGGCAAGATCCTTTGGGATGGACTCCATCACCATTCAGAATTATGAAGATCTTGAAACGACGCTTCGCCGAACCAAACGTTCGGGCGCTGCCGGATTCATTGGCTCTTGCTGTGAGCCTTTCTATGGCAAACACAGGCCGGACTTTGAAAGGATCGGACTCCCCGGTATTCTTGTGGATGTGGAGAGAAGCACCTGTTACGACCTGAACCGGGAGAAGGAGGCTCACTTAGGAAGCTTTGAAAACCAGACCCACCTTAACCTCTCCCTTCTTGGAAGGGTTTTAAAATATGTCCACGGCTGAAATGCCTATTGCGGGATCGTACGATATTCTGGTCGTCGGGGCTGGACCTGCCGGGTCAAGTGCGGCTCGTGCTGCGGCTCAGAAAGGGGCCGCTGTTCTCATGGTTGACAGGAGACAGCGGATCGGCGTGCCTGTCCAGTGTGCTGAATTTGTGCCCCGGGCTATTTCCCGTTATGTTAACTTCTCCTCAAAATGTATTGCTCAAACCGTTGAAACCATGATCACCCATCTCCCCGATCAACAATCTTATGAAATGAAGAGTCCCGGGTTTATGCTTGACCGATCCTTGTTTGACAAAGAGTTGGCCGCTTCAGCCGTTCTCTCCGGTGCAAAAATCTCCATGGGGACAAGGGCTGTGAAATTCTCTCAGGAAGAAGTGGGGATTGAACGGGGAGGGAAACATGAATGGGTCCGGGCAAAGGTGATCATCGGTGCGGATGGGGTCCGCTCATCCGTTGCCCAATGGGCTGGATTGCCTCCCGGCAGGACAACCATTGCCCTCCAGTATGAGGTCGTTCTCCCTCACCCTCAGGATCATGTGGATATATATTTCCATATGGATTACGAAGGAGGCTATGCCTGGTTTTTCCCAAAAGGGAAAACAGCAAATGTCGGCATAGGGGTCGTCTCTCAAAGAACGTCTTCGCTCCCGAATCTGATGGAATGTTTTCTCAATCGCCTCATTGACTTAAAAAAAATGAGCCGGATTGAGATCATCGGAAAGACAGGCGGCGCCATCCCTTGCGAGAAGCCAAGACAAACCGTTTTTGGCAACATCATGCTTGCCGGAGATGCCGCAGGACAAGCCCACCCTATTACGGGCGCGGGAATCCTCAATGCGGTCATCGGAGGGGAGATGGCCGGAAGGATTGCTGCGGAGTCATTGGCCAAAGGAGATCTCAACCATTTATGGCAATATGAGACGGAGTGGAGGGAGGCTTTTGGGTCTTCCCTCTCTTATGGAGCTTTCAAGCGGGATTTTCTTGAAGAGAACTGGAATAAACCGGAAATCGATTTTGAAAGCCTGATCCGAAAAACCTGGGTGGGGTTTAAAGAGTATTATAAGGATCGAAAGAATGGGAAATAGGAATCGCATAGGAAATATGTAGCGTCCCGATTTAGTCGGGACGGAAAAGGGAAAAAATGAAACCAAAAACAAGTCCCCAATATATCCAGACCAGCCTCGCCGCCTCTCTCACGCTGGGCTTTCAACAGGGGCTCTTCCATCGCAATGCCAAACTGAAGGGGCTGAATCTCCTTCTCCATTACGAGGAAGGTTGCCTGGGAAAATGCCATTTCTGCGGACTTTCAAGGTCGAGGATTGAAGGACCAAAGGGAAAGACCTTCATCCGCGTCGACTGGCCCCTCTATTCGCTCGAGGAGATCATTGGAAGAACGAAGGGTAAGGACCAGATCCATCGGGTCTGCATTTCAATGATCACCCATCCCAAAGCCCTTGAAGATACAACTCATGTCATCAAAAAGATTAAAGAGGAGACCGATCTCTTCATCAGCGTCCTCATCACGCCAACTCTCATTCATAACATCGAGTCCCTTGAGACAATGAAAAAGGCCGGAGCCGATCGGATCGGGATCGCCATCGATGCAGTGACACCCGAACTTTTCGACCAATTGAGAGGGAAAGGCGTTAACGGCCCCCATCGCTGGGATCACTACTGGGATGTGGTCCGGATGGCCGTGGAGGTCTTCGGGGAATTCTATGTAGGAATTCATCTCATTGTGGGTCTGGGCGAAACAGAGAAGGAGATGGTTGAAGTAATCCAGAAAGGCCAGGGCATGGGGGCCTATACCCACCTCTTCTCATTCTTTCCGGAAAAAGGAAGTCCCATGCAAGACCAGCCGTCCCCTTCCCTTGACCAATATAGGAGAATCCAGCTTGCCCGCTGGATCATCAATGAGGGGCTGGGCTCAATCGGTCAGATGAGGTTTGACGAACAGGGGAAACTGGTCGATTTCGGGATCGATATTGAACCTCTTATTCGTATGGGCGAACCTTTTATGACCTCCGGATGCCCTGGAAAGGATGGGAAGGTGGCTTGCAACCGGCCCTATGGCAATGAGCGACCTTCCGGCCCAATCCGGAATTTTCCGTTCATGCCCGAAAAAGAAGATATTGAAGAAATAAAAAAACAATTGGAAATAATGGAAGGATGATGCATTCGTAAAAAGTCGTCACTCCGGTCCTGCGGCAGGAACCGGAGTCCAGAGAACTTATAATTACCTGAAAAGACTGGATTCCGGCTTTCGCCGGAATAACAGAAAATGACCTTTTAAGACTTTTTACGAGGCCATCAAGGATGGAATATTGGAATAATGGTTTTGTTAGATATAGAATGCTTTTCATCATTCCATTGTTCCACCATTCCATTATTCCATTGTTAGGAGCGCCATGCTTGCTCAGCTCATCAAAACCCCTTTAACCGACCTCCAGACCGAAGCCTTCCGGCTCCGAAAGCTTCATTTTGGCAGCGAACTCACTTTCTCCATCCCCGGCGCTGTTTCTTACCATGATGGCGCTCTTCCTTTTCAAAAAGATCGCTTTGCGGCAATCAGCGTCACGGGAGCCCATTGCGATCTCCATTGCAGCCATTGCAAGGGAAAACTCCTCGAATCGATGATCCCGGCGAAAGATCCCGAGACCTTTTCTCAAATCGTCAATCAACTTCGATCTCGGGGTGCACTGGGTGTATTGGTAAGCGGTGGAGCGAACCATGATGGCGAAGTCCCTCTGGAGAAATTTGTCCCTTCAATCAAAGAGATTAAGGAAAAGAACCCCTCTTTCAAAATCATCGTCCACACAGGCCTTATTAAAAGGAACATGGCAAAAGACCTCAAGGACGCGGGCGTGGACCAAATCCTAATAGATATGATTGGCGATGGGGAGACAATTCGCGAGGTCTATCACCTGGACAGGCGGGTTGAAGATTATGAGGAGACGCTTTCCATGCTCAAAGAGATCGGCCACCGACTCGCTCCGCACATCATCATCGGACATCACTTTGGGGAGATCAGGGGAGAATGGAGAGCTCTGGAGATCATTACCCGGGTCGGTGTGGAAACAATCGTGCTCGTCATTCTCAAGCCTCTCATGGGAAAAGATCAATTCAGAACGCCGACACCCGAGGAAACTTCGAAAATTACAGCCATTGCCCGGATTCTCAACCCCTTCACTCCCATCCGAATGGGCTGCATCCGACCGGCGCATTTCTCGAAACCGGAAATAGAAAAAGGGGCCATCGACTCCGGCGTGAACACCATTGCCTATCCCCTTCAGGGAACGATCGACTATGCCAAAGAGATCGGCCTCCAAACCCGCTTCATCGAGATGTGTTGTAGCCTGATTTATTAATCAGTCCAAATTCCTCCTCCCCATCCAGCGGCAAGACTCCAATGCTCAGGTTGGCGTGAGCGTTGGGGTTCTAGCGACCCCTCCCTTTACTAAAGTGAGGAATTCCCCCTCTTTGGCCGCCGACCCATAAGGCCTCCTTCCGGGGCGGAGCCTGGCCTGGCTTCCGGCTCGGAAGAGCCATCCAGCTCGGAGAGAGGGCCAGGGGTTGGGGGAGATTTTCAGAACAATTTGTCTACTCAATTATGGGCCACTAATAGAGGTTTGACATTGGGGACGAAAAACAGTATTTTAAGAATGGAGGATGGGTTTCACATAAATCCCATATCGATTCTGATAGAAAGGAAGGGTCCAATGAAGGCATTTAGGACTTATCTTGTTGTGAAAGATCCAAAGCGGGTCGTCCTCACTAATGTTCCCTTCAGTGCAGGCCAGCGGGTTGAGGTGCTGATGGTCCAGGATGAATCCCCCGATAGGCTTGCAGAAGAGCTGGGAACCCTTATGAAGGAGACACAGAACCTCCCTCAGATCAAAGCCCTAAGCGAAACTGAAATCCGGGAAGAGATTCAAGCCTATCGAGCCGGTCGATGAGAGTGGTGATCGATACGAATGTCTTGGTATCTGCAGCGCTGAAAGACCGTGACCCGGAATCGGTGGTCCTGTTCGTTGCTGGGCATCCCGAGTTTGAATGGATTGCTTCCAAAGATATTCTTGATGAGTATTTCAATGTCTTGAACAGGGAAAAATTTCGACTTCCAAATGAGATTAAAGAACGATGGAAGAATCTTCTCTTAAGAGCAACTACTTGTCTGGAGACAATAGACACAGTCGATTTCCCAAGAGATCAGAAAGATGCCAAGTTTCTGGCATGCGCTTTATCAGGGGGAGCCGCCTACTTCATAACAGGGGACAAGGATTTCGAAGAGGCATACAAGGTATTCAACACAACGGTTCTCTCCGTATCTCAATTCAAGAGGCTCGTTTGTGACGTAATCACCCGCGATTCTGTGCCTGAGAAATAAAATAGAAAAACATCCCTAATGAAGGCCTAATAGAAATGAGTTATAAAGATGAGAAATGGGATGTATTGGCAGAAAAACCAAAATTCAGAAGAAACTCCTCCACTGGTTCAAACAGAACAAAAGAGACCTTCCCTGGAGAAAGACCCGTGATCCTTATGCCATCTGGGTTTCGGAGATCATGCTTCAGCAGACCCAGGTAAATACCGCCATTCCTTATTACAATCATTTTTTAAAAACCTTTCCCACAGTTCGGTCGTTGGCCAGAGCCAATCTGTCAAAGGTCTTAAAAATCTGGGAAGGGCTGGGATATTATTCAAGGGCAAGAAATCTTCATCAGGCTTCTCGGATTATTGCAAACCACCTCAAAGGGAAAATCCCTGAAACTCCGAAAGACCTCCTCAGCCTACCGGGGATCGGCCGATACACAGCCGGAGCCATCCTTTCGATTGCTTACAATAAAGAAACTCCTATCCTTGATGGAAATGTGAAAAGGGTTCTATCAAGGCTCTTTGTCGTTTCAGGTCATCCAAAAAAGACAGAAGAATTTTTATGGCCTCTCTCAGAATCTCTGATACCAAAAGGTTCTCCAGGTGCTTTCAATCAGGCCCTCATGGATCTCGGCTCCGTGATCTGTACTCCTAAAAATCCGAATTGTCTTGGTTGCCCTCTCAAATATTTCTGCCAGGGATATCTTTCAGGAAAACCCGGAAGTTATCCGGTTCGGTCCGTTAAGAAAAAGGTTCCTCACATCGAAGCAATCGCCGCAGTGATTCAAAAAGATGGAAAAGTTCTGATTCGTCAAAGACCTCCGAGAGGTCTTTTAGGGGGATTATGGGAATTTCCGAACTGGCCGATAGATGGGGGAAAAAACTTAAAGAAGTATTTAAGATTGAAGGTTAAAGGTAACTTTGGGTTAAAGGTTAAATGCAAAGAGCCTCTTGGCACCTTCAAACAGACTTATTCTCACTTCAAGCTCACACTCCATGCCTATCACTGTCAGGTTGTGGACGGAATCGGAAATGGGAAATGGGTCCCCATAAAGAACCTACCTCTTCTCCCTTTGTCAAAAATTCATCGTAAGATCGCCAACACCATCGTACCAAAATGACAGAATTAACTCCTTCAAAATACTCAGCGAAAAAGATTCCTCAAATCATTATCCGTCTTTGAACGGGCTTTCACCCGTTCAAACATAACGGCAGGACTGTGAAGTGGCTGAAAACCATTCGCACCAGTGAGTTAGGCGATTCATTTTCTATCCGTTTTCTGTTTTTTTTCAGTACGGAGGAGCTGGTTAGGCTGCTTTCTTCCTATATGCCTTGCCCAGTGCCGGAGATTTCTCTTCAATTCTACGCATTGCGTCTCGGTCATATACCCTCTCATCACAATCCGGGCACTCGTAGAAAGATAAGGAAGGCACAGAGTACTTTTTGCCCTGGTACTCCCCCTTCCAGTCTTTCTTCACCTTCTTAATCCCGCCGCTCCCACATGTCGGGCATGTCCTGATTTTCAACTGAGCTTTCATAAGACCTCACATTGCCTTTTTGGAGGATATCAGAAAGTAGTAAAGATCCTGGCCTTGCTCTTTCACAAGTTTCCCTTTCGAATATATCGGTAACCCCTCAAGGTTAGTGCTTTGAATAACATACAGATTCTCCCTCCTGCCTTGGCGATACGGGCTTCTTGAACGTATGATTTTGTATATCGCAACGGCGTTGAGTAAAGATTCTGCTACGTCCAATTCCGTGATACCATCGATCTCCATTTCCATCCGTGCCTTCTCGCTGAATGCGTAGCGTCCTGCCAATACCGCACGTTTGATTCTAATCAGTATTTCAGTCACTCTGTCCTCACTGATTAATACTTACCAGTCGAACGACTTAGGTTAGCCGTGGCTATAAGCCATCCCTGCCAGCTAACATCAATTTTTATGTTACTTTAATTTTCTCCTAAAATGAAGCCCCCCAAAAACCCCACTTTGGGGATAGACTAATTGTGTTTGACAGCCTATTTTCCCGAAAAGGTCGTTTAAAACAATATTATATGGAATTGATATAATTTACAGAGTAATTATTTCCCCCTCTTTGGATCATCAGTCAATTGAGAATTTCCGCTTAGAATATACACCGATTTAAAAAAACAAGGAAGCAAAATCTCGGGAAGAAATATTTGTCCTGGGGAAAGGTCATGTCTCTGATAATGCAAGCATGCTTATTCTGCGTATCCTGCGGAAATTGGCTTAATGAAGCACTATCCTTTCCTCCTCCAGCTCGACAACAGACGATATGATCTCAAAATCATTATCTAAATGAAGAAGTTTTCCATTTTTATAAGCTGCTGCTGCGATCAAAAGATCTGTGGTAGATACCGTCTTACCTTTCCTGTCCAATATAAATCCCCATTTTGAAGCTCTTTCTATTACAACATCGTCTATTGGGACTTGTGGAAGAGACATAAGAGAATCACGCAAGGCCTGAAAGTCTTTCTCGTTCTTAGCCCCCCTCAGTATCTCCACGACAACAACTCCACAGGAAACCGCTCCCTCCCCCTGAAGAATTTCTCTCACCCTTTTTTTTACTTTCTCAGACCCTTTTGGACGAAGATATTCAATCCATGCAGAGCTATCGATGAGGAACATCTTTTTTCCTTCTGGCGATAAGCTCTTCAAGGGTGAAGGAAAAACCTATTTTGCCTTCTGAATCAAGCAACTTATTTGCTTTTTTTCTTTTGGTAAATTCTTTAAGTGTTTTTTCTAAAGTCTTTCTCTTTGCTCTTATGACTCTCCCCATCTGCCAATCACCCCATCTCCCTATCTATCTTTTTGACCAGCCCAAAATCGATATGCCTCCGTTCCACATCCACACGGTCCACCCTTACCCTGACCGGATCTCCGATCCTGAAACTCTTTCGTGTCCTCTCCCCGATGAGGCAGTATTTATCTTCATGATAGCGGTAATAATCGTCGTGAAGGCTCGTCATTCTCACCAGCCCCTCCACAAAGATCTCCTTCAGTTCGACGAAAAATCCAAAGGTGGTCACACTGCTTACCACCCCTTCAAACTCCTCTCCGGTTTTCCCCTTCATATATCTCACACGGTATCGGCCTACAATCTCCCTCTCTGCTTCCATCGCCACCCTCTCCCTCTGCGAAAGATGGTCTGCCTTTCGGGCCAATTCATCCTCTGAACCATCTGCCTCCTGGTTTGCAAGAACCTTCTTCAGGAGCCGGTGGACGATCAGGTCCGGATACCTTCGGATGGGAGAGGTAAAATGGGTGTAGGCATCCGAAGCCAGACCAAAGTGTCCCTGGTTTTTGGCCGAATATTTCGCCCACTTCATCGATCGCAGAAGAATATGGTTGATGACACTCTCTTCGGGCCTTCCTTTCGCCTCCAGAAGGATTCTCTGGAGTTCCTTCGGAGAATGGTCCGAATCCTTTCGCATCCCATATCCCAGATGGGAGACAAACCTCCGGAATTCTACGATAGCCTCTGAGGATGGGGGTTCGTGAATTCGATAAAGCGAAGGGACTTTCCTTCCTTCCATAAAACGGGCAACAGCCTCGTTGGCGGCAATCATGAATTCCTCGATCATCTGATGGGCCAGGTTTCTTTCCGAACGGATGATCTCCTCAGTCACTCCCTGAAGGTCAAGAATGATCTCCGGTTCCGGCAGATCAAAATCGAGGGTTCCTCGCTCCATCCTCTTCTGACGAAGTCTCCGTGCAAGAAAGGCCATCCGTTCCAGGGATGGGACGACAGGCTTGAACTTCTTTCTCAACTTCTCATCTTCATCCAGCAGAATCCGCTTCACAATCGTGTAGGTCAGCCTTTCATGGCTATGGATGACGCTTGGATAGAAACGATATCCTCTGGTCTCACCATTGTGATCATATCTCAACTCAACCGTCAGAGTCAGCCGGTCCGCTTTGGGGTGGAGGCAACAGATCTCATTGGAAAGTTCCGGTGGAAACATGGGCACAGCACGATCCGGAAAATAGACACTCGTTCCTCGAATATAAGCCTCCTCGTCCAGAGAGGTTCCTTCTTTGACATAGTGGCCGACATCTGAGATCGAAACATAGAGTTTCATCCCTCCATTGGGTTCTTCTTCGATGGAGACCGCATCATCAAAATCCCTTGCCTTTTCTCCATCGATGGTGAAGGTTGGAATTCCCCGCAGATCGACACGCCCTGCATAATCCTCCGGGGATGGAAGGAGGGGAAGATTTCGCGCCTCTTTCAGGGCAGCCGATGAAAATCGGTGGGGGAGGTCGTACTTATGTATGATGATCTGGGGTTCCACTTCCGGGTCGTCAGGATATCCGAGGATATGGGTCACCCGGCCCTCCGGTCTCGCCCTTTCGGTGGGATACCGCGTGATCTCGGCCACAACGATCTGGTTGGGTCGGGCCCTCTTTGTCTGACCATCCGGGATAAAGACTTCTTGAAGGAGTCGCTCATCCTCTGGAATGACATAGGAATAATTCGTGGCCTTCATAAACTTACCCACGACCTTGCGTAATCCCCTCTCCAGAATCCGGATGACGCTTCCTTCCCTCCCTTTCTTTCGTATGGACTCCACCCTCGCAACGACCCGATCCCCATGCATGGCTTCTTTGAGATTCCTTGGATTGACGAAGATATCCTCTTCCCCTTCCTTTTCCGGAATGACAAAACCATATCCGTCAGGATGGCATTTAATCTTGCCCACGACCAGATTCATCTTTGTGGGAAGGCCGTAACGGTTCCCCCGAATCTTGACGACCTTCCCTTCCTCTGACAAATCCCTTAATCGCTCTCGAAGCGTCCTCCTTTCTTCCTTTCCCAACCCGAAGTGCTGGAGAATTTCTCTCAAAAGCAGAGGTCGGTCTTCGTCTTCCATCAGCCGAAGAATCTCCTCTGTGGTGAGAGCTCTCCCCCTTGCTTTTATCTTTTTCTCTTTCCTTCCCATCTTTTAATCTTTGGCTCCGAACCCCGAACTCCAAACTCCGAACTGATGACTCATTTCTCCCCTCCAAAATCAAAAAGGGGCACGGAGAGCCCCTTTTCGATTAAAACCAAAACGTTCCTCCACCAATCTTATACCCCTACTCCCCTGAACAATCCTGACCCTGCTAAGAACATGGGAAGGAGGATCGCTGTAAGGATGCCTAAACCCAATACAACGATAAGAGGAAGAAGAACGGCCAGAACCGCTTTGCCCGTTGAAATTCCATGTCCTTCCCTCACCCCGAAGATGATGAGGATGATCATATAGACCGACCCGGCGAAACTCCCGATAAAAGGCACGATATTGAAGAGAAGGGCACAGTAGGAGTAAGAGATGGCCCGGAAGGTGGCCTGATATCCATTCTTATTCCCGCCTACGACCATGAGGCAGAGGTGCGTGATGGCGCTTCCGATGAATATGGAGGAGGTTACCATCAAGGGAATCCCGATCAGAGAGAGCGTCAGAAAGAGGTTATACGGAATCAGGGCATGGATCTGGGGTGGGATGAAGGCGGAGAAAAGAAACCATTGATAGACCAGTGATACCCCGAACCCGATAATCCCCGATAGGATTCCGTAGATGAGAGGGGACCAATATCCTTCTCCTGCCGAAACCTTTTTAAAGAACCGGGTGGGGGAGAAAAGAGCTTCCTTCGTTGTTCTCATATAGGCCCAGAAGAATCCCCCTCCGCTCTCCCATGGGGAGATCTTTTCTTCCGTTGAAATCTCGCGAACCTGGCCCTCGATGGAACGCGCCATCTCCTGATATTGCACAAACTTTGAGATGATGATGCCGCATTTGACGCAATCATCGCTTTCGGGCTGTTCAAACCCGCATTGGGGACAGGTCACCATGGGACCGGTATAAGGCTTCACTTCCGGTTTGGGCCTGGGCGGAGGTTCAGGTTCCCTAAAAACTTCTGCAAACTCCCGGGGGGGTTCCTCTTCGACCCTCACCCTTCCTCCAATCTCTTCAAAAACCTTCACATACCTCTCCATCTCTTCCTTCGATATCCCCTTCTTCACCACAATGGGGACTCTCTGGAGCAGGCTCTCCGCCTTCTCCGGACTGAGGTTGAATCTCTTTTGAAGCCCCTGGATTAACCGAGTTTCCTCTTCCGGCCCGGCCACCTTCAGCCCTAAGAAGATCACCTTGTAAAGACCCATCTGTTCACCTCCCTGTTCAAGACCATACCGGTTTTAGGATAGTTACCACATTCAACTTCAAACTACAAGAATTTTTTATATAAAGAACAGAAGCGAATCGTTTCTATTCGGGTCATTTGTTACCATTCGTGTATTTCGTTAATTAAAAATTGCAAAACAATTCTAAATTTGGGATAATCTCCACGGTCAACCTTATACTTTCCACTTTCAACAAAGGAGAGAATACAATGAAAACGAGAATGACTGAGGTTTTAGGGATCAAGCATCCCATCATGCTTGCGGGAATGGCCTTCATCAGCTTGCCAAAACTTGTAGCAGCCGTTTCGAATGCCGGGGGGATTGGCATGTTGAACTCTGTTGCCTATACTCCCGGCCAAATGAAAGATGTCATCAAACAGGTCAAATCGCTCACGGATAAACCCTTCGGGGTCAATGCCACCCTGATCATGCCCAATGCGAGAGAAAATATAGAGGTCGCTCTTGAAGAAAAAGTCCCGATTATAAATTTTGCTTTGGGAAAAGGGGATTGGATCATCAAGGCGGCCCATGAATATGGGGGTAAGGTTTTGGCAACGGTGGCCATAGAGAAACATGCCCGTCGGGCAGAGATGGACGGAGCAGACGCTCTGGTGGTGACGGGTCACGAGGCGGCCGCTCATGGAGCGGATGTTGGCTCCCTTGTATTGATCCCTGTGATCGCCCGCCAAACAAAGCTTCCAATTATTGCGGCCGGTGGTTTTTGCGACGGCAGGGGATTGGCGGCGGCTCTGGCGCTGGGAGCTGATGGCATTTCCATGGGGACCCGGTTCATGTTGACCCGGGAATGCGACATGCACCAGAAGGCAAAAGACCTTTCTCTTAAAGCCACAGCGGAGGATACGATCTGTTCTGAGAAGATCGATGGTTTGCCGGGAAGATGGCTCAAGAATAAGGCAGCCATCAAGATGGCAGAAAAAAGACCATCCCTCCTTCAGGCCTTCGCAAGCGGTCTCCGAATGAAACGGATGATCGATGTGCCCTTTTTTAAGCTTTTTCTCGGGGGGTTGAAACAGCGGGGGGTTCAGGACCTCGCTCGCCAGGCGCTCAGCCTCAAAGGCTTGCAGGTCGCTATTGAAAACGGCGACTTAGAAACCGGAGTTTTGCCCGTCGGCCAGGCCATTGGTCTGATAAAAGACTTACCCACCTGCAAGGAACTCCTTGAGCGAACAGTCGCAGAAGCCCAGGAACGGGTGGAGGACGTTAGGAAAAAAATGACTTCCTGAGGACCGGGAATTGCTTAAAAAAATAAAAGCATTGGCCTTAACCCATTGACCTTTCACCAAACCGGCTTCATAGCCCTAACTTTTTCACCTTGCCCAAATGGTCATTTTAATGAGAAAGGAATACAATGATACGACGAAACCTCGACCATTACGAAGTGAAAGCCACCCGTTATCTGGCTCATGGCGGGGGCGTCGCCCATATGATCCTTACCACCCAATGCCTGAGCACCATGATGTTCCTCGCTCATGCCTCCGTGCCTCCGGGCAACAAACTCCTTGGCCATGAGGATCCCATGGAAGAGATCTACATCATCCAGAAGGGCCGGGGACTCATGCAGGTGGGTGAGGAGATCGGTGAGGTGAAATCCGGAGACGCCGTCCACATCCCCATCGGTCACTATCACGAATTGACCAATACAGGGGATGAAGAATTGACCCTGTTGGTCGTGGCCGGCCTCATTCCATCTATGGATGATATTTAACTTTACCTTTTGGCCTCAAGAGAAGAAACCTCCTGTTTCAGGGCCTCCAGTTCCTCCAGAAATCCCCATTTCTCCAGGAGCCATGGCATTCGTTGCCTGTCATCCATTTTTTTGAAGAGTTCTTTCTCATAATTGCTGAGCGTCGCACGGATCTGGCGGATGCCATTTTCATCAGTAGAAAAAACCCGGGCAACTTCGTGGGCAATCAGCCCAATATTTGCCTTTCGATTATTTGGGAAGGATCTCTGGATTAAAATGATCCGGATGAAAAATTTTTCTCTTGGATCTCCCGGTTGATGAATCCCCGTCAGGTGGGTTGAATTCTCTGCTTCCACGGCTCCCCCCTGAATTAAATCGAGCGTGCCGGGGGAGATGGGAATGGTAAGAGGCATGGAGAATATGTCTTTGGGAATTTCGTAAAATAATAATAGGTTACGAAAGAGAAACTCCCCAAGCGACGAGTTATAAATTCTATTTAAAAACTCCAACAAACAGGTTCCGAGCTCATTTGAAAAGACGACCGAGATATCGATAATCTGAGCGATCATATTCTGCTTTCGCAGTTCCTCCCTCTCCCGCTTCTCTTCCGCCGCCTGTTTGCCGTAGCGCAGGCAATCCCGAACCTCATCACAGGTCCGGCACTCCGGCTTTGCATCGGTCTTGGTCAGCCCGTTTTTGAGGGTGATCTCTTGAATCGAGCCAAAGCAGTCTTTTCTTTCCACTTAATCTGTCTCCTCTTCCAATATGATTTTTTCTCCCAACCGGACATCCCGATTAATCTTTCTTATATCTCAGCAGCCAGAGGATGCCGATGACTATCAGAAGAATCGGTACAAAATAGAGCTTGATCACGCCAGGGACCGAAATGTGGATGGAGTAATACTTTCCGCCCAGAATCAAGACTCCAATGATCGTTGTCACCCACGCGGCAAGGGATCTCCGGTTTCGAAAAAGGCCTCCTGCCCCAAGTGCGACGACGACCCAGGGCCACCCTTCTCTTAATCCATAACCCGTTCCCATCCGATCCAGGAAGATCAGCGCTCCAATCACGATCAGAGCCAACCCTAATCCCATAGAATCCCTCCTTCTGGAAGACCAATAGGCAATGGTCAATAATCAATTATCATTGGTCATTGATCATTGTTAATTTTCCCCTTCTCCTCATTTGATGACAAACCGGTCTTGGACCTCCCCTTCCATATTCACGAGAGGAAAGAAAAGGATCTGTCCGGGTTCAATCTTTCCTTCTTGAAATAATTTCTTAAATTTTTCATAATAGACACAGACATCGATCTACATTTCCAATACATCATCTTCTGAAAAAAGGCAATCCTTGATGAAAGGTTTGTTACATACGAACCATGGAAATTTCCAAGCATTATCCTCCCCCTTGATGGGGGAGGATTGAGGTGGGGGTGAAAAGGATCTCTTCCCCCTCACCCCTACCCTCTCCCCTGCCTTCGCCGAAACGCTTCGTGCAGGCAGGCACCGAGGGAGAGGGAGATAATAGGGTTATTTTCCGAGCAATCCATCTCAATTCTTGGAGCAAAGGAGCCGCCATGGATCCCAAATGGGTCAGACAGTTCATCACTTTTATGGTCCTCCTCTTTGGGTGGACGATTCTCATCCTGCTGGCAGGACCAAAATAGTCTTTCTCAATTTGAGAGCAAGGCTTTACCTTGCGAAGAGGCAGGGGCCAACGATGAGGACCATCATTTTCGGAAAGGAGGGTTTTATGTCCCCAAAAACAGTCGTTCTCGTTTTTGCTTTTTTCCTTTTTGCTTCATTTTTCTATTTTTCTTCCGCCCATTCTCAGAAGAGAGTCATCTCTAAAGAGGAGGCATCCTGTTACCAATGCCATGAAGAGATTAAATCGCTCAAAGTTCAAAACAAACACGCCTCTCTCTCCTGTGCGAAATGCCACAGCAAACTGGCCGAGCATCTCAAGGACCCCGAAAAAATTCCCGAGACAAACCTCGAACTATCCCTCTGCGGCCAGTGTCATCCTTCTCAATATGAAACTCTCATGTCGGTAAATCTAAAATCGAAAGCAAAGGTTGAGAAGTCTACGACCACGAGCCGATCCCCCGCCTTTGATAAACTGATGACGCCGCATGGGTTCACCAAGGAGCACGACGAGCCAAGATCCCATGGGTTTATGCTTATCGACCATTTCCTGGTAGACCGGGCTTATGGCGGGAGGTTTCAGCTAAAAAGCTGGAGGGATATTGCCAAGGTTGGGAAACTCTGGGAGGTCGTCCATGATACCGGAAAGGAACTCCCCCAGACAGCCAAAGCGGCCAATACGGTCTGCTTCAGTTGCAAGACGACCGATTTTATACTGAAATGGCCCTATATGGGCGATCCCCATCCCGCAACAGACCTAAAGAGGGGAGGAAATCCGGCAGCCATTGATATGGCCAAAAAATATCTCCAAAACCCGATGGGTTGCATCCATTGTCATGACCCGCATGCGGCAAAGCCGAGGGTGATCAAAGACGCGCTGATCCATGCGATTGTGGACAGAGGAGAGGGAACTTACCCTTATGATATGGAAAAGAGTAAAAAAGTGTTAATGAAAAAAATCGAATTCCAACGGGATGGCAAACCCTTCAGGGCCATTGGCATCCTCAACAAGCCGGATTCCAACCTTCTGTGCGCCCAGTGTCATGTGGAATATAACTGTAATCCCGGATTTGATCCCAAAACCGGAGCGGCCATCACAATGGATGATCGGATAGCCAACTACTTCCCATGGGTCAATGTCTTTGACATCCAGAAGAGATATGCTGATGTCGGTTTCAAGGATTTCAGACATGGGATCACCGGCGCTCCCCTGACCAAACTCCAGCACCCCGAAGTAGAAACCTTCTGGGGGAGCAAACATGAACAGGCCGGAGTGGAATGCAAGGATTGCCACATGCCGAAAGTAAAGGATAAAAAAGGAAAAACCTTCACTTACCACGGACAACGAAGTTCGAGGTATATGTTAAAAGACACCTGCATCCGGTGCCATAAATACTGGTCTCACGAAGAGGCGGAATATCACGTCGAGGCCATCCAGAATTACACCCGCGGGAAGATGAAAAAGGCCGAATACTGGTTAGGACAATTGATTGAAACCTATACCCGGGCAAAAGACTTAGGGGTCAGGGAGGATACATTAAAGGAGGTCTGGCCATTTCACGACAAAGCCCATATTCTCTGGGAATGGTGGACAGCGGAGAACAGCGACGGTTTTCACAATCCCCAGCAGGCAAGGGAATCCCTGACACAATCAATCAACGCCTCTCAGGAAGGAATCAAGCTTTTAGAAAAAGCGATCGAAGGGAAAAGGAAATAGTTCTTCCCTTCTTCCTCTCCCCTGGCGGGAGAGGACTTCCTTCTGCTTTCTTCCTCGCCCCTTGGGGGAGAGGATTGAGGTGAGGGGGGATAGAGGAGGTTAGATGCAAAGGGGGCTTACGATCGGGGCTTGACTTACCCAGTTTCGTTCTTTATTCTATAATGGCATCTAAAGAGGAGCTATTATTTACGCGCCCTGTATCCGGGTAAGACGGGTTTGGGGCTCTTACTCCTAACTCAACACTCTGAACCCCGAGGCAGTAGCCTCGGCTGGCCCACGTAGCTCAATGGTAGAGCTGCTGATTTGTAATCAGCGGGTTGGCGGTTCAAATCCGTCCGTGGGCTCCAGAAAAAATGAAAGGGGCCAATCCATAAAGATAAGCCCCTTTTTCACATCTACTATTTTCTTGAGTTCTATTCCTATAATTGAAGGGAAGCTCTAATAATTCCATATTCGTCACTCCCGCCCCGTAACAAGTACGGGATAAACTCCAGCGGGAGTCCAGTGATTTCAAGCGGTTCTGGATTCCGGCTGGAGTTTATCCCGATGGAAATCGGGGCCGGAATGACATTATTAGAGGTTCCCTTGATTTTTAAAGGTTTGCTCCTTTATCCCTCTATCCTCCCCTACCCTAATATTGCCTTCAGGTCGGCATCAGGCGTGGTGATCGGTTTAATGTCAAAGTTTTTCACCAGGGTGTCGAGCACCGCAGGCGAGAGGAACGCCGGGAGACTCGGTCCCAAACGGATATTTTTAATCCCCAGGTAGAGCAAAGTCAGAAGGATGGCAACGGCCTTCTGCTCGTACCAGGAAAGAATCATGGAGAGGGGGAGCTCATTGACCCCCACGTTGAAGGCCTTGGAGAGGGCCACGGCAATCTGAATGGCCGAGTAGGCGTCGTTGCACTGGCCCACGTCGAGCAGCCTGGGTACGCCCTTGATATCACCGAGATCCTTGTCGAAGAAGCGGAACTTCCCGCAGGCCAGAGTCAGGACCACGGTATCCTTGGGCGCCTTCTCTACAAACTCGGTGTAATAATTCCGGCCTGGTTTGGCGCCGTCGCAACCGGCCACCAGGAAGAAATGGCGAATGTCCCTGGACTTGACAGCCTCGATGACTTTGTCGGCAACCCCCAGGACCGTATTTCTCGCAAACCCAACCATCACTGTTCGCCCGTTCGTGTCGGCCGTGAACCCGGGGAGGGCCAGAGCCCGCTCAATCACCGGAGCAAAATGATGGTCTGATATATGGGGAATATCCGGCCATCCTACCATCCCGCAGGTAAAGATATTCTGTTTGTAAGAATCCCTGGGTTTCTGGATGCAATTGGTGGTCATCAGGATCGCTCCGGGAAACTCGGAGAATTCCTTGGCCTGACTCTGCCAGGCTGTTCCGTAATGGCCGTAAAAATGGCCGTATTTCTTCAATCCCGGGTAGCCATGAGCCGGAAGCATCTCCCCATGGGTATAGACATCAATCCCCTTGCCTTCGGTCTGTTTCAGAAGTTCTTCAAGGTCTTTGAGGTCGTGGCCGGAGACAAGGATAGATTTGCCCTTCCTGGCCCCGAGGGAAACTTTGGTGGGAACGGGATAACCGTAGCCTCCCGTATTGCCTGCATCGAGGAGTTCCATGGTTCGCAGGTTAATCTCTCCGCATTTCAGGACCAATTTTATCCAGTCGTCCAGACTCAGATCTTTCCGCGTCGTGGCGGCCAAGGCTTCATGAATGAAAGCGTAAACCTTATCATCTTCTTGCCCAAGAATCTGAGCATGATCGGCGTAGGCAGCCACACCCTTAACGCCGAAGAGGAGTGTATGTTGAAGCGAGAGGATATCCGGATTAATCGTCGGATCGGATTTCAAACCAACTTTTTCTCCCTGGGCGATCAATCCTTCCAGGCTTGACTCGGGCTTGAAGGCCGCCGGCCCTTCAGAAAAATCCCCCTTTCCGCCGCCTTTAATCACTTTCTCTTTCAAGCCTTCCCTGACCTCGACACAACGCCGGATCAACTGGATGAAACGCTCCGGGTTGAAGTCAACGTTGGTCAGCGTAGAATAGAGGGCCTTTGCAGTGAAGACATTGGCCTGCCGCTCAATGATTCCCGCTTTACGGCCCTCAGTAGCAACGATCGATAATCCTTTAAGAGCATAAATAAGAAGGTCCTGGAGGGTGGCCACCTCCGGTTCCTTCCCGCAAACCCCGATCTTGCCGCACCCTTCCCCTTTTGCCGTTTGTTCGCACTGATAACAGAACATACTCAAGTCTCTCATTGTTTTTTCTCCTTTCTGTTTTAAATGATATAATTTTTAGGATCGGATTGAATAGCTTTTAAGCCAATCTTTCTCTCAATATATTACGTCTTGCCCTTTCTCCATGATATACTCGCAACCTAATGGCCTTGAGGGGGCGCGTTCCGGCCAATATAGGGCGTCTTTTCCAAGGCCATTCCGGGTTTAACCACGCAAAAAAGAGAGCCAGGTTGATATCTTGGGACAAAGTGCTCAGGGAGCTTAATTTGAAATCAGCGGGCTGGCGGTTTTGATCCGTCCGTGGGCTCCGCCTTTTTTTAATTCCTATTCCTCGGGCGTCTGTTCGATTCGAGGATCTTTTTCCTGATGCGGACGGAGTGCGGGGTCACTTCAACCAGCTCATCCTCTTTGATAAATTCGATGGCCTGCTCAAGGCTGAGAATCTTAGGAGGAATGAGCTGCAAGGCGTCGTCCGATCCTGCGGCCCTGATGTTAGTCAGTTTCTTCTCTTTGATCACATTGACATCCAGATCGTTCTCCCTTGAGTTCTCACCGATCACCATCCCTTCGTAGACCGGTGTATTCTCTTTTACAAAAAGCGTCCCACGGGGCTGAAGGTGATGAAGCGCGTATGTGGTTGTCTTTCCTTGCCGGTCCGCAACAAGGGTTCCGGTGGAGCGTTTGGTAATCGGGCCATGCCAAGACTCATATCCATCGAAAATGTGGTTGAAGAGCCCTGTCCCTCTGGTGTCGGTTAGAAACTGGGAACGAAAGCCGATCAGCCCTCTCGATGGGATCCTGAATTCGAGGCGGACCCTGCCGTGACCATTGTTATTCATCTTCTGCATCCTGCCTTTACGGATTCCGATCTGCTGTGTCACCACTCCTATGAATTCCTCCGGCACATCGATGACAAGATGCTCCATCGGCTCATGGATAAGGCCATTGATGTTTTTTGTTATGCTCTCCGGCATGGACACAGAAAGCTCATAGCCTTCCCTCCTGATCATCTCGATCAGAATTGCAAGCTGCAACTCCCCTCTTCCCATCACCTTGAAAGAATCGGTCGCATCAAAGTCCACCCTGATCGACACGTTGTAGAGGAGTTCCTTCTCAAGCCGCTCCCTCAGGTTTCTCGATGTGACATGCTTTCCTTCCTGGCCGGCAAAAGGCGACGTATTGACGGAAAAAACCATGGAAATGGTGGGCTCATCCACCGCAATTCTTGGAAGAGGCTCCGGATCTTCAACATCGGCGATGGTATCGCCAATACCGATCCCTTCAAGCCCGGACAGGGCAACGATATCCCCCGCCGAGGCCTCTTTGGCCTCCACTCTTTCGAGTCCCTGAAATCCATAGAGCGATGTCACTTTCGTCTTGACCGGCTCCGCCCTGCCGTTTAGCATCGACACCCAATCGCCGACCCTGATCGAGCCCGAGAAGATCCTCCCGATGGCAATCCTGCCCACATAATCGCTATAGTCGATGTTGGTGACCAGAAGTTGCAACCGTCCTTCTTTATCCCCTTCCGGCGGCGGAACAGCGCTCAGGATGAGCTCAAACAGGCATCGAAAGTCTTTCGCTTCATCATCAGGGTGAAGTTTTGCAACCCCGAGCTTCGCATTGGTATAGACGATCGGAAACTCAAGCTGTTTCTCTGTGGCATCGAGGTCAATAAAGAGATCATAGACTTCGTTGAGCACCTCTTGAATCCTCGCATCCGCCCGGTCGATCTTGTTAATGACCAGGATGGGAGGAAGATCGAATTCAAGGGCCTTTTTCAGAACGAATCGGGTCTGGGGCAAGGGGCCCTCCGAGGCATCGACGAGGAGCAGAACGCCATCCACCATCTTGAGCGTCCTTTCCACCTCCCCGCCGAAATCGGCATGGCCCGGCGTATCGACAATATTGATCTTGACTCCCCGGTATTCGATGGCCGTATTCTTTGCCATGATCGTAATGCCCCGCTCCCTCTCTAAATCGATGTTGTCCATGACCCTTTCCTGGACCTTCTCGTTCAAACGAAAAATACCGGACTGTCTGAGCAAGCCATCGACAATCGTTGTCTTTCCATGATCAACATGGGCAATCAGGGCAATGTTTCGCAAATCTTCACGTTTCATAAGCTTGTTATGAGAGGGGAGTGGAGAGCATTCCTGTCAATTGAGGGGATTCGACTCTGGAAACCGGACGGGACTGCTTTTTGAAGAATTTTTTACCATCCCGTCTCCCATACGGTTTGTGAACAGCCCGGAGGTCAGGGATATTGCCGTGCCACACAGGGTCAATGCGATTCGTCTTCAGCAGGGATTTAAGGACCCCCAATTCCTGATGAGTCACAAAGGTCATGGCAATGCCTGACCGCCCCATTCTTCCGGTCCTTCCTGTCCTGTGGGTATAGCATTCCAGGCCGTAAGGATAATCATAATTGATCACATGACTGACATGGCTGAAGTCGAGTCCCCGGCCGGCAAGATCGGTGGCAACCATGAGGTCGATCTTTTTCTGGCGAAAACGCTCGAAGATCCAGGTCCGCTTCGATTGCTCCAGGCCTCCGTGGATATACCCTATCGATTTGAATTTTCTTTCCAACTCCTTCGTCAATTTTTCACCGTGATGCCGCGAATTGCAAAAGATGAGGGCCTGGGAAATTTTCTCCCTTTTCAGATATTGAATCAGGGCATTGAGCCGGTCACGTTGCTCCGTATATTGAAAATGGTGAGCGAGACTCTGCGGAGACAACTGTTCCTTATTTAATTCCACCCGAATGGGCTCTTTCAGATAGGCGTTGATCAACCTTTCAATCTCTCCTGGCATCGTCGCCGCAAAAAACAGAGTCTGGTGTTCGTGAATCAAGCTGGACATGATAAAGTCGATATCTTCAATAAAACCCATCTTCAGCATCTCGTCCGCTTCATCCAGAACCAGCGTGCGGATATTAGAGAGGTCAACCTCCGTGGTATTATAGAGAAAATCGATCAACCTCCCCGGGGTTGCCACGAGGAGATGAACCCTGTCCCTTAATTTGGCTTTTTGAATCTCCATTGAGAATCCGCCAAAGATGGCAAAAGGAGCGACACCCGTATGCTTCGCAATGTTATCGATTTCTTCCACATATTGAAGCGCCAGCTCACGGGTGGGAACCAGGATGAGGGCTTGGATGGCATTGAGTGAAGGATCGATCATTTGAACCAGCGGAATACCGCAGGCCGCTGTTTTACCCGAACCCGTCTCTGCCCGGGCTAAAAGATCCCTGCCGCTTAAGATCGGGGAGAAGGTCTTTTCCTGAATGGGTGTTAAATCCTGATAACCCATGTTCGTCAGGGCCTTCAGGATCTCCGGCTTTAAATCTAATTCTGAAAACTTCATCTTTTACCTTTAAATGAATCCTTTCTATGTTAATAGAGTCTGGCTATAACCTATTAATGTCCCAAAATGGTTGTCATTCCGGCGAAAGCCGGAATCCAGGGTTCCCGGTTAAAACCCGGATCCAATCTTTGAGATGGTTCCCGACTTTTGTCGGGACGACGTCTGGATGCCGGATCAAGTCCGGCATGACTGACAAGATTTATTATATAAAAAGACAATAAATAGACCTTACCCTTTCTCTTTCCTATCAAGCCAACGATTTCTACGATTTCACACGACTTGCGGGCAAGCAATGATCAAATCATGCAGAAATAGGTTGGAAGACCTTGCAGGCAGGCTGCCTCTTTCTTACAGATAGTGTGTATGCCTTTCGCATTATCGAGGAAGCCTCATTATTTAATCTTGGGTAATTATGTAACATTTTGAACTGAAAAGCAAGAAATTCTCTGATTCTCATATAATGCGATTCAATCTGGCCTGGTTATCTATGGATTGGCCCCTATCTTCGCCCTAATCCCAGAACTACTTTCATTACTGGTTTTTGACATTTTGTTCATAAGGATTGAATTTTTTAAAAAATTGCTTTCAAAAAATTGTCAATTTTAAGAATCGCTATTTTTTTCATCATTAACTTGTAATCAGCAACCTATTAAAACTAAAACATATTTTTTATTCTACCCTCTTCAATAAATCTATTGGTATGTCTTTTGCAGAACTCATTATCAACAGGAGACAACAAAATGAATCATTCTCTAAAATCAAATGGTTTTTCACTTATAGAAGTGCTCATCTCCCTGGTCATTTTAGCCATTTCATTGCTCGCATTGGCCGGTTTAATGACCACGACAACAAGAAACAACGCATTCGGAGGACGCATGACAGAGGCGGCCACCTTCGCCCAGGACAAATTAGAGGAATTGAGGGTGATGTCATGGGATGACATCCCTTTGAATCAAACCAGTAGTGATTCTCCATTTTTCAGACCTGGAGCTCAATATAATCGAAGTTGGACATCGGTCCTTGGTCCCAATAGCCCTGCCTCACCCCATGATAATGAAAAAAGGGTCACGGTAACGGTTAATTGGAATGATGGGATAGCCCGCTCGATTAGTTTTTTAACAGTGATTACCAGATAAAAAACAGAGAGAGAAAAATATGAATATCCGACCGATAATGAATAAAAAAGGCATCACCCTCATCGAATTACTGGTGGCGCTGGTAATTTGTGCGTTAGTGATTGCGGCCATCTATCGCCTTTTTATTACTCAAAGCAGGGCTTATGTTGTTCAAGACCAGGTTGTTGAGATCCAGCAGAATATCAGAAGCGCCATGGAATTTATGGTGAGGGATATCCGCATGGCCGGATTTGATTATGATAACCCAACTTCGCCTCTCAGAATCGAGGACTTCAAACCGCTACCCCCATATATTGTGGCGGGAAATTCAATCACCGTGTGGTATGAAAATTATCAAACAGGCCCTCCGGTAATATCGCAAATCCTTGCAGTCACCTATACCTTAAACGGCACAAATTTAGAAAGACAACTCACAATTAATGGCGTTGTCCAACCTCAACAACCTGAAATATTGTTAGAGAATGTTACTGCATTAGAGTTAACTTGCGGTATTGATGGAAGAATCGGTTTTGAGGACACACAAGACGGAGTAGTAGACAACTGGGTCAACTGCGGGGCTGTGAATAACAATCAAGATAAAGTGATCGCTGTTCGTGTGAGCCTGACAACAAGACCCGAGCAGGTCAATGCCCAGGATGACCGCTTCAGAGAGATCTCCCCAAGAACTTTAACCTCCATTGTAGCATTGAGAAATCTTTCGATTAAAAGGTTTTAGGGAAAGGACTCGACATATGAAATATGGTCACTTTTTAAAAAATGAATCAGGGATGGCTTTAGTCATTGCCCTTGTCATGATGGTTGTTTTAACGCTCATCGGGCTTGCGTCCACTTTCACCTCAACTTTTGAGATCATGCTTTCGGGTGAAAAAAGGAGGGCCACCGACGCTTTCTATAACGCAGATAGCGGGGCTAATGTAATCATACCGAGGTATGTGAACTTCGTTCCCGGTCGATCCAATTACGACCCTTTCACAGATCCAGCAAACAGCAATCCCACCAATGCCACAGCAAGAATTGATTTCGATCCGTTGAAAATAGGACCGCCGGAAGGTGAGTCTTTTAATAATGACTATGCCTATTTCTGGGTTGAATCAAGAGGAGATGATAGGACCGGAATGGCTGCCCGATCAACATGCACCATTAATTTGAACGTGTATAGGAAATTAATTTCACCTGATTCGTCCACTGAGGTTGTGGTGAATCCATAGGAGGTTCTTGCATATGAAGAAATTAATTTATTTTTTAATATCGATGAGTTTATTAGCCCCTTTTTCTGATGCTTTAGGCGCCGATACGGACATTTATGTCCTTGAACAAACCATCCAGCAGGTTCCCCCGGATATCTTATTTGCCCTTGACTTATCCGGCAGTATGCGTTGGACACCTGCCGGCGCAACAATGTACATCTCAACCTTTCAAACTTGTGGAAATGACGTTGCCTATTACCCCAGCTCTGGGGGTGATTTTACCAAGGAATGTGCCATTGACCCTTACCTCACCGTTCCAAAATGGGGTAATGAAGTATGTTCAGGTCCATTTTATAGATCAGCTCGCACAATTGCCGGAGTAGCTTATACCACCGATTGCAGCCGGGTCGAAATTGCTAAAAGAGCAATCAAAAGTATTCTTGATGCTGATAATAACGGGACAGTAACCGCTGATGATTACAATACCCTTAATATGAGACTGGGGTATATGAGATTTTATGACTGCGGAAGCGATACAGGCACGAACTATAACGCAGGATGCAATCAATTAATCCATCCTATCGAAACATCTTATAATACCATATGGGATACCATAAGCAATGCAGGAGCCAGCGGAGGGACGCATCTGGCAAGCTCTTTGCGAGAGGCGAAGCGTTATTTTGATGATCACAAAAGCGGGGATAATGCAAAGGCATGCCGTAAAAAGTTTGTCATACTGATCTCAGACGGGGAGGATACTCTATCATGCAGTGGTAACGGAAGAGAAGATCAATCTAACATGCATAGAAGAAGAAGAGAGACAATAGCAAGAGCAAGGGAGCTTTCGAATGCCGGATATAAAGTCTTTGTATTAGGTTTTGGGGCGCCATTGTCTCAATCTCTCCAAAATACCCTGAATTGGGCTGCATATTATGGGGGCACGAACAATGCTAATGTTTCGGATTCAATTACAGGCACCTATTTAATACCTTCCGGACAACTTTATCCTGCAGGAATCAGCGCTTGTTCAAACCACACGACCGATCCAGGAAACCAAAACATTTCAGGCTATGCCTATTTTGCTGAATCCCCTGCACAACTTGAACAGGCATTAATAGACATCAAAGATTATATTCTTAACCTCCTTGCGGAATCTACTTCTTATGTGGCGCCTGTTGTTCCGATCAGCCAGATGGAGAGCTTCAGTTCCATGAACCGCATGTACATGGCGATGTTTAAACCCACCCTGAATAGTTTATGGCTTGGAAACATCAAGAAATTGGGAATTGCAGATGCGCCAAGCGGAAACATTAAAATAGGTGACATCATCGATGTCAATAACCAGCCTGCCATTACTCCTCTGAATGAGATTGATAAGAACGCTCGATCTTACTGGAGCTCAATCAATGATGGAGGTGAGGTTGTAAAGGGGGGGGTTGGAGAACAACTTGCAAGCAGAGATTTAGTTAGTGACCCCAGAAAAATTTATACTTATGTGGGGTTAACAAACAAGAAATTATTAACGGAACCTGAGAATGCCTTTACAGTAGGAAACCCCAACGTAACTTATTCAAAGTTAGGAATATCTGCTGATCCGGCGAAGAGGGAACAAATTATTAAATTCGCTCACGGACATGACTCTTATGATTGGAATGAGAATAATGACAGAAACGAAAAAAGAAAGGGTTCGTTTATAAATGATTCAGGACAAGAAGTAGCAGTAGATTGGATTTTAGGAGCCTTTATCCATTCACGGCCTTTAATGATCCACTACGCAAACAAATCTGTGATCTATGCAGGAGCCAATGATGGGATGTTCCATGCTTTTGATGACACAACAGGAAGGGAATTATGGGCCTTTATTCCGCCCAGCTTATTGCCAAAATTAAAAGATTTCGAAACCAACAATACGCTTCAAATCTTTGCGGATGGTTCTCCAAAAGCGTATATTGAGAAGAATTCGAGCGGAACCATAACCAAGGCAATTATTATCTTTGGGCTCCGTAGAGGAGGAGATCGATATATCGCCCTGGATGTGACCAATCCCGATTCTCCGACTCTTTTATGGGAGATTGCTCCATCTACATCATCGCCTTTGTTAGGGCATGAGGTTACAACAGGATTTGGAAGACTGGGGCAGACATGGTCCAATCCGGTGATCAAACAGGTGGCTGATGGAGAAGGGAAAAAAGTCGTTGCTTTCTTTGCAGGCGGATATGATACTTGCAATGACCCCAATATGAGCTGCGGATCTTCGGATCAGAAAGGCAATGCTGTTTACGCCTTTGATGTAAATACCGGTTCGAAACTTTGGGAATTTTCAAAAGCGAATGGCAATGACTCACGGATGACCTTCTCCATCCCGAGTGACATCGGGGCATTTGATATTAACGGAGATGGTAAGATAGATCGGCTTTATGTCGGAGACATGGGAGGACAGCTCTGGCGATTCGATATCGGAAACTTAAATAATACCGCCAGTTGGACGGGGAAAGTTATTTTTGGGGCCAACCAGTCGTCAGGGGAGAAAAGAAAAATATTTTATCCGCCTGATGTCTCCCCGGGTTCGGGGTATCAATGGGTTTTCCTTGGAACAGGAGACAGAGAAAATCCAAAACAGGAAACGGGAACAACAGGCTTCCCCACTCAAAATAGATTATATGCAATAAAAGATTCAAATCCTTTATCTCCCTTCACAGAATCGAACCTGGAAAATGTCACCAGTAACATTTTACAGAAACCTGACCCAACGAATGAAGATATTATTCTTCAGAACCAAACATTACAAAATTTAAATAATTTAAACGGTTGGTTTATTACGCTGGAAAATAAAGGGGAAAAATCCCTGGCTTCACCATTGATTTATTCAAGGGTGATTTATTACACAACATTCACGCCCTCTTCTCCGAATGTGGGAGATATTTGCGACTTGGGTGAAGGAACGGGAAGGGTTTATGCCCTTCAATATAAAACCGGTATGGCGATGTTTAATTATGACCTCGAAAATGATATTCCGGGTACCCCCCCAACAGAAATAGTTTACAAAACAGACCGGTCCATGGAAATTGGAGGGGGAATTCCATCTCAAATTGTCCTTGCCATCATAAAAGGAGAAGTTACGGGATATATAGGAATAGGAGGGGGAGTAAGTAGACGGGATGAATTAGACCCCAAAAGCATTGAAGTTCTTTATTGGAGAACGGCTAATTAGTGGAGCGTTTCAATAACAACTTTACAATGACCCTGGAAACGTCATTCCCGCGAAAGCGGGAATCCAGTTTAAAAAGACTGGATTCCGGATCAAGTCCGGAATGACAGAAGAGACGCACTTTACAAAAAAGGTAAGGAGATAAAAATGAAGACAGGAAGAACTGCACTAATAATAGTCATGGCTCTATTGCTAATTTTGTTATCCTCTGGGATCGGATTTACGCAAACGAAAGGGGCGAAAGAAACTATTTTTCTTTCAGGAATTGTAAAAGAAGTTTCATGGGATCATCAGTCGATCGTTATTAACGGCAAGAAATTCTTCATTTCGAATGATACCAGGGTTGAAGACCAAAAGGGGAATCGTCTAAGTTTAAGCGGTGTAAAAATCAACTTCGAGTTCGCCATCGATGCGATCCAACATTCCAACGGTTACATGATAAAGAAAATCGTTGTGATTACGGACAGAGGAGTGTAAACAAAGATACGAGTTTGATTAATAAGGGGGGAGGCTCTTCGTTGAGCGCCCCCCCTTTAATTTTTGGATGATCTTATCTTCCTTTCATTTTCAGGACAGTTTTGGCCAGGGCTTCGCCGTTACGATCCATGGCATATTCTACGGTATCCTCCGACCCGGTGGAAGTGGTTCTGAGATCCGTTTCATAAACCACTTTGCCGTTCTCCCTGTCAACAAACTGGTAACGGGCCGCAAAAGCGGACGTGCCGGTGTACTCGCCTCCCGGAATAAAGGAGCGTCCGATTCGCCTTCCTACGGTTGCCTTCGAATACTCTTTGACTTCTCCTTTGAGAATGAGGGCTTTCTGCCCGGAAGGAATACCCGTAGTTCCTTTGCTTCCTTCTTTGACGATCGTATCAAAGAGTTTATATTTTTCAGAGTATCTCTTGAGCTGATAGACCGCCTTTTCAGCCATCTGCATGCCTGCCGATTCCGGTGCCGGAGAACCAGGGGGAACTTCAAGGTCTTTTACAATCAAGGCATTATAATCTCTCAAATTCAACTCCTGAGCGCCTGCCCACCCGCTTACTCCAAAGACTAAACCCAGAACAAACACGATTGTCATGATCCGATTGGACTTCATCGCTCTACCTCCTTTTTTATTTTAATCAATTTTGCCTTAATTTACTATAAACCCAAAAGAGTCAATTTTCAACTCTTGTTTTTTTAGAAAAAAATGGGATAATTCTAACCAAACATATTTGAAATTTTCCCCATTTAATTTCCTCCCCCTTCGATGGGGGAGGATGAAGGTGGGGGTGGACAAAACCAATTTGGTCCCCCTCCCCTTCATCCCCTCCCGCCAGGGGAGGGGAGATTTTTTGGGGGGCCAAAATGTTAGAGATAAATTCTCAGACTTTAATGTGTAAGAATCTAATCAAGAATTTAGAATTAAGAATTCATAAGGAAAATATTAAGAAATTTTCTTGGAGGATTCATTATGGAAAAAGATTTAGTAGCGGTACTGGGAGGAGGTAATGGAGGGCATGCGGTTGCCGCAAACCTTTCCCTGAATGGATATAAAGTCAACTTTTTCGAACTCCCTCAGTTTGCCGAATCCTTTGAGAGAGTGCTCCGCACAAAGGAGATTCGGATTGAAGGGGTATCGATCGACGGGACAGCCAAATTGCATTTAGCCACGACCGATATTCAACAGGCCATTAAAAATGCAGAGGTTCTCTTTGTCGTCACACCCGCCTTCGGACATAAAGCCATGGCTGAAGCCTGCGCCCCTTTTGTCCAGGATGGCCAGATCATCGTCCTGATGCCCGGCTCCGGTGGAAGCCTTGAATTTGTTAAAATTTTTAAACAGAGAAAGGTTCAAAAGGAGATTACCTTCGCAGAAAGTTGCACCCTTCCCTACGGCGCCCGTCTAAAAAGCTCAGGCCATGTCTCTGTATTCATCCATGCGGCCATTCTCCCCACAGGAGTTTTTCCATCGAAAAGGACGAATGAGGTTATCCCAAAATTGAAACAATACTATCCAGTCATCACGCCTGCAAAGGATGTCATGGAGGCTGCCATCAATAACCCGAACCCGATCGTTCACCCTGTGGCAACTCTGCTTAGCGCCACCCGGATCGAACACGCCAAAGGAGAATTTTACCTTTATGCGGAGGGAATGACCCCTTCGGTCGCCAGGGCCTATGAATCGCTCAATCAGGAGAGGCTTTCCATCTGCAAGGCCCTTGGATACCAACTCTATCATTGGGATAATCTCGAATTTCGAGATTACAATCTGGGTGAAACCGAAGAGGAGTGCCGTTACCGGATTCTCAACACCAGCATGGATGCCGCCTTTGGAAAGGACGGAATTTATGCCGGGATCAAGATGAAGGGCCCCGAACATATGAAAGATCGGTATGTTACCGAGGATGTCCCATACGGAATGGTCCTCCTCTCCACATTGGGTAACCTCCTCGGAGTTCCCACTCCCACACACGACGCGGTGATTCAACTTTCCTCTGTGGTCAATCGGACCGATTACTGGAGAACGGGTCGGGGAATGAAGGAATTGGATCTTTCGAAATGGGATAAAAAAGGGCTGAAAAGATTCCTCAAGGAAGGAAATTAAATCTTATTGAATGAGCCAATTTTTGATAACTTCTTTAAATTAAAAACATTAAAAACAGAAATCAAAAATTTCTTTTAATTTCAATATATTAGCTGTATAAATCGAGACCTCTAAAATGAATAAAAATTTTATACTTCCCTGCCAATTCCTACGCCTCACGAAAACAGATCGGAAATGATGAATTCTTTAATAATTTAGGTAGCTTATAAAACGATTTCGAGTTAGTCTTATTATCCAAAAATTTCCCTTGACAAAAAAATTCTATTATTTTAGTATCGCTTGCTACATTGTGATTGTTGTCACATAGAGAAATTTTTTTAATTCATGGTGAGATGAACTCGTAAAAAGTCGTCACTCCGGTCCTGCGGCAGGAACCGGTGTCCAGAGAACTTATAACTGTTTGAAAATACTGGATTCCGGCTGGAGTTCACCCCGTACTTGATACGGGGCCGGAATGACAGAAAAGGGCATTTTTCAGACTTTTTACGAGACCATCATGGTGAGATATTTACAAAAAAATCTTGTCGGAAAGGGGGGATTTAAAATTAAAATTCAAAATTCAAGATTCAAGATTCAAAATTTAAAATTAAAATTTAAATAATAAAAAAGAAAGGGGGAAACAACACATGCCTTTTAATATTCCAAAAAAGTATGTCGATGCTGACCCAAGAAAGCTCATGGATTGGCAGGTTGCTGAAATCGCAGAAGAAAACATGCCAACCGTAGAGGAATGGCAGGAAAAATTGGGGCTCAAAAAAGAAGAAATCATCCCCATGGGGAAGTTATGCAAACTCGATTTCATGAAAATTATTGACCGGTTAAAAAATAAACCCGATGGGAAATACATTGAAGTCACCGCTATTACTCCGACTCCTCTTGGAGAAGGAAAATCAACGACCAGTTTGGGCTTGGTCGAGGGACTTGGCAAAAGGGGAAAGAATGTCGGCGCTGTTCTTCGTCAGCCTTCAGGCGGTCCGACAATGAATGTTAAGGGAACAGCCGCAGGGGGCGGAAAAGCCCTTCTTATTCCAATGACCGAATTTTCTTTGGGACTTACAGGCGACATCAATGATATCATGAATGCCCACAATTTAGCCATGGTCGCTTTGACCTCCCGGATGCAGCATGAACGGAACTATGATGATGCGGAGCTCACCAAACGGGGACTCAAACGACTCGACGTCGACCCCACCAATATTGAGATGGGCTGGATCATGGACTTTTGCGCCCAGTCATTGAGAAATATCATCATCGGCATGGGTGGAAAACAGGACGGTTTCTTAATGCCGTCCAGGTTCGGCATCGCGGTCAGCTCCGAGCTGATGGCTATTCTCTCCATCATAAGAGATCTCAAAGACCTCCGGGAAAGGCTCGGCAAAATTACCGTTGCCTACGATAAGAAAGGAAACCCGGTCACCACTTCGGACCTTGATGTGGCGGGCGCCATGTGCGCCTGGATGCGGAACACCATCAACCCCACCCTCATGACTTCCGTGGAATATCAACCGATTCTGGTCCACGCCGGCCCTTTTGCCAACATCGCCGTTGGACAGTCCTCCATCATTGGCGACCGCATTGCCTTAAAGATGTTCGATTACAACGTCACTGAGAGCGGTTTTGCCGCGGATATCGGTTTTGAAAAGTTCTGGAATGTGAAATGCAGGCTGAGCGGCCTAACCCCGCATGTCTCCGTGCTCGTCTCCACAATAAGGGCTTTAAAGATGCATGGCGGCGGCCCCACTGTTGTTCCGGGAAGACCCCTTCCTGAGGAATATACCAAAGAGAATCTCAGCCTGGTGGAAAAAGGGTGCGCTAATATGGTCCACCTCATCGGAGTGATCAAGAAATCGGGAATCAATCCCGTCGTATGCGTCAATGCCTTCCACACCGACACCAAAGACGAAATCGCCATTGTCCGGAAGGCAGCCGAGCAGGCAGGCGCCCGCGTTGCAACCTCCGAGCACTGGCTCAAAGGCGGGGATGGAGCCCTGGAACTTGCAGATGTCGTGATGGATGCCTGCAATGACAAAACCAACTTCAAATTCCTTTATCCTCTTGAAACTCCGCTCCGGCAAAGGGTCGAATTGGTGGCCAAAGAGGTCTATGGGGCAGACGGTGTCTCCTGGTCCCCGGAGGCCGAAGCCAAGGCAAAACGGCTCGAAGCCAACCCTGAAATGAAGGATTATACGACCATGATGGTCAAATCCCATCTGAGTCTCTCTCATGATCCAACCAAAAAAGGAGTGCCAAAGGGGTGGATTTTGCCGATCCGGGATGTCCTGGTCTTCTCCGGAGCAAAGTTTCTCTGCCCGATGGCTGGAGCGATCAGCCTGATGCCCGGAACAGCCTCTGATCCTGCCTACAGAAGGGTCGATGTGGATGTCGAAACCGGCAAGGTAAAAGGTCTCTTCTAAACAGAAAAGAGGCGCGGCAATGCTGCGCCTCTTTTTTTTTAAAACATCCAAATGGTGTTTTGCGCCACCGGGGAATAAAGGTTATAAATAAGGAACCCATGAAAAACCAGGACCAAAGGAATTTGAATTTTTCCTGGATTCCTGGATTCCTAATAGATTATCAATGCCGAAGCATCTGATTACTTTTTACCCCGGCGCAAAGAAAATCTCAGTCGACGAGGGGGAGAACCTCCTCCAGGCCGCTATGGAAGCAGGAATCCACATCAATGCATCCTGTGGCGGGAGTGGAACCTGCGGGAAATGCAGGGTCCATCTCCTGAATGGGATAACCGATTCTCCGAAACATCCTAAGTTAACCCCGTTGGAATATGATCAGGGAGACCGGCTCGCCTGCCTCACAACCATTCGTGGAGACATCGATATCGAAATCCCTATCGAATCTCAGGTCGACAAATCGGTTCTTGAAATCAAGGGGGACCGGGAGGCGCATCAATATCTTCTTTCTCCACAGGATATTTATCAGCTCGTTCAGGACTGGGAGGTGGACCCTCCCGTATTCAAGAAATCTGTCCAGCTTGCCCCCCCTACTCTCAAAGACAATGTGAGCGACCTGACCCGCCTGACCAATGCTCTCGAGCGACAGCATGACATCCGTGGAATCTCCCCGGATTTCCGGGTCATCATGAAGTTAAGCAGAATCCTGCGGGAATCCGAATGGAACGTTACAGCCACCCTTGTTTTGACGAGGAAAGGTTATAAACTGATCAATGTGGAGCCTGGAGACGCCACCCATCAGAACTATTCGATTGTGCTGGATATCGGAACGACAACCGTCTCCGGCCAGATTCTTGACCTGAATAGCTGTGTTGTCGTCGCCTGCCCGGATGGGCAATGCGATGGGTCTACCCTCTTCGCCCTTGCTGAGGCCTCGGATTACAACGCCCAGATCAGTTACGGAGAGGATGTGATCACCCGAATCGTCTATTCGCAGAGGCATGGAGGGCTGAAAAAACTGCAGGAAGTGGTCGTCTCTACGATCAATAAGATCATTCAAGAACTGCTTGAAATGAGCAGGATCGATCGGTCTCTCATTTCCCACATGGTCATTGCCGGAAATACGACGATGACCCAGATTCTTTTAGGACTCGATCCAAAGTATATTCGAGAAGTCCCTTATGTTCCCACAGCCAACTTCATCCCGCCGGTAAGAGCGGTTCATCTCGGAATCAATGTTGACGACCACGTCCATGCCTACATCTTTCCAATGGTGGCAAGTTATGTCGGAGGGGATATTGTGGCCGGAATCCTCGGTTCAGGAATCTTTCAGAGAGAACCGCTCACTCTCTATATGGATATCGGCACCAATGGAGAGATCGTTCTTGGAAATAAGGATTGGCTCGCCAGCGTCTCTTGCTCCGCAGGCCCTGCCTTCGAAGGCGCAGGGATTAAATTCGGAATGAGAGCTACCCGAGGCGCCATCGAAGAGGTCAATATCAATCACCGAACCTATGAACCCATGATCCTGACGATCGGAAGGGCCAGGCCCATTGGCATCTGCGGATCAGGATTGATCGACACCGTTGCCGCCCTCCTCGGAACGGGGATGATTGATCCCAAAGGAAAATTCCGGAGAGACCTTCGAACGGGCAGGGTCCGGATGGGGCCGGACGGTTATGAATATGTCCTTGCCAAAAAAGAGGAAACAGCGATCCATGAGGATATTGCACTGACGGAGATAGACATTGAGAATTTGATCCGAACCAAAGCAGCCATCTATGCGGGCTGTAAAGTTCTTCTCGATAGCGTCGGATTGAGTTTTAACGACCTTGAACGGATGATCATCGCCGGCGGTTTTGGCCGCCATCTCGATCTGGAAAAAGCCATTCTCATCGGTCTGCTTCCCGAGATTGACATCGATAAATTCATCTTTGTGGGAAATGGGTCTCTGTTGGGGACAAGGCTCCTCTCCTTCTCAAAGAACCTTCTGAAAGAGGCGGAACGAATCGCCCTGATGATGACCAACCTCGAATTGAGCAATCATCCCGCCTTTATGAATGAATTCGTTGCGGCGATGTTTCTTCCCCATACCGACTCTTCTGCCTTTCCCCTGGTGACGGAAAGGCTCCAAAATGATCAGTGCAAATTGCAAAATTAGCAATGATCAATTAGAAATGTTACGTTAAATTTTTTTGGTTATTGGAATTTGGTGATTGGAATTTAATAAATTAGAACCATGAAAAGACAACAAAATCATTACTAAATTTAAAAGGGGGATAAAAAGATGACGGCAAAATTGATCAATGGCAATGAAGTCGCACAGCAGATTCGGGAAGAATTGAAACAGGAGGTAGCCCAGATTAAAGAGAAATACAATGTCACGCCGGGGCTGGTGACCATCCTGGTCGGCGAAAGCCCGGCCTCCATCAGTTATGTTACGGCAAAACAAAAAACCTCCAAGGACTTAGGATTTTATTCCATTCAGGACAACCAACCTGAGAACCTCACGGAAGAGCAGTTGCTCAACCTGATCGACAAATATAATAAGGATCCGAAGATCCACGGAATCCTGGTCCAGCTTCCACTGCCCAAACACATCAATGAGACCAAAATTCTTTACGCGATTGATCCGAAGAAGGATGTGGACGGCTTTCATCCTGTCAATGTGGGAAAACTGATGATTGGCGAGGCCGATTTCCTTCCCTGCACTCCGGCGGGCATTCAACAACTCCTGATCCGCTCCGGCGCCAAGATCGATGGCGCAGAGGTCGTTGTCGTTGGGCGGTCGAATATCGTCGGGAAGCCCATTACGAACATGCTCCTCCAGAAACAGAAAGGAGCCAACGCCACCGTCACGATTTGCCATACCGGCACAAAGGATATGGCCTTTCATACGAAAAGGGCTGATATTCTTATTGTGGCGGCAGGTAAACCGAAGGCGGTCACAGCCGATATGGTGAAGGAAGGGGTCGTTGTCATCGATGTGGGTGTGAACCGGATCGGAATGACTCCCGAAGGAAAGGCTAAACTCTGCGGCGACGTCGATTTCGACGGAGTCAAGGAGAAGGCGAGCGCCATCACTCCCGTCCCCGGCGGAGTGGGACCCATGACCATCACCATGCTGATGATGAATACGGTCAAGGCGGCCAAAGTGGCGGCAGGGATAAAATAGTCGGATAGTCAAATAGTCGATTAGTCGTATAGTGAAAGACTAAAAGACTATGAGACTATATGACTCTAGGACTAATCATGAAGATTGCGGTCTCCGGCAAGGGGGGGACGGGTAAGACGACCATAGCCGCTCTGATTCTCCGTTACCTCCTCCAGAAAAACTACAAACCCATTCTCGCTGTCGATGCCGACCCCAACTCCAACTTCGGCGATGCCCTTGGCGTGAAGGTGCAAAGCACGGTTGGAAAGGTTTTGGACGGTTTTTTAAAGGATAAAGAGAGCCTGGCGATGGGAGTGGTCAAGGAGTCCCTGATTGACTACAAACTCTCGGAGATCCTGGCCGAAGAGAAGGGTTTTGATCTCTTGAGCATGGGACAGGGAGAAGGACCGGGCTGTTACTGTTATCCCAATACCATCATCCGGAATTACATTGAAAAGCTCGCTTCCAACTATAAACATGTGGTGATCGATAATGAAGCGGGAATGGAGCACATCTCAAGGAGGACCAACGGGAGCCTCGATGTGCTCTTTCTGGTCTCCGATCCATCCATGAAGGGAATCAGGACCTGCAAGAAACTCGAAGACCTGGTCAGCGAATTGGGTTTAAACATCAAAAAGACTTACCTGCTCATCAACAGGGTCTCACACGAGACTCCGCCTCAGATAGAGGAGGAGATTAAGAGATTGAATCTCAACCTTCTCGAAATCATCCCGGAAGACGAACATATTGTTGACTATGAACTGAGAGGGATCGCCATGCTCAATTTAGAAGAGTCAAGCCCCTCTGTCATCAAAATAACGGAGGCCATGGCAAAGATATTTCCATGAAACCATAACCCGTAACTTAGCCCTTTAGGGATGAGTTTTCAGGGCTCCTGCGGCAGGGCCCTGAGTTACATATTCGACAAAGCATTTATCCTTCATAATTGAGGGATTACAAAAGTGAGACAAATTCCATTGACAACCTTTTGTAAAAAGTTTTACACTTATTTGTGAAATATTTCGTTAACCCCGTTAGAAATTCCAGCGGGGCATTAAGTCCCGCCGGAATAATTCTGAAATGTAACACCGCTGCAGAGCAGTGGGGCATTATTTCTAACGGGGTAAAAAGGAGGAACGTATGATTTTAATTGGGGAAAATATTCAAATTCTATCAAAAGTCGTTTCCAATGCCCTGAAAGAAAAGGATGAAAAACCATTGCAGGAACTTGCAATCAAACAGGCCAAGGCAGGGGCTGACTACATCGATCTCAATATCGGTCCCGCAAGAAAAGACCCCGAAGTGATGAAGTGGCTTGCGGGGGTCATTCAGGAGGTCGTCAAAAAGCCCCTTTCGCTGGATACGACCAATCCGGTTGCCATGGAGGCAGGTCTCTCCGTATGCAAAATTCCCCCATTGATCAATTCCGCTTCCGGCAAGCAGGAGAGCAAGGAGAAGATGCTTCCACTGGCCGCCAAGTATAATTGTGATGTTGTCCTTTCGGTGTTGATCGATGCAGGAATACCAACCGATTCCTCATCGAGAGCAGAGGCGATTATGGAGACGGTCGCCTATGCCAATGAGATTGGAATCCCCAATGAAAGGATCTGGGTCGACCCCATTATGATGCCCATCTCGGTCGATCAACCTCAGGTCGTTGAGCTTTTTGAGTTTATGAAGATCCTCCAGGATATCTGTCCGGGCGCCAAATCAACTCTGGGTCTTTCCAATATCTCCAATGGCACTCCTGAGCACTTAAGAGGGATATTAAACCGTATCTGCCTGGCGATGCTCGATCGATATGGCTGTTTTTCCGCCATTGTGGATAGCTTTGATGAGGAACTGGTAAAGCTCGCCAAGGGACAATTGCCGGACATCAAAAATTTGATCTACAGAGCCATGGATGAAGAGGTGGATACATCCAGCCTTCCAAAAAAAGAAACAGACATTGTCAAGACGGTCAACGTGATCATGGGAAGATCCCTCTACTCCCATTCGTGGTTGGAAACATAGTGACACGAATATCACGAATAAAAACGAATGAAACGAATATTCGTGTGATTCGTTCTCATTCGTGCCATTCGATAATAAAAAGGAGGCAAGTATGCAACTCAACGATTTTTTTGAACCCTATAAGGGTGAAACTAAAGAGGTCGCCATCGGACCTTCAGGTAAAGCAGTGAAACTGGGCGGCGAGCAGACCCTGCCCTTCCATGCTTTTGAAGGAAAAGAGGGAGCGCCTGTTCGATTCGCTCTGGAAGTGTTTGATGCCCCTCCCGAAGGCTGGCCGGAACACCTCCGTTCCTCTTATGCGGATGTCCTCTCGGACCCCGTGGCCTGGGCGGATAAATGCACAAACCAATACGGCGCTGACCTGATCTCCCTTTATCTATCCAGTCTGGATAGCGAGAATGCTGATCCCACAAAAATCGCCGAAAAGGTGAAAGACATTGCAGACCACATCTCCGTTCCTCTCATTGTCCTGGGGGTTGGGGATAAGGATAAGGATGCAAAAGCCCTCGTCGAAATAGCCAGGGTCTGCACGGGCAAAAATCTCCTCCTCGGCCCCCTGGTAAAAGAAAATTATGAGGAGATTGCAAAGGCCGCACTGGAGGGAGGGCACAGTATTATTCCTCAGAGCCCTCTCGACATCAATCTCTGCAAGGAACTCAATGTGAAATTGGCCAAGTTCTTCCCGAAGGAGAGGGTCGTCATCGACCCCTTATCCGCAGCCATCGGCTATGGAATCGATTACTCCTTCTCGATTATGGAGCGGGTCAAGCAGGTGGCGGTCATTCATAATGACGAAATGATGAAGGTCCCCATGGTTGCCAATATCGGAAAGGACTGCTGGAAGACAAAGGAGGCTAAGGAAGATAAAACTCAGGGAATACTTTGGGAAGCCCTGACGGCTTTCACCCTGATTTTAGCCGGGGCAAACCTTGTGATCATGCGGCACCCGGAGAGTTTGAAACTGGTCAAAAAATTAGTTTCTGGAAAGGAGTAACCCATGAGTAAAGGAGCTGTGAAACAAAAGGAGATCAATAAGATTATCAGGGCGGAAGATAACTGGGAACCAGTTGGTCCAACCCCTATGCCGGAAATATCCGATTTGCGACGATGGGATATGCGGCTTTTGAAGACTTATAAACCTTTTTATGCCCCCTTCTGCGACGTCTGCTGTTTCTGCACTTACGGAAAATGCGATCTCACCGAGGATAAGAAGGGCGCCTGCGGCATCAATATCGCGGGCCAGCAGGGAAGATGGGGGTTGATGTTCTCCCTGATGGGATGCTCGGCCCATGGCGCCCACGCTCGCCATCTGGTGGACTACCTCATCGAGAAGTACGGTGAAGATTATAAGATCGATCTGGGCGGCCAGGTGGATGTGGAAGCGCCCCATATGAGGACGGTCATGGGGCTCAAGCCGGAGACGCTGGGCGATCTTAAAAAGGGGATTGAATATGTGGAGAGGGGCATCATCCATGGTGTCTCAGCCACCCATATGGGACAGGAGGGAAGCGATCTTGATTTCGAGTCCAAATCCATGCACATCGGGATGCTCGATCATGTGGCCATGGAGGTTGCGGACATTGCCCAGACCATTGGATTCAAGTTCCCAACCTCTGTCGCTGAAACGCCTCTTTCAGGCCTGGGTTGGGGTTCGGTTGACAAAGACAAACCCGTTGTCACCTGCGTGGGACATAATGCCGCAGTAGCGACGGTGATGATTGACCATCTGATGAAAGCGGGCATATACGATCAGGTGGAAGTCACAGGGATCTGCTGCACGTCCCATGACAATATCCGGTATTCGGACAAGGCAAAGATCATCGGGCCCCTTTCAAAACAGATATTTTTTCTGAAGACAGGGATTGCAGATCTGGTAATGACCGACGAACAGTGCGTGCGGTGCGATATTCCTGAACTGGCAAAAGCCACGGGCAGCGCACTGATCGCCACATCCGACAAGATTAGCTATGGTCTTGATGATATGACCCACAAGGAGGTTGATGAGATTGTCCGGCTGGTCGTGGAGGAGGGCAAACAGGTCTTGATCCGTGACGTGGACAAAGCAGGAGAAGTCGCTGCCAAAGTTCTTCCACTTGTCGCTAAAAACCGGAAGGACAAGAAAGTGATTGTCACAAAGGATATGGCGCAGGAATTGGCTCAGACCTGTAAGACCTGTCAACTCTGTGACCGGGTCTGCCCCAACTTCCTGAATATCTCAGACGCCCTTGCCGATGTGCAGAAAGGGAAATTTGACCTCATGAGCGCAGTCTTTGCAAGATGCGTGGGCTGCGGAAAATGTGAGCAGGAATGCGCAAAGGAAGTGCCCATCATCAAGATCATGCAGGCGGCAGCCTCCTGGGACACCTATAATATCAGAGTTGGAAGAGGGCCGATCCAGGACGTGGAGATCAGAAAGGTGGGGGCGCCGATTGTCTTAGGGACCATTCCGGGTATTATCGCCATTGTCGGCTGCTCCAACTATCCTGAAGAGATTGAGGAAGTCGCTGAAATCGCCGAGGAGTTTGCAAAGCGGAAATATATCGTCGTCCTTTCCGGCTGTGCCGCCATGGCCGCCGGGATGAAAAAGGATGCCGAGGGAAAAACCATCTATGATAAGTATAAACCCGAGTTTGACGCAGGCGGTGTGCTCAATGTGGGAAGCTGTGTCGCTAATGCCCATATCACCGGAGCAGCCATGAAGGTCGCCAACATCTTCGCCAAGCTGCCGCTGCGGGCTAACTACGAGGTCATTGCCGACTATATTCTGAATCGGGTAGGAGCCGTGGGTCTGGTCTGGGGCTCTTACTCCCAGAAGGCCTTTACCATTGGAACGGGATGCAATCGCATGGGCATTCCTGTTGTCCTCGGTCCCCATTCTGCGAAATACCGGAGACTCTATCTATCGAGAAAGGAAGAGGACGACTGGACCGTTATGGACGGAAGAAAGAAGGAACTCGTCAACACCGAGGAGCCTTCTCCCGAACATCTGATGGTCGTCACTGAAAGCAAAGAGCGGGCCATGATCACCCTTGCGAGGCTCTGTATTCGGAAGAACGATACCGCCCAAGGAAGGCAGATCAAACTGAATCACTACATCTCTCTCTATAAACAGCATATGGGTTCCCTTCCCGATGATCTGCAGAACTTTGTAAGGAACGACAAGGACATACCCATCGTCTATAAGAAAGAGGTGAGTGAATATCTGAAGACAGTGGGTTGGAAACCTAAACCCCTTCTCACCTTACCCACCTTTATCGGGACATATGAAAGCAATATCCCCATCGATGCGGTGGTTAAATGAAGACACTCATCATCTATGACGGAGATTACGGCAAACGGTTCTGGGAAAACATCAGCCGTCATGCTCCAAAACAGTGGGAGGTCCAGGGGTTCCACTATTCTAAAAAGATCCCCCGTTTTGTCGAAGAGCTTTCCGATTACCTTCCGGGGGACCTCCCCAACTGCGATCTCCTGATCTCCGTTCAGGAGCAACCGGTCCTGGCTGAAATGATCCCCCTGTTTATAAAAAAGATGGGCGCCAGGGCTGTCATCGCTCCGATTGACAGCAAGGCTTACTTGACTTCAGGTTTGGCAAGACAACTTAAGAAGAAGCTCGAAAAAGATGGGGTTGAGCTCATCCACCCGATGACCTTTTGCACATTATCGGAGAAGATGTCAAAGAATGAGCTCATTCTGGAGTTTGTCAAATACTTTGGCAAACCGGAAGTGGAAATTGAAATAGAAAACGAAAAGGTAAAAAAGGTCACGGTCATCAAGGAAGCCCCCTGCGGGAACACGAGGTATGTCGCTGAACATCTCATCGGAACCCACATCAAGGATGCGGTGGAAAAGGCCGGCATCCTCCACCATAACCATCCCTGCATGGCCGCCATGGTGATGGATGCGGAAATTGGCGACACCCTGATGCATCATGCGGGGTTACAGATCAAGCTGGCCGTGGATGAAGCCATCAAAAAAACAGTGATTCGTGCCTGCACGCCGAAGTGACGGCGTTCCGGCACGCAGGCGTGAATCGTGATTCGTAACATCTTCAACGATTCACCCTTCACCCTTCACAACTCACAAAAGAAATGGAGGAGAAAAAATGAGCTTACCATACTATCACGTCAACGTATTCACAGGGATTAAGTCGTGCAAGGTGATGGAGGATCCTCAAACCCTTGCCAAGATCGCCAAAAAGGCCCAGCGACCCCTTCTTGTTCTGGGGCCTAAATGCGGCGAAGTGAATCTCGGAGGAAAACAGCTTCTTGATTATGGCATCGAGATTGCGAAAACCCTTGGCGCTGCCATCTGTGCAACAGCAAACATCAAGAAGAAGCTCCTGGAGGCGGGGGTGACGCCTGATTCCACTTACGATGCGGTCGAGATCATCAACCATCTTAAAGACTCTGATTGGAAGGGTGTTAAAAAAGAGGGAAACCATGATTTTGTCATGTTTCTGGGAATCAGACCGGATCTGGGAAATCAGGGATTATCCACACTGAAGCATTTCGCCGGCCATCTCAAGACCGCCACCCTGTGTAAATATGTCTTTCCCAACGCCAACTTCTCCCTTCCCAATCTGAAGGATGACAAGTGGAAAGAATATCTTGACAATATGATCCAGGGTTTAAAATCTTAAATCTGAAAATAAAGAAGGAATAAAGAAAGGAGGAAAACATGTTTTCTGTCGATGTGGGACCTCAGTATGAAGGGGAAACCGTAAGAAAGGAAGATTTTCAAATTGAGTTCGGAGGGCCGAAGCATAAGTTCAAAGCGGAGCTGGTGACCGTCAAACCTGCCGCTGAAGTGGAAGACGAAAAGATCGAGATCATCGGAAAGGACATCAAGGATTTTGAAGAGGGAGCGTCCGTTCCCATCTTCATTAAGATCGCTGTAGCCGGCGAGCAGCTCGAAAAAGATATGGAGCCCGTCTTTGAGCGCCGGGTCCACATGTATGTCAATTACATCGAGGGCTTCTGGCACATGGCTCAGAGGGACGAGATCTGGATGAGAATCCATAAAGACAGTTTTAAAAAGGGCCTCAACTCCCTGGACGAGATCGGAAGGATTCTCGCAATGCTCTATAAAAATGAGCTTTCGATCATTGAAAAGATCCAGATCACTTTTATCACCGATCCTGAAAAGGTGGAAAAAGAAGTCCTTGAGGCAAGAGAGGTCTACAAGGCAAGGGATGACCGGCTGAAGGGAATCACCGAAGAAGAAGTGGATGAGTTCTATGGATGTTCTCTCTGCCAATCCTTTGCGCCCACCCATGTCTGCGTTGTCACTCCGGAGAGGGTTTCCCTCTGCGGAGCGATCAACTGGTTTGATGGAAGGGCCGCTTATAAGATGGACCCCGAAGGACCCCAGTTTGCCATCAAGAAAGGAGACCTTCTGGACCCGGAGAAATTTATCTACTCCGGAGTCAATGCCATCGTGGCAGAGAAGTCCCTTGGCAGCAATAGTGTATTCTGCCTCCACAGCGCACTGGAAAGCCCTCACACCTCTTGCGGATGTTTCCAGGCCATCCTTTTTTATATCCCGGAGGTGGATGCCTTTGGTGTGGTTCACCGCGACTTTATGGGCGAGACCGTCACCGGTCAAAAATTTTCAGGCATCGCTGGAGAGGCCTCCGGTGGAAGGCAGAACGAGGGAATGCTCGGCCTGGCCATCTCTTACATGAAGTCAAAGAAATTCATTAAGACCGATGGAGGGTTAAAAAGGGTCGTCTGGCTCCCAAAAGGCATTAAAGAACAGATCAAAGATGTCCTCGATGAGGCAGGCATGTATGACAAAATTGCAACGGAAGAAGATGTGAAGAATGTGGATCAATTAACAGAATACATGAATCGAGTCGGACATCCCTGGGTAACAGGTTAATGGCCAATGACCAGTTTTCAATGATCAATTAGCAATGGTCAATGATTGGTCTGTAAGAATCGGTTATTAAAATAATCAATGGTTATTGTCAATTGACCATTGATTATTGATTATTTGAGAGGAGGATCTCATGGCGCTTAAGGCTTCGGATATTCAGAAAAAACTGCCGGATGGCGGCAAAAAGAATTGCAAAGAATGCGGGTTCCCCACCTGTTTTGCCTTTGCAATGAAACTGGCATCGGGCGCAGTGACTGTGGATAAGTGTCCCTATCTGCCGGGCGAGATTAGAACAGAACTCGAAGAGGCATTGGCTCCACCCATCAGGCTGGTCACCATCGGTGTGGGGGAAAATGCCATGAGTATTGGCGAGGAAGAGGTCATCTACCGACATGAAAAAACCTTTTACAGACCTTCCGGGATCGCCATCCTCATCACCGACAAGGAAGATGAGGGAACCATCTCCGCTAAGATCAACAAGCTAAAGACACTCCAGTTTGACCGGGTGGGTCAGAAGCTGAAAGCGAATCTCTTCGCTTTGAAGTATGCGGGAAATGCTGAGAAGTATCTGGGCCTGGTAAAGAGGGCGGCCGCAGAAGGGTTTCCCATTATTTTAATCTGTGAAGACCTGGACACCCTGTTTAAAGCAAGGGATCTGATTGCAGATAAAAATCCCCTTCTCTACCCTATCACAAAAGAGAATCTGGATGCCGCTCTTCCGAAGATCAAGGCAAAACCTACGCCCATCGGAGTGAAGACCGGCGGAATTGAAGAAATCGTTCCCATCACCAAACGGCTCAAGGAAGAAGGCATTCTGGACATCGTCCTCGATCCTTCCCCTAAATCGTTGAAAGAGATGATCAGGGACTACACCCTTATCCGGAGGGCCGCCCTCAAGAAAACATTCCGGCCTCTGGGCTACCCCATCCTTTCTCTGCCCTGTATGCTCGCGGAAAATAAGATGGAGGAAATCCTTCTGGCATCGGCAGGAGTGATCAAGTATGCAGGCATCGTCGTCCTCTCCGATTTTGAAAAAGAGATGCTCTATCCTCTCCTTGTCTTAAGGCAAAACATCTTTACCGATCCGAGGGTTCCCCTTGCGGTGGAGCAGAAAATTTATGAAATCGGAACGGTCTCTACCGAATCACCGGTGCTTCTGACGACCAATTTTGCGTTGACCTATTTTGCAGTGGCCAGTGAAATCGAAAATAGTAAAATTCCTGCCTATCTCTGCGTAAAAGATACGGAAGGTTTATGTGTGCTTGCAGCCTGGTCAACGGGAAAGTTTAGCGGAGACACGGCCGGGCCATTTCTCAAGAAAATAGGAGTCGGAGATAAAGTTAAGAATAAGAGGGTCATCATCCCTGGATTTGCCGCAAGGATCAAGGGAGAACTTGAAGAGGAATTACAGGGCTGGGAAGTGATTGTGGGTCCCCGTGAGGCAAGCGA
>Ga0207951_100139_pt1 | contig 46210 bp, 45 predicted proteins | sample Subbio12Aug_8Bad_FD_184830 | JGI IMG/M metagenome (GOLD analysis project Ga0207951, IMG submission 184830) | Serpentinite rock and fluid subsurface biosphere microbial communities from McLaughlin Reserve, California, USA - CR12Aug_8Bad (SPAdes) | ecosystem: Environmental > Terrestrial > Deep... | reverse complement strand
GCGCGTGTGGGGCCATGAGTTTTACTCGTCGAGCCGCACCATCGACGTGCACATAAGGCGCATCCGCAACAAAATCGAAGAGCACTCGCGCTTTTCCTTTATACAGACCGTACACGGCCTCGGTTATAAGTTCCAAGCCGAGGAGAAAATTCCATGCGAATAGGGCGAAAACTAGTCGTAAGCCACACACTGCTGGCGGTCTTGACCTTTGCTGTCACCAGCATCGTCCTCCGCTCGTCCCTCGCCTATTATCTGATAGCCGTCGTCGCGATAGGCGCGTCGCTGCTCGTCATCGGAACAAGCTACATGCTTTCGAACTCGTTTACGACACCTTTGAAGCGGATGATAGTCATGGCCGAGCGGATGGCCAACGACGACCTCGAGCAGAGATTGCCGGTTCGCGAAGGCGACGAGATAGGTGAGCTGTCGAAATCGTTGAACGAATTGGCCGAAAAACTAAAGGCGCGCATCGACGAATTGAGTACCGAGAAGGCCAAGTCCGACCTCATCTTCAACAATATGGCCGAGGGCATCCTCCTATTAAACCAGAACGGCGAGGTCGTGCTGACCAACCCTTCCATCGAGGGCATATTTAGTGTGGCGACCGCCGATGTCATCGGCAATCAGGTCGTTCATTCCATCAAGAACTACGACCTCGACCATGCGATTCAAGAATCAGCGGTGAACAAGCGCGAGGTCATAGACGAGTTGGCGCTACAGTCACCTTTTAAGCAGCTAAGAATACGCGTCATGCCCATTACGAACAGCTTGGGCGAAGACCAGACGCTCGTGGTCATCCGCGACATTACCCAGCAGAAACAGGTCGAACGATTAAGAAAAGACTTCGTAGCCAACGTATCGCACGAGCTTAAGACGCCGCTGACCGGTTTGAAGCTTTTGTCCGATAATCTCCTGCGCAGCATCGACACGGACCCCGCTTCGAGCAAGGTCTTCATCATGCGCCTGGACAAAGAGCTTAGCACGCTCATCAGCTTAGTGCGCGAACTCATCGACCTCTCCAAGCTTGAGAACCCGCAGGAGACCGCGGAAAGAATCCCGGTCGACCTAGAGGAAGTCGTCGTCGAGGTCTGCGCGAGTTTCTCCCAACTCGCGGCATCGAGCAACCTTAAGCTTGACTGGGATATCGCGAACGAAGTGCCCGGTATCGCAGGTGACCGGGAGCAGATTTTTACTTTGGTCAGAAACCTTGTCGACAACGCGATTCGATACACGCCCGCCGGCGGAAAAATCAATGTGCGTGTCGAGAGCGTAGCCGGGCTTGCGAGACTCGCGGTCATCGACAGCGGCATCGGACTGGCCAAGCGCGAGATACCGAGAATATTCGAGCGTTTCTACCGGGTAGACAAAGCCCGGAGCAGAGAGACCGGCGGCACTGGCCTCGGCCTCTCGCTCGTCAAACACATCGCCGAAAACCATGGCGCGATAATCGACGTTGAAACCTCGCTTGGCATCGGCAGCACCTTCTATGTAACCTTCCCCGCCAACCCGAACGAGACGCCCCGGGATATCGGATGAACCAGGCTTTTCGCGCACTAGAAAGCCGGACGGTCCCGGCATCGCGTTAGGCGCTCCCCAAGCTTATTGCCAGTTAACATTTTTTTAACAAAATGGTTACAACTTTTTCACCACATACCGTTGAAGCACGGCTATGCTTACCAAGGTGCTGTTCGAAGAAGGGCCCATAGAACGCACATCATACAAATTTTGTAGGAGGTTTACATGAGACTATTTTCGCGCGTATCACAGAAGCACTCACTCTATGCCGTTATCGCACTAATGCTCGTTCTCGCCCTAGCCGTCGTCGGCTGCAACTCGGGCGGCAAAACAGACACCGGGGGCGCCACCGGCGAGTCGGAGATCTCAGGCACCACTAAAATCGATGGTTCAAGTACCGTGGCCCCGATTAGCGAAGCGGTGGCGGAAGAATTTATAGCTGCCAACCCGGGCGTTCAGGTAACGGTCGGCACGTCGGGCACGGGCGGCGGTTTTAAGAAGTTCACCACCGGCGAGATTGACATCAATAACGCGTCCCGGCACATAAAGGATGAGGAGAAGGAAGCGGCTGAGAAAAACGGTATCGAGTACGTCGAGATACCCATCGCCTACGACGGGATTTCGATCGCCGTCAACCACGGCAATGACTGGGCTACATCCATAACAGTCGACGAACTCAAGAAGATATGGGCGCCGGACAGCACGATTAAGACTTGGAAAGAGGTTCGCTCCAGCTGGCCGGATGAAAAGCTCGTGCTCTACGGCCCGGGCACCGACTCGGGTACCTTCGACTACTTTACCGAGACCGTTAACGGCGAGTCCGGCGCGAGCCGCACCGACTATACGGCAAGCGAGGATGACAATGTGCTCGTACAGGGTGTAGCCGGCGACAAAGGCGCGTTGGGCTACTTCGGTTACGCGTATTACGCGGAGAACGCGAGCAAGCTCAAAGCACTCGCGATCGATGCCGGAGACGGCGAGGTCAAGCCCAACGACACCACCATCATGGACGGCACCTATAAACCATTCGCGCGACCCCTCTTCATCTATGTGAACAAAAAGGCGATCGAGCGGCCGGAGGTCAAGGAATTCTTGAGGTTCTACTTCACCGAAGGCAGGGCGCTCGTCGCCGAAGTCGGTTACGTACCGCTCAACGACGCGGAGTATGAGGAAAACCTAAAGCTGCTCGAATAACCCTGCGGGCGCTTATCGACGTATGTTACAATATCATGAGGCAAGGGCATCACCGGCGACCGATACGGCCGGTGATGCCAAAGCTTTTCAACGCAAGGAGTGACGTCTTTGAACGCTGAACAAAAAGCCAAAAACACAATGTTCGAATTGCCGCCCGCCAAAGTCAGAATGCGAAAGATCAAGGAGCGCCTCATCTATTCGGCTCTGCTCGGCTGCGTCCTGATGTCGGTGCTGACCACGGTAGGGATAATCTTATCGCTCGTAACGGAGACATATTCGTTCTTCCAGGAAGTGCCGCTCGTCGCATTTTTAACCGACACGCGTTGGACACCGCTCTTCGCCGACAAACACTTCGGTATCATGCCGCTCGTCGCGGGAACGCTAATCATCCTTGTCGGGGCGAGCCTCGTGGCGCTGCCTATCGGGCTGGCAAGCGCGCTCTACCTTAGCACCTACGCAAAACCGGGCGTCCGTAAGGTGGTCAAACCATTGCTGGAGGTGCTTGCCGGAATCCCGACCGTCGTCTACGGCTACTTCGCCCTTATGTTTGTCACCCCGCTCCTTCGCGCGTTCATCCCGGATTTGAGCATCTTCAACGCGCTCAGCGCGAGCATCGTCGTCGGCATCATGATAATCCCGATGGTCTCCTCGCTCAGCGAAGACGCTCTTGGCGCGGTTCCGCGCTCGCTGCGCGAGGCGGGGTTCGCGCTCGGGGCGACCAGATTCGAGGTGGCGACAAAAATCGTCCTGCCGGCCGGACTCTCAGGCGTCATGGCCTCGTTCATCCTGGCGATATCCCGTGCCATCGGTGAAACCATGATTGTGGCCCTCGCTGCGGGCGCAACGCCGAAACTCACCCTTAATCCCCTGGAAAGCATCCAGACCATGACGGCATACATCGTTCAAGTGAGCATGGGCGACACGCCACACGGCACAATAGTATATAAGACGATTTTCGCCGTCGGCATGCTCCTTTTCCTTGTAACGTTTGCGATGAACATCTTGGGGCAACTGGTGACCCGTCGCTACCGGGAGGTGTACGAGTAGTGGAAGAGGAATCATTGGCGTTCAAAAGACGACTGAAACGAAGGGCTAGGCTCGATGTGGCCTTCCACGGCCTGGTTCTCATGGCAACGGCGTTTGCGCTAATCGTGCTGGCGGCTTTGTTGTTCGACGTTTTCCGCAAAGGCCTCGGCTGGCTCGACTTCCAATTCCTGTCTAGCTTCCCGTCGCGCATACCGGAGCGCGCGGGTATCCACTCATCATTGATGGGAACCCTGTGGGTAACCTCGATAACGGCGCTCCTCACATTTCCGATTGGCGTCGCAACCGCCATCTTCTTGGAGGAATATGCCCCTAAGAACCGGTTGATGAATTTCATAGATATCAATATCGCCAACCTCGCCGGCGTACCGTCCATTGTCTATGGTATCCTCGGGCTCGCCATTTTTGTGCGCGGCATGATGCTCGGTCGCACCGTCTTAGCGGGCGCGCTCACAATGACTCTGCTCGTTCTCCCCATCATGATAATCACTTCGCGCGAGGCGCTTCGAAGTGTGCCGAGTTCGCTCCGCCTGGCCTTTCTGGCCATGGGCGCGACAAAGTGGCAGACGATACGCCACATAGTGGTGCCCGCGGCGCTCTCCGGCATCTTCACCGGCTCTATCCTTACAGTATCGCGCGCTATCGGGGAGACCGCTCCGCTCATCCTCATCGGTGCCCTTTCGTTCGTCGCGTTCGCCCCGAGAAGCCCGTTCGACGGGTTCACGGTTTTACCGATTCAGATTTTCAGTTGGGTCTCACGCCCGCAAGCCGAATTCAGCAACCTGGCCGCCGCTGCGATCATTGTCCTGCTCATCGTCTTACTCTCGATGAACGCGGTATCGGTATGGCTCCGGCACCGGTACGAGAAGCGAAACGGTAAATAATTACCGCCGGCCGAGCAGCACTCGCGCCGGCGCGCCATCGGCTCCTATGATCTTTAGCGGCAAGCACATTATCTCGTAGCGACCAACCTCGACCCCTGATAGATCGAGTCCCTCGACTATGACGATGCCGCTCTTAAGAAACGCGCGATGAACCCCGATTCCCTGATGATACGCGCCGACCGAGAGGTAGTCTATTCCGACGAGTCTCACTCCCGACTCGGCTAGGTACTCCGCCGCTTCCGGTGTGAAGTAGACGAAATCGGCGGTGAATTCGGGGCTCTCCCAAAGGGCCGAGTTTCTAGTCTTGCAAAGCACCCGGGTCTCCCCGACAATCCCGGCGGCTTTCAGCTCTTGCGGTGTGATGCTTTGTTCCGATTTAACCTCGATGACCACCGCCTCACCGACGAGCACATCGAGCGGCAGCTGCTCGACTGTCGGCGCCCCCTGTAAGAAATGGGCGGGCGCGTCGACGTGCGTGCCGGTGTGGCTGCCCATCCGAATGACCGAGACATCCGAGGACGCCCCCTCGCTTATCGAATGGACCGGCGCGCGCTCAAAGCCCGGGTCGCCCGGCCAGGTCGGCATCGACTCATGGATGCCGACGGAGATGTCGTAGATACTCGCGTATGCATGGTTTTCAACCATAATATCTCCCCAAATCGAACCATCGAACATTAGGTTGCTTGCACCCATTGTGGGTGCTACGGCTCCAAATATACGGCTGGCGCTGTGCTCTCGGGCGACCTCAGGCTTGATATGGCTACCACAAAGTGACGGTACTCCTTGCAGGCTCCGGCAGGTCAAGCTGCGGACAAGAAAATTCACTCCGTTGGTTTTCAACACAGCTCACGCCTAATATGGATATGAATTTCAATACTGTGGCGGCGCTCTCCTGTCACCGGACGCCGTTTTCTGTGTTTCTTGCGAAAAAAGCTATGCTGTCCCGCGCTTTTATTAAACTTTTAGGCTTCGAAGCATGGGGCGGCGGAAACGCAATCGGCGGTTCTCCATCAAGCGCAAGCAGTGCCAAACAACCACTTTATGCCATATAGAGCAGGGAAAATATTAGTTTAGTCGATGCCGCTTCGGGAAAAATTTGCATAGCCGTAACCGCCACGGGCCGCCCCATCTCACGGGTGACGCTTGAAAGAGGCGGTTTAGATTCACGGCATTTACTAAGCATAGTCTCGGCAAAGGAGGTGAATTTATGAGAAAAAGAATTTGGTTCATTCTTGGCGGCGCGCTCATAATGGTATTGGCGAGTTACGCTACCGTTTCAGCACTAACCGGAGGCTTTGCGGGCAGGACGACGACTGGTTGCGGCAATGGCGGTTGTCACTCTACGGGAACGCCGAAGCCTACCGCGACTATTGTCGGGCCGGCAAGCCTGACTACAGGAGAGAGCGCCCTGTACACGGTAACGGTCGTTGGCGGTTCGTCCACGACGGGAGCGGGCATCGATTTCGGTGTGACGGCGGGAACATTAACCGCGGGCACCAACACGATGCTCTCCGGCTCTGAAATCGTCCACTCGACAAAGGTCACGCGAACTTTTAGCTTCACGCTCACAGCGCCCGCGATAGCCCAAACGATAGCCTTAAATGGTGCGTTCGTCTCATCGGACAACGACGGCAGCGCGGGTGACGATACGTTCGGAGTGACCTCGATGACGATAACCGTCACGGCGCCGCCGACCACAACCACCACACAACCCACAACCACAACAACAACGCAGCCGCCGACCACAACAACAACGCAGCCGCCGACCACGACCACCACACAACCCACAACCACAACAACGGTCGTCATACCCGCTAGAATCGACATTGTGCCCGATTGTCTCATCAAAGATCGGCCGATGGCGGTGAGAGTATTCCTATACGGTAGCGCGTCGCTCGATGTCTCAAAGGTCAAGAGAGGCAGCATCAGGCTCGATGGCGCATCACCGACGTCGATCCCTAGGGTCCGCGCAGACCTAAACGGCGACGGCAAGCCGGACATGATGCTGATATTCAAAGCAGAAGACCTCGACCTCGAAATAGGCGAGCAGAACCTATGTCTCACCGGTATGACCGATGGCGGTAAGCACTTCAAGGGCTGTGACACCATATGTGTCAAGAGCGTTCGACCAGCCCACGCTACCACCTCGAGCACGAGTCCGGCTAGTTCGACGACCCTGAACACGACTTCATCGAGCACAATATCATCGAGCACCACCGGCTCGACCCAAGCGATGAACGCAACGACCGAATCTAGCACAAGCGGCTCGCGCCGGCAAGCACACCAACAGCTCAGCGACATGATCCGTGACGCGGCGCACAACATCGTCCGCGACCGCAAACGCGACCGCAGTTGCGATTAATCATCCAAACGCGCAAGGCTCACGCATAGACATGTGCCGCAGGAATCACAAAAAGAGGGGAGCGCTCCCCTCTTTTTGTTCCGCCGTACATGCTGTATATACCCGCTATTTCATCGAGCCTTACGCGCGACAGCCTGCGTCACGGCCTCCATGATATGTTCGACCGTGAGACCGTATTTATCCCACAGCTCGCGCGGCTCACCGGACTCGCCGAAGGTATCATCGACACCGACAAACTCCTGCGGCACCGGGAAACGCTTTGCCGACACCTCCGCGACCGCGCCGCCGAGACCGCCGTAAATCTGGTGCTCCTCGCAGGTCACAATGGCCCCCGTCTCTTTCGCGGCGGCGACTATCGTCTCGATATCGATGGGTTTTATAGATGGGCTATCCACCACCCTTACGGATAATCCGCATGCCGCAAGCCCTTCGGAGGCCTGCAGGGCGAGGTAGACCATCGTACCGCACGCGACGATGGCGGCGTCGTAGCCTTCCCTAAGCACAACCGCTTTGCCGATTTCAAACGGGGTCTCCTCCGTCGTGAAGACCGGCGTTTTTTCTCGCGCGAAGCGGATGTATACCGGGCCATTATGCCTTGCGGCGGCGAGAGTCGCCTTTCTCGTCTCGACCGCGTCGCATGGGGCCAGGACGACCATATTAGGTAGGCAGCGCATCATCGCGATATCTTCGAGGGCCTGGTGCGTTGCGCCGTCGCCGCCGGTCGTCAAGCCGGTGTGCGAGCCGGCGATTTTCACGTTCGCCTTGCTGTAGCAGATGCCGACCCGTATCTGGTCCCAGTTTCTGCCCGGCGAGAAGACCGCGAACGAACTGACAAAAGGTATCTTCCCCTCAAACGCGAGGCCCGCGGCCATACCCGCCATGTTCTGCTCGGCGACACCCGCTTCGATAAAGCGCTCGGGATAGCGCTTGGAGAATTCGATTGTCCGGGTCGACTCGGTCAAATCCCCGCTCAGCACCACTACATCGGGGTCGGTTTCGCCAAGCTCCAGGAGCGCCCGGCCATACCCGTCGCGCGTAGCCTCTTTCTCAATATCGTCGCCGAATAACGGCTCGACCAGACAGACGTCGTGGTTGACGATTTTCATAACCCCCTTAAGCGTGATAATCTAGCAGTCATGCACCGCAATTCCGCATTACACTTCTCGAATCTTAAATCCCTTATCCCCTCAACTTCTCTATCTCATTCCGTATCCGCGCGCCCTCGGCGCGCAGCTGCCCTATCGCGCGCTCACCCATCTCGGCCGAGGGCGCTTTGCCGTGCCACTCAGACTCGTTTTCCATGTAGTCGACCCCTTTGCCCGGAATCGTGTGGCAAATTATAACCGTCGGCTTCTCGTAGACCGCCTTGGCCTCCTCGCACGCCTCGATTATCCGGCGAATATTGTGCCCGTCAATCTCTATCACATGCCAATTGACAGCCTCATATTTCGCCCGTAGCGGCTCGAGAGGAAAGATGTCTTCGGTGTGCCCGTCGATTTGGATGTTGTTCCTGTCTAATAGCGTCGTCAGGTTACGCAATCTATGGTTGCCCGCGAACATGAGCGCCTCCCAGGTCTGCCCCTCGTCGTGCTCACCATCGCTCATCACGCAATAAACCCGGTAATCCTTATCGTCCATCCGCGCCGCCAGGCATCTCCCAATAGCCTGTGACAGCCCTTGCCCGAGGGGGCCGCCGGTATTCTCCAGGCCGGGCAGGGAGAGGTTATGGGGATGCCCCTGTAATCGGGAATCGATTTTGCGATAGGTCGGCAACTCGTCGATGGGGAAGTAGCCCGATCGCGCCATCGCCGCATAGCGTACCGCGCAGATGTGCCCGTTCGAGAGCACGAGCCGGTCGCGCTCCCCCCAGTCGGGGTTGACGGGGTCGTGTCTCATGATGTGAAAATAGAGTGCGGTAAAGACCTCCGCCATCCCGAGCGGGCCGCCGGCATGCCCGCTTCCGGCGGAAACCAGCATGCCGATGATATCCCGGCGAATCGTATTCGCCATAGCCTCAAGCTCGAGTCTTTCAAGGTCGGATATTGTCAGTACGCCACCTCCCCGATGTTTCAGAATAATCCCTTCAAACTAATCGCGCGCCGAGATGCTCGTCGTAAACGACCAATCCAGGTGGATAGGGTCATCGTCGGCAAGCGCTTCTATCTTTACCTCATATGCCGTTCCGCGCTCAAGCGGCGCCTTCGGGATGAGCGCCAGCGAGTCCCTGATAAACCGGTCGGAGTAGGGCAACAGCCGATAACACGGGATACTAACCCCGTTGGAGTCGCGCACTTCGTAACCGATGATCTTTATACTCCCGTATCCGTTAAACGTGACGGTTATGGGGTAGCCGACGGGGTATTTCTTCCCCGGAAGCGGGTCGGGAATCTCATCCCCTTTGAACTCAAAAGGCACGTCGCTCTGCCGGTCGACCGGATAGTGTACCACCCTTTTTACTTCGGAAAAACCCGGGTTGGCGAAGTCCATCACATAGGCGAGACGCTTCTCGACTTTGGCGGCGCCGAAACCCGCCTCGAAGACCCGCGGGCTTATTATCGGAAGGCGATGGTAGACGGTGTCGACCCAACCGTCGACCGCCCACTTCGGGTCGATTTGGAGCAAGTAGTCGTGTGAGGCCCAGCGCATGCTAGCCACCTCGGTAGCGTAAGTGAAATTATCATATCCAAAGAATTTTATCCGGTCCCACGGCCATATGCCGGTGAATCCCTCTTTGTCGGGCGACTCGTCGTGCCCGGACTGGGTGTGGGCGACGTTATATTTAGCATGGGCTTGCGCGGCCTTGTTTATCGCCTCGTTGAGCGTGACGTCCTTGAGGCCGACGAAGTCGCGATAGTAGTTAACACGCTCGAGGGCGACGCGCTGCTGCTCGGTCGGGTTGAGTTCGGGCTCTACCTTCGGATTGGTCGTAGTCGGAGAGATAACGACCCGCCATTCATCGACCGTGATTTTTCCGTCACCGTTGACATCGTGAAAGGGGCTCGCCAGCTCAAAGCCCGGCTTCTTACACGTCACGCACGAGGTCGAGATATCGGTAAACATGAATGAATCGGTAAGGTAGAGGGTGACAAAGAATACCAGCAGGGAGACGGCAACAAAATTTATCATCGCGCCCATGAGGCGCAGAGCCGCGTGCAAAAACCGCTTTCCGCCGTTCATCAATACCTCAATCGCTAGCATAAAATCTACAAGGCACCGTAATACGCTGGAACATCTACTTTAGATGATAACCGTTTTGGGCTTTTTTTAATAACGACGGGCTTGCCTGCTACGATTTACATTGGGGATATGCTTACGATAAAAGCCTAGAACCCCAATCTTGGCGATTCCAGGCCTCTGACCTGTGGGCGTTACTGGGATTGAACCAGTGACCCCTGCCGTGTGAAGGCAGTGCTCTCCCGCTGAGCTAAACGCCCGTATCATGTTTGGCAATAAGTGCCCTGATAGTTATTATCCCGAATTCTGGGGAAAACTCAAATAAAAGAACGATTGTCTTATAACGTTTTAGAAGGGAAGTCCAATGCGGGGCGGCGCGAAGCGAAGACTCATACTAGCGACACTCCTTATCGTGGTGCTCGCGCCCACCGCCATCGGCATCCTCGCGCTGCAAAACGGCCCGTGGACCCGCTCTCCCATCATCCAAAACGGGCAATCCTTTATCGCGGGGGCGATTCTCTCACGTATCGACCTCGTATCCGTTTCCAAGGCCGACGACTTACCGAGACCGACTTCGCTTTCCCCCGCAAAGCTCACCGCCCTGATAAACGACGACATAACCGTCGTCTCATCCTCGAACCTCGCAAGCCTGGAACGGCCGCGGAAAGCCGGCGGCTTCGTAATCGCGACCATCGAGCCGCTCGACCTCGTCGGCAAAAGCGGGGCGGCGCGGAGGAGACTCATCGAAGCAATCGACGCGGCCGCCGCGGCCGGAAAGGTAGATGCGATTGTCGAGGCGACCGCCTCGGATACTCTTCGCGGCGGCAAGTGGGGAGAGCGCGCGGTGAAGCGACTTCGCGCGGCCGGCGTAATACGCTGCGTTATTTTCGACGGCGCCCATCACGTCGGGTCTCTCGCGCTCGCGCCGGATATCTTGATTGTCCCCGTCACGAATCACGCGGGGGAGACTTACGCCGCGCACTGGTTTACGCGAGACGCCGTGCCGCTCAAGCTGCTCGAAGAGGTGCTTCGAGACAACAACATAGATAGCACGATCGCGCGATTTCCGCGCGCCGGCATCCCGATTAAAAACCGCAACGGCATGGCCCGGCTGGCGGCGCAAGCGATACGGGCCGCCGCAACGGCGGAAAAAACCGTCGCGCGGAGCACCGGCGGGGCGCGTCGCACATCCGCGATATCGACACAGCACGGCAATAAGCGCCATAAAGACGGTAGTTCGGGTAGAAACTCGCGCTTCGTGTCGATTACTATCGATTGTGAAAACAGGGGAACACAAACGGTAATGCCGCGTATCCTCAATGAGTTAAAGGGGAAGATTCGACTCGCCGGTCGAAGCAATAAAGAAATCGACCGTGTTTATCTTGGGTTAACAGCCGGCAACAGTCGCTTTCCGTATAAGAGTGCGGCTGTCGAATTCGACCGCCGGGAACTCGAGGGGTACCTCAATAAACACCTGCCATGCGAGATAACCGTCCTCTCCGAGCCGCTAAGCGTATGGGATATCTATGTAACACGCCTCGGCCTATGACCAATCATAGCGCAGTTTAGCTTGCCCGCGCGACTAAAACGCGGGTGCGCCCCCTTCCCTCTTTCCCCCGATTTTGCCCTCAATTGAGACTGAGACCTCGTATCAATTTATGACGGTTGAAGGCTCTTACTGGAAAGACTTGGGTTCAGTGGCTTATGCGCATATCCGGCTCGCACGAGGACAATCCGGCGTCGGCGCGAAACAACCAAGGCTAGACGCGCCGGCTCCCGCGAAACTCAAACACTTGTTCTATAGCAAACCGCGAGGCTCCTCCCTCCTCCTCTTTTCGCAGGTAAGCGGTTGGGGAAGTAGGGGTGGGTCGCTTATCCCTTGAGCCCCTTGTCCCTTGCCCACGTGTCGACAAGCACTAACGCTTCCTCTTTAGTGCTGATTTCGCCGTCAAGCCGCGCTTCGAGCAGCAAGCGCATTATCTCGCCGACCAGCGGGCCCGGGCCGATACCCAAATACTCCATAACCTCGTTGCCGTCGACGGGGGGGCGTATCTTCGCCGTCTCCTCTGCCGCCTCGAGTTCGACGATACGTTCTTCCAGCTCATCAAGGACGCGAAGCGACTGATTCATCTTTCGCGGGTTCTTAGTCGTACAGTCGGCTCGGATAAGCGCGTTGAGCTTCTCGCGCAAACTACCGGCGTCGCGAATATACTTTCGAACCGCTTTGTCGGTCCAGCCCATGCGATAAGTGTAGACACGCATGTGCTGGTAGATAAGCTCATAGACCTCGTCGATGAGCGCTTTCGGATATTTGAGTGCGCGCAACCTTTTCTTGGCCGCATAGGCGCTAACGTGGTCGTGGTTGTAGAAGGTCACTTTACCCTCTATTATCTCCCTAGTATCGGGCTTGCCGATATCATGAAAGAGCGCGGCCAAGCGAAGCGCCAGCTCAGGCTCGGTGCGTTCGACTACGAGCAAGGTGTGCTCCAGAACATCTTTATGGTGGTAATCAGGGTCTTGAGCGACCTTCAGCCGCGATATCTCAGGGACGAACTCATCGCTCAGGCCGGTCTCGATAAGCAGGCGCAATGCCTTTGACGGCTCGCCGCCCGTGAGAATCTTAGAGAACTCATCGCGCACGCGCTCGCTCGACACCCGCGCCAGCTCACCCTTGTATCGCCTTATCGCATCCCTGGTCTCATCGGACAAATCCATCCCCATCGTCGAGACAAAGCGAACGGCGCGCATCATGCGAAGCGGGTCATCCAAGAAACTCCGCTCGGGGCCGAGCGGGGTGCGTAACAACCGTTTTACCAGGTCATCTTGGCCATGGAAAGGGTCTATCAGCTCGCCTGTGGCGCGGTCCAGCGCCATCGCGTTTACGGTGAAGTCCCGGCGCGACAAATCCAATTCTATCCCGCTCTCGAACGCGACAACCGGATGCCGGCTTGCGTCTTCATAGCGCTCGCTGCGGAGTGTGGTAATCTCTATCTTCAATCGACCTTTTCCGAGAGCGACCGTCCCGAATTTTATGCCGATGAGCCACAGATTATCGGCCCAGGGCTTGACGATTTTTATGATTTGCTCGGGCTGGGCGTCGGTGGCGAAATCGAGGTCGTCATGGACTTGGCCGAGCAACGCGTCGCGAACCGACCCGCCTACCAAATATAGCGCCTTCCCCGCCTCTTCAAAGAGCCGGTTGAGCTCCCCCACGACCGGGTGTTCAAGCGATGCTCTTAAGTTGTCGAAGTCTAGTCTCTCGCCTATCGCTTATACCTCCCTTGGATAATTCTGGAAATTTACCGCTAAACATAACATAACTACTTTACCAGAAGGCGCTTATGCCTCAAAATCCGGTTTTTTGCCGCCCGAATTATGATATTGACGTTCAACTAGGACTGAATCTTCCCTTTCAGAAACTGTTCCATTGAGATTCTTGTTCTTTTACTATTAAAAAAAGCCCGCGCATGCGCGGGCTTTTATGGACTATCTATTCGCTAGACTTTCTATTCAAGAAACTCGAGCGCGGTTTGAGCGGCCACGTTCTTCGGGTCCAACTTCAAGGCTTTCTCCAAGTCGGCCTTGGCCTTATCTTTTTCACCGAGCTTCCTGTACGCAACCGAGCGGCTCAGATACGGCTCTACCCATTTCGGGCTCTCTTTAATAACGATGCTCAGCGCTTTTTCTGCTTGCTTCAGGTCGCCTTCTTGGAGCCTGATGAGCGCGATGCCGAAGTGTGCTTCAGGGTTTTTCTTGTCCATCTTTACGGCTGTATTTAGGTCTTCCAGCGCTTTGTTGACCTCACCGTTGTTGAAGTAGAGCCGAGCCCTGTAGACATGCGCGGACGCGGTCGGTTTTCCCATGTTGACCGGATTGAGCTGCTCGATCAGTACCACTTTGTTGAAGTGCTTGATAGCGGTCGCAAAATCCCCTTTGCTTTCAGCTATGGCCGTCTGCTCGACATACTGCTTCTTGGCCCTAAAGCTGCCGTATCCTGCGCCAACGATTACCGCTACGATAAGCAAGGCAATTATGATTTTACCCTTCAAAAAACTTCACCTCTTCTAATCCATCGCACGATGGTCCTTACCATTTCCAAACCGATTCGCGCTATCCGTGCTATAAATCGATATGTGTAAACTTTCTCAATATAGCACAAAAAAATAGAGACATGTACATCTTATAGTGCTTTATCCAGCCTTTAGTATAGCGCAGATTCGACCATTATCCAACATTATAAGGCCTTATTTTATTTGTAATTTGCCGCTTGAAGAAACTCTCTGCTAGCGCAAAGACGCGCCTAGCCCCCGGAATTCCGCTAATTTTAGCCATAAGCACTGGTCACAATATCGAATTCTCTTGCGGGAATCATTGTTTAAAAAGCCCGACCAGGGGTAAAAGCTAGTAGCTCCAGGAGCTTGATACCGGCTTAATAAGCAAACGGTATGCTGATAACTGCTGGTAGGGGTTGCAACAGTATGCATAGACTATCGGCTTAATATACAACCAAGCATAGGTTTACATAGGCCTGAAGGTTCAGGCGGGACTGAAAGGAGCGTCAAAATTGAAAAAATACACCGTTGTTTTGTTGATAATGGCTATGGTGGTAACGCTTGCGCCGGGGGTGCCGGTGCTTGCGCAAGATTATACAGCGCCCAATAACTATCATATGCTGTGGTCTGACCCCGACGAGAATAAGCCGATAGATATCAAAGAGGTCATGATGTCGGATAACGGGCAGGATATGATGCTGTTTGCATTCAGCACGCATAGACCCTTCGCTAAAACAGACCTCGCGAACCAGCGCATCTGCTTCTTTCTCGACACCGACCAAAACCGGTCGACCGGCATTGAAGGCGCCGACGGATTCGATTACATAATCGAGTTAGATGAAATTAACGGGGCGCTTTTTTTGCTCGTTCATGACAAACAAAGCGGAACACTCGCTAAACATATCTCCCCTGCCGTGACGCAACTGGCGAGCGGCGATATTGTGCAGGGTTTCATCCCTCTAAGCTGGTTCGGCAACATAGAGAAGTTCGACTGGAAAATGGAGGTCTTCGAGGCATCCGCATCGGAAACGACTCTACCGAAATCATATGATAAGGTTCCGGACAACGGCCATCACACCTATTCGATGTACAAACCGCCGGCTAGCCCGCCTAGCACCGACACGAGCACACCTGGCGGCGGTAGCACAACCCCATCGACGACAAATCCATCTAGTGGCGGTGGCGGTGGTGGCGGTGGCGGCACCGCCGCACAGCTGTCAGACCTGCTTAAAGCAGCTCCCAAAGACAAAGAAATCGCCGAGAAAGGAGCACAGAAGAAGGGCTTCAGTGATGTGATGTTAGACGACTGGTTCTACAGTTATGTAAGAGCGATGGTCGACACCGATGTCGTCGGCGGCTACGATGACGGAACATTCAAGCCGAACCGGGAGATAACGCGCGCCGAGTTCGCCAAAATGGTCTGCCTGGCGAAAGGCTGGAACCTCGAAAGCTCCTCCACCCCGCCCTCCTTCAACGACGTGGCGCAAGACCACTGGGCTTTCAGGTTTATCGAGACCGCGCGCGCGCGTGGCGCCATATCGGGTTATCCTGATGGGAGTTTCGGGTCGGAGAAGAAGATCACCAGGGCGGAATTGAGTAAGATAATATGCCTCGCTAACAGCTACAGCCTCTCGCAAGGACCGTGCGGTTTCAGCGATTGCGGCGAGCACTGGGCGTTGCGCTACATAGTGACCGCCAAAGTAAAAGTCATCATCTCGGGATATAAGGACGGGACTTTCAGGCCGAATACTTCGGCGACGAGAGCCGAGGTCTGCAAAATGCTCTACCAGATGATGCGGGACTAGACCGGCCATACGAGTGTCGCGGCGCCGTGCCATCGGATGCTTTTCACAACGGGGCCGTCAGCCGCTTTTCAAAACGGCGCCGCGACGCTCCAATTTCTCGTACCCCTTGGTGATAGAAGCCTTATGGTAAGCCGAATAATCCCGCGTTTAAGGCTTTTTTGTCAACGCGACTATTTCGTCGAGTAACTTCTCTTGGTCGTTGGTGTAATCTATGGATACACCCCGGTCGCGCAACCCGGAGATGAGCACCGTAAGGAGCGGCGGCTCGAGATTTATCGAGCGCAATAGTTCCGCCTCGGTAAAGACATCCTGCGGGGCGCCGCTTAAGATAATATTGCCTCGCACCATGACGTATGCGCGGTCGGCGAAGACCGGGACGATATTGATATCGTGCGTGGTCAAGATAATCGTCGTCCCATAGATCCGATTGAACTCGTTCAAGAGCATGAGCATATCGTGCTTCGATTTCGGGTCGAGACCCTCAAACGGCTCATCGAGAATTAGCAATTTTGGGTGGGCCACCATCGCCCCGGCCAGCGCCACCTTTTTCTTTTCGCCGCCGCTAAGATAGTGCGGTATCTTTGTTTTAAGGTCCGCTATCCCAATCCGCTCGATTATCTCGTTGGCCAGGGATTCTAACTTATCTTCGGGATAGCCGAAATTTCGGGGGCCGAAGGTGATGTCATCCCAGACAGTCGGCGCGACGAGTTGGTCTTCGACGTGTTGGAAGACGACACCGTAATTCTCGATGATATCGTTGAAATGCTTGCCGGGGTCGACACCGAAGACCCGGACTTCTCCTTCGACCGGTTTGAGCAACCCCATCAAATGTTGGAGCAGCGTCGTCTTGCCCGACCCGTTGGGGCCGAGTATTACGACTTTTTCCCCTTCCATGACACTAAACTCAAGCCCGCATATCTTGACGGTCGTCCGGTCGGGGTAGGTGTGGCTGACACACCCTATTCTGGCTATCTCGCTCATGCAAACACCGCCGTTGCAAGGACGGTAGCGCCCAATAAGACCGGCAACAGGCTGTATTTTATAGAATGTTTCCGAGCCGCGCTGACCGGCATCCCGCCACGGTAGCCCCGGATGAGCATCGCGTTCTGCATATTCTCGCTCAGCTCCCACGCATGGATGAAACCATGGCCGACGACTTTCCCCATGATATCGAGGTTCCCCACGACTCGCAGCGGCGAATACCCGCCTCGCATGCGAAGCGCGATTATCACCCTTTCCACCTGCTCCATCAGTATAAAAAACGAGCGGTATGTCACCAGCATCGCGTCTAGTAGGATGGTCGGAAAAATCTTGCGGCCCAAAGCGAATATCTGGGGATATGGGGTCGTGGTTATCAGCAAAAGCATGGATACCGCGGCTGTCACCGCTTTAAGGATGACCACGATGGGGGTAATTCCGCCGCCGATGCTGCTGACTGCGAAGATTAGACTAAATATAAACGCGTACCCCGCGAACGGCAGAATCCGCAGCACCGGGAGATTCGATATCGAGAACGTCGTCAGCAAAATAGCCAGGGCGATAACGAAGACTAAAGCCTCGGTGCTGATGACAACAGCCGCAATAACGAGCGCCACCATTGTGACCTTCGAGAGGGCCGACGCCTTGTGCATAACGCTGTCGCGATTGTACGCGAGATTATCGATGAACGCTATATCCAAAAGATCTCTCCCAAAGTCATCGGCCCCCGCGTTCTCTAGCCGGTGCTCCGACAATATCGGGGCGCACCCCCATGATAAACTTTACGATTAATCCGGTGGCGAGCGCTTCGATAGCTATGCCGATAGCCGCTATCGGCACAATAAGCGTGATGAACCTTCGCAGGGATATGGCGGCGGGCGAATCGACGACACTCTCCCTGATAGCACCCTCCTCTTCCCCCATCAGAATAAGCGCGGGATTTACTTGGGCTATGGCCACGACTCCCACCATAAAGGTTATCGTAATAATAAGCGTGAGCGTCGTTGCCAAAACCACCGGCAATACGGGCCTGGCGATGGCCCGGCGAACCATGCCGTAGAGCAGGTATCCGATAATGACCTCGCTTCCCACGACCATGGTATTAAGCCCTACTACCGTAATGCCTCCGTGCCCTATCAGCGCCAAAAACATATTGCTGATAAAAGCCGCCATAAAACCGAGCCACGGGCCGAGGACAATGCCCGCGAGAACGGCAAGGCCTAAGTGAAACGGGATAAATCCGAGCGGTATCGACTGTCCGATAAGCATGATGGCGGCTATTATTCCAAGCAGGGGCACTTTGCGCCTCGCCTCGGTCGATTTTGTGCGCGAAATTGCCAAACCCAGCATCGCGGCGGTCAGCACGTACCCGACAATCCACCAGAACACCGGGATAACACCGTCCGGCAAGTGTATGTGTGACATAATTCCCCCTTCAACGGCCGAAATTGACAGACTCTGCACGAATTGCACGCATGCGTGTGCACCGTGAACCTAAAACAGCAAAGCGAATACCCCTGATCGTTAGGTCGCCGCCTCGATGTTATGATAATTGTACCCAATAAGCCGGCAAGCCAATAGCGAAGCGCTTCTCCGCTACGGAACGTTCGAATATGCTCACGGCGCTAATCCCCCAAGCGCTCTTTTAAGAGCTGCTCTTCGAAGACATACTTTATTATCTTGTCGCGATTGACCTCACTGATGCGCCTGAAGTTAACGCCGATAAGATACCCCTTCTCTTTTCGTGCGGCCGACACCCGGACGGCTTCGCCGATAGCGTGTACTACGCCGCCGCCCGGCAGAATCATCTCCAGGTCTACCGTAGTGCTTCTCTTGATGATCCGGTCGACGATAATACCGATGCCGCCGCCCCCGATATCCTCCACTAAAGCCGGTTGGAACGTGCCGACACCTGTCTTATACTGTACCGACATCAACGGATTAGCGAGCCGGTAATAGGCCCGCCGCTGCACGAATTCGTACCGCGTGTCCAGCGCAAACTTGAATTCCTTCTTATCCCGGGATACCTCTTCAACCTCGGTCGGCACTAGATTTATCCCGTTTTCGTAGGGGATGGAAAACTTCAGGTCTTTGGCGAACGCGTTCGGCGGAGCCGGCTCCATGCCGAGCCACTCGCACAATACACGGTTTCCCGCGAGAAGATACTTTATGCCAAAGCTCCACGAATTTCCGAGGTCATCCGAGAGCCTTATTACTTGTCCAGCCTTGGGTAAAATTTTAAATGTCGTCACATGCCGATTGTATAGTGATTTAGATTCCGCTTCAATGGATGGGCTCCAAATTATTATCTTGCCATCGGGCTACTTGCGATAGCGATATTACTGCTCGCCGGGTGCCCGCGGAGGGCAAGGCTCAGGTCTTCGACTTGTCCTTCAAACGCGCCTGCTCCATATACATCGCTATCGTCTGCTGGTTGCGGGGGCTTATCGTGACAAACCTGATACCGACTCTATACATGCGCGGCATGTTGTCTTGAGCGATGCAGTGCGTCACCTCACCGGAAGCCGCTAACTGCTCGCTCTCTCCCGGCAGGTTTATCTTTATCTGCGCCGACACGCCTTGCTCGACGGGACCGGCGGCATAGACGAGAAGTCCGATGCCTCCCCTGCCGAGGTCTTCGACGGCGACACCCTTATAAATATTGCTCTTCCCATCAAACTGAACCCGGTAGCTAATATTCTCCCAGGTGCGAATACGTATAGACCGCCGCCGCCTCAAGAATTTAGCGTTTTCCGCCGGCATGAGCGCCAGGTATTCCGCCCCCAGTACGGATTCCTTGACGACAACCCTGAGTGAGCAAAGGTCGCGCGTGGTCGGTATGTAAACCATGGGGTTTTCGCTCAGTTCAAGGGTCGGGGCGACATCGGCCTCCACGCGGCGGCAAAAAAATACCGGGATGTCCAGCGCCATGACAATGACATACGCCACCGGCGCATCGAACTGGTTAAACTGGACATCTATCTTCGTGCCCGGTTTCAGTGTCGAGCGGATAGCCGGCCAATCTATTTTTTCAATCTCAAGCGGCAACATGTTTCCCATAGTCAGCCTATCGGCCGGGAAATCAACCCGCTTAAGTTACCGGCTATTTCTTGCCCAACCGCATATTCGCCAGCGGCCATGCATACTCATAAAGGTGGAGGCCTTTGGATACGGCGATAAGTTCACCATCATCGACGCCGATCTCGCTCGCCATAAATTCCTTCATTAACTGAAGACCCGCGAGATTGGCGGGGAACCCGCCCCACAAGTCCCATGAGCGAAAATAGACGAAGAAGTGGAGCTTACCATAGCGCACCCTCGTGTCGACCTGACGCAAACACGGCGGGTCTTCGAGATGAATCGATTCCCGGTCACAGACCGCCATGCACGCCTGGTTCGTACCGAGCCCTTCTTCTTTGTACATCCGTATGACCTCGTACAACTGCGGCTCCAGATACTCGCCGTAAGTGTACTGCTCGTTCGCCTGCTTCTCCGAGGTCATGAGATATCGCATGTAATCTTGGACATACTCCTCGGACGCCGGCGGCGTAAGGCCGAGCTGCGGCGGAATATCGGGGACGAGCGGCCTGACGCCGGGATGGGTTATTTGAATGGTCACGAAATCGAGTTCTTTTCTCCTGGCGCCCCGGTAGCTGCCGCGGTCGATGACATAGTCAAAGCCGTCCGCCACTGTGGCGTTTATCGCCTGAAACCAGGCGTCCGGAATATCGCGGGCGACAATCTGAGTAAGCTTCATAATCTCCCCATATCATATTCTGCAACACCGACGCGTGTTCGGCTTGAGAAGCCTCGGCTATTTAAAAACGTTTCCATATCTAGAATATACCAATAATATCTTTTGCGCGCCCGCTTAATATATAATGGGTGGAGCATTTCGAAGGGTTTATAAGGACAAGGGGCGCTTCATGACACAAGACCTTAACTCACTTACAGGCGGTGAGCACGTCGACGCTTGTTTTGTCGTCCATAGAAAAGAGAAGAAGCTGACGAAGGCCGGCAGCGCATACGCGGACATTATCCTTGGAAACAAAACCGGGACCATCGGCGCGAAGATATGGAGCGTGACCGACACGATTTACGACTGCTTCGACGTGGGGTCGATCGTCAAAGTCGCCGGCGTCGTCGAAGTTTACCAGCAAAAACCACAACTAAAAATCAGCAGCCTCGAGCCGGTTGTCGACGGCGAGACAGATTATTCGGATTTCATACCGACTACCGGCGCCGACACCGACGCCTTGCGAGCGGAGTTACTCGAAATCGTCGGCTCCATGAAAAACCCTCAACTCAAAAGACTGCTCCGGGAAATCTTCGACGAGCGCATGCTAGCGGAGTTTGCCAAAGCACCGGCCGCTAAAGGTTTTCACCACGCCTATCTGGGAGGCTTGCTGGAGCACTCGGTCGGAGTCGCCGGGCTTTGCGACAACATAGCCAAACTCTACCCAGGCAGAGTCAACCGGGACCTGCTGGTGGCGGGTGGCCTCGTCCACGATATAGGAAAACTGCGCGAGTTCTCTTATGCGCGGATGATAGACTACTCGACCGTCGGGAGACTCATCGGCCACCATGTTCTCGGCTACGAAATAATAAACGAGCGGGCCGGCAAGTTGGGTGACATCGATGCCGAAATCGTTCTTCAGCTCGGACATCTAATCCTGAGCCACCACGGTTCTTACGAAAACCAATCGCCGCGCAAACCAAAGACCATCGAAGCCCTGCTTCTGCATCTCTGCGACGACGCGGATGCCAAAATCAACGCGTTCCTGCTAATCGATGAGAAATCGGATGCCGGGGCGGAATGGAGCGCATACAATAAAGTCCTTGAACGCTTCATATACCTCAAAAAAATCGACGAGGAGGCTTAGACTTTTTCAAACTGATCTTTGTCGGCGCCGCACACCGGACAGACCCAATCATCGGGCAGGTCCTCGAACGCGGTACCGGCGCCGACTCCCGAATCGGGGTCGCCGTCCTCCGGGTTGTACACGTATCCGCAGACCAGGCATTCGTACTTGTCCATTTTCAATCGACTCCTTTCAATCGCTCTTCCATCTTAAAGAACTATTCCTTGATATAGGTCGGCGCGGCTTTGGGCGACTTGCCGCGTTTGACTTCGTGGTAGAAAGCATAGGTCATGGGCTTGCCTTCGGCAAGCAAATCGCAATCTATTACTCTTCCGAGGAACATCGTGTGGCTCACGGCATCCATGGCGCCGACAACCTCCGCCTCGATAAAGGCTGTGGCGTTGTCGAGAACTATCGGTACGCCGGTCTCTCCCGCGCGGTAGTTCACCCCTTCGAATTTGTCCAGATCCCTTCCCGATTTAAATCCGAAATGGCCGATAAACGGCATCGGTGTTTCTTCTGAGAGGACCGATGCCGAAAACACGCCGCTAACTTCGATAAATTCGTGCGTGAGGTTCTGCTTGTTTATGCAGATCGCAATGTTAGGCGGCTCCGACGTCGTCTGTATGACGGTGTTTGCGATTTGTCCGTTGAGCCGCTCTCCGCTCTTCGACCCTATGACATACATGCCGTAACTGATTTTTTGCAGCGCTTTAGTGTTCACGCATTCATCTCCTTCTTATGGTGTATTCCACCGCTTGAAAATTCTAAACGCCAAGTGCTTAAGTAACCGGCAACCCATAACCGTCATGGACGTTTCGAATCCCTCTTAAGCGAACCGGCGTTGAAGCCGTATATACCCGGAACCCGGCGAAAGTCACATACGTCACCACGCCCCAGAGTCGACAGTTGTTATGCATAACGCGCGGCAAACACCCTTGCGCGAAGTGCTACGCCGCACTAAAAAAATATCTTCTCAGGGTGTGTCTATGGTACGATTAACTCAGCCAATATGGACAAGCACGCCCTTGGGAGCAGAGCAATGAGAGATTTCTTAGACTGGTTCGGCAACGCGAAGTGGGTCGTGAAAATACCGCTCATCTTGACAGCCTCGATTATCATCCTGGGTGTTTTATGGTTTGGGGCGTCTTCGCTCTCCGACGTCGGCTCGGAACAAAATACCGGCTACGATGTCGAGTACAGCGTAACCGGCAGCTCCAAACGAGCGATAATCACTTACACCAATGAAAAGGGCTGGACCAATAAGCTAGAAACAGCCGTACCCTGGCGATGGAAATCCCCTGCCGGCGCTCCGGCCGGCACCTCTTTATACGTATCGGCGCAAGCTAGGGATTCCGGCTCAATAAAGGTCGAGATAATCGTCGACGGCAAGGTCTGGAAAGAGCAAGAAAACTTCGGACCCTTCGTTATGGCGACCGCTTCGGGCTATGCCGGCGACAAATAACGCTGTGCCGCAAATAGTGCCGCTATGGGTATAATATAGGTGCCGTTGTCGGTCGGTCTATGGTATAGTATCTTATCAGCCCAGTATGTCTTGGAGTAATTCTTAGAAACTTTAATAACCCTTAAGCCCTATGCCAACCGGCAGCATCACAGCAATAGTCGAAACAGAAATAGCCAGACCAACGACCGTCCGCGATAGCGGCTATCATAAAATACCGCTAAAACGCGGGCACTACGTTAGCAAATAGACGTTTTTGGCAAGAAATCAAGTAAAGGAGGCGATACATTTGAAAAAGATGCTGTATTTCTTGGTAGCGGTAGCCATCGGGGGCGCTCTAGTCTTCTGGTACCAGCCAATTGTCTCGAGCTGGCTCAGGTTAAAACGTTTAGGCGTCTTATAGGCGGGTTATATATAGCTTCTCTCTAGTAGCACGGCAAAGACAGCCGGCAATTTGTCGGACGGTTTCAAACAAGTCGATGGGATTCCGACGCCGGCACAGGCCGGCGCTCGCAATGAAATCCGTGGTTTCGCTGAAGACGTAGATATTCAAAACCAAGCCGCTAAAGCGCGGCTTGGTTTTTTAATTTGAGCTTTTGAGCCCCGCTTCGACGGCGCGCACTATCTCCGCCTCATCGATCTCGACGGTCTTGCCGGCAATCGCCAATGAATATATATCGTCCGGTTTGGCTGTAAGTTTGCCGTATAGCCAATTGGCAAACATCTCGACCGAACAGTTCTCATCGAAATCGACGGCAAGGTCGATAACCTCGGTCCACTCCGTAGAATCCTCATTCTCTATCAGGCTTTGCGAGCCGACAACGGCGCCACCTGGTATGGCCTTCGGATACCGGCTCGGAAACCTGCGGGTATCGAAGAGCCTAAGCCCCAACTCATAATCGCGAGTGATGATTCTGACTTCTATCCGCACAGAAAACGCCTTCCTTTAAGCGGCCCCACCAACACCGGGTCGGCCTCGGCTCATTACATTTTATGAACCTGCCGGCTATTTTACCATATAATCCGGGACATCATCGCGTCTGGAAGAATAGCCGGTCGCCGCGGCAATGATAATAATCGCTTAAGCGGGTTGCTGCGGTTTAAAACCGGTAGATCGCAGCCAGGCCCGTGCGCGTCGGCATCTTCTCGGCGGGGACGACCACAACCTGGCCGCCCATCTTTAAAACCCGTTCCCCAAGGTCGTCGAGGAGGTCGTCGACGTCGGGGGCGACCAATTCGTCGAAGTCAATCCGACCGGTCTCGGCGTCGAGCCTTCCGGGAATCCGGCGTTCGGCCTCGATAAGAAGTGTCGCCACCTTGCCGCCGACAGCCGCTTCGCCTACCGCGGCCAGGTCACCAGAGCCGAGCCCCTTGGAACTCGCCGCCCCGAATGCCTCGACCAGCGCGGCGAGCCGGGCGAGATAATGGGGCTCGACAGCCCGCCAGGCGCGGTCGCGGAGTATATCTATCGGCAGGGCGCCGGTATGGATGTCGATTCCCTCGGCCAACAGAAGCGGGTTGCGGCTGACCCGGCGGAAAAGACTGCCGCTCTCCGGCAGCGCCGCCAACAATAAAGGCAGGCCCGATGGTCGCGAGTGATGTTCCAAGACGGCGCGGTCGACGGCGCGGAAGAATCGCTCCGCGTCGATGTCGACCTCGTCCTGCTTCGCGCTGTGGCCGTGGTACGTCGCGGGCTCGGCGCCCCCCGTACCGTAGGAGGCGACGGTTTGCTGCGGCTCGGTCAATTCCTCGCCCAGCGCTTCAGTAAGAGTTCGCGGGACGCCTGGGGCCGGCTCGACCTCGTCTAAAGCGTCGCGGTTGCCCTCGAATAGCCTGATTTCGTGCCGGTCAAGACCGAGGACCTGGTAGCGGTCGGCCGACTGAACGATGCGCATCAGGGGCTTGATGTGAAAGCTGTCGGCCACGACGACCAACTCACCAACCGGGCGCTGGAGTCGGTATGCTCGAAACATTCCGGGCGCGCCCAGCGCGGCCAATCCGTCAAGGGTGTGGCTCCAGAAGTCGTGATCTTCGGCCAAAGCCCGGAACGGCTCCAGAAGCGGTTGGACTTCGCGCGTCGGATACTTCTGTCGCAGCGACTCCTCCATCACCTTCAAGAGGTTTCTAAACCGTATCAGGTCCTGGCCGCTTTCCGGCTGATACCGATGAGTCGGCTGGTAGAGTGAGAGGCATGGCGGCTCATGAGTTTCAAAATACCCTGATAAGTAATCGCTAATAAGTGAGTCCATGGTCTATGACCCTCCCCGTGAAATTCTTCCGAAATGGACGGCCGGTTTAGCGGTAACCCACCACGGACAATAGAATTGCTTAATAGGGATATACCTCATCGGATATAAATCCAAAACGACATCATGAGAAATGGTGGGATGGTAGAATGGCTATCTACCGGTCATTAAGCGGGATATATGCCCGGCGCGGCGCGACACTCTTGTAAGCCGGAAACAGAAATTCTTTTATCTTTCCATTCGTAGGACCTATTTACTGGAGTGGGCCAAAAGCTCTGGTATTCATATTCTTTGTTCCAGAAGTGTTTTTTATAACTCCCAGCAATAAAACTGTTTGATTTTTGCATGTTTTTCATAGCTTTCGGTAAAGTGAGTTGCAATATGTATTTCTATATTGCAAGTTTCTTAATTTTTGCCGGCGCTCTCGACAGGATCGGTCCAGGGAGTTATGATAACGATAGCTTTGGTGGGCTCCCTTCCTTGACCTTCGGCGAAAAAGATACGAGGAAGAGGGCTTCTCCTTTCTAGACAAACTTCTCTTTCTATCTTAGATCAAGGATCGATAATTTTAAATTAATCAGGGTATTATTAGCGTAGTAACTACCACTAGAGGAACAATTAATTTGCCCAGAATCGGACGGTTATTGCTCAATTAATGTGGCCGGGGACAATTAGATGGCCCCTTGTCCTTAACGGCTTGAGTTATTTCAGTTTGCTGTTCCAATATTCAATATAGGTGGTATAAGCCTTTTTGGAAGTTAGGAATCTCATATGCTGCTCAACATTGAGTCTGTACGCTAGCATACTTTTTATTCCCATCCTACGCGCTTTTTCCATTCTGTGATTGCCATCAATCAAGTTATATTGCCCTGGAGAAATTTCTGCCATTATTACAGGCCGAGAAATCTCAACGGAATCCATATGTGACTCGTTGATAGATGAAAAACCTTCGAAGAAATCGCTTACCGCTGACTCTTCAAGAGTTATGTCGTTGGGGTGTTTTTGAATATATTGGCGCATTTTTGTGATATTAAACTCGAAAATACCATTTGGAAACAGCTCATCTCCGGTATCAACGGGGCATGGAGTGAAATTATTATCGACTTTCAACATTTTTGCCAATTAGAACTCCTCTATATCAAGAGATTATTTTATCTTTATCGCTGCTTGTTGTTTGGACTCCGGCTTTACCCATCAGTTACGGGCAAGCGGATCGCTGATTTTTCCATAGGACGAACTTGGTATCCTCGCATTTACCACCTGCGCCGCCATTTATCGCGGTATCTTGGCGGCTCGGCGATAGGTTCGTCCGGCTCCTCCGCTCTTTCTGCGATAAATGTCCCCAATGGGAGTATACTTTATAACCTGCGGGTTGGATTCGCACGACTGGACAACGAGGCCACCTTATTTCTCGCTCCCCGGCTTAGCGGATGGTCGACAGCTAAAAACTCATACGATGTCGAGCTATGATCTGAAGTAAAGCCCTTCCGAACACTGTCTCCCGCTGAACGTCCCAGCCTCGGCTGGGCATACGGATAGTTACCTTTCTTCTTACCATAATTCTCTTCCGTAGTCATCTATAACGCGTAATAAACCCACCAAATTACCGCTGCTTGCCAGTGGTTCACTTCTATCCAACATCAGCACGTTTCTTTACTTCCCGCTCTAGCCTCTCACCCAGTGCTTCTGTAGTAACATCGAGATCGTACTGAGCTTGCAAGCCGAGCCAGAACTCAGCAGAGGTGCCAAAGAACCTGGCAAGCCTCAGCGCTGTGTCTGCGGTAATGCTTCGCTTGCCGAGGACAATCTCATTTATCCTTCTCGCTGGTACCCCGATATTTATGGCAAGCCTATTCTGGCTCATACCCATAGGCTTGAGAAACTCTTCTAAGAGGACCTCACCGGGATGTACTGAATGTAGCTTTTTCTTCATGGTGCTCCTTTTAATGGTAATCCGTTATTTCGATTTCATAGGCATCTGCGTCCCGCCACCGAAAACAGATACGCCATTGATCGTTGATTCTAATGCTTAACTGTCCTTCGCGGCCTCCTTTAAGCCTCTCTAATCTGTTGGCCGGTGGGATTCGCAAATCATTAAGGTTCTTGGCGTTATTTATCATCCGCAGTTTTCGCAAAGCAACCTGCTGAATATTTCGAGGTAGCTTGTTGGAGCCCTCGCGACTATAGACCTTTTCTGTTTCTTTGTCCTTGAATGATTTTATCATCGGCCTAATGTTATAACGTGACGCGTTAAACGTCAATCGTTAAATTCCGACAGTTGCATCTTCACCGTAATCATTGAATACACTTTTAAAACAAAAAAGTTCGAGTCCGATGAACCCTCTATCCTTCCAGCAAAAGAAAATGGCTTGTGAAAGGCATTTTTCACAAGCCAAAGTGGTGTGGGCCCTGTAGGATTCGAACCTACGACCAAGGGATTATGAGTCCCCTGCTCTGACCAGCTGAGCTAAGGGCCCGATATGCGATTGTCGCGTCTGAATAATTTAAATCCTCGCGCATCACTTGCAGAAGCAACCACGCCAGGATTCGGCATATAAACTTTAGCAAGACCAAGGTTGAAAATCAAGTGCGATTAGGCTGCCTGTCTCAATCATTCTCGTCGCCGCGGAATCGCCCGGCGCGTGGTTCGAGGTGGTCGAGCCTGGTCAAACCAGCCGCGAGCGCTGCGTCGACCGCCGCCGTGAACTCCTCCTTCGTAATCCTTCTGTCGAGCGGCGGGTTGTCATGCGCCTTGTAGCACGGGTAATACTGGTCCATCACGTTGACGTAGGTGTCTTTCGACACCTCTTCGGCAAGAAACTTCATGGCCTCGGGCGAACCCGCAAGCCCTTCCGGCAGCACGAGGTGGCGTACAAGAAGCCCGCGCACCGCTATGCCTCGCTCATCGACAACAAGGTCACCGACTTGGCGGTGCATCTCCTTTACGGCGGCTTTGACGACCCCCGGGTAATCCTTGATGCCCGACAAGCGCTTGGCGGTAGCAGCGTCCATATACTTGATGTCCGGCATATATATGTCGACCACGCCGTCGAGCAACGCCAAAGCCTCGAGGCTGTCGTAGCCGCCCGTGTTGTAGACGAGCGGCGCCCCTAAACCCCGCCGAGCCGCGATTACCAGCGCCTCGAGTATCTGGGCAATTACATGACTTGGCGTCACAAAGTTTATATTATGGCAGCCGCTATCCCGCAAATCGAGCATCATCTTCGCAAGCTGGTCCGCACTCGCCGCGCGACCATGGCGAAGCCGGCTGATATCGTAGTTCTGGCAAAAGAGGCAGCGCATGTTGCATGACGCAAAAAAGATAGTGCCCGAGCCTCCCCGCCCGACCAGTGGGCGCTCCTCCCCAAAGTGCGGCCCAAAGCTGCTTACGATAGCATCCCGCCCAGTACAGCAGACTCCTTTATCGCCCGCCGTCCGGTCGACGCCGCACGCCCAGGGACACAGCTCACAAACCTCAAGAGCCGCAAGCGCTTTCTCGGCCCTTGCCTCAAGTATTCCCTTTTTATAGAGTTCGACATATCCGGCTACCACCACACATCACCGCATATACCATAACATGGGAACCATAAATGTAAATATCTTATCGTGCCTTTCAACAACAAGCGCAACGGATTATAATGACGCCCGTAATAGTAAGCCCGGGAAGGCCATGGAATGGCGGTAGCAATGGAGGTTTGGGAAATATTACGCGGTGCTCGGCTCCGCCACATCGAGCATGGCTTTGTTTTTTACCTTGACCAAACGAACCTTGGTGCCGGTCAGGCCTTCGGTGATGTTTACTTCATCCATTAGTGCGGTCATCAAGAAAATACCTCGGCCTCGATGGCTCGGCCTACCGTCCGTCACCGGCAAGCGGGCTTTGAAAACGCCTTCATCGATGACCTCTATCGATATTCTTTCGGAATCGCATGTGATGGATACCTTAATATGGCTCTGCTCGCCCTGCGGCGAACCATGCTCTATAGCGTTGGCCGCGGCCTCGCTCACCGCCACCTTCAGCTGATATAACTCGTTCTCATCGAAACCGCAAGCAGCGGCCATCGCCTCCACCTCTTCTCTTATTAAAGAGAGGTTCTTGGTGTGGCTATCCAGCCTGAGTTCTTTTTCGAGAACGGACTCTTTCTTAACCACTTTTGTCTCCAGACATATCCGCGAGGGCTTCATCGAGTGATGAATAGAGCGCAAAGGCTTGTACGAGCTTTGTTATTCCGACGATTTCAAGTATTTTCAAGACATTCTTATCGATGACGATGAGGCCGACCTTGCCTCCAAGAGGCGTCGTTCTTTGAATGCTCAGGATTATCAAGGCAACGCCCGCGCTATCGATATAACTTACATCCGAGAAATCCAGGATAATCGACGCATGGCCGGTGTCGATAAACTCCATTACCCTGTGCTCAAGCTCGGGAACGGCGAAGTGGTCTATCTCTCCACTCACACCTATTATTGGAATATCGCCGAGTTTTATTTGAACATCCAAGTCCCCGCTCCTATGCGCTAAAAACCCCTAATACCATGTCAATTCCTTCTTACCCAATAATACCTGCCGTTTTAACACTGCTCGCGACCCACGGGACAGCCGTGTTCTTATTTATGATTCGGCAAATACGAGTCGAGCTTCACCCCTAAACGCAATATTGTTTGAACCCATGCATATCCGTTGCTTACACAATCGGCGATTATTAAGGTATTGTTATCTACGCTGAGTTGTTACTTGTTATCAAAGTGTGTTCCCATTTTTAATATGAAATAAGCAACCGCATGGTAATAATTCCGGCGATGCCTAATATCGATGAACTCGTCGGGCGGGTCGGTTACGCGTCACGGTTGTGGCCGGCTATCCCGTAGGGGTCGCGTTCTTCGGGGTCGACGCGCTCTTCTATCGCGTGCTCCCTCTCGGATGTCTGCAGGTACACCACGGATGCTCGCAATCGCGAGATTATCTGCTTGTACTCGCCGTAGGCGTTGTTTATCATCGTCGCGCCCCGGGCGATTTTGTTCTCGAGGACTTGCTCCATCTCGTCGAGCTGGCGCCCTATCGTTATCAGGTGGCTCTGCAGGTTCTCCATGTCGATAGAGCGCGAATATTGCAGGTGGAGGCTGTAGAAGGTCAAGACATACGGGATGGTCATGCTATATGACATTAAGATGACCTGCCGCTTGTATGCTTCGAGGTAGGCGCGTTTACAGACGGTGAAGACGGCATCGGGTACCGCCGCCACCGCCCACGGAGCCGTGACATCGGGGTCGATATACTGGCAGACCTCTCTTACGCGACGGGTCACCTCACGCTCTATCTGATCAATTAAGCCGAGGCGAACACGCTCGTCTCTCTCCTCTTCGAGCGCTATCAAGAGATTGCTCGCCGGCCACTTCGAATCAATCGGGAGCACCCGCCGGTCCGACAGGATAAGACCGAACTCGACGACCTTTCCGTTTACGCTGAAGTTGTGCGCGATCATCTCGCGAGGAAAGAGTTTAAATATCTCGTTTAATATATTCTCGCCCGCCTGTCCCTTGGAGTAGCTCCCGACTATTACGCTTTCCAGGCGCTTTACGACGTTGCGGCTCTCCTCTTCGAGATGTTTGCGGGCCTCGTAATCGGTTTTCAGGCTTTCTATGGTGCGCTGGGTTTTGAGTATCTCTTCGCGAATAAAGTTCTGCGACCTATCGCCGAACTCGACGCTCGATTTCATCTCCTGGATTAGAAGATTTTGCCGCTCAAGGGTATCGCGGAGCGCGGAGGTATCCGAGGGGGCCTTTCTGAAGGCTAAAGAGACTACCGCGACAACCAGTACCACGACGAGCGCGAGTAATGCGACATTTGCTGTGTCCATAGCTCTCCAATAGTGCGACCAATCCGATGGCGCGACCAATCGCAATGGCATTTGTGCTGCTGATAGATTAAACGGCAAACCGGGTTCGACGCCGGTCGAGTAGCCGCGGATGCCGCGCCGCCCCTGCGGGATAGCCGGCCTTACAGCATATCCCGTTTATAATACGCAGTCTGACCAGGTGATTCCTCGACGCCTATCGTAATCGAGGTTATATTGTCCGCCCGCATATCGAGAAGGTCCTCGCGTATCTTCTCCGATAGATAAAACGCGAGCAATTCGGCTGTGCAGTTCTTTATCGGCAAAATCAAGACATCCGATGCCGGAAATATGAACCGCTTATCCCTGAATACCACCTCGACGGCGCCGTTCGATTCGGCTATGGCGACCAGGTCGTTCTTGGAGGGTATGAGCGTCTTATGGTCGAGTTCGTCGCAGTGGTTCTCCGCAAATTCCTTAAGAACTGTAAAGTCGAAGATATAGCCGATATCGTCGAGTTCACCCTCCAAATCGACGGATACCGCATAATTGTGCCCATGCAGACGCTCGCACTTCTCGCCGAATATCAAGAAATGAGCGGAACTGAATTTTAGATAATCTTTTTCGACATGTATCGAGTATTTGCCCATGGTAAAAAGAGTATTGCGCTTAGCCTCTTTTGTCAATATCGCGTCGCGTCGCGCTAAGACGGTGAGTCTCCGAACGAACCCTTGCGGTTTAGCCGGTGCCCAGTCCTAAATATGGGAAGAGCTGTCGCTTTACCTGCTCGATGGTCCGCTCGGTCTTTGCCTGAAGGTCCGCCGCGGCCCCCGCAATCGGCTCATCGCGCAACTTGCGCGGGCATTCAAAACGGGCGTGGCTCGCGCACATTTCGCGCCACGGCCCCGGAAGGTCATCGTCTAAACCGACCGAGGCGACCTCGGCGGTAAGGAGCGCCCATGCTCGCGGCACGACCTCATATATCCGATACCCGCCACCCCCGAGGGCGACCAGTTTGCCTCCCGAAACCTCATGGGCCAGCTGATGGATTCTCGCGTACATATGCTCATAGGCGTTGGTAGTCAGGCTCATGCTCGCCAGAGGGTCGGTATGATGGGAATCACAACCGTTCTGCGAGACAATCAGGTCGGGTTTGAACGCCCGGACAACCGGCGGGACCACCTCGTCGAAAGCTCGCAGGTATAGCTCGTCATAAATCCCGGGCTCGAATGGGACGTTTACCGAATAGCCCTCGCCCTCGCCCGTTCCAATCTCTTCGATAAAGCCGGTCCCAGGGAAAAGGTAGCGTCCGCTCTCGTGAAGCGATAGGGTCAGGACGTCGGAGCGATCATAGAACGCCCATTGGACACCGTCGCCGTGGTGGGCATCGATGTCGATATATAGAACGCGCGCGCCGTAGTGTTTGACGGCGTAATCGATAGCGCAAGCGGGGTCGTTATAGACGCAAAAACCCGAGGCTCGGTCGGCAAGAGCGTGATGAAGCCCTCCCGAGATGCTGACCGAGTGAGCCGTCTGTCCGCTCATTACCATTTCCGTCGCGACTATCGCGCTTCCGGTAATAAGACCCGCCGCCTCGTGCATACCTTTGAATGCCGGATTGTCGCCGGCGCCTATGCCAAACTTCGGCCCGTACACCGAATCGTCGGCGCCGTACATCGACGGGTCCCCGAACGCATCGCCGGTCTCACTTATTTTCTTTACCGCCTCGATATAGCGGGCCGTGTGTACCCCCAGCAGCTCTTCATCGGTCGCCATACGACCGGGCAACAGCCTTACCTGAGGTTTGTAAAACACGCCATAGGCCTTTAATAGCTCATAGGTCAACATCAAGCGAATAGGCTGAAGTGGGTGCGAAGGTGAAAAATTGTAATCTAAGAATTCATCGCCATAGATAAACGCAACCGATTCGCCGCCGCCGGCACATAAACCCTTCTGATCCATTGCCTCCACCCTTTGTCCCGAAGTAGTCCCAAAACAGCTATCCCACATTATACAGAGGGCTTGAGTTTTTGACAAAAAGCAGGTGCCCGCGGCTGGGTGTCTCTCGAAGACAAGGCGCATTTTACGCTCAAGCGGCAAGATTTCAGAAGACTATTTGCTTCTAAGGATAAGAAAGAGGCCCGCGATAAGGGTGAGCGCGCTCAGCATTAGAGGCATATACACAGGGACGATAACCGGCATCGGCACAAGCGCGATGACGTCTTTAGAGAGCAGAGAGGTCGGCCACTTAATAATAGCGTAGAGAAACGCATAGTAAAGAACGCCCCACAATCCGACGACAAAAAACATCAAGGAGACGCGTTCGCTCCATTTCTTCCCTATCATGTATACGGCGGCTCCTACCAGCGCCAACATGGCGACTTGACGTATCTGCTCCGTTGCCAGAAGGTTCATGTCTACGAGTATCTTGAGGGCGAGGTCCTGCTTTAATACCATCAAGTCGCCGAATTTAAAAACGATGTCCTGTTTGTTCAGGCCCCATGACGGAAGCAAGGTCTTTATGTTATAAATCTCGCGCAGGTATACGGAAGAAGCGGCGTTAAGAAAAGCGACCGTTGTGGCGATTACGACCAGTGAGGTAAACTTAGCCTTGGCCTTGCGGCTCTTTTTCTTTTTGACTTTCTTCGTGAGGTTTCCCATCAATTCACCGTCTGTTGCTACGACTTATGCTTTATCCAATCGGCTGTTATCGACGCTATCGCGAACTTTCTTTCTGGTTAAAAACATACTCGACCTGCCTGCTAAAAACAAGCCTATGCCTAACAATAAGACGCAGGCCTGCTTCGCTCTTGATAAGAACGCTTGTCGGCTAGACAGCCGCCCGCTCTCCCATCACGCCGTCGTTGTGCTCACCGGCTTGGATGGCGGGTAGCGTAAACGAGAAAATGCTGCCTGCCTCCAACTCGCTCTTCGCCCAGACCCGTCCACCATGCGCCTCGACCAGATGCTTGACTATCGCCAGGCCGATGCCGGAGCCGCCCGACACACGCGCCCGCGACTCATCGACCCTATAGAAATGATTGAATACGTACGGAAGGTCTTCCTTGGATATCCCTTCGCCCGAATCCTCGACCGAAACCAAAACCGCGGGGTTATCGACGCCTCCGCCTATCGTGCAGTCGACCGTAGCGCTGATTTTAACCGTATCCCCGCCCGCCGTATACTGAAACGCGTTGGCTATTAGATTATAGAGCACCTGGCTAATCCTATCGCTATCGACATTGACAGGCGGCAAGTCCTCACCTATCTCCACTTCGAGACGCTTCGACTCCTCGACGGCCCTCGGCCTGAACATCTCGACGACCTGCCGGATGATATAGCCGATATTGGCGCGCTCCTTTTCGAGTCGGAGTTGCTTCTCCTCGGCCAGCGCGAGGTCTCTTAAGTCATTTAGAAGCCTCGACAAAAGCAAAGTCTCCGTGTGGATAGCGGCCAGCTTCTTTTGGCTCGGCTCTATCACCCCGTCGAGCATGGCCTCGATATTGCCGCGCACCACAGTCAACGGTGTCTTCAGCTCGTGAACGATATCTCCGAGCAGCCGCCGGCGAAGCTGGTTATTCCTCTCGAGACTCACGGCCATCTTGTTGAAAGAGGTCGCCAACTGCCCGATTTCGTCTTTCGTGTTTACCTCGACGCGATGGGTTAAGTCACCCTGGGCTATTTTTTTTGCGGCTGCCGCAAGCTCGTGCAACGGCGCCGTTAAGCGCTTGGCGAACAAAACGCCGAAAAGCGCCGCGACCAACGCGGTCACGATGCCGGTAATCCAAATCCATTCGTTGACCGACTGCAGAAAACCCTCCTCTAACGGGCCGATAAGGTTGGCCAACATCCGCGCGCGCATACCGCCATGCCCGCCCGCCTGCCCGGCAAAGGGTCCGCTTATAAGATAGTCATTGAACTGTAGACCGATTACCCGGTTGATTATCGCCGAGACCGCGGTAATCGAAACCAGCGCGATCAGCGTAAATGTAATCGTAAGCCTCGCGGCTAAACTACTCATCGTCGCTTTCCTCCATTCTATAGCCGACACCGAAGACGGTTACGATATACCGCGGTCTCTTCGGGTTGGCCTCTATCTTCTGGCGAAGATTCTTAACATGCGCGTCGATTGTCCGCTCGTATCCTTCGAAAGAATACCCTTGTATGTAATCGATCAGCTGAAGCCTGGTAAAGACCCTGCCGGGATTTCTCGCCATCGCTTCGAGCAACTTAAATTCCGTAGGAGTAAGCGCGATAGCCTCACCCGCTTTGGTCACCTCATGCTTGGCCAGGTCCATGGCGATTTCGCCTAGCCGTAACTTCTCGGTATTAGCGACCTCGCCGACCGCGCGCCGCAATACCGCTCTCACCCTTGCCAACACCTCGCGCGGACTAAAAGGCTTCGTGATATAGTCGTCCGCGCCTACCTCTAAACATAAAATCTTATCGGTCTCTTCATCTCGCGCGGTGAGCATGATTATCGGTACCGACGAGGTCGCGCGCAACAACTTGCAGACCTCAAACCCGTTTACCTCCGGCAGCATCAAGTCGAGCAAGATAAGGTCGGGCTCGTCTCGTCGCGCAATATCGAGTGCCGCCCGGCCGTCATAGGCCTTCAAGACCTCGTAGTCTTCGCGCTCCAAATAGGCCGCTAAAACCTCGACTATCTCCTTTTCATCGTCGACGACGAGTATTGTGTTCTTGCCCACCGATAAATCAACACCTTACATCGGTCCCTAGTTTAAAAACATGGCGGACCATTTCGTGCCGTGCCGTTCGTCCCCAATATATACTATTTCGGAACTTACCGAAACATCTTGATATCGACCGCCGCGCCGGCCGGCAAGAACACGGTAAAATATAACAATCGGCATCACTATGAGCATCTCGCCTCGGAGCGCTCACCGTGAAGCCGATTGTTGCCGCCGCTTGCCGACCATTCGGTCGGCATATTTATTGTCAACTTAGAGATTGGTCGGTGTGACCGCCGAAGCGTCGCCAAATCCGGCACCAGGGCCTCTGCCGCCCCTCATGCCCGGGCCGCCGCCGGGGCCACCCATACCGCAACCGCCGCCGCCTCTACCGCCTCCGGGTCCGACCGCGGGGTCTTCTATGCGTTCCCGCACTCTTGACTTCATTCTCTCCAACATTTGGTTCTTTTGCTCTTCAGTTAAGTAGCCTGCTTCAACTTTCTCATCGAGGAATCGCTCACGCGAATCCACGATTGCGTCTACTACTTTGTCCTTTTCCACACCCCGCGCCTTGGCGATATCCGCCAAGCTCTGTCCCGCATTGCGCTTCTCGACAATCTCCTCGGACTTGAGCCCTAGAAGTTTCGCCAACTCATCCGCCGCGCCGCCAAAGAAACCACGGCAACCATTTACAATCGCCGATGTGGTAGTCCCTGTGTCGCTATCCTCCGCGGCGAAGGATATACCCGCGACCGTTACAAGTGATATCGACACCACGAGCAACCCGACCAAAAACTTTCTTGAAAATCTCATCTCAGCACCTCCTCTCGGATAATCCTCGCGACACCAAATATACCCCCCGGATGTGAAGACGGTGTGAAGACGGTGTGTGGATGTTGCGAATTTCATGCCGAGGTCGACTTGTCGGCGTGGGCCTGCTGCTCATGTGTGCGCGTCGCCGAAAATTTTTTTAGGTGTTTTAGGTCTATCACCGAAGTTGCCGATAGAAACATACAGAAACAGAGCGTCGCCGGCCAAAACATAACGTCGGTATTGGATTTTGAAGGACTTGCATATGACGGTAGGTAAAAAACTCTTCATAACCATATTTATTCTCTCCGCTTTGGCGGCTGTCATCGGTGTTATGGGCTTGCTCAACCTCAAGAAATTCAATGAAAAAGTCGGCGAACTCGCCTTCGCCGTAGACAGAGTAGACTCAGTACAAAACCAAAGAGTCGAGTTCCAAAGCCTTAACAGCGCGCTCCATAATTACTTGAAAGTTCGCGATGACGCCGCCGCTCAAAAACTCTCCGACAAAATCGTAGCGTTGCGCGAAACTACAGATGGTCTTACAGATGGTCTGAAGGATGCTTCGACCCCCCCCCCCCCCCCCCCCCCCCTAAGTGCGCGTCAACATTCAACATGGTCCTCCTACCGTCTATATATTCTATATACGATCATCGCCGGTATGCTCGTTATCGTTGTCGGGCCGATGCTCGGCTATTTCATGACCAGGGGCATTACCTCGCCGACCAGAGAACGCCAAATCCAAGGCTCGAAAGCTGAACTCCGCGAATGGGGCGAGAGACTGGAGCGGCAAGTAGATGAGCGCACCAACGAGCTTCGCCATGCCAACAAAGAGCTTGCCCGGAGAATAGAAGAGACGGGAGCCTATCTGGAAATAACTCGAATATTCGCGGGAACACTCGACCTCGAAAAAACCTTAAACCGTACGGCTCAGACACTTTCCAAGCTTTTGAAATCCGACTACGCTTCGATATCTCTGATAGACGAAGTCAGCCTCGTGCGCTGCTGGGAAATGGAGCAGTGCGCCGAAGAACAATGCCCGGCCCATGAATCGGAAAACCTCGAGTGCTGGACGGTGAGTGGAACACACTGCCGCAAAGAGATTCAGGGGACGTTCAAAGAGAAGATTACCGAGTGCGTAAAATGCCGCGTCTTCAGAAATATAACCGTCAAGACAGCCGCACTCAGCGGAGTCCGGGAGCCGAACCTCCTTGGCTCCAATGTACAAAGCGGCAATACGGCTTGCGGGAGGGCGATGCTCTCCCTTAAGCCGGTCGTTTCAGGCGTCGGTCAAGACGACCACTCTGAAATCGACCTGCGGCAAATAGCAAACGACTGCCTTACTCAAATCAGCATTCCGCTCATTGCAAAGCAGCGGGTTCTCGGAACTATGGCATTTGGCTTCAGGTCCAAGCAAACTTTCGACGAACACACTCTGCGCCTAACAACCGGTCTCTCGGATCAGCTCGCCCTCGGCATCGAAAACGCGATTATGCACAAGAAAAGCATACAGGCGGCCAACGAGGCTCGGATGCTTTATAGGGCCGGAGAAGCAATGGGCGCGACCATCGACAAGAGCGATATTTCTGGCCTGTTGATCGAGTACGTCTTAGATGCGCTTCAGTCTGACGGTGGAATCGTCCTCCTGCTCAACGACGAAAACGGCCGACTAGAAGTCGCGGCACGAAAGAACTTCGGCAAGATCATGCTCCAAGCGTTTGGAAAAACACCGAGTAGCGGAATTGTTGGAGCGGTACTCAACGAAAGCAAACCCCTCCTTATCGATAGACGTATTTCACGCTCGCGATTGGACGCCGACAGCGAAAACATCCCTTTCTCCTCAGCGATGTGCGCGCCCCTACAGTATCGCGGCACAATCTTTGGCGTAGTCGGTACGCTCTCCTTAGCGGAGAAAAACTTTACCTACAGCGACCTCCGGCTTTTCACCACGCTCAGCAATCTCGCAGGCGCGGCGATGCACAACGCCGAACTCTTCGACAAGCTCAGCGGCTTTTATATCGATTCCGTCAAAGCTTTAGTCGAGGCAATTGAAGCGAAAGACAGCTACACCAGAGGCCATTCAGAAAATGTCGCGCATTTGGCTGTAGCTATCGCACACAAGCTTGGCCTCGATGCAAACGCCATCGAAGAACTGCAAACCTCGGCGCTCCTACACGATATCGGTAAAATAGGCATACGCGACCAGGTTCTCAGCAAACCGGGTAAACTCGACAAAGCCGAGTTTGAGCACATTCGGGAACATCCGCGCATTGCGCACCAGATAATCGGCCGCATACCGGCCTTTAAAAATATCGCCGAGATAATCCTCCACCATCACGAGCGTTATGACGGCAACGGCTATGTGCTGGGCCTTGCGGGCGAAGATATCCCGCTCGGGTCACGAGTCCTGGCGGTAGCCGACACTTTCGATTCCATCACATCGAGCCGACCTTACCGTACCGCGGAATCTATAGAATTCGCCAAGACTGAGCTGCTCAAGAATTCCGGTACTCAGTTCGACCCCGCTATCGTCGAGATATTCGTAGAAATACTCGATAGCGGCTACATCGAGGCGCGAAGCGAAGCATCGGATGTTCGCCCGTCTAGTGTTGTTAATGGCTTGGATTAACCTACGCTTAAATATATGAGATATTGTTCCATAACGATGCGTCAATGGCTAATAAATAGGGCAAGACAGCCGATACCAAGAATAATACTATATGTATACTGGTATGGGTATTTTATCGTTGGCCATAAGGGGTGGAGTATTTAGTGTCTGTGCTTATAATCGCGGGAAGCATAATCATCATGTTATGCGCGCTCAACCGTTATAGAAAATGTATGTCCCTCATCGAAGAAGTCCACTACAGCAAAAACTGGAAACTGCTCCTGGCGCTGATATGGTTTTTCATCGTTGCATATGCCGTATACGGCTACTCGCTTATCGCAGGCTACCAAATCTCAAACCAGCGATCCATGATCACGGCTATCTTGTTCTTAGGCTCGGTCTTCGTGTTCTTCATAACAAACTTGAATCATAAAATCTTCTCCCAGGTAGCCAAGCTTAACAAAGAAATCAGACGCCACGTTGACCATCTCGAGGAAGAGGTCAAGCTCAGAACCGAAGAACTCGAGACATTGTCGGTCACCGACAACCTCACCGGCCTTTTCAACCAGCGACATTTCTATAGGAAGCTCGAAGAAGAATCATACCGCGCAAATCGACAAAACGGTCAGGTTTTTCTACTCCTTTTCGACGTTGACAAGTTCAAAGACTATAACGACGCGTACGGCCATCTTGCGGGCGACAAGGCGCTGCAAATCGTCGGTAAGACCATTACGGAAAGCATCCGTACCCATATCGATACCGGCTGCCGGTACGGCGGCGACGAATTTACAGTTATCCTCCCCGACCTCGATCGGGAGCAAGCTCTGGTGGTAGCCCGGCGGATCCTTAACAAGCTAAATGAATACGACATCCAAACAAGTATGGGCCTCATCCCGTGCCGCGGGTGCGACAGTAAAAACCCGAAACGCTTTCTCAAGCTCGCGGACCAGGCAATGTACGCCGCAAAAAAAGAGGGCGGCAACCGCATAAAGCTATACATGCCGACGGACGAAGAATCCACCGATGAGACCACTAATAACACTAATTACACTAATGCCGCCGCCAAATGGTCTTGCATCTAGAGCGCCCCTACTAAGAGCGTCCCTTGGGCCATACCAAAATAAAGCATTCTAGCCGTCGTTGTCGCCTACCCTCCCATTTTATCTGGATAGTGCGGCTCTAAAATGTTATAATTAAGAGCAGTGCCCCTCAGCCAGTTCGCGCAAACCCGGCAAGGAGGTCGCTGTGTTAAAAAGGATTACTATATTAGTATTCGCATCTTTTGTAGCACTTTCACTAACGGCTTGCGGAACCAAAGAACAACCCGTTAAAGGTAAAGGTGTTTCCGCATCTTTTGGCCTGTTCAAATCGGAACAATTCACACCCACGGATGTTTGCGTCACTTGCCATGTGGAGATTTATAGCCAATGGAGCGGCTCGATGCACAACAACGCCTATAAAGACCCCATCTTCCAGAAAGTCTATCAGTTTGCGGTAGAAGACACCGACGGGGATCGCGTTGTCGAAGATTTCTGCATTGTCTGCCATAACCCGGTAGGCTTTATGTCGGGCGAAATACCTCCCCCGGACGGATCCAAATTGAGCGAAATCGCAAAAAACGGTATCCAATGCGACTTCTGCCACACAGTTTCCGCGTCTACCGGCATCGGAAACTTCGCGGTCAAATCTTCACCGGGCAACACGAAAAGAGCGCAGTTTAAAGACGCGGTCTCACCCTATCATGAGACCGAGTTCTCGGGGCTCCATACGACGTCTGAATTCTGCGGTATGTGTCACAACGTCAACCACCCGGTAAACGACCTGCCGCTCGAAAAAACATATACTGAGTGGAAAGAAGGGCCTTACGCGAAAGAAGGCGTCCAATGCCAGGATTGCCACATGACGCCCGGCCCCGGTGTGACCAAGCCAAACCCCGGCAAGGCGGCGATTATGGGCCCGGACCGCCCGCACATCTACACCCATTCGATTGTCGGAGGTAACGTGGCCGTACCGACGATGCTTGGGTCGATCGAACACGCTCGGCTCGCCGAAGAAAGGCTCAAATCGGCGGCGACGGTAGAGATACTCCCGCTTACCGAGTTTGTTCCGGGAGCTGAAAACAGACTTCAAGTAAAGGTCACCAACAAGGGTGCCGGCCATTATCTGCCGACCGGGCTGACCGAGATGCGTCAAATGTGGCTACAAGTCAAAGTAACAGACAGGTCCGGCAAGGCTCTCTTCTCTTCGGGCGGGTTAAACGAAGACGGCTCCATCGAAAAGAATTCAATCGTTTATAATACCGTTGCGGCCGATGAGACCGGCAAGGCCACGTATAAAGTCTGGCGCGCGGAAAAAATTCTCTCCGATTACCGGATACCGCCGCGCGAGTCGGTTACGGAAACATACAACGCCGGCATTCCAAGTGGCGCCAAGGGCCCGTTTACCGTAAGCGCGATGCTTAAGTATAGGTCTGCGCCTCAAGAGCTTGTTCGCGAACTCTTCGGCGAAGAAGAGGTACAATTACCCATAACCGACATGGCCGGCGACTCTATCGTAGTAAAATAAGTGCCCGCCCGAATAGCATTAGGCGCGACGGTCGCATCCGCTAAGCTATCGGGCCATTGAACATTCCGGGGAACGCTTCCATCGCTTTTTTGTTTAGCTCAAGATGGGTCTTCTCGATTTCGACAAATGCCGTAAAGACCTCTTTGACCCTAGGCTCGACAGCGACCTCCGCGGCTTGAGCGTAGAACACTATCGCTTTCGCTTCGCGCTCATGGGCCTCTTTCAAGTTCTCGGATTCCAAGGCATGGCACCGGCCCCTCGTGTCCTCAACTTGGCCCTCCTTCGGCAGCCCGAGAAGCTTCCGTATGACGGACGCGTGTTCGGCTTCGACTTTAGAGAGCGCTTTAAACATAGCCGTCAGCTCCACATCGGTCGACACCTCAAACGAACAGCGATAAAAACGTGAATTATTGTTCTCGAGCATGAGCGCGTGCTCGAGATTCGCCTCGGAAACCTCCGAGAGTTCGAAAACGCCCGGTTCCCGCCATTCGCGGGCGAGCACAATATATTTGGCCTCAGCGCCACAGAACGGACAATGGCTCGGGACACCGCTTCCCAGATACGGGTCGCCGCATATGCGGCACTTGTAGACTTCCACAATCTCTCCTTTGCGCCGACAGTCTTTCCATTTATATGATTCTCATTCAGGTTATAACATAAAGACCACGGCTTTGCACTTGCCCGCCACACAACAAACCGAATAAAAGCAGCGCCGGCAAAGCATTAGAGCCTCGACGCCTATCCATCCAAGTCATGTCGCAAATATGCTTAACAAACCGACATCCGCGTGTTATGCTTATATGGTATTATTACGTCATATTAGCTACAAAACACATATTGCCGCAAATCACGGATTATTGCTGAATAATAGGTACTGTCGCTTGACTATTGAGCGTTTAACAAATAAACTCTACGTATTAAACACCCTAGAGGAGGATGTTACTGTGGAAAAAGAATCGCGAACCCGCAAGAGATCTAAGAAGTTAGGCATTAACGGCCTAAGCACGCTCGAAGCCGATATCCTGGATATCGTCTGGCAACACAAAAAAATCACCGTGCGAGAGGTCCATGAGACGATGCTCGAAGAAGGCTACATACCCTATACGACCGTTATGGCCGCCATGAACAATATGTCGCAAAAAGGCCTGCTCAAGCAGAACAAGGACGGTAAGGCGTATGTCTACGCGGCTTCGATATCGCGGGACAACACGGCGAAGGCGATTGTCGATTCGGTAGTCAACAGAATCCTTGGCGGCGTTTCGACACCGCTCGTTTCCCACTTGCTCAAACTTAAGAGCAACGATGATGTTGAGAAACTACTTGAGCTAAAAAAACAGTTGAATAAATAGCTATTCCGCAAAGACACGTTTCGACTAACAAGGCGGTCGACTGTGCCGGTCTGGCAATCGCTTTTATTTAACCATATCATGCCATCGATTTTCAATGCGGCAGTTACGCTGCTGCTTGTCGTTGCAATCTTTAAGGTATTTCGCGTAAAAGACCCCGCGACCAGGTTTATGTTCCTTTTTCTCCCGCTCATAAAACCTTTTATCATATTGCTCGAAAACCCCTCTGGAATGCGTTTGGAGTCTACCGATATGACGGTACATTTAATGGGTCGCCTGCCGGACCCGTTAAATCTAATCTCGTCGCCGATAAAGGAGTTTGCCGAGTTTACCTATGATCACTCAGCGACCATGATCGCGCTTCTAATCGCGGTAATCGCAATATTTATAGTAATAACGACGCGCTGGCTACAGCTCTTTCTCTTCTTAAACGGCTTTAAGCACAAGAAATCGCTGAGCAAATCCGAATGTCCCCAAGTATATGAGATTCTCGACGACCTCGTGCCAAGACTAAATGTCGCATATCCTAAAGTTGTGGTTGCCAAGAATTTCCATCTCGTTCCCTTCAGTGTCGGCTATAAGGAGCCGATAATAGTGTTGTCGAAAGAATTACTCGCCGAATTTCCGAGAAAGCAACTTGAAATAATGCTCGCCCACGAGCTAGCACATATGTTAAGAAAAGATAATCTTACGGGTTGGCCGGCTCTAATCCTGCGCGACATTATGTTTTTCAACCCCTTCGTGCGACTTGCCTACAATAAACTCGAGCACGAAAAAGAGAACACCTGCGACAGAATAGCGCTCGACATAACCGGCGCAACACCACATACCGGCGCAAACATGCTTTTGGATGTCGCTCTGTTCTACCAGAAAGTTTCACTAAACCAAAATCAAGCTTACCCCGCTCTCGCAAAAGGATTGCTAAGGCGTCGATCAATGCTCGAGAACAGAATTACTTCCATGGCACGGATCGCACAAGAAAGCAAGCCTTCCATCGTGCGAACCTCCCTCAAAACAATCATCTTCACACTCCTTCTTTATCTACAAATCGGCTTTGTCGTCAGCATCAACGAGTACCAAATGTATCTCCGCTAACCCCAAGGATTATCCCTTCTTCATGCGTCGCTTTATTCGACAACCGAGCAAGGAGGTGATTTTCATGAAGTCTCTTAATAGCGATGAACTGCTTTGGGACGCGATCGACGGAGAGCAGGTGCACGCCGAGGACAGTGCTTCCTGCTGCTGGGCTTTTGGATGGTGTTGGTTCTAAAAGAGGGTTATAATGAGGGTCAGTAAGCGAGTACTATCTTACCGAATCTCGGAAGAGTCGATTTTACTTATTAACACACTAACGGGAGCATTGGACGTCGTATCACCCGACATATATCACGAACTCAGCAAACTCGACACCAGCGGACATCTCACCATCGACGATTTCACGAGAGAGCGGCTGAAGAGAAGAGGCTATATTTTCGATAGCATCGAAAATGAGGCGCAATGGATTCAGCGGATTAAAGACGCCCACACAAAAACCGCAAAGCGCCTCACTTTTGTGGTGTGTCCGACCTATAAGTGCAACTTACGCTGCACTTATTGTTTCGAAGGAGATCTGACGAACGATAGCCGGAACTCTATGGGCATCGAGGATGTCGAGATGATCTTTAGCGCTATCGACAAGCTTAGCGATGAGTACAAAGAGCGTCGCCGAACTATCGAACTCTTTGGCGGCGAGCCGCTGCTCCCGGCAAACAAGAAAATCATAGGCCTGCTATTTAAGGAAGCGCAAAAGCGGTCCATCCCTGTAAGCATTGTAACAAACGGTGTCTTCGTAACGGACTATGCCGATATTCTGGAACGCTATAATGATATCGTCGGATCGGTTCAGGTGACAATCGACGGGCCGAGAGACATCCATGATTTGCGCCGGAAATCCGGTAGCGGCAAAGGGAGTTTCGACAAGATCCGCACAGCTATCGATAGACTTCTCGAATTGCGGATTAAGGTTCACGCTCGCACCAACGTCGATGTCCAAAACATAGGGCACCTACATGAGCTGCTCAGCTTCTTCACGGCAAAGGGGTGGGTCGACAGCCCGCAGTTTGTATGCAACCTCGCGCCCGTTGAGGACCACGGATGCACGAGAGCCTACGAGTTTTACATGCCGCAAAACCTTCTCGTGGCAAAATTCTACGAGGAATTCAAAGAGCATCCCGAGATGGCAAAGGTCTTTCAGCTCAACCTGTTTAGGACATTGAGGCACATCAACTCGGTATTGAGCAAGAGCCGCCCGGTCTTACCGCTTCTCCACTATTGTGAAGCCAACAACTTCGAGCATGTGGTCTTCGGCCCGGATGGATACGTCTACGCCTGCACCGAAAGCATGGGCGACAGAAAAAAGGCTGTGGGGGAATTTCGTCCACAGCTAAAGCTGTACGAAGATGCTGTTAAGATGTGGGGCGGGCGAAACGTCTTTAGGATGAAGAAATGCCGCGAATGCGACATTGCCCTTCTCTGCGGAGGCGGCTGTGCGTACTCCGCTCTTGTCGTAAACGGCGATATCAACGAGCCCGTCTGCAATAACGCTCGGGAGACCATATTCGCTTACCTTGACTACATCCAAGCCGAACTAGTCGACAAAGCAAGCGCCTAAGAACAATCGGGATAGGGGGCGGCTTTTAGCCGCCGACCTCCGGGTAGAAGGGCCACCCAATTGGGTGGCCCAACCCCCACAGAACCCGGCGTGCGGATTTCCCGCACCGGGCTCTTCAGAAATTGGTTCAC
>Ga0207951_100138_pt1 | contig 46524 bp, 51 predicted proteins | sample Subbio12Aug_8Bad_FD_184830 | JGI IMG/M metagenome (GOLD analysis project Ga0207951, IMG submission 184830) | Serpentinite rock and fluid subsurface biosphere microbial communities from McLaughlin Reserve, California, USA - CR12Aug_8Bad (SPAdes) | ecosystem: Environmental > Terrestrial > Deep... | reverse complement strand
TGCCTGCGTTTTCTATCTCCCGGGCAACCAGTCCACCGGACTGCTGACAAATCGGTCAGACAGGGACAATAACGGCAATGTCAACTCCCTGCGCTAGCATAGAAGTAGCGATGGTCTTACCGGTCTGAAACAACTTATCAGGGTTGGGAATGTAGCCGGAGATGCTATAGTTAATCTCCGCAACTCCTCCGATATAAAACTCCTCAACTAATGTCTGCAGCCGCTCTATGGGATAGATGACATTCATGTCTTGCGCTGAAAATGCCTTGTTAAAGTGCTCGTGGGCAATCTTCAAATCCTGTAGGGGGACAGCGTAGGATATCTCTCGATGCGACTCGTCGACGTCAGCGGAGCCGATAATATTAAAGGGCATATCGCTCGGTGCATATACCCCCCCGGTAGAAACGAGCGCAATCTTACAATCGGCCAGGTCCTTGGTCAGTTTGGCGAAGGGAATAGCATTGCTCCTTACCCAAGGGAATCTCGCTATGAACTGCTCTAGTTTTGACATTTTCCGCATCCTTTCAAACCATTAAGTTTATGTGCCACTACTATACTAAGTTAAGTGTACACTACTTTTGTCAGAGTGAAAGGGCGTGTCGCAAAACGTTTATGCGTAAACGTAGAGCGGAACGCTCATTTTTGTTCGGATCAGGGAAAGAACTTACCTTTGCAGGAATATTTGACCACGAATACGCATCGGGGCCAAAGCTGGAACAACGTCCCCCGAGCAGAAAAATAGCGCGTTGCTGTCAAATTGCTGCCAAAACAACAAAAAACCCTCTGAGCAAAACCCAGAGAGCCTTGATATTACTGGTGCGCCATCAAGGATTCGAACCTTGGACCCACTGATTAAGAGTCAGTTGCTCTGCCAGCTGAGCTAATGGCGCGAATGGTGGCGGCGGCTGGACTCGAACCAGCGACCTGACGGGTATGAACCGACTGCTCTAGCCAGCTGAGCTACGCCGCCAAACAACAAAACCTATTGTAATACAAAGCGGCCACTAAAGCAATCGGCAATTTAATGCCTACTTGCCGCCCGCCTTCTTATAAGCTGTACCACGACCGCCACGCTTAGCATCGGTGTGCTTGCGCAGGTCGGTAAGTCTCTCTTCGCTATCTTTAAGAAAACGGTTCATGCGCTCTTCAAACGAAATGGAAGGTCGGCGTTTCGCTTGACGGATAGAAAGACCGATTTTGCCTTTGCTGTCAATGTTAATAATCTTAACGACAACCTTTTCCTTGAGCTTCAGGTGCTCGTTAATGTCCTTGACATAGGCGTCGGCCACTTCAGAAATATGGACAAGGCCAGTCTCTCCCGTCTCCAGTTCAACAAAAGCACCAAAACTCGTAATGCCGGTGACGATGCCACTTAATATGGTGCCTACTTCCAATGCCATGCGAAACGTATTCCTCCTAAATATTTATGGTCTACCTTTGTCATTATACGCAAAAACAACGGTCGCTGTCAAACACGAACCAAGCTTAGCTCGGAGAAATTTACCGTCTTGGGCTGACAATCACCGGCAAGAGTATCCCGTCCTGGGGCTTTAACAAACCCAGCCGCTGTCTGGCAAGGCGCTCAATGTGTTCTGGTGTTTGCAAGAGATCTATCTCGGCTTGCAACTGGGTGGCTTGCTCTGCTAAGGACGAACGTACAGCCAGAAGCTCGATCTCTCGTTCTCGCAACCTCGCCATGGCCAACTCCTGCGACACAAAGGTAATGGCCAGATAAACAACTGCCAAAAAAACCGCGACTAACACCCGTGCCCTGCGCTTCTTTTTCTTGCGCGCGGGGAGAGCTGTTGGGAAGTAGACAATATTCGGCAGGGGGCGTATATTGCTCATTGTCTTTCCTCCGCTAATTACCAAGTGCGAATGATATTCGCCATGATTGCGGAGCAATCCTTCTCGCTTTACAAATCTTTTTTAGCACCCCTAGTTCGCAAGTGGTCTACCACGCGCCCGACACAGCGGAGCACCCGAAGTAGAGGAAGATATACCAAAAAGCGCACCGGGATTAAGATGACCCCGAGCACGAAATCTACCATTATGATGATGCGACCGAGGATGCTTTTGCCGCTGACCATAAACCCTCTTAGCAACGCGCGCACTCCACGCCGCAGTCTACCGCCGAGGATTTTCTGCTCAAAATAGAAGCCGAGGAGCAAGAGGCCAAAAACATAGGCCCTTGCTTCGCCAGAGGTTGTCCAGAGCAAGTAGGCGAAGACACCGAGACTACATGCTAGCCAAAAAGCAATGTCCAAAGCGAAAAGTATCGCCTTGCTAGGCCTGCCCAACTGAGTCATCGCCCGATAGATGTCAACCACCATCCCGAGAGCCACCCCTAGGAAGAACACTTCGAAAATATCGTTCGCCTGCTCTACTAACACATCTAGCTCCTTTCGCTGCTAGCTAAAAAACAGCCGCTGTAGCCATCCCTTACCTTTAGCAGTTTTGCCACCCTCATCGAGGTAGTCAATGCTCCTGATGGCCCCTTCCACCATCAACTGACCCTGCTCGAGACTTAGCTGCTTAATGTGCATGTCCTCCCCTCGTAGGGCCATTAGACCTAGATCGGTCTCGAGGATGATTTCAAGGGCGTCAAACTTCTCCACATGCACTACCCCATCTACAACAACTTGTTCTCTATTGATGATGACCACTTTGTGGTTGTGGTTTTGTTCCATGGCACTTCCCCCCATCCGTCCTGCTCTCCCCAATGTATATTCCTCCGTACTAAAAAAAGACCGCAAAAAAACCGGCACTAGGCCGGCCTATTCTTAATCCCATATTTTCCCTATAGAGGCGCCTGGGAAGAAGTGCTCGACGATTGCCGTATGGTTGTCCCCGCGCTCCGCTCGCGCTTTCGCCCCCCACTGACACATGCCCACTCCATGGCCGTAACCACTGCCCACGAAGATAAATTTACCGTCCGCGACATCAACCTTGCTCCACTTAGTCGAGCGCAACCGAGTGCTGCCTATAGCAATGCGGAAGGCAGGGGCAGAAATGGTAGCACGTCCTATGCGCAAAGACACCGCCCTATTTGCCGAGTCTTTTTTCAGTACCTCTATCCGATTAAACTCGCCGGGGGTTTGACCGATTTGCCGCAATGCAGCTATGACTTCGGCTCTAGTAAAAGTAACGCGGTACTCGCGCTCTTCTTGGGGCGTGAACTCGGGACAGATGTCGGAGACATTCTGTATATAGGGGGTTGGAAACTCACGAAAGGCTAGCCCATCCACTGCTGTGCTCGTCATGCCGTCACAGTAGGCGTGAAACCAAGCCCGCACAAACTGCCCACGATAGCCGAGCACTATTCCCCGCGTCTTTTGGACAGCTTGGCGGACTTGGTCGGTAATTTTGGTGTTGTCATAGGCCTGAAACTCTTCAATGTCGGTTGAGGCATGAGCATTGCGCCGCGGCACGCCGCCCTGCCGCGCTATTTTGTCCAAGGTGAAGGTCCGAGCGACAATGGCCTGGGCCGCTAGAGCCTCTACATGCCAGGTAGGAATCATCTCTGCCGCTACAACGCCAAGCAAGTATTCCTCCATCGGCATGGCACGAATTTGACCTGTTTCATGCATGTAGACATTGATGATCGGCTCCACATTCTCGCCCTTGGAGATAACACGCGGTATGCTAGGCATACCCTCGGCTGGGCCACCCAAGAATCGACAAGCAGACCCAGCCACTAACATGAGGCCCAGACTAAGAAACAGCCCGACTTTACGAACCGTACTCATACTGCGGAACAAATGGGCACCTCCTTTGCGGATCTATCTTTATTATCCGCAAGGAAGCCCCACTTTATCGGTCAAAGAATTTTGGCCTCTTCCACTATCTCATACATTTCCTGTGCTTCGTCGCGGCGTGCCGAAGGCTCGAGGCGCAAAATACGCGCCTTCAAAACACGGCTACCGAAGTGCAAGGTCAAGATGTCTCCGACCTTGACCATATGGCTCGGCTTCGCTACCTTACCATTGACTTCAATTTTGCCTTGGTCGCTCACATCTTTGGCGAGAGTCCTCCTTTTAATGAGGCGGGACACCTTAAGATACTTATCTAGTCGCATGCTTTTTACTCCTAAAAAGGCAGGTTAGCCAACCTGCCTTAGATTATATATGGAGAGGGTTTATTTATCGATGGCCTCTTTTAGGGTTTTGAAAGGGCGAAATACCGGCACCTTGGCTGCAGGCACGACAATCTCCTCCTGGGTCTTAGGGTTGCGTCCGCGACGTTCTGCCCGCTCTCTGACCGCAAAGGTGCCAAAACCAGCGATCGCAACTTTATCACCCGTAATTAGCGCTTCCTCCATGCTTTCAAAGACCGTGCTTACTACCAACTCTACATCCTTCTTGGTAAGATCTGTTTTTTGTTTTACTGCGTCGATTAATTGAGACTTATTCATGAAAACGCCTCCTCATAATAGTACTACCGTCTTTATGTTTTTCTCCGCTGCAACATGATTTTCCTGCTCAGCGGTTGTAGCGCTTAGCATTTTCTTTGGATTTTGCTTCGTCCCATAGGCTGTCCAATTCGACAAGACTACATTCATTCATCACCAGTCCCAAAGAAGCGGCCATCTGGATGACCTGCGCACAACGTTGTCTGAATTTGTAAATCGACCCACGCAAGGCAGTTTCAGGTTCCACCTCTAAAAATCGACTGAGGTTGACGAGGGAAAAAAGTAGGTCCCCAAGCTCGCCCGCGACTAGCTGCGGGTCATTTTCATGTATGGCCTGCTTCAGCTCGGCGATTTCTTCATCAACTTTAGCGAAAACCCCGGCGATACTGGGCCAATCTAGCCCTAACTGCCCGGCTCTCGCCTGGAACTTGTGCGCCAACTGCAGGGCGGGCAGGTTCATTGGAATCGAATCTAGATACTCTTCCCCTTGGGTAGCCTTTTCGGCCTGCTTAATGCGACGCCAGCCTTCCTCCACTTGATGGGCGGTCGTGGCCTTAGAATCGCCGAAAACATGGGGATGGCGCCGCACCAGCTTCGCCACTAACTCGGTGATGCAGTCAAAGAGGTCGAAATCCCCGTTCTCCCTGGCGATTTGCGCATGGAATACAACCTGCAACAAGAGATCTCCCAGTTCTTTAGCTAGTTCTCCCTTATCATCTCCCTCCAAGGCGGCGAGAACCTCATAGGCTTCTTCGATGAGAAAAGAGCGAAGACTGAGGTGGGTCTGCTCCTTATCCCAGGGGCAGCCCTCTGGGCCTCGCAAATGATTCATCACTTGTGCCAGTTCTTCCATAGCCCGGCCAATATGCCGCGCCTTTCGGCAAGCAGGGACGTACACGGTGTCGACGGAGGTAAACTCGCGGTGGTCAAGCTCGGCGAGCGGTAGACGGATGACCTGGCAAGCAGCACTACCCGCATCGCGCACCACTGCGACCCTGTGCTCCGGAGGGTAAATCTCAAGTAGCCGCAGTTTCAAGTCACTGGCCACGAGGCGACTGTGCACCTGGGTCAACAGCCAGGAGAGGTTCGGGTCAACGCTAATGCTGTGGTCAAGAGCATCGCCTATGGCGACCCCCTTGGTCGGGTCAATGCCGAGCGCGACAAAGACCGCTTCTAGACTGCTCGGGGAGAAAATGACCTTAACGTCCCAACCATGCTTTACCCCCATCGCGAGTAGCTCCTGCACGGTACTTTCGGCGACCATGGGATTGCCAGGCACAGCATAGACGACATCGCTATGCCGGTACCGCCTGGCGATGTCGGCTACTATGGCCGCATAGACCTGTTCAAAATCAGGTAGACTGTCATACAAATAATCATAGGTCGCAAACAAGAGCCCGCTGGCGCTAAGCAGAGCCGCGACCTGATGTTTGCCGGTGCGGAGCACGACTTGAGAGTTAGGGAGAGACAATAACTCAAAACCGCGACGGCTGATGAGATCTGGGTCGCCGGGGCCTAGCCCCACTATGTACAGCATCAATACACCTTCAGCACTATATTATGTCTCTCATATTAACACCACTTGCCCAAAAAACCAAGGGGTAGCGCCTAGACGGCGCTACCTGTTTACTATCCGTCCTGCATCTGCTTAGCGAGAAAGGCGGCGGCGGTATCGACCAATTTGTTCTCCATCTCACCCATAATTACCCGAGACTCGCGCGAACAGAGCACCACCGTTCCTATTGGTTGGCCATCGGCAATGATGGGGGCGATCACTTGAGCGGTCAGACGGCACTCGCCTTCAGGGTGGGCAACAGCGCAACTGGCGCAAGTCCCACCAGGCTCGGCATTAACAAGGACGCTCCGCCGATCCTCCATGGTCTGTTCCGCCAAGCGACCTACGGGGTGGTTGAGAAATTCTTTTTTCGAGGCCCCCGACACAGCGATAACTGTGTCACGGTCGGAGATCAGGGCAATATGCCCTGTGTTTTCATGGAGAGAGTCGGCATACTCCTTGGCAAAATCACCCAACTCGCTTATTGGCGAATACTTCTTTAAGATGATCTCCCCTTCCCGATCAACGTAGATCTCTAAAGGGTCACCTTCCCTAATACGCAAAGTGCGGCGAATCTCTTTGGGTATTACCACGCGACCAAGGTCGTCTATGCGTCGTACAATACCTGTGGCCTTCACTGCAAAACCTCCCTCTGTGGATGTGCTATTCCATTACCTAGTATCTGGCACAGCGCGTCCTTTTATGCTCTTTTTTACCTTAGAAAAACGAGAACAAGGACCCGTCGCCTTAGCTCGCTCACATAAGCTTTAAAAAAGGCGGCTTCGCGCTCCTCAAGCAACCGCGCGCGCACAGCATCTTGCACTTCAACTAGAGAGCGTTCGCGCGGAGGCAGCCTTCCCTCTAACTTGATGACATGATAACCCATATCCGTCTTGACGACCGGGCTAATGCTGCCTACCGTGGCGAGGTTCCACGCGGCGACCTCAAAGGCCTCGGCAAACTCGCCGCGCCGGCGCCAGTTCAAATCTCCCCCAAGAGGCCGGGAAACAATGTCCACCGTGTGCTCCTGTGCCAGAGCAACGAAGTCGCCCCCCCGTTGCAGTTGTCGCCAAAGATTTTCGGCGAGTGAACGCTCTTTGACCAAGATATGCCGCAACCTTATCATCTCCGGCAAGTTGTATTCTGCTCTTCTGGCGTCAAAATGAGCTTTTATCTCTGCCTCAGTGATGACAATTTCTTTGAGCCTCGCCTCGCGCAGTTTATGGACAACCAAAGTTTCCGCGAGGTACAGGTCAAGTTGCGCGAGTGTCAGCCCGGCCAAAACGAGCCGCTCCTCTAGGGCCTCACTACTCCCGCCAAAGAATTCCCTGGTGATAAAAGAGACCACCTCCTGGACATAGGATTGTTGCTCTTCGCTAGAGGGCAAGATCCCTTGTTTGGCCTCCTGCACTAGCAAGCGTTCTGCAATCATCTGTTCAAGGATCTCTCTCTGCATCTTCTGCGCGAACTCGGGGTCAGGCGTGCTTCTCCCCCGAAGGTGCAACTCATAGGCGAACTGCACATGTCGCTGCCTGATCACTAGCTCCCGCCTCGAAATAAACCCGCCGGCAAAAGCCACATAAAACTGTGGCCCGAGAAGCGCTAATAATACAATGACGGTAGCTAGAATTCCCAAGAGCTTAATCCTTGCTTTGCTCAGCTTGGCCACTACTCACTTCTCCTTTACAATTAGCAATCGCAGTGCCTCGATTAAGCGAGTGACGCTCTGCATGAGACTACGTCCCTCGCTCCGAAAGGTCAGCGCATATCCCTTGTGATTTTGGATGCCCAACTCATGGAACTGTCGATGCACGGCGCTAAACACAACCGGATCTAGTGCGGCCTCAGCATCTAGCTTGAGCAACATTCCTTTGTCGGTGGTGGTGACTAGGGTGCAGCCTAGCTTGCCGGCCAAAATCTTCAGCCGCGCGATCAAGAGTAGGTTTTCGACTGGCTCCGGCAAATCTCCGTAACGGTCGACTAGCTCATCGAGAATGTCTAAGATTTCAGCTTCGTGCCGAGCAGAGGCGGCTTTCTTATACATTTCTACCTTCTGTTGTGAATCACGAATATAGCGGCTGGGGAAGTAGGCGTCGACGGGTAGTTTAATCTCGCACTCTATGGGCTTGGACACTTTTTCGCCCTTTAAGTTTTGCACGGCCTCCTCGAGGAGCTGGCAGTAAAGGTCAAACCCCACCGAGGCCACGAACCCATGCTGCTCGGGTCCAAGGATATTCCCTGCGCCACGAATCTCAAGGTCGCGCAAGGCGATTTTAAACCCGGCACCAAGCTGGGTAAATTCGCGCAAGGCGCGAAGTCGCTTCTCGGCAACCTCGGTCAATGTCTTGTCTGGCCTATAGGTGAAGTAGGCGTAGCCAACACGGTTTGAGCGCCCGACCCTACCTCTAAGTTGGTATAGCTGTGCCAAACCTAGTTTGTCGGCGTCTTCGACAACGATGGTGTTCACGTTGGCTATGTCTAGACCAGATTCGACAATTGTGGTGCTGAGGAGGATGTCATACTCCCCCTCGAGGAAATCTAGAAATATCCTCTCGAGAGTCTCCTCTGCCATCTGCCCATGCCCCACCGCAATGCGCGCCTCAGGCAGGAGGACTTGCAGATAAGAGGCCACCGATTTTATGGTCCGCACGCGGTTATGCACATAGTAGACTTGGCCACCGCGCTCGATCTCACGTTCGATGGCATGCTTGATGGCATAACTATCGTGCTCAATTACGTAGGTCTGCACCGGGTAGCGGTCCTCGGGCGGAGTTTCGATGACGCTGACATCGCGCAGGCCGACCATGGCCATGTGCAGGGTGCGCGGGATAGGGGTCGCCGAGAGCGACAGGACATCGACATTGTGCCTGACCATTTTTATTTTCTCTTTATGTTGCACACCGAAACGCTGTTCTTCATCGATTACTAATAAACCGAGGTCTTTGTAGCGCACATCAGCGTTAAACAGGCGATGGGTGCCGATGGCCACGTCCACAATTCCCGCGCTAATCCTCTTAGCGGTCTCACGATTGTCTTCGGCGCTACGAAAACGATTTAACAGCGCCACCTCAATGGGAAACCCAGCAAAACGCTCCCGAAAAGTATGGTAGTGCTGCTGTGCCAAGATGGTTGTCGGCACTAACACCGCTACCTGCTTGCCTTCCATGACCGCTTTAAAGGCGGCCCGCACGGCAACTTCAGTCTTGCCATACCCGACATCGCCGCAGAGGAGACGCTCCATGACCTTTGGTGATTCCATATCTTTCTTAACTTCCTCGATGCTGCGCAGTTGATCCGCGGTTTCCACATAGGGAAAATTGCCTTCCATCTCTAGCTGCCAAGGTTTATCGGGACCCGCGGCATACCCCACTTCGGAGGCACGTTTGGCGTAGAGAGCCAAGAGTTCTTCGGCCATCTTTTCTACGGACTCCCGCACCTTAGCCCGCGTCTTAGCCCAGTCAGTTCCGCCTAGGGCATGCAGCTTTGGCTCCTTACCCTCGCCCCCCACATACTTCTGCACCAGATGCAGCTGGTCGGCAGGCACATAGAGCTTATCTGCCCCATTGTAATGGATCTCAATATAATCGCGCTGCGTACCCGCAATTTCCATAGTGCGCACGCCTATGTACTTGCCGATGCCATGGTGCAAGTGCACTACAAAGTCTCCTACGGCGAGGTCGCGATGCGAAGTGAGGCGGGCTCCCTCTCCTGCCGCCCTCACCGGCCGCCGCTTACGTAGCTTAGATTTGCCGGACAAGTTGTCCTCAGCCAAGAGATATAATTTTATTTCGGGGAGCTCTACTCCCTCCGTCAGCGTCCCTACCACTACGGAAAAGGTCCCCGGGGGAGGTAACTCCTCGTCAATGTTCCATGGTTGTGCGGCTATATCTTCGGCCTGCAAAGCGTCTGTTATTTCTACTTGGCGATTGGCGGTCGGCGCCACGGCCAAAATGCGGTATCCGGAAGCGGCTAGCCTTTTTACATCCTTGTTGAGCAAGGACAGTTGCCCAAAATAGTTGGGAATCGCCTTTTGTAAAACGGTAACTTGGCCATCTACCCGCAACCTCGTGGGTCGCTTGGGCAAAGTGGCCATCATGAAGGTGCGGAATTGCTCTAGTCTGGCCATTACTTCCGTATCGCTACTGAATACGCGGTGCTGGGTGGGCAATAATTGACCGGCGATGAGGAGCGCCTTGTACTGCTCCTCTAAGTCCTTTTGACATCCTTCGGCCTTTTCCAAGAGGCGGCTTGGCTCATCTAAGACGGCCAAGGTCTCGGTCGGCAGGTAGTCAAGGAGCGTAGCACAGTGCTCGATAAAAAAAGACAGGTACTTGCCGCGGCCGGGGAACAAGTGCCCCGCCATAAGTTTCTCTAAGTCGTGACCGATATTTTTCTTAAGCATTGCGCCGCGCTCCGGCTCTAGCCTGCGCACTGTGTTTTCAAGTATTTGCGTCAAGCGTTCAACCCCGGGGCCGACAGTTTTCTCCGGCCAGAAAGCTTCCCGTGCCGGTGGCACTAGGACGCTCTTTTGGCGAGAGATGGACCTCTGTGTGGTCAGATCATAGGAGCGCAAGCTGTCGATTTCGTCCCCAAAGAACTCAATGCGCACGGGCTCCTCGGCGACCAAGGGGAAGACATCAACCAAACCACCGCGCACCGCAAACTGCCCCATTGATTCTACTAGTTCTACTCTCTCGTAGCCCGCCGTGTGGAGCATAAGGACAAAGTGCGCCAGTTTAAGTGCCTGCCCTTCAGACAGGCGCAGGGTGTGCTCCTTAAAAACGACTGGCGGGACCATGCGAATCAGCAAGGCATCCCAAGTGGTGACAATCGCTTTCGGGACCCCCCCCGCGGCCAAAGTTGCCAAGAGCGCCAACCTCTGTCCGGAAAGTTCTGGTCCTTGAGCTAGGGCCCCATACAGCAGCACCTCTTCAGGGGGAAAATACACCACCTCCTCCTCGCCGAACATGCTCTGCAGCTGTGCCATCAACTGCCCGGCATGTGTGGTCGAAGAGGCGACCACTAACATGGGCCAACTCCATTGCTTTTGGACGAGGGCTAGTAGCAAGGCCTTGCCGACCGTGGTCACGCCACTCATATAGATGTGCTTTTGCCCATTGTCTACCGCTCGCTTGATCTCGTACCAACTATCGCTTTGCAAATATGCCTCTGTTATTTTTTGCAAGAGAACACCTCCAGAAACCTACCCATTGTGGCCAGTACCCTTTTCGCCAAAGCGACACCAAAACCCTAGCTATACTAGCTAGGGCTGCATCTAATGTCTCGGCAGAGTATCCCTCGGCAGTCTGGGCAGAGGTCACTCCAAGTAACCATAATGCCCGACGGCTCCCCCACCCTCTTGACGTTCTCTTGGCTGAATACCTGGCGACAAGAATCGCAAACGATGCGCACCTCGATAAGGCTCACCGTTCCTTTCGCTATGGGCTACAGAAGCACCTCGCCAGTAGTATTCTGCAACTACAGTCCAGCTATTCAGGCTCACCATTGTGAAGATTGGCGGCCTCATCCACGCCATAGAGGACAACAGTCTCGATTGCTAATACCGCTCGCTCCAGATAAAGCCGCAAAAGTGACTTTTCCTCGCCGTCCCACCGCGAAAGCACGTAGTCCTCCACCGCCATTTGCTCTCTTGGTCTGCCTATGCCGAAGCGCAGCCGCGGGAAAGCATCGGTGTCTAGGCTTTGCGTAATACTCTTTAAGCCCTTGTGCCCACCACTACCGCCACTCCCCCTAATGCGCAACCTTCCGAGAGGCAGATCCAAGTCATCGCTGATCACCAATAAGTCGGCCGGAGATAGGTTAAGAGCCTGCAGTGCCGATTTGACTGCCTGCCCGCTCAGGTTCATGTAGGTCAAGGGTTGTTGCAAACAAACATCACAGCCGGCTATCTTGCCGCGACCCAATAAGGAGGAATGCCTGGCCTGGGTCACCTTAATGCCATAACGAGAGGCGAGAGCAGCTATCACGGCGAAGCCGACATTGTGACGCGTATCTATATATTCCTTGCCCGGGTTACCTAGACCAACTACCAATTTCACCGCATCCACCTGCCTCCCTGCCCACTACAAATTAATCGAACAGTTTACTGACCGACAGATCTTCAAAGATGCGCAAGATGGCGTCCCCTAGAAGCGGGGCGACGGACAATATCTTGAGCTTGTCTATGCGCTTTGCGTCCGTCAGGGGGATAGTATTGGTTATGACAACCTCCGTGATGGGGGAGTTGTGCAATCTCTCGACCGCAGGCCCGGAAAGAACCCCATGGGTGCAACAGGCATACACCTCGAGGGCCCCTTGGTCTAGTAGCGACTGCGCACCTTGGACAATGGTGCCCGCGGTATCAATGATGTCGTCAATCATCACCACGCGCTTGCCCCTAATCTTACCGATAATATTCATAATTTCGGCGACATTCGGCTCCGGACGACGTTTGTCGATGATGGCAATGTCGACCCCGAGGCGGTCGGCGAGGTCGCGGGCGCGTGTGACTCCGCCGAGATCTGGGGACACGACGAGCATATGGTCTAGGTTCTTACTTTTAAAATAATCAGCCAGTATAGGCACGCCGGGCAAGTGGTCGACGGGGATGTCGAAAAACCCTTGGATTTGCCCCGCATGCAAGTCCATGGTCAGCACTTTGTCTACTCCGGCGGTGGTCAAGAGATTGGCGACTAATTTGGCGGTAATGGGGTCGCGGGCGCGCGTCTTGCGGTCCTGGCGGGCGTATCCATAGTAGGGAATGACCGCGGTGATTCGCCTGGCCGAAGCACGGCGCAGCGCATCGATGGTGATCAATAGCTCCATCAAATGTTCGTTGACGGGTGCCGAGGTGGGTTGCACAACGAAGACATCCGCTCCCCGCACACTCTCGTTAATGCGCACCTGCACCTCGCCATCGCTAAAACGCAGCACCTGGCCAAGACCCATAGGTATGCCCAGGTGAGCAGCGATTTCTTTGGCCAGCATCGGGTTGGCATTGCCGGAGAAAATCTTCAAGCGTCTGTCCGGATAAGCTATCATTTCGCACACTCCTCTATCACTCCGCCATGTATTGTAGCACAGGGCGGAGCAGTTGTCCCTTATTCGCTAATTTTAGTGCGCTTAAAGCGTTGTACCCAACCCTCTTTGTTTTCCTGCCGCGCCCGAGCTACCGCCAAAGCCCGCGGTGGCACATCCCGGGTCACAGTAGAGCCGGCCGCCACGAAGGATTCCTCTCCTAATGTGAGGGGGGCCACGAGATTGGAGTTACAACCGACAAAGGCGCCGTCGCCGATGACGGTTTGGTGCTTCTCCAAACCATCGTAATTGACCACAATAGTGCCTGCCCCCATGTTCACCCTGGCCCCAACCTGGGCATCCCCCACATAACTTAGGTGGGAAATCTTGCTCTCATCGCCAACCGAACTCTGCTTTATCTCGACAAAATTACCTACGCGCACAGCGTTGCCAATCTGGCTACCGGGACGCAGGTGCGCGAAAGGACCGACCTCAGTCTTTGGACCGACGAAGGATTCTCTGACGACTGAGTTTAGGACGGTCACGCCATTTTCAATTCTGGAATTCTCGATGAGCGCGCTAGGCCCAATCTGGCAGTCCTCCCCTATTGATGTGTTGCCCTTTAACACGCTGTGCGGCCAAATTGTGGTGTCTTTCCCGATTTGCACATCGGCTTCAATGTAGGTGGTCTGGGGGGACACTATGGTTACCCCTGCCAACATCAATTTCTCTTGGATGCGCTTTTGCATCTCATTTTCGGCACGAGAGAGCCACAGGCGGTCGTTAATGCCTATGGTTTCGCTGTAGTCTTCAGTCAGGACTGTTTCCACCCGACCTTGTTTGATCAGCAGGGAAAAAACATCCGTCAACAAGTATTCCCCTTGGGCGTTGTCATTAGTTATCTCCTTAAGCGCAGCAAAGAGATGTGGGGAGCTAAAACAATAAAAGCCGGCATTTATTTCGCGTATTGCTTTTTCGGCGGGGGTAGCGTCTTTTTCTTCCACGATGCCTAAAAAACAGCCTTCAGCATCGCGCTTAATTCTTCCCAGACCACGCACATCGCTGGGCCTGGCGGTTAGCACGGTGGCCAGGGCGCCTTCTTGGTTGTGGGTAACGAGCATTCTCTGGAGCGTCTGGGGGGTTATCAAGGGCGCGTCCCCGCAAAGAACTAATGCTACACCCATAAAATCCCTAAGTCTTTCTTCGGCCTGTTGACAGGCGTGACCGGTCCCCAGGCGCTCGTGCTGGGTGACAAAGGCAGAAGAGTCGCCGGCGGCAGCCTTAACCTCTAGAGCGTCCTTGCCCACAACGGTGATGATGTTAGTTGCCTGCACTGCACGCGCCGCCCGCAAGACATGAGCCACAATCGGCACGCCGGCCACTTTATGGGCCGTCTTCACTAAGCGTGATTGCATGCGCTTGCCTTCGCCTGCGGCCAACACTACGGCCGCAACTTCCTGCTCCATAGGACACCTCCAAACAAAATCCCCTTGCCTCTACCATTATACGTCGTGGGGGACAAAACACAAAGTGGAGCTTTTAGCTCCACTAAAGACTCAAGAAACCTTTTCTATTTCTCGGTGGTAGGCCCCGAGAACCTCCGTCTGGATCTTCTCCCTGGCCAACGAGTTGATCGGATGAGCAATGTCTCTAAATTCTCCCGCGGGGGTCTTGCGACTCGGCATGGCGACAAACAACCCATTGTTCCCGTCCACAATTCTCACGTCGTGGATGACAAAGGCGTCGTCGATGGTTATGGAGACAATGGCTCTCATGCGGCCTTCGCTACTCACCTTCCTGATACGTACGTCTGTTACATTCATGTTCTTCACCACCTTTCGTCATGCAGCCCATATTATGGCTTTATTCTACTTGATTAGGGGCATTTCCTGCTCGGCATCGAGAGAATCTTTCGATATCTTACGACATAATCCGACCTGTATATTTCTGCATGGTGAGCACACACTATAGGTGGCTAAAAGCCAATCTTTACAAGGGAGTGGTACAAATGCAAAAGACGATCGTCGGTGTGTTTCGCTCGGAAAGCGACGCGGAACGGGCAGTGCGGGCTCTCCGGTCATCTGGGTTTAGAGACCAGGAGATATCCATTGTAGCTAAGGATAGGGGCACTCAGGGCAAGCAACAAAAATCTGGAGGACAGGGTGCCACCATGCGCTCTGGAACCGACAACGTTTCTGACGGCATGACGACCGGGGCTGCGTGGGGTGGTATAGCAGGGTTGGCCCTCGGCGCAGGTGCTCTGGCCATCCCTGGGCTTGGCCCCATCATTGCTGCCGGACCCATTGCTGCCACCCTAACCGGTGCCGCCACCGGCGGACTGGCGGGTGGGCTTATCGACTGGGGCATTCCCGCTGAAAGAGGCCGTCAACTACAGGAGGAAGTGCGCCAGGGCAATATGCTCGCCATCCTCCAATGTGCCGGGGACCAGTGCAGCGAAGAGAGAGTCAACAAAGCCGCCAACATCCTTCGTGAGAACGGTGCCCGCGACGTAGAGTCTCACGGCTCTTCAACTCGCCGCTAAACGTTTTAGAAAATGCCAAATCCGGCACATAATGTGCCGGATTATATATTGCCCGGAGCAATAATAAACTCACCCAGAACTTCATCTAAACGCACCACAGATAGGTACCCGCTCGTCAATTTTTCAAGCGGACGAGCCGTCTCTACTAGAACCACCGCGCCAACGACTGTCGCTTGAAATTCATGGAGCAAGGCCGTGAGGGCCCTGAGCGTGCCCCCAGCCCGGAGAAAATCATCAACCACCAAAACCCGAGCCTTTTCCGGCAGAATGCGCCGCGGCAAAGACATAGACTGCATGTTGCGCTGCGAGCCCGAAACATAGCTCACACTGAGAAGTGGCCCATCGGTAATGAAGCTCTCTTGCCGCGTGGCGGGGACGGCCACCCCCCCGTGGGTATAAACGAGCTCGCGGCGCGCAATCACCAGCTGTTTATTGAGGTACCTGGCCACCGCCATCGCCAGCGGTATGCCTCGCGCTTCAACAGTAACGACCGCATTAATACCCTCTGCGGCAAACCGCGCTGCTATCACCTCTCCCAGGGCCGCAAGAAATGATGGTTCATGCAATATATCATCCAGATAGAGATAGCCCGGGGAGACCCGCCGCGTCGGTTCTTTGAGGCGCCGACAGAGGGATGACACCAAGTCGTCCGCATATTGTCTGGTGCGATATGGCACGTAGCGCACTCCACCGGCGACACCGGTTACCGTTTCCAGCTTACCGAGGCCCTGCGCCTCGAAGCCTTGCCGGATGGCGGAGACATCCTCACTGATGGATGATTTAGCCACCCCCAGGCGAGCCGCCAAGGCACCTAGGGATACAAGCTCTAGCGGTGCATCCAAGAGTAGTTTCACCAGTACCGCAACCCTAGCTGCCTTGCTCTGCTTCTTCATCTAAGCACCGCTGAGTACTCGACGAGCCAGAGCCAAGTCGCTGTCCTTGTCCACATCAGTGCCTATCTCGGCATAGGGGCACTCGACCGCCACACAGTGGCAGGCAAGTAGCTCTGACATGCGCTCTTCCACCTCGGGCAAGGTCAGTTGACCCATGAGCAGCTTGACGAGGAACCTATAACCTATCATGGCGCTGAGGGCCAAAATGTTTTTCCGGTGAGCTATGAAGCGCTCGAGGCGACGGGCGACCTTGACGGCCACCTTTGGGTCAATGACTAAGAGGTTCCCCCCGGTGTAGGTGCGCCCTCCCAAGGTGGCATAAGTTCGCTTGACCCCGGGATAAAGCTTTTCGTTGACCTCCCGTGGGATGATGGGATAGAAAAAATCTCCCTTTTTCTCCGCCAAAGATGCCAAGTAAGCGTCCACTACCGCCGTAGTGATCATCGGAATATCAGATGTCGCCACCACGACCTTCTTATCTTGAGGCAGGAGTGCCATAGCTGCCAAGCAGTTCTTCACCATGTCTCCGGTGTCAGACTGCACGGTAACCCTCGCGCTAGCATATGAAGCACATAGAGTGGCGGGACCGACTAAGATGATTGTCTCGATTAAGCGTGAGCCCGACAACGCCCGGAAAACATAATCCAACATGGCCTGATTGTTGATGGGGATGAGGGCCTTGTTGGCCACGCCATGCCGCCTGGCGAATCCATCTTCTTTGTCTCCTCCGGCCAGTATAATTGCGTTCACAGTCTAGCCTCCCTAAACCTTATGGTCTTTCAACCACTCCATGATGGACAACTCTGCGTTTTCCATGTGCTCTTTGGCTAGGGCTTGCGCCAAGGAGCTGTTGCCCTCAGAAATGGCCTCGGCGATTCTTTTGTGCTCTTGGAACACTGCTCTAAATCTTCCGGGGGTAGCAAGCGACGTCTGGCGAAAGCGATTGATCTGCTCACGCAAATTACTCACAATTTGCGACAAGCGCTGATTTCGACTGGCCGCATAGAGAATGGAATGGAATTTTTCGTCTAATTCTACCAGACGGTCCACACTGCTGTCATCCATGCATTCACCAATTTGCACCAAAGTGCGCTCTAATTGTTCGAGTCCTTCCGGGGTTATCCGCTCGGCGGCCAGCCCTGCCGCCAAGGACTCGAGCGCGGCACGAATCTCAAAGGTCTCCGCGATGTCCTTGACGCTAAGATCGGAAACATAGGCTCCACGCCGCGCTACCATCACCACCAGGCCCTCGAGCTCGAGCTTGCGTATGGCCTCACGCACGGGAGTGCGACTGACACCCATTTCTTCGGCGAGCTGCACCTCCATTAAACGCTCCCCGGGCTTTAGTCGACCGGCCACAATGGCTTCGCGCAAATGCTCAAAGACTATATCCCGCAGGGGTTTGTAGTTATCTAATTTAATAGGCACCATTCTTTCTATCATGGCTTTCTCTCCCCTCTAAAGTTGACTAAGCATTCCGTACTAGTCAGCGTTGGCACGATATACTCTCGGTATCCTGCCGGTAGCGAAAGCATCGCTACCGGGCGAGAGTGGTAGAAGCCGCACATGGCCGAGCCGCTCCCACATAGCATGACATCTATAGCTCCATCGCCCAAAAGAGACGCCCTAACCATGCCTAGCTGCGGATAAAGTCCCAGGGCCACCTGCTCTAGGTCATTGTGTCTTGGGGGGCGCTTAAAGCCCGCTGTTGGTATCCAGCGCTGATATACTTCCTTGGTACTGAGACCAAAGGGCGGCTTTACAATGCGCAGCCAACGGCAAGGGGCGTCCGGCAAGGGAATTATTGTCTCACCCCTCCCCGTAGCTCTTGCTGTCCCTCCCCGCAAGAAGAAGGGGACATCTGACCCAATGTGGGCGGCGATGCTGACTAAATCTGCCTCGTCTAAGGGGAATCCATAAAGGACATTCAATCCGTGGAGGACGACTGCGGCATTACTGCTACCACCGCCGAGGCCGGCCTCGATGGGAATGTTCTTTTCCAGATACACGGTAAGGGCCGGAGAAATGCCCGTTGCTCCATAGAACGCCGCGGCGGCTTCGTAGCACAAGTTGCCAGCCCCCGCCGGTAGCATGTCTGGCACCACTAGGTTGATGCCACTTTGTCCTAGCTCCAAGAAGATTCGATCATAAAGGGCCACGGTCTGCAGGATAGTCTCGATTTCATGGTAGCCATCCTCTCGCTTACCAAGAACCAAAAGATCGAGATTGACTTTGGCCGGAGATAAAAACGCCAAGCGCAATGCACTCACCTCCCATCTATTCTAATGCATCCACCCCATTAAAACCAGTAAAAATTGCAGGCAGTGGGTTATCTCCCCACTGCCTCTGTCATGGCCGCCGGCACTATAGCCGTCCGTCTACTCTCCTCTATCTGCCGCAAATGTCCCAGGGTGCACTCTAGCGACTCGTAGAAAACCACAACCCAATCGCCCGCTCCCGCGGAGCCTAGAGCTTCTTTAAGCACTGTTGCCTCATCGAGTAGGCTTTCTTCGTCAGCGGCCTTCTTCCCCATCGCGGCTAGGCCGTGCCGCAGCAGTCTAGCGGTCTCGCCCGGCCTTCTGCCACGCAAATCAGCATCTTCTTTAATGAACACCTGGTCGAACTTCGCGCCCATGACCTCTCCTAGCTGCATGATGCTCTGGTCGGTTCGATCCCCGGGGGCTGATACCACCCCGATGAGACGGCCGTTACAAAGCCCGCGCGCCAAATCTGCCACAGCCGTAATGCCCGGAACATTGTGCCCGTAATCTAGCATGACTGAAATGCCGGCTATCCGCAAAATATTTTGCCGGCCAGGATTCCACAAGAGGTCGGGGGCAAAGGCTTGAAGCACCGCTGACACCGCTGAAAAAGGCACCCCGCTAGCCCACATGGCCCCTATCGCCGCGGCACAATTTTCGACATTGTGGCGCGCCAAGCCGCCAAAAGTGAGAGGGACATCCTTTAGTGGAAGGTGAAACAATGTCTCGCTGCCACACTGGGCCCTGAAAGCACCCTCCTCTACCAACACACCACGCCCGCCAGCTCGGAGATGGCTGGCTAACGCATTGTTTGGGTGAACGGCAAACATGATCACTTCCCTGCCCGAGGCTGCTCCGGCCTGCAAACAGTAGGTGTTCTCTGCGTTAACCACCGCTAGCCCGCCTACACGCACCGCCTCCGTCACCAAGCTCTTCACCCGGTAGAGCGCAGCTAAATCCTCCACCCCATCCTGCCCAAGGTGGTCATCGGCGATATTGGTTATGACCGCCACATCGGCGAGGTCGTAACCAAGGCCGCCGCGAATAATACCGCCACGTGCCACTTCTAGGACCACCGCATCAATAATGGGGTCGGCGAGAAGCACCCCCGCGCTCCATGGTCCGGTTGTGTCTCCGGCCACTATTTGTTTTTGGTTAATGTAAATCCCCGATGAGGTGGCGCATCCCACATGGCGATAAAGGGACCTGAGCCCCGCAGCCAGGAGACGAGTCGTTGTTGTCTTGCCATTGGTGCCGGTGACAGTGATGAGGGGTACATCAGATGGCTTGCCGGGCGGAAAAATCATCTCGACAATGGCCCCCGCCACATCCCGCGCCTGTCCTTTGGCTGGGTAATGATGCATGCGAATGCCGGGCGCGGCATTGACCTCGATGACAGACATCTCTGCGGTCGGCGCAGAGATGTCTGGCGTGACCACATCAACTCCCGCTATGTCTAGGCCAATCAGCCGGGCCACCCGTTCTATCCGCTCCTTAAACGCTGCATGGACCTCCTCGGTGACATCGCAGGCGGTGCCTCCCGTGCTCAAATTGGCGCTATCTCTGAGCAGGACAGTGGTTCCAAACGCCGGCACATCCAAAGGTCCATAGCCTTGCCTCTTTAGCACCCGCAAAGAGAGTTCATCGAGCACGATACGGGTCAGGGGCTTCTCGTGTTTCTCGCCCCGCAGGGGATGGGCGTTGATTTGGACGATGAGTTTCTCAATTGACGAAACGCCATCGCCGACAACCTGAGCCGGCATACGCTCGGCGGCAGCAACCAACTGCCCATTGACCACCAACAGGCGGTAATGCCGACCTTCAATATATTCCTCAACCAGCGTCTTGCCGCCAAAAATCTGCGCAAAATGGAAGCCCTCGGCCACCTCCCCCTCGGTATTGAGATTGAGAGAAACCCCTTTGCCCTGATTGCCATCCTTTGGTTTGACGGCCACAGGGCGCCCGATTTGCCGCCAGGCCGTTACTGCCTCTTCCGCAGTTTCCACCGTCAGCCCAAAGGGAACAGGGATGCCAGCCGTTGCCAAGATGTACTTGGTCACGGCCTTATCTCCGGCAATATCAGCAGCCAGGCAACTCGTTTTAGGGCCTACCGTCGCCTGTAGCCTCCTGCTGTAGATACCGGTCCCGAGTTGGAGCAGGCTTTCATCGCCAATGCGGCGCACCGAAATTCCACGCCGACGTGCCGCTGCAATTATGGCTGCCGTGCTCGGGCCAAGGCCAAGTTGGCCTGCCTGCCGACCGAGGGAGACCAATTTTTCATTGATATCCACTGTGCCAACATTGAGAAGGGAGTTCACCACCTCCATCGCCAGAGTGACTATTGGTTGCACCAAGCCGGGCAGGGCATACTCAAAGATGATTGCATATACCCCAGGTTGACCCCCATAATTTGTCTTGCCAAAAGCCCTCGAGTAACCAAGGGACGCTTGCACCTCGAGGATGATATGTTCGAGCACATGCCCAAAGTAGGTGCCTTCGCGCAGACGAACGGGGAAACCTCCCTCCCGCCCACTGCATTTGTGTTCCAGCAATCCCGGCAACAGTTCTATCACGCTGGTGCAAAAATGTGGAAATTCACAACTCTCTCTGTCTGTGAGACCCTCAAGGTCTAGCGTGATCTTGGCAACCGGAAAATGCGCATAAATGCTTCTCCCCGGAAAGATGACACTATCGAGAATGCGCATTACCTTGCCCCCCTAATTGGTGAGGGACGCCTTGTCTTTAAATCAAAAGAGTACCCTGTCGGCAGACAATGCAACAACACGTCGCAAAGTGCCAGGGGTTGCTCGCTGGTGATATCTGAGATGTCGCTGATGGTGATGCCGCGACCATCCAGTACGGTGACGCATCCATTGCCGACGACGGAAAAAGTGCCCGACATCTCAACTTCGATGGCGGTGTCCTCATCGATGCCGATGCCGAGGATAGCGGGATTTTGTGCTAAAGCCCCTAAAAGACGCCCGATTCTCCCCCGCTGCGCAAAATGTTGATCGACCACCGCATGCCTGACAAGACCTAGGCCAGGTGCCATGCGGATGGCCTCACGCCGCGGTTCCTCTTCCCCGTCTCCGGCGACAATCATGTTGTCACTCATGGCCGAGGCTCCGGCACTCGTGCCGGCAATAACTGCGCCCTGCCGAAAAAGCTCTTTGAGGAGGGCATCAAGCGCCGTACCTCCTACCAAACTGGTGATGCGCAACTGATCCCCCCCAGTAAAATAAACCCCCGAAGCTCCCTCCACCTTGGCCAACATCTCTGGGTCATTGGCCTGTTGGCGATTGGCTACATGGAGGACTTGGACCGTGCCGGCGCCGAGACAAACAAAGAGTTCGCGATACTCATCGCCCACTGCGTTTTGCGCTTCTGCCGCCGCAGTGATAACCGCGATGACTCCTTTGCTACCCCCGGCTAGCTCCACGAACCGCTGTAGAATTTGACACTCACCGTTTTTGTCCTCGGCCCCACCTATTACCAAGAGACGCCCCTTCACTTCCATAACTCCGGCTACCTCCATGAGGCTATTGCTTGCCTCACTCTAGATTTGCCTTCTTAAGCGCCGTATATTCGGCGACAAAAAAACATCGCCCCATCTTGAGGGCGATGCTCCTACCGATATCTATTTACCAAAACTCGCTACCAGACGCTGCTCAGGGGCACCGATACACAGCTCCACCGACTGAGTGAGGAGGTCGGCATAACTTACGGATAAACGACTGGTATTATGTTGATCACCTGTACGCACAAGAAAATGGTACGGGTATGTGCTTTCCAGAATACCCTCCCTGACAAGAGCTTTGCGCCTACCCCTGTTAGCCTTAAGCCACACTTTCTCGCCAATATGCAATTCAAGGTCCTTCCTAATGTCTGACAAGGAATTGCCTCTCACCAGTAATCACCCTTTCCCTGCTTGTCCTGTTTAATTATAATTGAGGACGCCAGAGATGTCAAGATAAACTTGTTATTATAGCAACGGCCTTTGCCACTGTCAAGCAAAAAATGTCGTCGTGTCGTCGGACAGTGGTTGTCACCATGTAGGCGGACATATTAGGTTTATCCGAATGCCAGATTCAGAGGCACAAGCAAGGTGTGCAGAAAGAAGGTCCAGCCGCTACCGAGGCGTTGTAGCGCCGGCACACGAGCCGGCGACCTCGGCGATTTTTGGGTTACAGACCTCATGGTTACGACCGGGGGACGAGGGTCGGCGTGCCATGTCACGCCGCTACCTATGGAAAACCGGCGCGCCGGTAGATAAGGCGTTGTAGCGCCGGCACACGGGCCGGCGACCTCGTCGATTTTGGTTACGACGGGGGAGGGTCGGCGTGCCATGTCACGCCGCTACCGAGTGAAACTTTTGTCGCTGGCCAACGTAGTCATAGAAAAGTGCTTTCAATTGTATAGTCAATTCGTATACAATTAGATAAAGGCATACGGAGGAGGAGATATTGTGCTCTTTCAGGCAAGGAAGATGCTCATTGCTGTCTGTTTTGTGGTGCTCCTTGTTCTGCCTGGTGTCGCGCCGCCTGTTGCCTCGGCTTCGACACAAGAAATTGTCTATGTCATCCCCCTGCAGGGCACGGTCGATGCCAGCATGGAGCGCTACCTCACGCGGGCCTTTGCCGCGGCGAAAAGCAGCGGTGCCAAGGCCATCATCCTCGAAATCGACACACCCGGTGGGTTATTGAGCTCAGCCTTTGCTATCAGCGACCTCATTTGGGCCTCGCCCGTGCCGGTGTACTCCTATGTGCGCTACAATGCGCTCTCGGCCGGCGCCTTTCTCGCTCTCTCCTCGCGGGCGCTGTACATGGCACCGGGTAGCGTCATTGGGGCAGCCGAACCGCGCCGCATGGACGGGCAGGCCGCCGATGAAAAGGTGCTCTCGGCCTGGGAGGCCAGGATGAGGGCTGTGGCCGAAAGGCAGGGCAAGGACCCGGAACTAGCCGCGGCCATGGTGCGCATGTCTGTTGAAATAGCGGGGCTTGACACGCCCTCTACCCTCCTCACCTTGACCTACAGTCAGGCGCAGGAACGGGAACTAGCCGATGGCATTTTTGATTCCGTGGAAGCACTCCTCGCTGAGCTAGACATGGCGGATGCACCGGTGCGAACCGTGCCGCTGGCCCCTGCCGAAATGCTCGCCCGCTTTTTGACCCATTCCATTGTGGCCACGCTCTTTCTTACCATCGGTATAGCCGCCCTTGCAATTGCGGTCTCGACGGGTGACTTTGCAACCGGTGGCATTGGCCTACTGGCATTCGCTATGTTCTTTGGCGGTCACATTTTCGCCGGCCTAGCCGGAAGGGAGGTCATCGTCTTGTTTGCCGCTGGAATTGCCCTACTCATCATCGAGGCCTTTGTGCCTAGCTTTGGCATTATCGGGCTTACGGGCACCGCCGCCGTTTTCACCGCGGTCGCTTGGTCCGCCGCCACCACCGGGCAAGGACTACGCATGCTCGCGGTAGCGCTGGTCGTGGCTTTCCTCGTGGTCATCATTGCCCTAAAGTTTCTCAAACGGGCCCCAATCTGGTCGCAGGTGGTCCTCAAGTACGCCGAGACGAAGGAACGCGGCTATGTGGGCCCAAGCGACACTTCGGACCTGGTCGGCAGTACGGGGCTGACCGTGACCGCTCTCAGGCCGGCTGGAATTGCCGACATCAACGGCAAACGCGTGGACGTCGTCAGTGATGGGAGCTTTATCCCGCAGTCAACTGAGGTGGTTGTCGTCAAAACCGAAGGATCGCGCATCGTCGTCCGCCCCAAATAAGAAAAGGAGGTTAACAAATGCCAATCCTACCTGAAAGTCTGTTTCTCATCGCTTTAATTTTTGTCGGCGTTTCTTTGTTCCTCAGTTTTGTCCCGCTCGGCCTTTGGATTTCGGCCCTGGCGGCTGGGGTGCCCATGGGTATCATCACCCTTGTGGGTATGCGCCTCAGGCGAGTACCTCCGGCGCGGATCGTCAACTCCCTAATTAAGGCCAATAAGGCCGGCCTTGATCTCAATGTCAACAAACTCGAGGCCCACTTCCTCGCGGGTGGCAATGTCGACCGGGTGGTCAATGCCCTCATCGCCGCGCAGCGCGCCGGCATTGACCTCGGCTTTGAGCGGGCAGCCGCCATTGACCTCGCAGGGCGCGACGTGTTGCTCGCGGTGCAAGTCAGCGTCAACCCCCGGGTTATTGAGACCCCCATAGTGACCGCTGTCGCCAAGAACGGCATCGAAGTAAAGGCTAAAGCCCGCGTCACGGTGCGCGCCAACATTTCGCGGCTGGTTGGGGGTGCCGGTGAAGAAACCATCATCGCCCGCGTGGGGGAAGGCATTGTCACGACCATCGGCTCTGCCGAAACACACAAGGAAGTCCTTGAAAATCCTGACATGATCTCGCGCACTGTCCTCAACAAAGGTCTTGACTCCGGCACAGCCTATGAAATCCTCTCCATAGACATAGCGGACGTGGACATCGGTAAGAACATCGGCGCCCAGCTCCAGACCGACCAAGCTGAGGCCGACAAACGCATCGCGCAGGCGAAGGCCGAGGAGCGGCGCGCTATGGCCGTAGCCAAGGAGCAAGAAATGCTCGCCGCCGTGCAAGAAATGCGCGCCAAGGTGGTAGAGGCTGAGGCCGAAATCCCCAAAGCCTTGGCCCATGCTCTCCGTGAAGGCAAGATTGGCGTCATGGACTACCTCAATATGCAAAACATCAAGTCAGATACCCAGATGCGGGAGTCCATCGGCAAAATCGGCGAGGGTAGAATGGATGACCCGTCCAAAAGATAAGGCGGTGAGAGCATGAGCCTAATTATGGAGTTACTCCGGGCGATGATGACCGGCCTTGATGCCGCGCAAAACGGCGGGCAGGCTGCGCCCTCACCCGCGTGGCGCGAACTATCGCCCCGGACCCGAAACGGCCCGCGAATGAAGCGCCCGCCACAGGCGCCGCAATCACACTTTGATGTCCCCACCGAACCGGTAGGGCTGATACTCCCCGAGGAGCCAAAGACCGCTTTAACTCAGCTCCCACCAAGGCGGGAAGAGGTGCGCCGGAACATCCAGGCGGCTAACGCCCCCCTGGGCATCATCTGGTCAGAAATCCTTGGCCAACCCCGCGCCACAAAACCATGGTCCCCGCGCTAAGAAAAATAGCGCACAATGGCTCGGTACAGGGCCTCCGCTGTTTTTTGCAAGGTGGCTGGTCGTATCAAGAACTCCTCTTCCTCCGGGTTCGTCAGAAAGCCAATCTCGGCGAGCACCGCGGCGATGCTTGGCTGCCCCCGCAAGACATGAAAAGCGGCCACTTTTACCCCCCTGTCCCGCAGTTGCAGAGCACCGAGAAGCTCCTCTTGCACCAGCGCTGCTAGGCGCGCTCCAAGAACATTGCCAGCGGCATGGAAGGTCTCCGTGCCGTTGGCAGTTCGTCTTTCATGGGCATTGTAGTGCACGCTGATAAATATGCTGGCTCGGCTCATCCGACTACGATTGACCCTGTCGTTGAGTGATACATGCTCATCGCCCTGGCGGATATCCACCACCTCTGCCCCCGCAGCGCGCAAGGGTACCCTGAGCAGGTCGACCACCTGCCGCGCTAAATCTTTCTCTAGTACCCCACTAACTCCTACGGCACCCGGTTGTTTCCCCCCATGCCCCGCATCAAGGGCAATGATAAAACCACGCAATTTCTGCGGCCTGCCCGGCCAAGAAACGCGTAAGCCCTGCTCCCCGGTGTTAAAGTCTAACTCTCGGCCCTCGGCCTCTAATCTGACGATGAGGTGCCCCTCTAGAGCTTGTTCAATAATCACCCTCCGTAGCGGCATCCCCCAAGACGTCCCCTGTAGGGACAACGCGCTAGGGTCATCTCCCCCTAGTGGAGAAGCCTTCACTTGGCCCGTCCAGTGGAGGACAAGGGATTCTGACCCTATAGAGATTCCTGTCAATAGGCCGACCGGCAGGAAGAGATAAAGAGCCTCACCCTCCATCCGCAAACTGCCTAAAAATGCGCGCGCCAAATCTTCGAGGCTCACGCATAGCCGGCCCTCTATGATCCGGTGGGCCTCGGCAAAGGTCCGCTGTTGCCCATTGAGAGTGATATGTCGACCTGTGGCGGGCACAATTAGGAGGTTATTGCGCCACGTGACCACGGCCTGAGCCTCTGCATTCTGCCAGGTCACTGTACCGCCTAGGGCTTGAAAGACAAGTCTAAGCTGTGCATAAGGCGTCCCCGCAAAGTACATTAAGGCCCCCTGCTCCACCACCTGCCCGTTGACCATGAGCATTGTCCTCGACAAGGCAATTCACTCCTTTCGCGTAGGGGCATCTCCCCTTGCAGTATATGAGTTTTCTTGCCGAGAGGTCAGACTACTTGGTGTACTTATCAGCCACCGCCGAAGCGGCAAAAGAATGGGGCTTTACTTGCGCGACAAGGCCATTGGCCACCACCATGCCGACGACTTCACGAATAAGTTCACGGGTGGGTCCCACATACCCGGCATCAACATGAATTTCCATGCGCAACCCGGCTATTAGGTTTCTCGCCAATTCTTCGCGCAAAGCAAATACCACCTCTAGACTGAGCGCAGTTTCATAGAAGAGCTTCTGCCTAAGACTGTGCATGGATAGGTGGTGCGAATGTCGATAGAAATACCGCGCCCCTTTACCCACTCGCTGGATTATAATGGCAGTCACCATGTGTGTGCCCTGCTTCGTATGAGAATCGGTGCCAATCAGCAAACGATAATCGGCATTGTGATCCTCCCGCACATAATTCACTAAGTCGTCAACCATCTGCTCCATCGTCATCCGGCCGCGCGTCGGGCTGTTAAACAACTTGATTCCCCCTAGATGAGTTCTGCCACGATATTGGCGAGGGCAACAAAAGCTTTGACATCGAGAGTTTCACCCCGCACATTGTCAGGCCAGGTGGAGCGTGCCAAGGCTGCTTCTACCACACTCAGGGATAGCTCTGTCCCGCCGAGGAGGGCATTGCGCAGGGTCTTGCGCCTTTGACCAAAGGACGCCCTCACAATCTTAAAGAAAATCTCCTGACTGTTCAAGCTATAGTAGGCGGCTGGGTCGGCGCGCCGCTGCAAGACGACCACGCTCGAGGCCACTTTTGGCGGAGGGAAGAAGGAAGTAGCGGCAATCTTGGCCCCAACGCTGACCTCGCAGTGGTACTGCACGGCTACGGAAAGGGCACCGTAATCCCCCTTCAGCGGCGTCGCCAACATGCGCTCCGCCACTTCCTTCTGCACCAAAATAACCAACCGCTCAAAGTACAAGGGACTTTCGAGGAAGGCCATCACTAGGGGGGTAGTCACGTAATAGGGTAAGTTCGCCACCACCTTGAAAGGCGGCGTATAGAGCGCCAAAAACTCGGACCAGTTTACCTGCAAAGCGTCCGCAAAGCAGAGGTCTACGTTCGGACAAAGGGCCAAGGTGTGGGCGAGAACCGGGGAAAGCTTTTTGTCCTTTTCAATGGCGACCACTCTCTTGGCCCGCGCGGCTAGCTCGCGCGTCAGAGTGCCAAGCCCCGGCCCCACCTCAATGCAAGTGTCACTGCTATCTATATCGGCTAGCGCGACGATTTTCTCCAGAACATTTCTATCGACTAGGAAATTCTGCCCCAGCCCTTTACTGGGCGAAAGGTCGAATTGTCGCAGTAGCTCCACCACACGGCTTGGCCTAGTGAGATCATTCATCGAACCATGCCCCCCGGGCAAAAGAGCGCCTCCGCATTATTGGTGGTCCTCCGCGCGAGTTCTTCAAACTTAACTCCCAAGATGCCAGCCAGCGCTTCGGCCACTAAGGTTACTCTGGCCGGCTCGTTGCGCTGTCCGCGCAGCGGATGGGGCGAGAGGTAGGGGCAGTCCGTTTCTAACAACAGGCGCTCCAGCGGCACCGCCTTAGCTGCGCGAACTACTTGAGAGGCATTCTGAAAGGTCACCGGTCCGGCAAAAGAGATAAAGCCATTTAGCCGCAAGCAGCAGAGCGCAAGCTCAGCACTACCGGAAAAACAATGCATAACAAAACCCGCGGGGTAAGGCCCATGCTCCTTGAGCATTGCCATTACATCGCCATGGGCATCGCGGTTATGCACGATAAAGGGCACCCGAAGAGTCTTCGCCAGATCTATTTGCTCGCGAAACGCTTTTTTTTGCACCTCTTTGTCCCAAGTGTTCCAGTAGTAATCAAGCCCGATTTCTCCTAGGGCCACTGCCGGCCCCGCGGTCAACCAAACTCTTAATTGCTCTAAATTGTCCTCCCGGCACTCTGGCGCATCGTGCGGATGAATGCCCACCGCGGCCCAAATCATCTCGTGCCCGCTCGCCAACTCTACTGCCGACTGCGAGGAAGACATGTTGTAACCAACGGTCAGGATTTTAACCACCCCGGCAGCACTTGCCCGCTGTAGCACCTCCGGCAGGTCAGGGGCAAAACGCTCGTCATTCAGATGGGCATGGCTATCGATGAGGAACCTGCTCATTTTACCTTGGACCCAAGGGCTAAACCTTGGCGCGCCGGCTCAATTAAAGACAGAAGCTCGCCGCTCGAGGCCGCTAAAACCATGCCTTGCGATTCTATGCCCCGAATTTTAGCCGGCTCAAGGTTGGCGACGATGACCACCTGTCGCCCCACTAGTTCCTCCGGGCGGTAGTGTTCGGCGATGCCAGCCACCACCGTCCGCACCTCGGCCCCCAAAGAGACCGTCAGTTTAAGCAGTTTATCAGCCTTCGCCACTTTTTCGGCGGCGATAATTTCTACCAGACGCAAATCCAATTGCGCAAAATGGTTGTAGGCCACGACCGGGGCGATGGGAGGCTCTAGAGTGAGAGGAGGACTAATGACTTCCGGTTCGGCCATTTGTTCGTTAGGGGTTAAGGACAAATCAACACGCGGGAAGATGGCCGGGCCCTTTTTGACCATGAGACCGCTCGGCAAAACACTCGGCTGCTCTGCTAACTCCCAAGTCAGTAAGGACTCGTGCTCCGGGCCTAGGCCAAGCTGCGCCCACATGCGTCCCGGGGTACGAGGCATAAAGGGCAAGAGAAGCACCCCGACTATGCGCAGGGTATCTGCCAAATTGTAGAGGACGGTAGCCAGGCGGTCTTTCTTTCCTTCCTTGGCCAGTATCCAAGGGCTATTGTCATCAATGTATTTATTGGCCCGCGACACCACCGCCATGATGGCACCTAGGGCTAACCCGGACTGTAGAATTTCCATTTCTTTTTCTACGAGGCCACGGGCACCGCAAGCCAGAGCCTTTAGTTCACCGTCCTGCTCCTCACTCGCTTTATCCACCGGCGCGGGGAGAACACCGGCAAAGTATCTTTCGACCATGGCCACGGTGCGGCTCAGCAGATTGCCCAAATCATTAGCTAGATCAATATTCAGGCGATTGACGAACAAATCATGGGTAAAATTGCCGTCACTGCCAAAGGGGATGTCCTTGAGCAGATAGTACCGCAGCGCATCCGAACCGTACTTAGCAACTAGCTCCCGCGGGGAGACCACATTGCCCTTGGATTTAGACATTTTGTCATTGGCAAAGAGTAGCCAGCCATGCCCATAGACTTTCTTCGGCAATGGCAGGTCTAGCGCCATAAGGATAATCGGCCAAATGATGGCGTGAAACCGCACAATCTCCTTGCCCATGAGGTGCAGATCTGCCGGCCAAAACTTGGCAAACTGCTCCTCATCCCAACCATAGCCAATCGCCGTAATGTAGTTGCTCAAAGCGTCTAGCCACACGTAGATGATATGCTTGTCGTCAAAGGGCACCGGTATACCCCATTTATGAGTGGTGCGCGAAACACAAAGGTCGGTTAATCCGGGCTTTAGGAAATTGTTAATCATTTCATTGCGCCGGGACAAAGGCAAGATAAAGCTAGGGTTCTCCTCTAAGTGTTTGAGCAAGCGATCTTGGTACTTTGATAAGCGGAAGAAGTAACTCTCTTCCGTAACCCAGTCTACTATTCTACCGCAATCCGGGCACAGGCCCGCGGCCAGTTGGCGCTCCGTCCAAAAGGCTTCGCAACTGACGCAGTAATGCCCCTGGTACTCGCTCTTATAGATATCGCCTTGGTCGTACAATCTTTGGAATATGCTCTGCACTGCCGCCATATGGTGGGCGTCAGTGGTGCGAATGAACACATCGTAGCTGATGTCTAAAGTTTCCCAAATATCTTTAATGTCCCCGACTATGCTATCGACAAAGGCGCGCGGCTCCTGACCTTCTTTTTGCGCCTTTTGTTCTACCTTCTGCCCATGCTCGTCTGTGCCCGTAAGAAAGCAAACCTCAAAACCCTGCAATCGCTTAAAGCGTGCCAGAGCGTCCGCGATGACGGTGGTATAAGCATGTCCGACATGGATGTTGGCATTGGTGTAGTATAGCGGCGTGGTGAGGTAAAATTTGTTATCCGTCATTGTTTACTCCCCTAACTTTGCCCGCGCCTATGTTTGCGGCGAGTTGTTGCTTATGCCATCATTTTAACCTAGTATGCCCGGCAAGAAAATGCCTGATTACTGTGCAGTTCTGCAAAAAATATTTCCACCTATAAATAAATCTTTTAGCAATCATGTATTGACATCTATTGGTAGCATTGGTACACTATTTTCTGGGTGTAGAATTATGTCGAATTTTGTAGAGGAGGAATTTCCCACATGAAATCCACAGGAATTGTCCGCAAAGTAGACGAGCTCGGCCGAGTAGTGATTCCCATTGAACTGCGCCGCACTCTAGGGATCGCCGAAAAAGATTCCCTCGAAATCTATGTCGACAGCGAAAAAATCATCCTAAAAAAGTACGAGCCCGCCTGCATTTTCTGCCACAGCGCAGAGGACATGGTCAACTACAAGGGCAAGAACATCTGCCAAGAATGTCTCGGCATCATGAATGCCCAAAAGTAACATTGCCGGCGCTTAGCGCCGATTTTTTTTACTCATTTTTTGTCCTTGCTAAGGCGCATCGCCAGGGCGTAAAGCTCAGGTCGTGGCATCATGCTCATTTTCGCGGCGTGGCGACTAGCTTGCGCCGGAGAAAATCCCTGCGCTAAAAACATTGCCACCATTGCCTCGCCGTCTTGCTCCGCGTTCGCCAAGGTGGCGGCATCTTTGTTGGCGCCCGCCACGACCAATACGCATTCACCTCTCACGGGCGAAGCTTCCACCTCTTGTAACAGTTTATGGATGGTGCCGCGCTTAACCTCCTCGTACACCTTCGTCAGCTCGCGCGCCAAAGCACATTGCCTGTCGCCCAGAATACGTGCCATGTCGGCTACGGTCTCCCGCAATCTGTGGGGAGCTTCGTAGAAGACCATGGTGCGCTCCTCAGTTAGCAGGTTGATCAAGGCCTCACGCCTCTCCTTTTCTGCACGGGGCAAGAACCCCTCAAAAGCAAACCTCCCTGTGGGCAGGCCAGACAAGACCAAGGCCGCTACCCCCGCCATGGGACCCGGAACTACAACCACTTTTATTGCTCGCAGAATGCAGGCGGCGATTATTTGCTCACCCGGGTCTGAAATCCCCGGTGTGCCCGCATCACTGATGAGGGCGATGTTTTTCCCGGCCAAAAGTTCCGCCAGCAGGTAGTCACTCTGCGCCCTACTGCTGTGCTGATGGTAGCTGACGACCTTTGTAGGTATGGAAAAGTGCCGCAAAAGCTGCAGGCTGTGCCGCGTGTCCTCGGCAGCGATGAGGTCAACCATCTTGAGTGTTTGCAGGAGACGAAATGAGACGTCGTCAAGGTTACCTATAGGTGTGGCGCAGACATATAAAATACCAGTCATCGCAATTCACCCCCAGCATAAAGCTCCTGCAATTCTAAGGAAAGAGCGCCATTTTCCTGGTGAACATAGAGGGGAGGGGCAACTTTCAACTCGGCCTTGGCGTCTTTGACGGACTCAATGAGCACGAGCCTAGCCTCCGTGTTTACCTTGTGATGCACTAAGCGCAAGCGCTTTGGCTCTAAACGGTGCTCCCGCAAGACCACCAAAATATCTGTCAGCCTAAAGGCGCGATGCACCATGGCCAGACGCCCCCCCGTCGCCAGCAAGTACGCGGCGGCACTAACTACCTCGCGAAGGGTCACATCAACCTCATGCCGAGCCATCTTGCGGGCATCGCAGTTACTGGCAACCCCTTGCCCGAGCGGCAAATAAGGTGGATTGACCGTGACGAGAGAAAAGCGACGCCCCCTCAGCACCGCCTTGACCTTCCTGACATCGCCGGCGATTATTTCGATTGAACCTGTAAGATCATTTAAAAGTACACTTCTCTCTGCCCGCTCTGCCGCTTCGGCGTTTAGTTCTAGGCCCACTTGCTTGAGCCCCTTGGCTCGCGTGGAAAGGAGGAGCGGAATTACCGCGCTACCGGTGCACAAATCCATCACGGTATCGTAATTGGCTACCGATGCGTAATGGGCCAAGAGGACCGCATCGAGAGAAAAGGAAAAAGCGCGCGGGCTCTGAATGATTCTTAAGCCACCACGCTCCAGACTGTCCACCCTTTCGTCCGGACGAACTAACTCGCTCTGCACCATCTTCACCTAAACTGCACAAATTTGATGCGATGATTGTTCGTGTCCGCTAGCAGGTAGCCTCCCTGTCCAGCCGGAGGGATTAAAGCCTGGGGCCGATTCACATCCCCCACTCTACTCCCAAAATTACCCTGCGCGAGCAGCGGTGTTCCCTGGGGCGAAAATTTCTGCACCCGATTATTGATGGTGTCTACCACATAGAAGGCCCCCTCACCATCGACTAGTAAATCCATGGCTCCACCGAGAAAACCCATGTCTTCCACTACTCCTAATTGCCCCAACCGCGCGCCACCCTGCCCATAGACGGCCAGTTGCACTCCCTCGCTGTCGAGGCGAACAACTTGCCCCACGAAGGAGTTAAGCACAAGGATGGTGTTGTCCGGCGCAAAAGCGACGCTTGTTGGCCATATTTCTCGCGCTAGGGCTATTTCTTGCAGGAATGCACCTCCCGCGGTAAAGAGGAGTAGCCGCTGCCGAAAAGTGTCACTGACCCACAGCCGCCCTTCGCCGTCCACTGCTAGGCCCTGAGGTCCTTGGTCAAGGCCAAAGAGATTGACCACGCCAAACCCACCCCACTCGCCGCTATCCACCCCGACGATCTCGTCCAACTCACCTTTGGTGTTAAAAATTAACACTTGGCTCGTGGTCAGGACATAGAGCAAATCTGTGCCGGCCGCCAGGCGGATGGCCCCATCAAGACCACGACCGACAAACTGTCCGCCAACCCCGGTGGTGAGGTCGTGGCGATAAATTTGCCGCGCGCCTTCTTTACCTGCGGGGGAACTTAAGATATACAGTGCATTACCGATGATCGCGAGGTCGCGGGGGAAGAGAAATTCGGCCTTGGCGGCAAGAACCTCCTGTCTGGCGCTTATGCGCCCATTAGACAGGTCCAACCGCTCCACCCTGCCGGTGAGAAAATTGCTCACATACAGCCTTCCCTCGGGGCCGACCACTATATCGGCCACATCCACTCCGCGCTGATTCTCCATGAGTTGGTGGAGCCTCTGTTCCCACAACTTCGTCCCTTCCGGCGAGAGGGCTACGAGCACCTGCCGCGCGGCATCAACCACAAGCAAATTGTCGTCTGGGCCAACCGCCATGCTGGTTGGGTAAGGCCGGACACCGTCTACCTCCGGCAAGGGAAGGACGGCGTCAAATTCTCCCCTCTCCCCAAGACGGAGCAATCGGCCATGCACAGAGTCTGCCACCCATGTAGCACCCTGCCAAGACACCAGCCCTGACGGACCCATCGGAAATTCCGATGCTGCTACGCCGAGAAAGAACCCATCTTCTCGGCCGGTGTACCTGCCTAAAACACGGCCTCGCCGGTCTAAGCGTACCAATCTGTCCAAAGAGAGAATGTAGTACCCAGCCTCGGTGGCCAAAATGCTGGTCGCCCAAGGTAGGGTAAATCTGGCCTCGTAATGGGCAAGGTCAATCCGCTTGATCAGCTGGCCCTCTTGGTCAAAAACCAAGATTGCGGGGGCTCCATCAAGCACCACTACATTGCCCGCTGGGTCGAGCGTGATGTCCATCACGCTCGAAAGGCCGCCGCGGCCTATAGAACCAAAACCGCGCTTGAACTGACCCGTTAGCGAAAACACCTTGATGATGCCTTGGGTAGCCAGGCGGTCAACAACAACGAGGCTGTCTCTGGCGATGGCCACTTGGCCTGGCCAGCCTAACTGGTTGTCCGCCAAACCATCTACTACGCTAGCCACCTGTAGCGGCAATTCGAGGGTGCGCCGAAAACGGTTTACTGCCGGGCCTTGCTCCCAGACAGCCGGAAAAGTGCTGGCATAACCAACCACTGCCACTAACACCGCCACCATGGCTAACAAGAATGTCCGTGTCTTTTTATCCATCCCCATTACCCCCCCAGAGCCGAGCGAGATTCTACGATTCGTTTCCTTGCTCCGGCTCGGATTGCGCCCGCTGCAAAGCCGCCAAAACCTCAGGTAAATTGCACTCGAAGCGCAGGCAACACATCAGTCGGCCGCAGACCCCAGAAATCTTGGCGGGGTTCAAGGAGAGATTTTGTTCCTTGGCCATCTTGATGGAGACGGGGGCGAAATCGCCCAGAAAGGTGGAGCAGCAGAGCATACGTCCACAAGGACCGAGGCCACCAATCATCTTAGCCTCGTCGCGCACCCCTATCTGCCTAAGCTCTATGCGCGTCTTAAAAACACCCGCCAAATCTTTGACTAATTCGCGGAAGTCCACTCGGCCATCGGCAGTGAAATAAAATAGGATTTTCGAGCCGTCAAAGGCAACTTCGACATCCACTAGTTTCATTTCTAAGCGATGGGCAGCAATTTTCTCTTGGGCGATAGCGAAAGCCTCTTCCTCGGTCTTGGCCTTAGACAATACCCGGCTTTTGTCCTCATCGTTGGCTTTTCTGAGCACAGCCTTCAGAGGCGCAATCACCGCAGTGTCGCTCACTTCCCGTGTTTTGCTCGCCACCTCACCATATTCGAGCCCCCGTGCAGTTTCCACCACGCAGAAATCTCCCACTTCCAGCAGAATCCCCATGGGGTCAAAATGATACACCTTACCAAGGTGCTTAAAACGCACCCCCACTACCTGCGGCACATTATCCACTCCCCTACCTGCCTACCACGAGCAGCTGGTCAAGCACCATGCGTTTGCCGATGCCCGGACCCCACTCTGACAACAAACCGTGTAGCGCCTGCAGCTTGTCCTGCAAGAACCTAGTCTCAAACTCAACCGATTGCCTTTCTAACTCCGCACAAACTGCAAAGGCCATGTATTCTTCTAAACCTAGTTTGTGCCATAAAAGGTCCCGCATCCATATCGCGAGAAAGTAGACGTAATCATAGAGCCTGTCTTGTTCCTTCTCTAAAATTACCAACCAATTTAGCTTGTCCGCCAATGTAAACTCTAAGTAATGACGAACCCACTCATGGATACTCTCTAGGGCAGTGACACCATCAGCCAACAGACGGAGGGCCTCCCCCGGCCGGCCAAAAGAGAGGCGGGCCGACATCTGCATAGTATCCCCATCGTAGAGGCCTCCGGAGACTCTCTGCAAGACTAGGACAGTCTCCTCTAAACTCAAAGTTCCAAAACGCACTACTTGGCAGCGCGACATAATCGTCGGCAGGACGCTGGGGGCATTGGCTAACAAAATAAACACCACTGCCGGAGGAGGCTCTTCTAAAGTCTGCAGTAGACTGTTCGCCGCTTGGACCGTGAGTTTTTCGGCTTGATGCACAATGTATACCTTGCGCTCAGCCACGAGAGGCGTCAAGAGGGCTTGCTTGGTAAGCTCACGCATTTGCAGAATGGAAATGGTCTGTCCACTGGACTGAATCTCCAGAATATCTGGGTGTGGCCATAGAGCACCGCTGGCAACAATTTTTTTAGCGAAGTTTTCCGCCACTTTTGCCTTGCCTATACCTTTTGCCCCCAGAAATAGATAGGCATGCCCCACCCTGCCGCTAGCTAAGATACCCTCTAGCCACTCCGTTACCCGCCTATGCCCAAGAACCTCCTGCCCCAAGGGGACCCCTCCCTAGTAGCGATGAAATTGGGCGACGTCGACCACAAACACGGTCGCTCCCCCAACTTGCACCTCTATCGGATAGGGTATGTAGCTCTCTACCGCCCCGCTGCCCATAGGCGCCATCGGCGTAACTAATTCTTCCCTAGCTTGGCATATAGTGCGGATGCTGCTTAACACCTCGGGAACTTCTGGATCCTCTACGCCAATAAGCAGGGTTGTATTGCCCGCCTTGAGAAATCCACCTGTGCTGGCGAGCTTGGTGGACCTAAATCCCTTTTCCACCAGCCCCTCAACGAGCTTGGAACTATCCTTGTCTTGAACGACGGCTATAACCAACTTCATGGCCTTTCTCCCCTTTCCAATTGGTGTATCTGATTCATTATACCACGCGTAATGCTCTCGGGTGCAGCATCTGCGTCAATGAGCACCACCCGTTTTGGAAATATTTGACGAAGCTCCTGGTATCCCGCCGCGACTTTCTCTTGGTAAACTCCGTCGCGCGACTCAATACGGTCGATCGCCATGCTTCCCTGTTTAAGTTTTTTATGCAGACGCTCTCTCGCCCGTGGGGCACTAAGGCAGAGCACTATCGTCAGGTCCGGCATCAGACCTCCGGTCGCCGCCAAATTCACCGCCAACACCTCCGCTACACCTAAGGACAACCCGATGCCTTGATAAACAAGGCTGGAGTCAATGAAGCGGTCCGAAATGACGCATGTCCCAGCCTCAAGCTGTGGCCTTATGACTTCATCGACATGTTGGGCACGACTGGCGGCGTAGAGCAACATCTCGGTGCGAGGGCTCATGAGGCCACTCTCCGGCGAGAGGAGCATCTCGCGAATCGCCTCACCTAATTTTGTACCGCCCGGCTCGCGCGTGAGAAGCACTCGCTTTCCCTCGTGCATTAGCTCTCTCTCTAGTGCCAGAGCTTGAGTGGTTTTTCCGCAGCCGTCCGGACCTTCAAGAGTAATAAATAGACCTCTAGACATCTTCATCACTAGCCAAGACCCTCACTTTTTCGACCATACTGCATTTATCTGTGTCTTGATGTTCTACCCGGAGCGCTAGGAGGTACTCTACACAGTCCCCGGTAATGACCTGCCCCGGCCAGATAATCGGTATGCCCGGGGGGTAGGGCACGATCGAATCCCCGGCAATTCTTCCTCTGGCCTGTAGCAGGGGGACCTCTACTTTATGTTGCCAGTACGCCTCTCTGGGGCTAACTACCTGCGGGCAATGAGGCCAGGGCAGTGGCTCCGGCCTTAGGGTTCCTGCCTCACAAATAGCGGTTAAACCCGGCAAAACCCCCCGCAGATTTAAAAGGGCCTCCTCGCGGTCGTAAAGACCAAAAACAAGAGTAAGCGCCATCGGCTCAGCCATTTCCGGCACAGCGTTCCGTGCCGCGAAGTGCCGGGCCAAGGCATAGCCGCTCAGGCCAAATCTCGTGGCATCTATGACGAGACGTAAGGGGTCCTGCCGGTAAGGGTGGGGAGGTGAGTAACAGGGCCAAAGGTCGCGCGCGACCTTCGCTACCTCTATTGCTTCATGGTACAACTTAGAGCCCCCCTCAGCCATCCTTGCGCGCGCTAGGTCTAGTGAGGTCAGCAAGAGATAGGAAGGCGAGGTGGACTGCATCAGCCTAAGCGAATCCTTCACTCTAGCGCTCCATTTCTCGGTCAGGCAATGCACCCAAGCCGCCCCCGTTAGGGCGAGCCCGGTCTTATGTACACTTTGCACCACGATATCAGCACCTTGCCGCACCGCCGAAAAGGGCGGCTCCTCCGCTAAGAGAAGATGGGTGCCATGAGCCTCGTCCACTAAAAGTGGCACCCCAAATTCGCGGCAGACAGCGGCCAGCGCCGCAATATCAACGCACACCCCATGGTAGGTCGGGTGCACTACAGTCACTAAGGCCACGCACTCGGTGGCGAGCAAGCGCCTGAGCTCCTCGGGGGTGGGGCCAAGGGGAATTCCTAACTGCTTATCAAACTCTACCGAAATAAAGCATGGGTTGATATCTCCCAGCACACAGGCATAAAACAGACTAAGATGCGCATTTTGCGGCAGTGCTATCCTCGACCCGCGCGGGCAACAGGCCAGAACGGCGGCAATGAGTGCGGCACTGCTGCCGTTGGTGGTAAAATGGGTCGTTTTTGCGCCGACCCACTCTGCGGCGAGCACCTCCGCCTCGGCGATAACCCCCTGCGGTGACAGTAAATTGTCTAAGCCCGTGACTTCCGTCAAATCCAGTTGTGGCAGTATCGTCCGAAATTCGCTCGGCAGTCCCCGACCTCCCTTGTGCCCCGGCACATGGAAAGGGTAGCTTTGGCAGCTCTGGTGCTGCCGGACGGCCTCCCAAAGGGGCGCTCTATTTTGGTCCAGTTTCATCGAGAGCACCCCTCCAGAGAATTTTGAACTTGGCAACCCAACAGTCATAGCTGGGCATAGAAGGTTTAATGTCGTTGATGGCCGTTTCACAGTCGGCACAAAGCAACATTTGGCGGAGAACCAGACCCTCTTTCGCCATGTTCCCGCAAACAAAACATCTTCGTTCGTTCAGAGAAGGCACCCCCTTTGTGCTCGCACCTATCTCCTCTATCCTATGGTCAAGACACTCGCCCGGTGCGTAGTAGAGCCGCCGGCTGCCAATGCCCCCGATAATAATAATAACTGCTGAGACCAAAACGCACAAACAAGTCTACGGTCATGGCCACCCAGACGCCGGTAATTCCCAGGCCGAATGTTACGCTGAGAATATAGGCCAAGGGGAGCCGAACGAGCCACAGGCCAAAACCACCTATATACATGGGAGCCTTGGTATCCCCTGCGCCCCGCAAAGCGCCATTGAGCACTCCGCCCATCTGCTGAGGGAACTGCGCTATCGCCATCAGCGAAAGGTAGATGGCCCCTAAACGCACTACCTCGGCATCCTGAGTTAAGATGCGCATGATGGTTTCCGGTATAAAAAAGAGCAGTGATGCGGTAAGGACAGTCAAGAGCAGGCATAATCGCACCAACTCGGCCACATACCTGGCCGCCTGCCTAGGTTTTTCTGCCCCGAGGCTCTGGCCCACAAAGGCGGTAGCGGCAATACCAAAGCCGACCGCGGGCATGTAGCTCAGGCTCTCGGCGGTCAAGCCAAGCTGATGAGCCGCTAGTTCCGCGGTACCGAAGGTGACAATAAGCCTCATCAGGATAATCGTCGCCACCTGCCAAAAAATCATCTCCCCGGCGGCGGGGATGCCTATTTTGAGAATCCTCTGCACCAGTTCCCCATGCGGCCGGTACAGCCGCCACATTCTCACAGTAAGGGCCTGACCACGATGCCAGACATATAGGGCTAACAGGGCTCCCACGCTCTGCGCAACTATGGCGGCGATGGCCGCGCCATACATGCCCATAGCCGGAAACCCAAAACGCCCGAATATCAGGATATAATTGGCGGAGATGTTGATAATATTGACAAATAATGCGACCACCATGGGAGTGCGGGTATTGCCTGCCCCACGCATGATCGCCCCCACCACCTGCATAATGGCCATAAAGGGCATGCCATAGGCTACGAGGGCAAGGTAGCTAAAACTTAGATCGAGCATGTAGGCCTCGGCCCGAAAGAGGGCGACCATCAGCCAGCGCGCCTGCCAAACGACTAGAACTGTCAAGAGGCATACGAGCACAACGGCCAGGACGAGCGCTTGTTCGGCAGTTCGCCGCGCCGACTCTTTGTCGCCGGCGCCAACAGCGCGAGCAATGAGCACCGTGGCCCCTGTGCCGATAGCAGCGAAAATCGCCCAAACTATTTGTGTCACCCGTGTAGATAGTCCCACTGCGCCCACCGCTTCGGGACCGACATGGCCAATCATCGCCATCGCCACCATGCCGACCGCCATCTGCAAAGTGCTTTCCAGCGTCGCCGGCCAGACCATACGAAAAATTTTTCTCCGCATAGCTTGGGGCGAAATTTCTTCGTTTTGCTTGTCTAGTGTTAAGGCTTCCGCCAAAAGTTGTCCCCCTCTTGTCTTCGCTCCGCTCTGATTATAGCACCTGGCGACACTTTTTAGCTCGGGCTTCGTCTGCTCATTGAAAACTATGGCAGGAGGTTTATTCCATTGAAAAAAATTTGCCTGGTCACTGACAGCACCGCCGACCTAACGCCCGCCCAAGCTAAGGAACTCAAAGTCAAGGTGCAACCTCTCTATGTAATTTTTGGCGAAAAAATGTACCGCGACGGCCTAGAAATCGATTCAGACACGTTTTACACCAAACTCAAGGCTTCTTCGGTCATGCCGACGACGTCTCAGCCCTCCCCCGGCGAATTCATCGATCTTTACAATCAAGCCTTCGCTGAGGGATGCGAAACGATTATTTCCCTCCATATATCCGCAGCGCTAAGCGGCACTTGCCAATCCGCCCGACAAGCCGCAGAAGAATTGGCAGGCAAGGACATCCGCGTAGTGGACTCCCGCTCGATTAGCGTAGGAATGGGGGTGCAGGTGCGCGCCGCGGCGGAGGCGATTGCTCAGGGGCTCCCAGTCGAGCAGGTTCTCCAAGCTATCGAAACCTGCCGCCAAAACCACGAACTGCTTTTCACCCTAGACACACTGGAGTACCTAGCTAAGGGCGGCCGCATTGGCAAGGCCAAGAGTCTGCTCGGGTCTCTCCTCAACATCAAGCCGATTATCCGGGTAGTCGACGGCGCCTATGTCGATGCCGGCAAGGCGAGAAGCCAGAAGCAAGCGCTCACCCAAATAGCCGGTCTCTTTGCGGAGTTATCTAAGGGGCGCCGCATCAAGCGTCTGGCTATTGGCGTGGGCGCCGCTGACGAAGCCGGCCAAGCGCTCAAGGCGGAATTAAAGAAGGCCTTTGGCCTAGAACCATCCTTGTCCTATGTCACACCGGTCATTGGCGTGCACACCGGGCCGGGCACAGTTGGCGCGGCTGTAGAATACTACCCGAGCTAGAACCAGTTACGCCGAGCTAGAACCATTTACGCTTCGCGCAGTTCAGCGAGGAGTTCCTGCATGAGTTCGGCGACGGAGACGATCTTGTCGATTCTATGCACCTCAGCGCCACAAAAAGCAAAACCATCGGCCAATTCGCCGCGAGCGGCGGCAATCAAGGCTAGCGCAATACAGTAAGGGGCCTTCAGGGGATTACATGGCTTGAGGCAGTGTACACTGCAAGTATCAGGCTGTCGTAATCCCCTGGTCACTTCACCAAGGAAGGCATTGCGCAGTGCCCTTCCCGGCATCCCTACGGGACTGTCAATAATCACAATGTCGTCCAGAGTCGCATCGACATACGCTTGCTTGAACTCGAGCGCGGCGTCACACTCCACTGTGGCGACAAAGCGCGAGGCTATTTGCACGCCACCGGCCCCTAATTTGAGCATTCTGGCGATGTCCCCGCCGGTGTAGAGACCACCGCCGGCAATCAAGGGCACGCGGGACGCCTCTTCTCCTAATAATTCTTGCATTGCTACCAACACTTCAGTTAAAATGTTTTCAAGGGAATACTTCCCTGTTAAATCGGCCAACTGGCTGCGCGAGAAGCCTAAGTGGCCTCCGGCGAGCGGTCCTTCTATGACTAAAGCATCGGGGAGGCGATGATGCTTCGCGAGATAGTGCTTAGTAATGAGGACTGCCGCTTTGGCGGAACTCACTATCGGCACTATGGCGACCGTTGACCCTAGGGCGAGAGCAGGTAGGGACAGGGGCAGACCGGCACCGCTAAATATTATGTCGGCCCCGCCCTGTATCGCGGTGGCAACTAGCTCGGCATAGTTGTTAACAGCGACCATGATGTTTACCCCAATTACGCCTTGCGGCGCAATTTCACGGGCTTTTTTTAAATGCCACAGAAGGGCCTCGCTATTTGCCTGCAACTTGTCATCGGCATAAGTAGGCCATTGAAAACCAATTTCCACGCCGGCAATCACACCAATGCCACCGGCCTTAGCCACTGCCCCGGCCAGCCCCGATAGCGAAACCCCCACCCCCATGGCCCCTTGGACAATCGGCACTAAAGCCTTCTTGCCGCCGATAATTAACTGTGGAACTTCCATAGTAAAGCCTCCTATATGCACAACATCAGTGGATTGACGCTGCAGCCGTCGCAAAATGTCGCTAACTCTAGACTTTACTTTAGAGAGGAGCTTTTAATTGGATAAGGAAGGTATGCTGCAGCAGAGAATTTGGGCGGTTGTGGGGGACGCCAACAACCCGGAAAAGCCTGCTTCCCGCGTGGCTCAGAGGCTCGCCAGCATGGGCTATGAGGTCTATCAGGTCCATCCGAAGGGTGGTCCCAGTACATTCTCTTCGCTGCGTACTTTACCGCACAAGCCAGATGTGGTTTGCTTGGTAATTAATCCTATAGCCGGGGCCGTATATCTGCAGGAGGCTCACGACCTTGGGATACAGCACATCTGGATACAGCCTGGCGCCGATACACCAGAAATACTCGCGCGCTGTCGTGAACTGAACTTAGACTGCATCCAAGCCTGCGTCTTGGTTGAGACCGTTAACCTAGCAAACCATCTTCCGTTTTTGCACTCTCGTTCATAAACTGCAACGAGAGCAAAGAAAGGAAGTGTTCGCGGAGTGAGACTGCTACGCATTCGCGACTACAAAACCGCCCGCACCGTAGCGGAGGGCATCAGGAAGTACAACGGGGTCAACGTCAGCCCCAAAAACCTCCTCGCTCGCCCTCATTTTACCATAGCGCGAGGCCCCGATACCGCGGGTTGGATTGGCTTTGAGAGTCGCGGCAGGGGGGTTTATGAGTTGGTGCACCTCTCAGTCAAACCAAAATTTCGGCATCTTGGCCTGGCACAAATTGCCACCTTGCGAACGCTAGGCATGGTGCGCAGTGCCGGGGGCAGGTACGCTTATACCCGCATCAATCACCGCAATCGACCTTCCATGTGCTTGGCAAAAAAACTCGGTTTCAAAAAGACCCATAGTGGCGGTACCTGCATTTTTGGGAAGTCGGTCTAGTGGTGTCGGGCACCCCCTAATGTTTATTCTTGCAGGAATCCACCCCTTTAGTGACGAAGATGGAGCACGAGGTGGTTTATGTGAAGAAAGTCCTTAGCCTATGTGGCTCGGCACGCAAGGGGGGCAACACGGACTTACTGCTCCGCGAGGTTGCCCGGGGAGCGGAGGAAATGGGTGCTTCGGTCGAGACAATCTTTTTGTCAGACTTAGCGATTAAGCCCTGCACCGGCTGCACTCACTGCAAATCCCATGAGGAATGCATCATCCAAGATGATATGCCCATGTTGCTGGACGAGGTGCTACAATCCTCCGCCGTCGTAATTGCTTCACCGGTATATATGGGACAGGTTACAGGGCAAACCAAGATCTTTATTGACCGGCTCTACCAACTGCGGCGCGGGGATCGGTCGCTTAAAGTGGATGGTTCGCACATCCGGGGCGCAGTTGTCGCCACTTGCGGAGCGCCTTCCCACGAGCATCCCCAGAGCGCCCTATCCACCTTGCGCGTCCTCTTTCGCTTCCTTAATCAGCCCAAAGTATTGGAGCTTGTCGGCACCAGCCTAGGCCCCAAAGGCATCGTCCAAGAGAGGACCGGTCTCCTTGAGGAGGCTTATGAGTTAGGACAACGGCTCGCCACCTAACGGGCTAAAGTGAACTGCCCCGGCAGGATATAACGACTGGCTCTGCGCATGATGAGCCAGTCTTTTTCTCTTGCAACCGTTGCAGCACCTCGCGCGCCAAACGCAAGCGATTGGTGTGGACCCTCCGTACTCATCGGCTACCAGAGAGATTCGCCGAACATCATCACCTACCTGCCAGACAAATTAACCCTCTCAGGAATATTTAGCTTGCAAAAATAAAGGATTAGCGGAGCTTTTGGCGAAAACTAACCGGTATTATTTATGCCGATTGAACATCTAGAGGGGGCGCCAGCATGTCGCTACAGAGGTATCTTAGGACCGTCAAAACAGATTTACATGACCGGTCTGAAGATTGGCAGGAACAGAACATCAGGCTGAACAACTATCACGGCATGGTTTCCGCACTGGCTGCCAACATGGTCATGCCTTTTATTGGCATTTTTGCGGTGCGGCTAGGGGCTAGCAACTACCAAATCGGGCTTATCTCCTCCGCTCCGGCCTTCGTCAGCCTGCTGGCCATGATTCCGGGTGCGAAATACGTCGATTCGCAGCACGACAAAAAGAGACTGACCGCGGCCTTTATGCTCGCCAACCGCCTATTCTACCTTATCCTCGCCTTAATTCCGTTTTTTACTGACGATCGGCGCGCTTTGCTCTTAATCGTCACCCTAGCTGCTATGAGCTTGCCCGGGGCCATCTCTAACGTCGCGTGGCAGGGCTTTATAGCGCGCGTGGTTCCACCGGACCGCCGTGCCATCGCCTTTGCGGAACGTAGCCGACTGATGAACATCATCGGCACTCTTTCTGTGCTCGTCGTGGGTCGCTTGTTAGATATTTTCACCTATCCGCTGGGGTATCAAATTATTTTTGCCATTGCCTGCATTTTTGGGCTCCTCGAAGTCTGGGTTTTTCGTAAGTTGAAAGAAGAGAACGGCACGATGGAGGCAAACGTCGGCCAAGAGGTCACCTTGGCCCACTTTGCGCGCAACTTTTTTCGTTCAGTGGTCACTGATGTGCGCGAAATAACTACAAAGAAGAGTTTTATACGATTTGCCCTCGTCTCCTTGTTTTTTCATTTTGCTTGGCAGATTGCCTGGCCGCTCTTCACCCTCTACCAGACCAAGGAACTGGGTGCTAACAACCTCTGGATTAGTATCTTGCATTTGAGCAACACCGGGGGCTCCTTGCTCGGTTTTGGCTTTTGGGCCCGGTACATGAAGAAGAATGGCTCCCTCAAAACGCTTTTCACCTCGACCCTCGGCATGTGCATTGTGCCTTTAATCTTTGCTTTCTCCCGCAGTCTTTACACTATCGCTTTTTTCAGCATCCTCACCGGCATTATCTTCTCCGGCGTCATGCTCTCGCTGTTTAATGCACTCCTGGACATGACCCCCGAAGAGCGCAAGACCACCTATATCGGTTACTACAACACCGCCATCACTGCGAGCGCCATCTTCGCCCCCCTGGCCGGTGTGGCCTTGCTGGAGTTGATGGGCTACCGGAACGCCTTCCTCGTGGCGGCCTTCCTCCGTATTTTGGGCAGCCTTGCCTTTGGGCTCATTTATCGCTTAGAAAACAATCTGCTTAAGGGGAAGTTCTACCACGACTAGTGTGCCCTTCCCCTCCTCTGATATAACTTGGATTGACCCTCGGTGCCTACTGATTATTTCCCAGGCAATGGCGAGCCCCAGTCCGCTGCCCCCGTTGTGTCTGGCTCTGGCCTGGTCCAGCCTGTAGAAGCGCTCGAACAGCCTGTTGCGGGCGGCTTCCGGTATGCCAGGCCCGTCATCCTCCACCCTTATTTCTACCTGCTCGCCCGTCACCATGCTCACCCTGACCACGCTTTGGGCGTATTTGATGGCATTGTCCACGATGTTGAGCAGAGCGCCATGCAGCCTGTTTTCATCTGCCCAGATCACCGCCGCCGGCAATGCCTCTACTTCCACCCGTACTCCCCGTTCTTCGGCGAGAAAAGCAAGAGCTTTCACTATTTTGCTAACTAGCTCCGACAACTCAGTGGGTTTCTGCTCTAGGTCTTGCTTGTTGTCCAGACGGGCTAACTTTAAGAGATCCTCAACTAGTTGGCTGAGACGGTCTAATTCCTTATCCATATCCGACAAGAACTCGCGCACGACCTA